>CABECU010000466.1_pt1 | contig 6487 bp, 9 predicted proteins | sample 3422571 | NCBI WGS metagenome assembly CABECU01 (sample SAMEA5534328, study PRJEB31848) | metagenome | biome: tundra; feature: field; material: soil | place: USA | collected 2013-05 | depth 0.15 m | reverse complement strand
AAGGGCACGCATTCCGTTGGTTCTGTGTAATGGCTGGATCGCTCCTGCTAGGCATTCCAGTCTCGGGCCAGGCACGGCTGAAGAGTACCTCATCGAACGATGCCAGCCACGAACAGACGCATCTGGGGTATCCGCAGGACTGGAGTTCGCGGCACTTGTTGATGCCGGGCATGCGATCCGAGGATGTGTTAGCGGCGGGAGACCGCGAGCCGCGTCATGTTTACAACATGGTGATGCGGCAAGTGGCGGTGGAAAACCTTCGCCGCCGGGTGCCCCGCCCTCGGCCCCGAATGAAGATCGACTGGGCGGTTTCGCTGGAGAACGGGTTTGTGTCACAGAACCAATTTCCGGCGAAATACCGGTTTGACGTGGGCGCGGAGGATTGCAATTCCGATTACGTTGTGTTTGGGCTGACCGTGCCTCCGGGGACGCAGGCTAACCTGGTCGGGATCAACAACCTGTACACGGGAGCGAGTCCGCAGTGCCACAGCGGATCGCCGTGGGTGGCATTCGCCTACAACACGGTAACGCAGACCGGGGGACAGATCAAGACGTCGCCGGAGCTTTCGATGGACGGAACGAAGGTAGCGTTCGTGGAAAGCACTGGCGGGGCTTCGTACTTCCACGTTCTGGTGCTGCCGAATCCGATTCCCACGCCGCCGTCGCAGTCTGGATCGGTGTTGACCCCGCAGGCTCCCACTTCGTGCACAACGCCCACGACGGTTGGCTGCATGACGACCCTCACCATCGAAACTGCCGCGACGAATTCGAATTCCTCCCCATGGATCGACTACGATGCGGATACGGCATACGTCGGCGCCGACAATGGCTTGCTATATAAGATCACGCCGGTATTCGGCGGCGGCGCTCCGGCGCTGGTCAGCGATGCGAGCAACTGGCCAGTCACGGTCTCGACCAACACGCGCAACACAGTGTTGACCGCTCCGGTCGTCGACAATACTGCTGGCTTGATTTTTATCGGAGACGGCGAGGGATTCCTGTATTCCATCAAATTGACCAGTCCGGGCAAGACCTTTGCGGCGCAGCAGACGATCGGATGGGCGTTCGTTACCGGGCAAACAGGAAGTGGACTAGCAGGGACGGGGATTGTGGACCCGCCGATTGCAGTCACGGATCCCGCTAGTTCCGCAATCGACCAAGTGTTCGCCTTTACCGGATGCAGCTTCGTGGGAGGCATTGGTGGGGCGATCACCCAGCTTCCGGCGAACTTCACTACCGGCACGCCCACAAACGCCAACACTGTAGATTTGGGATCGGCCAGCGGTAACGGAGACTGCACGGGCAAAAACGTACATTCGGGAACATTTGACAATACCTTTTGGGTGAACGGATCGACTTCAGGTCACATGATCGGCTGCGGATTCGTGAATAACGGAGGCGTACCAGCGAATCCACAGATGTATTTCTTCCCGTTTGCCAGTCACGTTATCACCAGCACGGGTAAGTCCACCTTTCTGATAAACACCACGAAGGGGGACGAGTGTTCGCCCCTGACCGAGTTCTACAACGGAACGACGGACCGATTGTTCTTTGGCGTGGGATCGACCGATGGATTTCTGGAGAGCTCGCCGATCACAGCTTCGCTGACCACACCGACCTGCACCGGCGCACCGACATCCAGTTGCGTGACGTCCCCGAGCGCTCTCGGAGGAACCAGCGGAATCGTGATCGACAACCAGGTGTCGAACGGTGGGACCAACATCTACTTCTCGACTCTCGCGGCGGGATCTGTGAACGGCCAGCAGTGCAACGTATCAGGTGGAGTTGCAAGTCCCCATTGTGCCGTGAAGCTGACCCAGTCGGCGTTGCAGTAATTTGGGCCTGACGTGGCCGAGCAAAGAATGACTGCGCTTTGCCCGGACCGTATCAAGGTTGGCGCGAATCGCGGCTCCTGGAATTACTTCTGCATAGCCCGTCACTCTGGTGGAACCGAGACCAGTTGGCAGGCCGGCACCGACTTCCATGGAGTGTTATGCGCGTCGTATCATAGAGCGTAAATGGCTTTCCCTATCAAAGTCTGCAGCGTCTGCGCGGAGGAGTTCGAGCTGAAGCCGGGTAAACCCGGTTTCGCCGACCGCTGCCCGGAGTGCAGTACCCCCGAGATAACTGCCCCCACGACGCAGCGCCGCATGGACGCCGACGAGCGCAAGAGTGTGAGTGAAGCGAACGCGGCTCGGAGGCAAGCGATGCGTGATCTGCTGTACCGCAAGGATAGCTAATCGCTCTCCCAGATACCTCCACTCGGCAAATAGAAGCTGGAAGCGACAGTCACCGGAAAACTTTCAGATGGGTCTCCGAGGCGCCCAAGAGAAACGATCCCTTCCAACTCGCCCATGACTCGGACACAATCCTGCGAAGCGCCGCCGGATCGGCCCCGTCAGCGGTGTTGCCATTGATGTCGCCAGCACTCAGGCTGCAATCAACCTGAACAGTTATCGAGCGGGCTCCCACGCCTACAGCGTTTGCAGGAAATTGATCAAGTCTTGCATCTGCTGCTCCGACAGGTCAATCTGGAATCTCTTGTTATAGAAATTCACAACTTGCTGCAGATTGGCTGCGACTCCGTTATGGAAATACGGTGCACGCGCCGCCAAGCCTCGCAGGATGAGGCCCTTTCCTCTGCCAATGTCGGCGCATTGACCGGAGATCAGGGCTTTGCCCGGATCCGAGGTGTAATAGGTAGCGCCGGCGAGCGCCCCCGTCGTGCAGACTAACTCGAACACAGGCAAGGTCGGCGGCTGCAGTTGCAGAAGCCACCGCGGAAAGCTACTAAAAAATCAGTCCGCGCAAGCGACGTGTCGCTCTGCCGGTCGAGAACGACGCCCCATCAGACCCTCAGCTCCATGCAACAACTGGCCGATTGGCATCACCAATGCTGGTCCCATAAACTGCAGCACCCTCCGCCTGACGGGTGTCTCTCCTCGCTCTTCATTTACGGTTTGCTCGAGTTCCAACAGGACTTCAACCCGCCGAACCACGATGGGGCTAAACACACCGCCGCCTTTGGTCCCTGACACAAGGCGGATACGTGCCATCTCAGGTTCCGACTGGACTCGCTTGAACGCAATTTTCTGCTAATCTCGGTTCAGCCCTGTTGTTTCTGTCGTTTGTTCTGTCAACTTTGTTCAGTCGAATCGCGACCGGAGGGTCTCGCCGGCTATCGAGCACGCGCCATGTCAAATGCAAGTCTGCACCAGGATGTGTCTGTACTATCGGCCGCCAAGAATGGGTTGGTGTATCTCACCCCAAACGACTGGGCGCTGATCGTGGACAAAGCCGTTCGTATGCAGTTCCAGGCTGGCCAGAGCCTGGTTCAAAAAGGCAGACGAACGCACGGAGTGTATCTGGTTCTGAAAGGCACGGCTGCGGTGCAGATTCCTTCGCATGAGACATCCTTGGGAATCAGTGCGGGCGAGGTATGCGGCGAGATTTCATTTCTCGACGAACTGCCAGCCACGGCGGATGTGGTCGCGACAGAAGCCGTGGAGGCGTACTACCTGGATCGGCCGACGCTGCAGTCGCTGTTTGAGCTTTTTCCGCATCTGGGTTCCCGCTTCTATCATTCGCTGGCCGGTATTCTCTCGCGGCGACTGCGGGAACTGATTGGTCCAGCATCGCCTCGCAAGCCGCCAGCTCTCCCAAGGAAAGAGTAGCCGGAGGGCCGGTCTCTGGCCGAGAGTGTGCTAGCCTACAATCCAGTTTGGTGTGGGATTGCGCCGGCTGGCGGATTTCCCTGCGCGGAATTTCTTTGATCGATCCTGTCAATCTACGACTGGCCCTGCTGTCGGCTGCAATGCTGGGGTTCCGGCACGGATTGGACTACGACCACATCGCGGCCATCACCGACATCAGCAGCGTGCAGTCCAAAGCGAGCGACGCGATGCGCTACGGCCTGCTCTATGTCGCAGGCCATGCGACGACTGTGGCCATACTGGGCTCGGCAGCAGTAGTCTTCCGCCTCTCCCTGCCTGCAGCCAGCGATCGTTGGGCGGAACGTCTGGTAGGAATCACTTTGCTGGTATTGGGACTCTATGTGCTCGGCACCTTTTTCCGGCCTTCGACTCATAGTCATGCCCGCCCGCGAACTCGCATCACGTTATTGATCAACGGGGCGTTGTGGATCTACTGGCGGATGAGCCGGATTTTTGGCGGGACGAGGGTGGAGGCCCCGCAGGTCTTCAAGGACGGATACGGCACGACCTCGACATTTCTGGTGGGTGTGATTCACGGGCTGGGGGCAGAGACTCCAACGCAGATTCTGCTATTTCTGATGGCGGCAAATCTGGGTGGAACGGGCGCGGGATTATTGGGGCTGTTGATGTTCATCCTGGGTCTGCTATTGATGAACACCCTGATGTGCGCCTCCGCTGCGGGACTGTTTTCGGCGACGCTGGCAAAACCGAATGCCCTGCGCGCATTGACGCTGGCGACTTCTGCCTACAGCATTGTGGTGGGAACAATCTTTTTGCTGGGGTCGGCAGCCAAGCTGCCTTCGCTGACAGGATAAGCAACCGGTTTTTCACCCCCTGATAGAAGCCCGCCGGGGAGGCGGGCCCTTTTTTTGCCTGGGCCGGAGTGCTTTTTCCGTCGAAATCCCGTTACCCCGGTAATCTGATGGCAGGGATTACCGTTGACCCATGCGGCACGCCGTCCTTAGATTGCCAACAGGGGGTTGTATGAAAGACATCCATGAGGTCCTGCGGCAGAAGCAGGCGAAATACGCCCAACTTGGCAAGCAGATCGAGATGCTCCAGCAAGCAGCCGAAAAGCTGCGTGAAGTAGCGCCATTGCTGGCGGAGAATGATGACGAAGACAATGTCGTTCTCGCGGAAGTGGACGAGACTTCAAACCAGGCAGACGCGATGGCGGCCAAGGCAGGAGCGGGTTCGGGCAGCCCGGCTTCGTCCAAGGCAGCGCGGCCCACGGCTCCTCGCTGGCCCTAGTCCCACAGGCTTGGGCAATCCGAACGGTTTATGACTCTTCAGGCATTACTGGTTTCGACCGACGATCAGGCGGCTGAGGTTCTGGGCAGAGTTCTGCCCCCCTTCGGCATTGCGATGGACCGCTGCAGCAATCCGGAAACCACCAAGACCCGAATCCAGCAGCAAAAGTTTGCCGCTCTCATTGTCGATTTTGACGACCCCGAGGGGGCCGAAGACGTACTGCGGCAGGCGAGGAATCTGGGCACGGAACCGTTAAGCGTTGCTTTGGTCGCGGATGCGGCGAAGGTGCGCGACATCCTTACGGGCGGGGCACACTTCGTGCTCTACAAACCCCTTTCCGAGGAAGCGGCGAAGGCCGGGTTACGCCCAGCCGCCGCTCTGTTGAGCCGGGAACGGCGCCGGGCATTCCGGGTTCCGGTACAGGCGCCGGTAGAGATTACGCTGCCGGACAATCGCAAGGTGGATGGAATTCTTCTGGATCTCTCCGAAACCGGCATGGAGGTGCTCACCGCGGAACCGCTGGACCGCGGAGTACTGCTGGCTTTCTACTTTAAGTTGCCGGATCGAGTCCTGGAAATTGAGGCACGTGGTGAGGTAGCGTGGGCCAATCCCAATGGGCAGACCGGAGTTCGCTTCCTGGATCTGGCGGAGGACAAGTCAGCGGAACTGAAGACCTGGCTGCAAGCCGCTGCCAGCACCGTCGGAGCTGGGCCCAACGAGACTGTGCCTCACTGCAAGCTCACCGACCTGAGCCTGGGCGGCTGCTACGTTGAAACCGACGCACCTTTTCCGGAACGCGCTCTGGTTGACCTCTGCCTGAAAACCGAAGAGCTTGAAGTTCATACCGAAGGCATGGTTCGAGTCGCTCATCCCGGCCACGGCATGGGAGTGGAGTTCCCTTCCCGCACGGCGGAGCAGCGCGCCCAAGTGGGCAAGCTGATCAACCTCCTGCGCCAAGGCTCCGCGACCACGCCGCAGCTGAGTGTTTCTCCGCGGGCTCTGGTCGCCGATCTTACCCAATTTGAACCGGCGGACAATCAGGCGGAAGAGTCGACTGAGGATTTGGAAGATCCGTTGCTCGAACTTCTGCGGCGCGGCGCCTCGTTGCAACAGGACAAGTTTCTGTCCGAGCTTCGGCAGCAGCGTAATCCTGAAGACGTGGCCTCGGTCTAGATTTCTACTCCACAATTTCCAAACGACTCTTCGCTGTCGCTTCCACCCTAATTCAAACTACGGTAGTCGAACTCCATGGCATGATGATTTCAGCGATGTTAAATCTGGGTTAAAGAAATCTGGGTTAAATGTAGACTGGTGAGCAGCTTGTAGTTCGCGTGCGTTGAATTTTCGCGGCGAGGAAAACTAGTCTGGGAAAGACCAGCACGGCTGAGCATCCATTCACGGAACCGCCCGGTGGGTCTGGGCGCGGGTCGTCGCTGTTATGGGCGCCGCTGCTCGCGATCGGGGCCGCGGCCTTCGCTGTGGAAATCCCCTTCTTCTTCCTTGGGACTCCGTCGGGGCACGAC
>CABECU010000462.1_pt1 | contig 6548 bp, 5 predicted proteins | sample 3422571 | NCBI WGS metagenome assembly CABECU01 (sample SAMEA5534328, study PRJEB31848) | metagenome | biome: tundra; feature: field; material: soil | place: USA | collected 2013-05 | depth 0.15 m | reverse complement strand
CCCACCGCCATTTTCGGCGCGCCGATCGGGACGAGGCTCCTGATTTCCGCGCCCCCTTGCCAGGCAGTCCAATCCGGCCTTATGTAGCAACAACCAAAGCCCTTTACAGGCGCCTCGATTGCTATATGTTCTCGTTATGTTCGCATTACGAGGCCCGCTATGGCGCAGCATTTCCTCCTGTCCGCGGCAGCCAGATCGCTCAGCATCGGCAAGGTCATGCGGATGTCCGATCACGGCGCCGAAAACGTGTTCGTGCGCCTGCGGTGGCCCGCGACCGATGGCAAACCGGTGTGCCCGCATTGCGACTGCGCGTCCTGCTACGATTGCCATCGGGGCGATCAGCGGCGTTGGCGCTGCAAGGCATGTTACCGCGATTTCTCGGTGACATCGGGGACCCTGTTCGCATGGCATAAGCTGCCGCTGAAGACGTACCTTCTGGCCATCGTGGTGTTTTGCAACGAGGTGAAGGGCAAGAGCATGCTCGCCTTCGCTCGGGATCTCGGTGTCCAGTACAAGACAGCCTTTGTGCTGGCGCATAAACTTCGTGAGGCCATGGCGTCCAGCATGAAGGCGTTGCAAATCGGCGGCGAAGGAAGGGCCGCCGAAATTGACGGCGCCTATTTCGGTGGCCATGTCCGGCCTTCGAACCTGGCGGTGGACCGGGTCGACCGACGGCTTGCCGAGAACCAGTCGGGCAAACGCAAGGTGGTCGTCGTGATGCGCGAGCGGAACGGCCGCACCTTGCCAAACGTGTTTGCCTCCGAGGATGCAGCGGTGTCCTTCATCCAGCGGCGGATCGCCAAAGGCACGGTCGTTCATGCCGATGAGAGCCCCGCCTGGAACCCGCTGCACGCGAAATTCTCGATGAAGCGGATCAACCACGAAGACGGGTATAGCATCGAAGGCGCCTGCACCAATGGGGCGGAGTCCTATTTCTGCCGCCTACGCCGTGGCGAGCTGGGGCATCACCACCATATTGCCGGGCCCTATCTTGCCCGCTATGCTCAGGAAGCGGCATGGCGTGAAGATCACCGTCGCCTCAGCAACGGTGACCAGGTCGATGGCGTCATCAGCTTGGCGATGCGGCTCGGGCCATCGGTCGATTTTTGCGGGTATTGGCAGCGCAACCAAGCCGCCTAGATTACCCGCCAAGCGACAACCCCAGCCGCCTTAACGCGATCGATTGTCTCTGCTGCCCGGTTTAGTGAGCCGAGAACGGTCTTGGTGATCAGGTCGTGCGTGCAGCCATCACCGACCGAGATGCCTTTCGCCGCCGCCACCGCCTCGGTGATTTCCCGCGTCGTCATCGGACCGGGCGCGTCGCGCAGCACATCATAGATGAGCCGACGACATTCGCCCGGGCGGAACCATTCATTCCGCCCACGTGGCTGATTGGCTCGGACTGCTTCGGGCTGGATGTCCGGATCGAACAGCCGCATGGTCGCGTCGATATGCGCAAGGTTGACCCGGTGCTGGCCGAGTTGTTTTTCAAGCTGGATCACCAACCCTGCAAGTTCGGATCGCTTGTCTCGTAAAGCAGAGACGACGTGCGGCTCGCCCATGGCAGCGCTCCTTGATGAAGAACGGGAAGCCGGAACGATAAAACATAGGCGCCACGCCGCGACAGTGGCGCCAGGTGGCAAGTGCTACATAAGGGCGCGGAATTCTCTAGTTGAGATGTGCATAAATCAACGTTTGCCTATCCGGTTCGCTGCCAATCACGTAGTCGGGTGCGTCCAGTCGCCGCTGTAGAGTTTTTTATACGTGGGGGCTGAGGCGTGAGCGGCCAACCCGAGAGCGGAGTTAAAAGCTGTCATCGGATAGAAACGTCGGTTGAATCGGAACACAAATTCGTTGAGGTATGCCTGCAAGTGGCGATGACTAACGCCGTGGTGGGTTCCGAGCAACCATGACTTGAGATTCGAGAAAGCGATGTGGATCATCGGAAGATGGGCTTCGATTCTTTCTGGGTCTCCATCAATCACCAGAGGTTTATGCACGTAACCCAGTGCCTCCAAATCATCATAGCCCGTCCAGCCGTCGGTGTGCACGACGGCTCCTTTCGCCACATTCTCCCGCACAAACTTCGTTAAGCTTTTGGCCTCACGATTTGGCACGAGGCGTAACCGTAATCGACCAGCATAAAATGTCCGTCTTGCCCCCTTAACGGGAGCCTTTCGGGGACGTACCTCAATCGCACCAATGACGATTGCCTTATGGTGAACGCCACGCCCTTCACCTTTTGTACGCCCGCCCACGAACGATTCATCCACCTCAACTGGGTACTGATCGCCAATCGTATCACGCTCCGGACGCACAAGACCGGCGCGTAGTTTGTGAAGCATCTGGAACGCCGTTTCATAGCGCTTGAGGCCGAGCTGTCTTTGGAACTGAAGTGCCGATTGTCCGGGTGTTTGCGTGGTCACAAGATAGGCACCCCAAAACCACACCGATAGAGGCATGCGACTCGATTGCATGACGGTCGTCGCCGTGAGTGACGTGTTGACGTGGCAAGCACGGCACCTCAAGACAACGGAGGTTCTCTTCGCAAATCGATAGGGCTCATCGAGCTTTTTACATTTTGGACATGTGAACCCATCAGGCCAGCGCAGGCGTTCCAAATAGGCAGCGCAGGCGGCATCATCGGGAAAAACCCGCTGAAAATCGGGAAGCGTTGTTGGAAAGCCGCGGGAGTCCACTCCGGCAAATTATCACCGATTCATCGTATTGGCAACAAACCGGATAGGCAAGGATCGAAGATAGCCTTCTCCCGTTCTCGTTTCCAGCCGTTGGCCGCAAGAAGATCACCGCTGCTTTCGACGGCGGGCGCATCACTTCGGATGCTGGCGTGATGTTGCTGGGGCAAGCCGAGCGCCGGTTCGGAGTGGCGGACAAGTTCGCCGCCGTCATCGCGGATCCGCGCAATCCCTTGCTGATCACCCATTCACTTGGCAGCATCTTTCGCGCTCGCATTCTTGCCATCGCCTGCGGCTACGAGGATGCGGACGACCTCGATCATCTGCGCAAGGATCCTGCCTTCAAGCTTGCCTGCGGGCGATTGCCCGATACGGGGAACGATCTATGCTCGCAGCCCACCATATCGCGTTGGGAGAACGCGCCGACCTTGCGCGAAATCGTGAAGCTGAGCGGCGTCCTCATCGATCTTTATTGCGCCAGTTACGCCGCGCCTCCGCAAGCCGTCACGCTCGATATCGATGATACCTGCGATGTCGCGCACGGTCATCAGCAACTGTCGCTGTTCAATGCGCATTATGATGAGCGCTGCTTCCTTCCGATCCATGTTTACGACACCGCTGCCGGACGCCCCGTCGCAATCATTCTGCGGCCAGGCAAAACGCCGTCCGGCAAGGAAGTGCGCGGCCATTTGCGCCGGATTGTCCGCCGCATCCGCGCGCACTGGCCGACAACCAAGATCACCATCCGAGGCGATGGCCATTATGGCCGCCGCGAGGTGATGGATTGGTGCGAGGACAACGGCCTCGATTACGTTTTTGGACTGCCCGGCAACAAGATTCTCGCCGCCGCCGTCGAAGACAAAGCCGACGACATCCGCACCCGTCGCGCGCTGGAACAGGCACCGGTCCTGAGAGGCTACACGCAGACGAACTACGCCGCCAAATCCTGGAAAGTCGAGCGTCGCGTCTGCGCCCGCATCGAAGCAACGGAACTGGGGCTGGATATCCGCTACGTCGTCACCAACATCGCCAATGGCTCGCCCGAACATATCTACGACACGCTCTATTGCGCGCGCGGACAGATGGAAAATTTGATCAAATTGCACAAGAGCCAGCTGGCGTCTGACCGCACTTCCTGTCGTGCGCCGCTCGCCAATCAGATGCGGCTTATTCTGCATACCGCCGCCTATTGGCTAATGCTCGAACTGCGTGACGCTATCCCCAAAACCCATCCGCTCGCCGTCGCCGAATTTGTGACCTTGCGCGAAAAACTTCTGAAGATAGGCGCGCGCATCGTCGAGACTGCAAGCCGCATCAAGCTTGCGCTCGCTACCGCCTGTCCTCAGGCCGGGGTATTCCGACACCTCGCCGGCGCCTTGCAGCCTGCGGGACCGTGAACGACGGGGCAGAGACAGTGTCCGCACGCCCCAGATCACCCATCCATCCAACTCCAACGCGTTCGAAAAGTGCGGATCGACCCAGCGGCAAAGACGCAACGCGGAATTGCGTCCGCAATCATGTCGCAAAGAAAATCGCTACTGCGCTCCGGTCGGGTGAATAAGACGGGCTAACGCGTTGATCTTGGAATAGAGGGCTTCCTTCTTCCGGTCGTCTAAGTCGACCTCGTCGACAATGTCTTTAATTTGGGTAACTGCCCAGGTTGGGTGGACGGCTTACGACAGGCGTAGAGATTTCACCAGGGCCGATGGGTCTTGGGTCAAGCCGTTGATGATGTTCCAGCCCTGCTTCTTGGCGGTTGAGAGGAAGGAGCGGATGACCGCAAAGTCTGTCGCGCCCTGCAGCGAACGGAAGCCGCCGGAGATTTTCTGACGTAGCTTCATCATGCGCCCGTCACGTTCGGCCTGATTGTTGGTGAAGGGAACGGCTGGATCGTAGAGGAAGCGCAACGTGTCCTCCTTGCGCGTTGCGAGGCGCAAGAGCAGGTTGTGTCCGGTGCGGCGAGGCGCACGACCGCGACGCTTGGAGCCTCCCTTCGGCGAGGCGCGCGCCAACGGCGCCTTCGCCTCGTGAAAAGCGAGCCCTTCGGCGAGAATGGCGTCGTAACAGCGTTCGCAACATTCGATGAGTCTAGGCTTCAGAGGAACGCCCTGTTTTCGGGCGAGATTCGCCACGTGACAGGCGCGGCGCAATAACCGCAACATCTTGCGCGCCCAGTCTTCATTCTCGATTTCGACGAGAGCCTTCAGTTCGCGAAGATGATGAGCGTTGCACAGGGCGTGCAACACCCCTTGCATCGTGTAGTAGGGCTTCCAGTGATCGTGGACGACAATGCCGGCGACATTCGCCAACAGGCTGCCGCGCTTGGCGCAGACGCGGTAGAAAGTCAGCAACGCGGTGGACGCCACATGCAACCATTGCGTCCTGCCGCCAATGCGGAAGCCGGTCTCGTCCATGTGTTTGATGGGCGCCCCCGCCACGAGATCGCGCACCGTTTCAGCAAAGCCCTGAAGACGTCCGGCGCAAGTCCGGCTCATTCTGGCGATCGTCGCGGCGGCGAGATTCACGCCGAAGAGATCGGCCATAAGTTCGACGAGGCGATCTTCCGGCAGCAATTGATAGTGCAGCAGATAGATGGCGAAGGCGGTGATTCTGGCGCCGTATTGCACGGGCGCGTTGACGCCGTCTGGAAACGAAGCCCGCGTCTTCGCGCCGCAGGCGGCGCATCGGCAATCATGCGCGCGATGTTCGGCGACGACGAGAGGCTGCGGCTCGGGCAGATCGAACACCTGACGCGCGGCGTAATCTTCCGCCATCTCCGGCGTCAGCGCCGCTCCGCATTCGGAACAGGCCGAGGGGTAATGATCGGCGACTTGGTCGGGCTCGGCGGCCTGCCGCAGGGTTTCGCCCTTGTGACCTTTTTGCCCGCCCGGCTTTCTATCGGAGCGTTCGCGCAGGCTCCTCACCCGCGCCGGCTTCTTCAGCCCGTCGCTCGACGGCGGCTTGCCGCTGTTCGAACTGTTCAATCCGAGCCGGCGCTCGAGTTCGGCGATCCGCGCCTTCAGAGCCGCGTTTTCAGCCATCAGCGCCGCAACCAGCGCGATCAGTTCTTCCCTGGACGGCGCGCTCGGCGCTTCGCGAATCATCCGATTCTTGAATCGGAAACCGACTCCGGCGTCCAGAAAAATCTACCCCGCCAAGTCGGATCGCGACCGCCTAACCTGGGCAGTTACCAATTTTCACGAACTCTGAGCCGCGACCTCGACGCAGTCAGAAATGCCGTGACCGAAAAATGGAGCAACGGACAGGCTGAGGGCCAGATCAACAGGCTAAAGACGCTCAAGCGGGCCATGTATGGCCGAGCAAGCATCCAACTGCTTCGAGCGCGGATGCTGCCGCTTGAATTTACGGCCCTGCACGGAAAGTGACGAAGACCGCTCCAAAATGCCAACCGACATCCCATGGACGCCTCCCTCAAGTGGAGTCCAACAGCTCCACTTTGGCACATCGATGCCGTCGGGGGGCGTGCAGCCCATCAGAGCCATTGGCGGTCGCGCAGGGAATGCGAGGCGCCGCTATGCGACGGACGTAGCGATGAAGATTGATGGAAGGACGATGATAATGAAAAGTGGGCATCATAAACCGGATTTAAACAGTCCAGCGTTTAAGTCCGAGAGCGCGCGTTCGCGAGCAATCTGGAATTATCCAGCGGCGCGAGGCCGAAACTGAGGCATGGCAACCATCTTGCTCGCCGATACGGACATGACGCCGAGCGTAGTTTGCAGCGTCGCTGGGGAAAGCTCTGACAAGCTCAACTGAGGAGAAGACAATGGCCTACGTAATGCAACATGGAAACTTATACGATGAGCATGGGGAGCGCATCGGCCAAGTAGA
>CABECU010000424.1_pt1 | contig 7143 bp, 8 predicted proteins | sample 3422571 | NCBI WGS metagenome assembly CABECU01 (sample SAMEA5534328, study PRJEB31848) | metagenome | biome: tundra; feature: field; material: soil | place: USA | collected 2013-05 | depth 0.15 m | reverse complement strand
TGGTGGAGGGCGAACCAGTCCGAACCACGCGCGGCGCGGGGAACCGGCGGCCAGCGGATGACCGCCTGCCCTTGCCGGGAACGTTGCTCAGCCGGAAATGGAAGGGGCGAACCCTTCTGGTCGAGGTTCTGGCGGATGGGAACGCGCAACAGAAGGGCTGGGCAGTGTGCCCGAGCAAGTCGCTTCCCGCACAGGCCATCGAGGAATCGGTGCTGGGGCGGATTCGGCAGGCGCAGGGAGGAGCTGCCGATGCCGCGGCATGGGAACAGATGGGACGCGAGCGGCAACGAGAGCTGATCGAAGGGCTGGTAATCTCGGCACGGGCGCCGCCAGCACGGTATCCGTGACTCCGGATGGCAGCCAGGTTTGGGTGGCCCTTTCAAAGAGCACGTCTGTAGTGGTGGTGAATACGCAGAACGGCACGGTGCAGACGGTCGACTTTGGCCTCACGCTCAGCGGGGTCGCTTTCGGCCCCCAGTAGCCGTTACTCTTACTGTTTGGGCCAGCCCATGGCCACGCCATCGTGAAGGCCATCTCGTCCTGGAAGGTATGGCGATGGCGTTGGCCGGCATGGCCGCCGGGCTGGCCGGCACCGCCATGCTGGCTTGCTGGGTCCCGGCGCTGAAGGCGGCGCGCGTAGATCCGATGGTGGCTTTGCGCTACGAGTAACCGCGAAACCAGGCACGATTGCGTGCGGCACGCACGAGTGCGTAATGCCGCATACTTTTCCTGTAACCGCGCACCTGCATTAATCGTGGGGCGGTCCCCTCGGCGGTCCCCCCGGACCGCGGCCGACGCCCTCGTCGGCCTGTCGCGGTTGTCCAAAGCCTTGGTTCTTGGAACGAAAGCGGATCCAGGGGTCCCCCCACAAATTGCTAAGTGCCATTGCGCACAATAGCGTGCGCCACGGCCCCGCCCGCTTGCCATCGAGCCCCGCGCTGCTGTATTGTCGTGGTCGTGACCATTACCCGACGCACCATCCTGGCCGCGTTGCCGGCCGCGGCTGCCGCGCAGGCCCAGCGCTCCCGCAAACAGACCTGGAAGCCCAAGCTGGGCGTTCTGTGCGAGTATTCCGACGCCAACCTGGAGTTCGTGAAGGCGGAAGGCTTCACCAGCATGCAACTGCGGCTCAATCCAGACAAGCTGGACGATGCCGCGATTGCGGCCCTAAAAGACAAGATCCAACGGTCTGGGATCTACGTTTCTTCGCTGGCTGTGGATGGGAACCACATCGACCCGGATCCGGCGATGCGCGCCAGGCAGAACGAGTACACCGCCAAGAGCATCGAGCTGTGCGGCAAGCTGGGAATACCGAACATCGGCGGACAATCCGGCACCATCAAGGGGCGTCCGCTAGGAGCCCAAGTGGACGAAATCGTGCGCGTGTACACGGAAAAGTATTTTCCGTTGTGCGAGAAGCATAAGGTCCGCGTGCTGTGGGAGCCTTACGCGGGAGGACCGAACATCGCCACGGGGCCGGTGGGTTGGGAGGCGCTGTTCAAGGCATTTGGGAACAGCCCGCACGTGGGACTGCAGTTCGATCCTTCGCACCTGATCTGGCAGTTCATGGACCCGGTCGAGGCGGCGCGCGAGTTTGCGGATAAGATTTACGACGTGCATCTGAAGGACACGGAGATTCTCTGGCACGTGGTGCGGCGGGCGGGCATCCAGCCGGTGAATCGCGCGAGCTGGTGGCGCTTCCGGGTGCCCGGCTACGGCTCGATGGATTGGAAAGGCTTTTTCTCGGTGCTGGCGGAAGCGGGATACCAGGGGGCCATGAACATCGAGAACGAGGACGAGTTCTTTTATCCGCCTTACAGCGAGCGGGATTTCACGGAGCAGTACAAGCGCGGCTTCCGCGTGGCGCATGAATTTCTGAAGACGCTGGTGCCGCCGGTTACGGCATAGGAGGAAAGGCATGACCACTCGCATTCTTTGCGCGTGCCTGGCGGGGGTTGGGCTGATTGCGCCGTTGCAGGCCCAGACTGGCGGCAGTTGCCACAGCGGTCAGGCGGCTGAGGAGATGATGAAGGGCATCCGCGCGTTCAAAAACGCGGAATATGCGCAGGCAGTGGATCATTTTCAATCCGCGCTGAAATCGGACGCGGGTTGCACCAACGCGCGGTTATATCTGGCCACAGCATACATGCAGCAGTACATCCCAGGCGCAGACGCACCCGAGAACCAGGCGATGGCGGCCGCCGCGAAAGAGCAGTTCGGCAAGGTTCTTGAACAGGACCCGGACAACGAACTCGCTCTCGCCTCGCTCGCGTCGCTCTGCTTCAATCAGAAAAAGTTCGACGAGGCCAGCACCTGGTACGAGAAGCTCGTCCTGTTGAGACCGGACAACAAGGAAGCGTTCTACACGCTCGGCGTGATGGCGTGGACGCGGAGCTATGAGCCGATCCAGAAAGCCAGGCAGAACCTGGGGATGAAGCCGGACGATCCCGGTCCGATCAAGGACGACGGGGTCCGCCGGGAGCTGCGGATGTATTACCTCTCGGTTTTGCAGGACGGCCTCGACTACCTGGACAGGGCGCTAGCCATTGATGCTGAGTATGACGATGCCATGGCGTATTTGAATTTGTTGTACCGCGCCAAGGCGGACCTGGAGGATTCGCCGCAGGGTTATCGGGACGATGTAGCGAAGGCGGATGCATGGTTCCAGAAGGTAATAGATACCAGGAAAGCCAAGGCGGAGCGCAAGCCGTGAGCCTGCGCGAGCGGTTGGCGGCCATACCTTACACAGGCGCGATCAGCGACATTCTGGATGAGATGGGGCTGCGCGAACAGGTTCTGCCGCACGAGATCCGGTCGATGTGGCCGGGGCAGACGGTGGCCGGGCGCGCTCTGACGGTGTTGGGCGAGCCGGCGGCGGGTCTGGCGCGCGACGACTACTTCCTGCCGTTTCTGAAGATGCTGGGGTCGATCCAGGCGGGCGATGTGGTGGTAATCCAGCCGAACGACTGCGCGGTGGCGCATTTTGGCGAGCTATCGGCGGAGACGGCGATGTCGCGCGGCGGCGCTGGGGTAGTGGTGGATGGCGGAGTACGCGATGCCGAGTACCTGTTGAAGCTGGGATTCCCGGCGTTCGCGCGGTATACGACTCCGCAGGATATGGTGGGCCGCTGGCGGCTGGTGGATTTCAATGTGCCGGTGACGATCGGCCGCACGCGAGTGTGCGCGGGGGACTATGTATTAGGCGATCGCGATGGGGTGACGATCATTCCGGGGCAGGCGGCCGAGGAAGCCATCGGCAGGGCCGAGGAGGCGATCCGGGTGGAGAACCACATTCGGGCGGCCGTGGCGGAGGGAATGCACCCGGTAACGGCGTACGAGAAGTACGGGCGATTTTAGGCGCGCGGGGCTCAAGCCCCGCGCATGACAGGCTGAAAGCCTGTCCGTTTCCTGGGTGGTCTTGTAGACGATCTGTGCGATCGTCTCTGGCTGGAGGACGGGCGGCCGTCCGGAGCGCGGCGCGTCATCCAGCCCCTCGGATCCCCCCGGCGCGGGGCGTGGTGCCTCAAAGTACTTGTAATCGCCTCGCTTGGGCGGAAAGACGAGGTTGTCGGGTGTGGGTTGAAGGCAGGCAAGGTTGCGGAGCATGGTTTCTACTCTACACGTGTCTGACAGCAATGCGCCACACTGGCTGCGCGGATACCGGCGCGACACGCGCTCAGCGCGGCCTTATCGTTCATTGTCGGTAGGTAAACCGGCGCTGCGCCACGGACGCTGATCGCTGACCAAACGGCTGCGTGACTGCAAAGGGCGATCCAACGCTGCACCTAAATCCCGCGAAAGGCAGTTATCGGAAAGCGGCTGACGCAGCGGCCTCTATGGGAAACTTCGCAACGAAGCTTTCCAACTCCTCGTCGGTGAGGTGCTCGCGGTCCTCGTGGCTCCTGTCGAGGCGCACCAGCTCGAACAGAATTCTCAATCCTCCTATTGTTCACCTTTTGGTTACTGGATTCACCTGGAGATTCAGTCCGGCAGCCGGATGCAGGCGGCGCGCGTTCCGCCTCCGGTTCGCAATCGGCTGGATTATCAGAGACTTGCGTAAAGCCGTGCGAGCCGTTTCGGGTTTGGCAGAGCGTTTGCCCTAGGTATGCGACGTGATCCGCCGAGAAAAACACTTGGAGGAGAACAGAGGAGAAACGCCAATGAAAACGTTAAAGACCACAATCCTGAGCGTCGGCGCGCTTGCACTGTTGGGAGCCAGCGGGATCTACGCACAGACCAAAGCGACTGCCGAGATCCCGTTCGAATTCACCGTGCAGAACACCACGTTGCCGGCCGGCGAGTACACCTTGTCTGCGCCTTCCAAGTCCCACGACGTGATGTCGATCGAGAATGTCGAAACCCGCAAGACGATCCTTGTGCTCGCGCCCAGCAACGTGAGCGAATATAAGGGCGCCAAGGACAGAAAGGTCGTCCTGTTCCACCGAATCGGCGACCGTTACTTCCTGGCTGAGGTCAAGACCGACGCGGTGCGCGGCCACATTGGCCCGTCCAAGCTGGAGCGTGAACTCGCGTGGGAGGGTAGCGGCCAGCCGACGGCCGCCGTGATTATTCCCGCCCTGAGCGTTCGCTAACCGAGATCGAACTGGTCGGGCTCCACCGCCAAAGGTTGTGCGGTGGAGCCTTTTTTGTTGGCCGGACTCGTTGATCAAGCCACTCGGTGGGCTCCGCGAACCCTGTGTTTATTTATTTGGCCCGGCAGGTGCAGCGTGCCGGCCCCGGGTGGAAGACAGTATGAAAGGCTTGCTGGCTCCTCCTGGCAGCGCGGCGGCGCACCTGTCCAACATTACTAGTGTCCTGGGTCAGAAGTTCTGTAACCTAACCCGGCATAGCCGGAACCAAACAGGTTCTACTATGATGCCTGAATGGGCTTGACGCTGCTGACGGAACGCTACGCCCCGCAGATCGCGGGTGTTCTCTCGTGCTTCGACCGCCTGCTGATGTTCGGTACGCTTCCCAAGGTCTGCTTTGCCGACGGGATGACTGCGTACCTGTACCAGCACAAGGTCCGGATTTTCGACTATCCACGCTTCGCCGAGCCCTTCCGGAACCGACTGCGGGAGAACGCCGAGAAGCTGGCGGCTGACAACGGCATCCAGATCGAGCACATTCGCAAGAAAAACTTCCGCAAGGAAAACCGCGTCAAACAGATCTTGGCGCAGCGGGGCGAACAGCCCGGCTTGGTGTGCATCCTCTCGGCCATGGAACCGTGCGCCACCTACAAGCCGTGGTACGACCGGGAAACCGGCAAGGCATATCTGAAGCCGGAGGACGGCAAGTGCCTGCACTACTACTTCTACTTTCTGGACGAAGAACTGGGGCTCGGCTACGTCCGCGTGCCGACCTGGTTGCCGTGCCGGCTGCAGGTCTACTTCAACGGCCACAACTGGCTGGCCGCGCAATTGAAAAAGCGCGATATCGGCTACCGCATGCTGGACAATGCGTTTGTCGAGATCGACGATTGGGCCCAGGCCCAGCGCATCGCGGATGGATGGCAGGCCAAGCGGATTCACTGGAAGCTGGACGAGTTGGCGAAACGTTTCTGCCCCATCTTCCGCGACTTCGGCGTCGCCTACCACTGGAGCCTGGACCAGTGCGAGTACGCCACCGACATCGTCTTTCGGCGGCAGGCCGAGTTGCAGGCTATCTACGGCAACCTCACGCGCACCGCCATCCATACCGTCAAACCGGACAACATCGCCACATTTCTGGGTAAGAAGTTGGTCCCCCAATTCCAGGGCGAGATGGGTAACCGGTTCAACATCCGCATCGAGGGAACGCGGATCAAACACACCATGGGACCGGTGTCCTTGAAGCTCTACGACAAGTTCGGATTGATCCTCCGCATCGAGACCACGGTCAACGATGTCTCCTTTTTCCGGCACTACCGCAAGGTAGAACATCGCGACGGCACCAGCGAAACCAAATGGGCGCCTATGCTGAAAACCGTCTACAGCTTGCCCGCCCTGCGGGAACTGCTAGTGGCAGCCAACCGGCGTTATCTGGAGTTCCTCTCCACCATTGACGATCCCGGCGCAGGCATCAACAAGCTCACCCGCGTCTCCCAGACTGTCCAGCAAAACGAACGCTCCTATCCAGGTTTCAACTTCTTCGATGACGATGACCAGATGCTATTTGAAGCCCTAGCCCGCGGCGAGTTCAACATCAGCGGATTGCAGAACAAGACCCTACGGCCGCACCTCCCTGACAAATCCAGCGGCCAGGTCTCCCGTCTCCTCAAACGTCTCCGCCTCCACGGTTTACTCAAGAAAGTCGGCCGCACTTACAAGTACTATCTCACCACCCTCGGCAAGGAGGTGATCGCAGCGGGTCTCAACCTCAAGGAGATCTTCCTCGTCCCGCAGTTGGCCTTCGGCCACGCCCAGTAGTTCCACATTTCCTGCCCGATTCCGACAGGATTTGAGAATAAAGGTACTAAACGATGGTAAGGCCTGGATGCCGGTGCGCCGGCGAACTCTCGCCAGGAGCATACGAGACTTCCACAGCCGTAACGGACCAGTCCTTCAGGTCAAGGTCCGGCACGTCGTGCCGGAACACCACCTTACTGCCACTCGGTGTCGGTGCGGAGGAAAGCACTGCCTGCGCCACGAGCGCACCGGCACCGCTCAGCAAAATTCTTCGATTGATCATAGGCCAAGTTAATACTGAAGAAAGATCGAAATCAAGAGTCCCGAGTTTGGGGAGAGGAATCCTGACCCTTTATTTTGGAGCTGAATAACTTCTGGCCGGTAATGATACCCAAAACGCTTGCTGTTCCCACCGTGCAGAGGTAAGGTCGTCCTGGCTAGCGATATTGCCCATTAAGGGGTTCAGAATGAACGAGTTAACCGTAGTTGACAAGGCAACGGAATGGCGGCGGATGAAGAGCCTGGTGCTCGATTCTGTTTCGTCGCCGATCACGAAGCGCGTGTACAACATGGCCCTAGATGAGTTTTTCGCCTGGTACGCCCAGGAGCCGCGGCCGGGCTTCACCAAGGCCACCGTATCCGCCTGGCGCGTAACCCTGGAGGAACGCGGGCTGGGGTCCTCCTCGATCATCGTCCGCATGTCGGCCATCCGCAAGCTGGCCGTGGAGGCCACCGACAACGGCCTGCTGGCGCCGGA
>CABECU010000422.1_pt1 | contig 7168 bp, 5 predicted proteins | sample 3422571 | NCBI WGS metagenome assembly CABECU01 (sample SAMEA5534328, study PRJEB31848) | metagenome | biome: tundra; feature: field; material: soil | place: USA | collected 2013-05 | depth 0.15 m | reverse complement strand
CATAGATCAGACCCATTTGCACGGCAGCGAGCGGATTCTGAAGATCACGGTCGCCGCTGTAGCGCTCGTCCGCCAGCCACGTGCCCTCAGGTCCCCAATAAATTTCCTCTGCGGGCTCCCAGACGTCCGCGCGCCCGCCGCCAAAACCGAATGTCTTGAAGCCCATCGATTCCAATGCGACGTTGCCGGCGAGAATCATGAGGTCAGCCCAGGAAATTTTCCGGCCATACTTCTGCTTGATCGGCCACAGAAGCCGCCGCGCCTTGTCCAGGTTTACGTTGTCCGGCCAGCTATTAAGCGGCGCGAAGCGCTGCTGCCCGGATCCGGCACCGCCGCGGCCGTCGCCGATGCGGTACGTTCCAGCGCTGTGCCACGCCATGCGAATGAAGAGCGGCCCATAGTGGCCAAAGTCGGCCGGCCACCAATCCTGCGAGTCCGTCATCAAGGCGTGCAGGTCCTTGATCACGGCATTCAGGTCGAGCGTCTTGAACTCTTCCGCGTAATTGAACTCCTTACCCATGGGATCAGATTTTGGGGAATGCTCGTTCAGGACCTTCACGTTCACCTGATTCGGCCACCAATCAACATTCGTGTGGGATTTGCGAGGGCCGTGCGCTACTGGGCACTTCGATTCGGTTGCGGTGTTTTTTTCTTTAGCTTCGGGGACAACACTCCCCGATGAAGTCGCGAGTGTATTTTCCATATGTTTTCTTCCTTCGAATCATGACTGGATACTGCGTGAAAAAAACTATTGTTTGGCGCTGCACTGGCGGCAGAGGCCGAAGACCTCAACCACGGGCTGCGTCAGATCAAATCCACGCGGAACGTGCGGGGATAAGCGTTTGAAATCGATGAAATCTCCTTCGATGTCCTGCACCGCTTTGCAGCGGGAGCAGACCAGGTGGTGATGAGGTTTGAGATTGCCGTCCACGCGCAACGTGGACGCATGAGGAGTGACCTCTCGCAGCAACCCACATTCGATGAAAAGCCGCAGATTGTTGTAGACCGTGGCCAGAGAAATAGATGGAATGCGGCGCCGGACGGCGGCGTAAATGTTTTCTGGGGAATAGTGTCCGTGAGAAGCGATGACGGCCTCAAAGACCACCTGACGCTGGTGCGTGACCGCCAAACCGTGCTTCGCGGCCAGCTCGCGGAACTGTTCATGGGTGAGGCGCATGATTATCGGATGAGAATGATTATAAACCACCCAGAGCAGTGTCAACCGAAATCTTTCCTGTGACCTCGAAGAGAGCGGGCGGCCGCGAGACCAGACTGTGGCTCAGTTACCACGACCGGCATCGGGACCCGCTTTTGGATGGATTGTCGGCTTGCGTTCTGCCATTCTCTGGGATCGGCAGGAGGAGGCAAATGAGGGCCGCAAGCGCGTTTGTTGGTACGAATCCCGAAAACGCAGCCTACTTCTGTATTGCCCGTCGCTCGGGAGGAATCTCAGCGATTGTCAGCGGCAGACTTCCCGGAAGCCGACTTCGGGACAACGTCGTCGGAGTCCGCGCTAGACGTAACTTCCGATTGGCCCGTCACTCGGGAGCAAATTGCCAAGGTTGGTATGCGGCAACCTGGAATTTTGTCAGTGACCGGCGCTTCAAGACGGAGTCAGGTTTGTTGCCCGACGTACCAAGGGGCACTCACTGTGAAGATACGTTCGTTGCCGCGGGCGAGCAGCACCCATTCCAGAAGGCGGCCGCGCTGATTGTGGAGGAAATATTCGAACCATCGGTCCTCCACCAGCTCCGGGATGACGACCACAATGCTCCGACCGGGATTCTTTTTCGAGAGATCGAGAACAAACTGAACCACAGGAATGATGACGAAGCGGTAGGGTGAAGGCAGAATGTGGAGCTCGGGTGGTTGCTTTCCCTGCGCGCGAAAGGGCCGGTCAACGTATTGTTCCCAATCGTCCTGCAGCAATTCGGAATGCTCGTTGGGCTCCACGTGCAAGGCGATCACTTCCGGGGAAAGCCGGGCAGCGAATTCAATGCCTTGGCGCGTGATATTGCTCCAGCGATCGATGGCGATAACCGCAATGGGATGCACGCTGAGGCCAGCCGCGTCAACGGGGACCTTGCAGGTGGTGAGCACCTTCACGAAGTGGTAGTGGCGGCGGACAATGGCAAAGAAAACAATTACCAGCGGAATGAAAAGCAGCGTGATCCAAGCGCCCTCCATGAATTTCGCCACCAGTACCACGGCCGTGGTCGTGCCTGTGACGAACGCACCGAGTCCATTCACCAGCGCGCTCTTCACCCAACCTGGACCGCGATTTTTCCTCCAGTGCATGACCATACCGGCTTGGGAGAGCGTGAACGCGAGAAACGCGCCGACCGCATAGAGCGGGATCAGCCGGTCAGTTACACCGCCGAAAAGAATAAGAACACCGCCACAGAGTACTGCCAGCACGACAATGCCGTAGGTGTAGACCAGCCGCCGTCCGCGGTAGCCGAAAACGTGCGGCAGATAATTGTTTTGCGCGATGGCGCGGCAGAGACGCGGAAAATCGGCGAAGGCGGTGTTCGCGGATAAAGACAGAACCACGAGGATGGAGCCGATCGTCAGATAGTAAAAAGTTCCTTTGCCAAAAACCGCGGCCGTGAGCATGGAGAGCACGCTCTGGTAGCCGGGCAGGCCAGGATCGGTGGCTGCGATTCCATACACTTTTACGAGATAAGAGATTCCGGCCAGCAGCACGGCTAGAAGAAAAATAATCACTGTGAGACTACGCTGCGCGTTTTTTACAGCAGGTTCGCGGAAGGCCTTTACTCCGTTGCTGACAGCTTCGACTCCGGTCAGGGCCGTGCAACCGCTGGCGAACACCTTGAGTAGCAGCCAGTAACCGACGGCTTCCGTCATGGCTGGTGGAGGCGGAAGCGGAACCGCAGGTGTGGGATGTCCGCCGCTGATCAGAACCCGGAAAACGCCGGCGATGATGGTGATGAGCAGTGTGCCGACAAACAGATACGTTGGCACAGCGAAAACGGTACCAGCCTCGCGCACGCCACGGAGATTGAAGATGGTGATGACGATCAGAATGCCCACGCAAAGGGAAACCATGTGCGGGAGCAAGGATGGAACGGCCGAGACCAAAGCTCCAACGCCCGCGGAAATCCCCACTGCGGCCGTCAATATATAGTCGGCGAGCAGCGCGGCCGCGGCGAGCAGTCCGGCAGGGGCGCCAAGATTGAAACGTGCCACCGTATACGAACCACCGCCCGAGGGATAGGCCGCGATGGTTTGGCGATACGAGAAATAAACGATCACGAGCAGCGTGATGATGGCGGCGCTGACCGGGACGATGTAGCGAACGCCCAGCAGTCCAAGAGGAATCAGAAGGCTGAGGGCAGCTTCCGGGCCGTAAGCGGCGGAGCTAAGGCCATCGAGACCAAAGATCGGAATGCCTTGCGCGGGACCGATCTGCTCGGCCCGCTCGTCACTGGTTTTGATCGGTTTGCCGACAACGAGATCAAGTATGTTCATGAGGGATGGTGCTCAATGGACGGTTTACGCTCAGAAATCGACGCATCGAGTATGAACGCCGCATCGCACGGTCGGAGAATCGGTCACCTACGATAACATTGCGGGGATTTGCAATCAAAAATCGACTTCGAACCAACATGCCAAGTTTGCGGGCGGTTGGTCGGCTACTCGGAAGTTGGCCCGAAACGGGCTTCGAGGAGATCACTTTTTCGGTCCTGACCTGTAATCGAACATGTCCTCGAAGCCGAGACGAACGAGGTTAAGTGGACCGCTACCCGCGTAGACCTGATCTTCGGTTCGCACTCGCAGCTGCGTGCTGTCGCGGAAGTCTATGCGTGCGCGGACTCTAAGGAGAAGTTTGTGAACGACTTCGTGGCGGCGTGGGCCAAGGTAATGAACCTTGATCGCTACGACCTTGCCTGAGCTCGGCGAAAAAAGAAAGCTGTCAATTTCCAGCTGGTGCTGTTGTTTGGATCGGCTAAACCGAAGTGGCTGCTTTCCTGGATCTCGGGGCGCAGCCTGCGCCCCAAGCCGCGTTGGTCAGCAGGTGCAACAATTTTATACGGATCGAGTTTGTCGCCGGGACTGAGCGGCGTCTGGGTTTCAAGCTAAGTTTAGCCGATCAAATTTGGGATAAGTTCTCGGTTACCCAACTTGTCATTACTTATTTTGCTGCAGTGCAGTCCGGCGCTCAAGGCGCTTCCTACACGGGTACATTTACTTCCGGCCAATATCGGAAATTGCGCAATGTAGCTTTGCCGGAGCCGCATGCGTAGACAGCGGGCCGTACATCAAGAAACCCGCCCAGTACGTCGTGATGCATCCCCGAGATCTCGGCGGATTCCTGTGTGCGCTGCCAAGATTTGTCGGGTATACGGAAATAGAAATCCACTTCCTGGCGGTCGTTGACGATGCGCAGACTGGTTCGCCCGGGCACACCGCCCTGCGCAATCCCAAATATCCTTCGTGCACTCCATTCAATTTGCATAATCACCGCGTCCGTCGCGCGAGCGGCTTCCTTCTGACGGCTTTATCGAACGCGCGCCCCAACCCTCCGTTTCTCTCCGCGCTTCTTGTCAGGGGTGCGCCTCCGATAAAGCACTAGCGTCACTCGGCTCTAATTCGACCCGGGTTGCGGCAACCTCTATCGAGACTCAACTTCCCCAGAAGATTCCACCTGCTGCTGTCTGGCGGGAGATCTAGCGTGGCGTGCCAGGGACTGACGCTGGGGCCTCGCCTCACGTAAGTGACGCTCGCACCATGTTGTGTGATTTCAATCACTGCGTCCATCTTGCTCCTCGCTCAATCATGGGCGACCAAGTTTTTCCTGAGCCATGGCAGAAGAGCGCGAAAAGAGAGCCGCTGATTACGATCGTGCGTCGTTAGACCGCCGCCAGTTCGTCAAAGTCGGAACGACGTCGTTAGGCGTCGCCGGACTGGGCGCCTGCGTATTCGGATTCCGTTATCTTTCTCCGAACGTCCTCTACGAACCGCCGCCAATCGTCAGCGTGGGCCGGCCTGAACGTTACGCTGTGGGCTCGGTCACGTTGGATGCCCGATTCGGCATTTTCGTGGCGCGCGTGCAGGAAGGCTTTTACGCGCTGAGTGCCGTGTGCACTCATCTTGGATGCCTGTCGAATTGGAAAGCGGACACGGGTGAAATCGTGTGTCCCTGCCACGGCAGCACGTTCCGGCGCGACGGCACTGTCACCTCCGGTCCTGCGCCGGAACCTCTGCCCTGGCTGAAGGTGTGGATTAGCGACGACGGAAACCTGATGGTTGACCGCTCGGCGACCTTGCCGGCACATTCGGAATACGTTCAGGCATAAGGAATGGAAAGATCAGCCGACATGCCGCATGCAACGCATATCCGGAATCCGGTTCAGGCAATCGCCTGGTGGCAACATGATTTCCGGCGGATGCTATCGGCCCGGGTACGCGACGCCCAACTGGGATTTCGCAACACGTGGTACCTCGGAGCGCTCACCCTGGGTACGTTCACGATCCAAGTCAGCACCGGACTCCTGCTCATGCTGTACTACCACCCCTCGATTCCCCAGGGCTACGCCGACATGAAAGACCTGGAATTTGTGGTCTCCTCGGGTGTCATGCTGCGAAGCCTGCATCGCTGGTCCGCCCACGCCATGGTATTCCTGGTTTTTATGCACATGGCCAAGGTGTTCTACCGCCGTGCATATCAGCCTCCACGGGAGCTGAACTGGGTGGTGGGCGTGTCTCTTTTGCTAGCTACCTTATTACTAAGCTACACAGGGTACCTCTTGCCGTGGGACCAGTTGTCTTACTGGGGCACTACGGTGGGGGCCAGCATCATTTCTTCGATGCCGTTCGTGGGCGCGAGGCTTCGTTTCTACCTGTTGGGCGGCCACACGGTGAATGCCAATGCGCTGCTGCGTTTCTATGTGCTGCACACCATGATCTTTCCGCTCGTCGTCATCATGCTCATCGCCGTCCACCTCTGGCGTCTCCACAAAGACGGCGGGATGTATGAGCCCGATGAGCAGGGAAAGCCAATCTTGCCCGATCACATCCCCGCCGAGGACGACCTATTTAGAGGAGTCGAGAACGAAAAGACTCTCTCGTACCGCGAGTTGTTGTTTCGAGAAATCATTGGCATCGAGGCGCTGGCCGTTGTGCTTTTGTCGATGGCCTTGATCTGGAAGGCTCCATTGGACGAAATGGCGAATCCGCTGCACACTCCGAACCCCGCCAAGGCCCCCTGGTATTTCACGGGACTGCAGGAATTACTCCACTACTTTCCGCCTTTCGTAGCAGGGATCATCCTGCCTGTGCTCATCGTGAGCGGCCTCTTCATCATCCCATTCGTCCCGTTTTTCGATGATGTGAGCACGGCAGATTTATGCCGGTGGGCTCGCGACAAATCAGGACGGACCATAACCATCGCGATTGTCATGCTTGTCCTCAGCGCGCTTCTGATTCGAATTCATGCGTGGGATGCGCTGCTTCCGCTCTGGATTGTCGTGACTCTCTTGTGCCTGGCAGGCAGAACCGCAGACCAGCAAAAAGGATTTCGAAATTGGGTGAGATCTCGATCGCTCTCATTCTGGATCATGACTCTGTTCCTGATGGAGGCTGTGATGCTCACCTCCGTGGGCACATTCTTCCGCGGTCCGAGCTGGACCTGGGTATGGCCCTGGAGGAGCTAGGTGAGTTTGAGAAATCAATTCGGAGGAGTCTGGCGTTTCTTTGTAGGAACAGCGCCTCGCCGCTTTGCTTCGGTGAGCGTACTGCTGGCGATTGTCTCAGCAATTGCTCCCACCAAGGATTTCTTCAGCCAGTGGCGCCATTACCAAAAAGAGTACTCGCATTTCATCCGCACCAGGCCGGATGCGGGGCGTTTGCAGCGGCGATTTGAAAGTGGCATTCACCAAATATGGATTCCCGAGCAGCGCGTGGTCGATCGCTGCACAACCTGCCATGTAGCCTTGCAGGAAGCAAGCCTCAGTGATGTGCGTGAGGAACCCTTCCGTCCGCATCCTGCGATGCCGCACTCGCTCAAGGAGTTTGGCTGTGTCGTTTGCCATCACGGGCAGGGAGCTGCCACAACCGTCCAAGAGGCGCACTACAGCACCAAGGCATGGGAGCAGCCGATATTGCCGGCACGTTATCTCGAGTCTTCGTGCGGCCAGTGTCACAT
>CABECU010000405.1_pt1 | contig 7325 bp, 4 predicted proteins | sample 3422571 | NCBI WGS metagenome assembly CABECU01 (sample SAMEA5534328, study PRJEB31848) | metagenome | biome: tundra; feature: field; material: soil | place: USA | collected 2013-05 | depth 0.15 m | reverse complement strand
TTCGGGAGGAGCCGAAGTTGTCGTGGTCTGGGGAATCTGCAGGAACGCGTCGCCGCCGCCTACCGTGAAAGCGCCGAGATTATAGTTCAAGAGCAGCGTGCTGGCGTTAATGCGGCCCAACTGAAAGTCGTAGTCGAGGTCCCACTCCGTATCGGTGTGGCTGCTGGTGGCCGCCCGCAGGCGCGACACCAGGGGAGAAAGATGCCGGGGTTCGGTGGCGAATGCGATGCCCGTCAGTTCCTCCGTCGTAGTGAAGACGTTGCGCTGTCCGGTCACCAGCGCTCCACCGAAGGTGGGATCGAGGAAATACTTTTGCCAGACCTCCCAGGTGGCGACTTCGCGCGCTTGCGGACCGGGAGTGCACGGCTGATTTTCCAGAGCATTGATGCGCTGCCATGGAACCGTCTGTTCCGGCGCCGCGGCGCCGACCGCGAGGCCCGTCATTGGGGTATCGCACTCCTGAATTGCGGTCGACGACTTTTTCGCGTAGAGGCGGGTCACGAATCCGTACTCAACCTCATTCGTGTTGCTCAGGATGTCGCGCTCGTCGAAATGCAGCACATTCGCGAAGTTGTTTACCCCGGTCACATAACGGTAGACGGTGCGCGGTTCGATGACGTGCTTCCACTTCCTTCCCAGAAATTCCTTGGCGAAGATCTTCTCGAGAACGGGAGGCCGCACTTCCACCGAGGTATCCAGGGCCTGCCGGTTCGTAGGATCATTGACGGCGACTCCGTTCACAAACCGCTCACTGTAGTACGTTTCATGCAGAGCTAACGCGGGGCGTAGAGACCAGCCGCGGTACTGCAAGGGCAGGGAAATCTCGGGACTGAAATCAAAGCGCCCCAGCAATGCCTCGGTATGAAAGCCGGGCTCGCTGCGGGAAAGGCCCGCCAGCGAGGCGTCGAATGACCAGAGGAATGGCGTGTGGGTGAGCCGCCGGTCTACGCTGGATGCGTCGGCGCTGGGAGTGTGCAGGATCCGAATGGAATCGAACGTCGGTGGATTCGACAAAGCGCCGTTGGGGTCGGTGGTTTGAAAAAAGTTCTGGTAACGCTCCACCATGCCGCCGAACGAAACGCCGTTGACGGCTTTCGACACAAAAAGCTGCGACTTTACTTCCGAGTTGATGGCCTGGGTGAAGACCTCGTTGAAAGCCAGCCGGAACAGAAACGAACTCAAGTAGTCGATATTGGAGACAGCGCGGAAGCCGTAGAAGTTGCCTTCAGCCACCAGTCGAGCCTCCTGTCCTCCTTCTTTCAGTGGAGGATATCCGATGCCGCGGTCGATGACGCCGAAGAAATTCAGGTCCACGTAGGAAGTGTCGCTGGGGCGCACCCGAAATTCTCCCCGTTGGGACCACCCTCGTTTCGACATGTACTCTGCGCCCACGGTGGCGTCCATGCTGCGATTGATGGCCCAATAAAAGGACTCGCCCACCTCGTTGCCGTTGGTCGAGGACCGGCCGATGCTCGGGATCAGGAAACCGGTCTGGCGCGCTTCTTTTGCGACCGGATGCGTCGCGTAAGGAAAGTACAGCACCGGGAATCCGTGGAGCCAGAAGGTGCTGTGATAAATCTGGGCATTCCCGCCCACATCCACCACTATTTTGCGGGCGTTGAACTGCCACTTGGGATGCGGAAGTTCGCAGGTGGTAATGGTGCCGTCAAAGACGAGGTAGTGCTCGGGACTATCTTTCTCCACACGTTTTCCGGTGAAGGCAAACGGGGCGGTCGACGTTAACACCGCGCGCGAGCCGTGAAAGCGGAGTCCGGTGGTCGCCGTAACGTCGTAGAAGCGTCCGGTCTCTGCGGTCAGATTGTAGGTTCCATGACTCGCTTTGAGGTGGTCGTCGTTCGGACCGCCGTCGAGCCGGAAGTGTCCCGAAGCTGTAGCCTCGCCGCTGTTGGAGTCGTAGGTGACCTCATCGGCCTTCAGGACATAGTTGCGATAGTGAATTTCGGCGTTGCCGTGCAGTTTGTAGACGTCGCCGTCTTTTTCCTGCTGGTCGGCGCAGATGGTGGCCGAATCGGAATCCTGGTTAGCGGCCTGTCGAGCGCAGGGCGTGCTCGAAGCGGCTGTTTGGGTTTCTGCTTTTTGTTCGGCTTTGGGCGAGGAGGAATCCGCGGCTTGCTCGGAATTTTCTGAAAGCAACTGTCTGGTTACTAGCGCAGCGGCGAGAACCTGATGACAAAGGAACAGCGCCGTGATAAGGAATCTAGTACGAAGAGTCATCGGAAGAAAATCAACGGAAGAAGATCGTCCCTTGAAGACGAACCTTCCCTTTCGGCTGTTTTGCCGCGGCATCGTGAACTTAGCACGGCGCTGGTCGCGAGGCAAAGTGGCGAAAAAGGCTAGGATTCCCGTCGCATCCCTTCCGGTTGTATGTTTGGCTCGAACTGGTACGATTTCAAAAGACTGGCTTTCATGAATTGTCCGCTGTGTGGAGAAGTTTGCCGTTGCCCATTGGAGCCCCTTCCCGCTGCCTTGCAGGGGAACGCCGACGTTGAGGTCTCAGATTTGCCGGTCGAAGCAGTGCCTCAGGCTGCGGACGCGCCCGCCTGGCGCGACGAACTCTCGGACCGGCTCAGCCGTTATCGCGCGCGGCGCAAAGTGCGTCCGCCCCGTTACCCGTCGCTCAGCCTGAAGTTTGATGCCCCGGACGGCTCCGCGAGCGCAAATACTGCCAGCGGATCGTCGCTGGCGGAGTTCGAGCCCATCTCAAGCAACGCTCTCGCGCTCGACGGCATGAGGCGCACACCGTCCGTGGCCGCGGAGCCGGAGGTGACCCCTCAGTCGGCGCCCGCCGCAGAGTTCGCTGCTCCGCCCGCGCGTCAGCCCGTTGCACATGCCAGCGCGAAGATCATTGAGTTCCCAAGGTTCGCGTGGGGACCGCCACCGCCTCCGCCCGATCAACTGGCGGAGCCGGTCAGCGAGCGCCCGCGAATCCTGGAAGTGCCAGAGGTCGCGCCACCGCCTCCCGCGCTCGGTGGAATCACCATCGAAGCCGCCGAACACCCGGAGGCCGAAAAGCGCCCCGGCATCGACATTCCTCTGCAAAGCGCGCCACTCGGATTGCGAGTTGTGGCGGCCCTGGTCGACGGACTGATCATCGCCGCTGGCTCGGCTCTCTTTGGTTACATTTTCTGGAAGGTGGCTGCGGTGCGTCCGCCGCTGCTGCAGATTTTGGGGATCGCCGCGGGAATCTCCTGCCTTTTCTGGGCGGCGTATCAGTACCTGATGATCGTATACGCGGCCAGCACCCCGGGATTGCGGGTGGCCGGACTCGAACTGGCGCGCTTCGACGGCACTTCCACCAGTCGCTCACTGCGCCGCTGGCGTGTGCTGGCCGCCTGTCTGTCCGCGGTTTCCGCCGGCATGGGATATGCCTGGGTGTTTCTCGATGAGGACGCCCTCTGCTGGCACGACCGGATCACGCACACGTACCTCGCGCCCAGGAAGCCTCTGCCCAAACCTGAAGAACTCTCGAAGGCCTAAAGCTCGTGCTACCAGGCGAGGGTACTTCGAACGCCAATGAGCGTAATCGAGATTTTTACGACAACCATCAGCCTCAGGGGCGAAGCCGTCGCCTGCCCGATATTGCACGCCTTATATGCATCACTCCAAGGTAGGCAATCGCTAGAAAGATGACCACAGGAACTATAACGATGAGGCTTCCGGGCAGGTCCAGTAGTTGCGATGGGCGAACGTCCCTCAGCATCACTGCAAGAGTTATGAGAGAAACGGCAATCAGGCTTCCGCCTATGATTAGCAGGCCAAGGAACTGCAATCCTGTGACAGGCGACTTGGACACGAGGAATAGGTCGTAGCTTCTCCCCCGTAATCTCCTGCGAAAATCTTTCACAAGGCGATGCTCCTAGCTCGAAAATTCTAGCATTTTCGCTGAAAGCAGTCGTTGACCTTATCGGTAGCTGTCGAAATCAGGCGATTTCACGCATTGAGAATGAGCCCCCCGGGTCAATAAGCGAAATTGCGATCTTGCAACAGCCACACGAATCGGTCTTCTGCCCGTGATGCCCGACCCTCCGAGCGGCGTAGCGGCTCGTTTCCACACGAAAGGCCGAAGTGCAGTATGGCTGAAAGGGCATGGGTAAGGTCGTTACCATGGCCAGATTGCGCAGAAATGGCAAGGTGGATATGCACTTCGGGCACCTGCGCTCGGCAAGAGTTGGCTGATAGGCTGCTTGGTATGCGGGTTATCGCCAGTGACGCGAAAGGGCCGGAAACACAGGCCAGTGAGCCGGCCCCGGCTTCGGAGAAAGTGGCGGCGCTCGTCGAGCTGTTGCGCAACCGGTCTTATGTGGAGATCCGGCAGCGGATGTATGACAGTCCTCCGGGGAGTCCGTGGTGGACGGCGTGCCGGGCTGAGCTTGATCTGCGCAATGGACAGCAGTTCGGTGAAGCGTCGCTGGCCATGTCGAGGACCTCGGACAAGATGAGGGCTTCGCTGCAGCACTTTGAGCAGTTGGCCGATACTCTGCAACAGTCCACGAAAGACGTCGCCGACCTGCTGCGTGGGACTCAAGAGGCGGGTCGCCGGCTGGAGATTGCGGTGTATGTGACGATCGGGATCACGCTAGTGCAATTCTTCAATCTGATCTTCGAAATTTTCCGCAAGCGGTAAGCATCGCGTCGGCAATACACTCCCAAACCGGTCAATTAGGTGTTTCGCGCCCGTTGCGCTAGTTCAGAAGGCGCATTGGCACCAAGACTAACGCGCCATTCGGGCAGCCACCCTGTGTTGAATCGATTTGGTCCTAGTCTCTTGTATTGCGACCGACGGGCGTGAAGTAGCGCACCGTCACATCTTCTCCCATGTGAACGACCTGATACTGCCCGGCGGGAACCCGATGTGGAGCGGGTTGGGGCGTGAAGTAGCGCACCGTCACATCTTCTCCCATGTGAACGACTTGATTCTGCCCGACCGGAACCCGATGCAGTGCGGGTCGGGGCGTGAAGTAGCGCACTGTCACATCTTCTCCGATGTGAACGACTTCATTCTCCGCGAGCTCCACTCGCTGGAGGAAGGTGGCAGTCCTCGCCTCTCCCACTGGAATTGGGACGGTCGGGAACTTGGACCCGTCCTCCGCCGACACCGGCTGTGCGGGTGGCAGGGGTACTTGCTCCACGTTGGCAATCGTTCTCTGCAGCTCGAAAGATCCTAAGAACGAAGCCGCGTGGCGGTCGCTGTAGGCAATCCAGCAAGTTAATACAAGGACGGTAACCACTGCTGCCAAGTCCACGTTCCATGGCCCCGGGTGCCAGGAAACGCGATTCGCTCGCTGCTTGAGCATTGTCGCAAGCACGTCGTGCTGCCTGGGTCTCGGCGACTCCCAGTCGTCCGGCATCGTGGCTTCGTAAGGCTGGTAGATCGAATGCTTGTTTGGCGGGCCCGATGTGGATGCCCCGTCGTCGAGAAACTCCGCCATTGAGCAGAGCTTGAGAACATAGCACTCCTCGTGAACAGCCTGCCCGTACTCATCCGTCTTGCTGGTCTCAAGGAGAACAGGGCTATTGCAGATACCGCAAGCGGGAAGCCGCTGCGTGCCTCTGGGAGTGGAGGAAGCAGTCATTTGCCCGCAATCACCGAGCCGACCAGAGAGAGTTATCGCAGAGAGTGGGACAATGGCCCGCATTGTCGTTCCATGACCATCCGATTCTATTTCCAGTTTGCCGTTCAGTTCGTTCATACGCTCGCGCATTCCGGCCAAGCCTACGCCCGTTTCTGCGCTTGCTTCACGAAGGCGATCCAGACGGTCCGCCGGTATACCGCGTCCATCATCACGTATTTCCAGAACTATCGTTTCAAGTTGGTGCTGAAAGCAGACGCTAACTTCCGAAGCTCCCGAATGCCGGTGTACATTCGTCAAGCTCTCCTGGAGGACACGGAAAAGCGCAATCTCTATCCCGATTGGGAGTCGCTCTTGAGCGGTTGCAATATCCAACTTTACGTTGACCCCGGTTCGCTTGGCGAAGCCCTCGACGTACCACTCCGCTGCGCAAGCAAAGCCGGCTTCATCCAGCAAGGGTGGGTGCAGCAGGTAAGACATGGTGCGAATTTCTTCGATGGCCTGATCCGCCAAGCCGGCAACCTCGGAGGCAAGAGCCATAGTGGACGGGTTTTGCTTGCAGTGTTCCTCAAGAAACGAAACACTGATTTTCAGAGCCGCCAACGTTTGACCAGTGCTGTCGTGCAGGTCACGAGACAATTTGCGTCTCTCTTCATCCTGCACTTTGAGAAGCCGCTGCGAGAGGATCTGCAGTTCGGCGGTGCGTTGTAGAACCACCGATTCGAGTTGCGCATGAGCGAGTGCCAATTTCGTCGAATGCTTGGAATGGGCCCACATAAGTCCTCCTGGAAACAGCAGGGGCAGAGTTCTTGAATTGTTCCATTGAGCGCTCCCAGAATCTGTTCAAAATTGCACACGCGATTCCGCGGAGATGTTAGGCAGACGGAAGAGAGGCAGGGTGGGGACTTGATAACCGCTAAATGTAATCCGGCCACCTCTCCTTGCTAACGTTACAATCCTATGGGCAAACGGTTTGCCCGTCTGTGCAAGATTGCACGGCCGCTGAGTGTTTGATTTCCCAGGCGCGAAGTTGCTGTAGTTCACGGATCAATCTAGCTGCATGTGCAATTGCGAGCCTCGGCTAAAAAAATTATTGATGTAACCCGGCGAGAGCACTCCCAACCCCGGTCAGTGAGTGCAGTAGCGATCCTTCGGCGAGCAGAGAGTGGGAGTTCCCTTGCTTTGACCGACGCTCTGGTTGGGGTCCCCGCTTACTTTTTGCGATAGACGGTCTTTCCCGCGACCATCGTCCATAACACTTTTGTGTCGCGCATTTCTTCCGGAGAAATCGTCAAGACGTCGCGGTCCAGCAAAATTAGGTCCGCGCGCTTGCCGGGGGCGATGGCGCCGATGGAGTCGAGATTCATGGCGCGCGCGGAGTTCCGAGTGTAGGCGTAGAACATGGCTTCGCGTGGCATGGCCTGCGATGGGTCGAGGACGCCTTCCGATCCTTTGCGGGTTTCGGCCTGATAAATCGCGCGAAACACGTTGGCGGTTGAAACCGGCCAGTCGCTGGCGCCGGAGATGATGCCGCCATTGTCGAGGATGGAGCGGGCGGGATATTGCCACTTGTAGATGTCGGCATCGAGATAGGGCTTAAGAATTTCGATGGTGTCATTGCCCGCATCGGCCCAGAAGAGCTGTAATGCGCTGATCACGCCCAGTTCGCGGAAGCGGGGAAAGTCTTCCGGTCTTACGAACTGTTCGTGCGTCAGGGTATGGGGCAAGTGGGAA
>CABECU010000403.1_pt1 | contig 7378 bp, 6 predicted proteins | sample 3422571 | NCBI WGS metagenome assembly CABECU01 (sample SAMEA5534328, study PRJEB31848) | metagenome | biome: tundra; feature: field; material: soil | place: USA | collected 2013-05 | depth 0.15 m | reverse complement strand
TGGCGCCTTCGCTGTTGGGTGGCGTGCCGCTCAGCGACTGAAAGCTGGCGGAGGCCGATTAACAATCGACCTGCAGGTAGACAACCTGCCCCACAGGGATCGCCCTCTTTAAGATTCCCGTGGCAACGAATTGTGCGTCAACCAAAAGTCCTTGATGGCTTTGGCCATGTCCTCGAGTTTGCCCGATTCGGGCGGCTTGGTCAGAAACGCATTGGCGCCCAGACGGTAGGCGGCCGCAATGTCCGCGTTTTCCGCGGATGCAGTCAGCACGATCACCACCAATGCCGGCGGCTGTTGACGAATCCATTTGAGGACGTCCAGACCCATCACGCGCGGTAACTTCAGATCGAGCAGGACCAGGCAGGGCAGCGGGAATGTTTCGCGGTCGGCGAATTCGCCGGCGCCTTTCAAATAGTCTATGGCCTGCTGTCCGTCGCTGGCGACCTGAATGGGGCTCGCCAAGGCCACCTTCTGCATGGCATGTTGCAGGAAGAACACGTCGTTCACATCGTCTTCGACTTGGAGAATCGGTTTCGTTACTTATCCTTTTTTAGCTGAATCCAGAAGTTACTACCTTTACCCAACGCCGATTCGAAGCCTACCTGCGCGCCCATGCGTTCCACCGCCTTGTGCACGATGGTCAGGCCGATGCCGGTTCCCTCGTACTCCGTGGCGGGATGAACCTTCTCGAACAATCGGAAAATGCGATCGTGGTTTTCCGGGGCGATCCCGATACCATTGTCTTTAAACCACACGCGGATCCACACGCCGTCAATGGCTTCCGCCGAAATCTCCAGGTGAGGCGTGGTTCCTGGCGACACAAACTTTGCGCCATTGTTCAGAAGATTGGAAATGCATTGCGCTAGCAGCGCCTCGTTCGCCACGACCTTCGGCAGCGCGCCTTTGATCTGAATCTCCGGTTTGATCGGCTGCCCGGAGGGAAAGGCTTCCACAATATCGCGCACCAGGCGGTCCAGATCCACGCAATGCATCGGCAACTCCGCGTGGAGGATTCTGGTGTAGCTCAGGACATCTTGTGTGAGGCGATCCAGCCGCACGGCCGAACGCATGATCTGGTGAAGGTAATTGACTCCTTGTTCATCCAGCTTGCCGCCGTATTCATCCACCAGATATTGCGAGTAGCTTTGCATCGCCCGCAAAGGCGCACGCACGTCATGCGATATGCTGTAGGAGAATCCTTCCAGCTCACCGATCGTTTCGCGAAGCTGGATGGTGCGTTCAGCCACCACCCGTTCCAGTTCCGCGGCTTGATTCTTCAATTGGTCGTGGGCGTCGCGCAAGGCGTCTTCCATCCGCTTGCGCTCGGTGGTGTCGCGGATGTTGCATTGAATGACTTTCCGGCCGTCTTCGTCATACACGTTGCTGACGAATTCCACGTCGAGGCGCTGGCCCGCTTTGTTCTGCAGCGGCAAATTCTCGTAGCGGATGAAAGTATCTCGTTGCAGGTCGCGAAATGCTGCGCGGCTGGCGGTTTCGTCCTTGGGCAGACCGATTTCCCAGAGTTCCTTGCCCAGCAATTCCTCGCGCGCATAGCCCAATAATTCCGACATGAACGGATTGGCGTCCGCGATTTTTCGCGTGGCGGCGTCGAGAATGCATATCCCGTCGCGGGCCGCTTCAAAGAGGCGGCGGTAACGGATCTCCGAGGTCCGCACGGCGGTTCGTAAGGATCTCCGCTCGGTGATGTCCTCGATGAACACGATAACTCTCTCGAGTGTCCGGACCTGGCGCCCGCTCAACAGCACTGTGCGCCGCCCTATGGTTTCAAACTCGTGCGTCATTTCGAAGGCATCGAAAGAACGGTGAAGGGGTAGGACTTCCTCCAGAAATGTGCGCAATGCGGGAATGTTGAACTGGCCATTGCCCAGCTCATACACCAGGCAACTCTGGGTCTGCAGCCGGGAGACGGCAAACAGTCTGTAGAACGACTCGTTCGCGCTTTTCACACGCAGGTCCGCATCGAGAACCAGCAGCGGCGGGGCTGCTTCGACAATCGCCTCGGCGTATTCGCGCGCTTCCCGGAGATCCTCCTCGAGGCTTTGTAACTCTTCCGAGGGCTTGCCGGATGCCGCAAGATTCCGGGCAGACCCTAGGCTTTCTGGCCGGCTAACGTCTGGTTTCATAGTGTCCGGGGTTAAATCCCCATCAAACGGCTGTCAAAACGCTTCACGCCGCTACAATTCTAAGGTGGAACTTCCCATAAAATTTCTCACATTATTTGTCTATCTTAAATGCCCAGGGCCGGGCTCAAGCCTGGCTCAAGCCCAATGCCACTTAGTTTTCGACCGCAAGTTTAACATGATGGAAACGGCCGCGGATGTGACGATTGAAGAAAGATCCCTTGGAAGGGGCGGCAAGCAGGTCGTGAAACAGATGTGGTGGCACTGCGGAGTACTGGTAACGAGCGCCGTCGCGGAAGTCCAATTGCAATTCACAACGATGCTCGTCATAGCCGGCCGTGGCCAGCGTCGTGGATTCCAGAGGCACCCGGCTCTGAGTGGTTCCCGTCATCGGCTGGCCTCCTCGGCGGGGGAAGACTTGCGGAAGGGGAAATGCCCGCCGCGCCCCCAGATCTCACGCGGATAGGATCGCCTGCCGGAACGCTGTGGTAATTTGCTTTGGGCCACGATCTGTAGCAGGCGCTCCAGTTCGCGGTGGTACTGAGCTTGGGTGCGGGCGCGCTGTAGGTGGGGCCAAGCGGCCATGACAGCGTCTTGGGCTGTGGAGAAGCTCAGCTGCCGCGGTGCCACGCCCGCGCGACGGGCCGCCAGGTAGATGACCGTGCGCACCAAGTTATAGGCTGATACGGCCATCAGCACTTCCTTTTCCACCATCGGTCTGGTTTTACTGGTGAGCTGATGCAGACCCACCGTGCGCTTCAAACTTCGCAGATCGGTTTCGATGTTCCAGCGCAGTTTGTAGAGCGCCAGGATGCGCCTGGGCTTCAGGTCCAGGGTGGTGAAGAAATACAAGATCTCCCCTGGGCGCGCGGGGTGCCGGCAGGCTACCACCCAGCCCTCCACCAGCGCTCCGGCGGGCAGGTCCGGGTGCGTTTTGCGTTCCCAGACGCTGGCTTCCCAAACTACCTTCCGGCGTCTGCCGCAGTGCAGCCTGGCGCCGCCCAGCACCTTCCGGGCGCGCGCGGCGGTCAGCCGCAACAGCAGCGGGCGCTGGGTTTGGCGCACGGCGTAGGCAAACGCGAAAATGCCGAAGTTGCCGTCCGCCAGCACGATGGCCTCCGTCGGCAGCCGCTCCAGAGCCTGGCGGGCCAGTTCCTGTTCGCCGACCGCCCCCGGCCCATACATGGCTCCCCAACTCGGCCGGGTGGCTAAACCGCTGTGCACGTCGTGAAACGCCACCAGGAGCATGGTCGGCCAGTGATTGTCGCCGTGTTGGTTGTGTCCGGGTGGAAATGCAGATACCAACTCCCGCTCGTGAGGTAGCCGCAAGGTGGTGCCGTCGATGACGAACATGGGCCGCGGGACGTCCGGCAGTTCCTCCCGCATCTGTGCTTGGAGTTGTTCAAACAGGTGATCTGTCACGCTGGTGACTACCAGGGTGGGCAGCTTCTGCCGCGCTTGGCAATAGCCGCCAGTGCGCGCCGAGATGCGCTGCTCCAGCACGCGCTTGCAGAGATTCGACTGCGGCTGCAAGCTGGCAGCGTTAAGCACCAGCCACTGCACGGCCGAGGACAGCGTCCGCTTGCTGTTCAACCGCTGGAAGATCATCAGCCAGATCACCGCAGCCAGGCTATAAATCCCGCGCCGCACGGTCAGACCGTGTTCTAGGGACAGTCGGTCGAGGTAGGCGGCCGGGGCCGCTCTCTGAAAAACCTGCACGAAACCAGCAGCTTCGAAGGATTCGGGGGAAGTCATATATAAAACATAAACCATGCATTATGTTTTATCTACCTGCGTCGTCGCCCGAAAACTAAGTGGCATTGGGCTCAAGCCCGCCCTCCATCGGCAATGGCAAGGGCTTTCAGGGATAATATAGTTTCGGGTCCTATTGTCTTGCCAAGGCGACTTGCACAAAAACTGGTCCTCTCGCTGACGCTCATCGTCATCGTGATCAGCGCCATTTCCGGGCTGATCACGGTGAAAAGCGAGCAGCAGCACCTGCTGAACGCCATGGTCACGGGCGCGGACCAGCTTTCCAAAAGCATCACCAGCGCCACCTGGCACGCCATGCTGGACGATCACCGCGAGGCCGCGTACGAAGTGATGCAGACCATCGGGCGCAAGCAGGGCATCGACCGCATCCGCATGTTCAACCGCACGGGCCGTCTGGTGTTTTCGACGATCCCTGATGACTCTGGCAGGGGCGCGGACCCGCGCGAGAAGATGAGCCTATCGAGCAGCATCCGCATCTTCACCGCGCGCGACGGCCGCCGCAACCTGGCCATGGTCACGCCAATCCCTAACGAGGCGGCCTGCAGCCAGGCGGCCTGCCATGCGCACCCGGCCGCGGTGAGAGTCCTGGGGGTGCTGGACCTGTCGCTCAATCTGGATTCGGCGGACCGCGAGATCTCCCAGGTGAAGATGGGGGTCTTCGCCGTGACCGGCATCGAGATTCTGCTGATCAGCATCTTCATCTTCTTTTTCACGCAGCGTTTCGTGGGCGTGCCGATCAAGCAATTGATCGCGGGCACCAAGGCGGTCAGCGCCATGGAACTGGATAAGCCCATCGACATCGTCCACACCAGTGAGGAACTGGACCATCTGGCGCGGTCGTTCAACACCATGCGCGAGCGCCTGCGGCTGGCCATGGACGAGATCAACCAGTTCACCGCGAAGCTGGAGACCAAGGTCGCCGAGCGCACCGAGGAACTGCGCGCCGCGCACCAGAAGCTGCGCCAGACCGATCGCCTGGCATCGCTGGGCCACCTGGCTGCCAGCGTGGCGCACGAAATCAACAATCCGGTTTCCGGCGTGCTGAATCTCGGAATGCTGATGCAGCGGATTCTGACCGACGATGGCATTCCGCCAGAGAGAATACCGGAATTCCGGAAATATCTTTCGCAAGTGGTGCAGGAGACCTCCCGCGTGGGCCGGATCGTTTCGGACCTGCTGTCATTTTCGCGACGGTCCAAACCGCAGCGGGCCGAAGCGGATCTGAATCGCATCGTGAAGACCACTTTGTCGCTGACTTCGCACAAACTGAAACTGGCGAACGTGACCGTGAATGCGGACTTGGCGGACAATCTTCCCGCCGTGCGATGCGACAGTTCGCAGATCCAGCAGGTGGTGTTGAACCTGGTGTTGAACGGGGCGGAGGCGACGCATTCGCGCGAGGAGCGGCGGCTGGCGGTGCGCACCCGGCGGGCCCAGAACGGCGCGGCGGTGACACTTTCGGTCCAGGACAATGGCGAGGGCGTGCGGCCGGAGAATCTGAGCCGGATCTTCGATCCATTCTTCACCACCAAGCCCGAGGGCAAGGGGGTGGGGCTGGGACTGGCCGTCTCGTACGGGATCGTGGAGGCGCATGGCGGCGATATCGCGGTGACCAGCAAGCCGGGCGAAGGCGCGACCTTCACCGTGACGCTGCCGGTATCGGGCAACGCGGAGGAGCCGGCGATGGCGGCGGTGGGAGCGGAACGGGCATGAAGACGCGTTGGGAAATTCTGACGGTGGACGACGAGGAAGTCATGTGCGAGTCGCTGGCCGCCTGGTTGTGCGAGGACGGCTATGCGGTAGATACGGCATCCTCCGGCCGGGAGGCGATTGAGAAGGCCGCCGCCAAAGACTACGCGATCTACTTCATCGATCTGAAGATGCCGGGCGGCATGGATGGCATCGAGACCATGATGGAGATCCGGCGCATGCACGCGGATGCGTCGATCATCATCATTACGGCGTACGCCACGGTGGATACGGCGATCACCGCCATGAAGGAAGGCGCGCAGGAGTATATCGTCAAGCCTTGCAACCCGGAAGAAATCTCGCTGCTGGTAGGGCGCATCATCAAGGTCAAGAATCTGCAGCGCGAGAATACGATCTTGCGCAAGAAGCTGAGCCGGCAATACCGCTACGGCGACATCATCAGCAAGAACGCGCGCATGCGGGAGATTCTGAACCTGGCGCGGGAGATCGCGAGCCTGCGCAGCACGGTGCTGATCCGCGGGGAGAGCGGCACGGGCAAGGAACTGATCGCGCGGGCCATACACAATTCGGGCGAGCGCGCGGCCAAGCCTTTCGTGGCGGTGTCGTGCGCGGCGCTGGCGGAGACGCTGCTCGAAAGCGAGTTGTTCGGGCATGAGAAGGGATCGTTCACGGGCGCGGTGTCGCAGAAGAAGGGCAAGTTCGAGATGGCGGACGGCGGCACGATTTTCCTTGATGAAATCGGCGACATCTCGCCGAAGCTGCAAGCCGACTTGCTGCGCGTGCTGCAGGAGCGCTGCTTCTATCGCGTGGGCGGCTCGGAGGAAGTGCGCGTGGATGTGCGCGTGATTGCGGCCACCAATCGCGATTTGCAGCAAGCCGTGGAGGACCGCGAGTTCCGCGACGATTTGTATTACCGGCTGAACGTGATCGAGATCCGGCTGCCGCCGCTGCGCGAGCGGCGCGACGACATTCCGCTGCTGGCGGGCGATTTCGTGGAGCGGCTGTCGCACGAACTGGGCAAGGACGTGGCGGAGATTTCCGCGGGCGCGCTGAAGCTGCTGATGGACTACGACTGGCCGGGCAACGTGCGGGAACTGGAGAACGCCGTGGAGCGGGCCATCGTGACGGCGAAGGCGCGGGTGTTGACGGAGGACGATTTCGGGTTCATGTCACGCAAGATGGAGGCTGGCGGCAACGGGCGCTTCCCGGTGAATGTGACGCTGCAGGAGTTGGAGCGGCAGGCTATTGCGGCGGCTATCCAGCGGACCAGCGGGAATATTAAGGAAGCCGCGGCGGCGTTGGGGATTGACCGGTCTACGCTGTACGAGAAGATCAAGAAGTACGAGATCCGGAAGGCGTGGCGGAACTAAGAAAAGCAACCACAGATGGACACAGATGCACACGGATAAAAGCGGTTTTCATCTGTGCCGATTTCTGTAGTCGTTTTTCTTAAGACCAGGCGCGTCATTCCGCAATGTTCCGCAATCTTGAAATCGGTTACCCCACGTGCTGACTTGGTCGCCTATGCGGGGATCCCATGTTACCATAACAGGCTAGTGTCCTGGGTCAGAAGTTCTATAACGTAAAGATCTCGCTTCCGGTTGCCGTACGGTTTGCCGATGTAGGTAAGTCCCGGTGACTCGATGGCGAGTCAGGAGACGCGCGCCTTCGTGTAAATCGAACTGGAAGGGGCCGGTTGGTAGACCGTTTGCATGATCAAGCGGCTGGGGTGGAGGGGCCCACTATGGGCGGCG
>CABECU010000401.1_pt1 | contig 7498 bp, 3 predicted proteins | sample 3422571 | NCBI WGS metagenome assembly CABECU01 (sample SAMEA5534328, study PRJEB31848) | metagenome | biome: tundra; feature: field; material: soil | place: USA | collected 2013-05 | depth 0.15 m | reverse complement strand
ATGTGACTCGGCTTTCGCCTCATCCCCTCAGTCCGGTTTGGCTTGGTTCTGTTTCCTGTTCCCGCTCATCGAACCGGACTGGCAGATTTCCCGCATCCGGCTCTCGGAAAAGACTCACGCTTGCGCCCACGGAAGGCTCGTGGTCCGGTGTGGTAACTGGACCAAGCCAAACACGGAGTGCAGAGATGCTTCCGGAAAGCGCAGGTAACCCGGTCGCGGCTCATTGTGTTTGTCGCATAGCCACCGACGCAGCCTCCGGCGGGCGTGCATATCGACCGCACTGTAGGCTTTGCTGACTGGCCCCAGGCAGAAGTAGTTGGCCCAGCCGGTCAACATCCGGTTGAGCTTTTCCACCATGACCTGCAGATCCAGCCTGACGGTATCTCGCCCGGTCTCGTCGCTGATAGCTCGACAGATGCGCTGCACACGTTTCTTGGAGGGAAACGTGCCCACATAGACCCGGCCTCTCCTCATCGAGTAGCATCGCCCGAACGTGTACCCCAGAAAGTCAAACTTTTCTGCGGGCAGATAACAGACCTGCGTCTTGTTCTCGTTCACCGTCAGTTTCAGCTTCGACATCATCACCCGCATCTCCGCCAGAGTTTGCTGCGCCCCGGCGCGACAACAGATGACAAGGTCATCGGCGTAGTTCACGATGTACGCTTTCCAACGCTTCTCGTGCCCGAGTCTTTTCCACCCCAGCACGAACCGTCGCATGTACAGGTTGCTGAGCAAAGGACTGATCGGAGACCCTTGTGGTGTCCCTCGACCTTCGTCCCGATTGCGCGTACTTCGATGTTTGTTGCCACGCTCGTCGGTTTCTTCAACCTCGACCGCACCTTCGGCAACGGCCAAACATTCCACAGACCGCCTTCCAGAGGAGATTGCTCTCGAGCGGGCGGAGCTCGCCAAGATGGCCAAAGCCCCGTTTTACAAATGCAATTACACATTGACAAGGTAATAACCACCGAGCATAATCCTGCGCAGGTTTTTGGGAACGCCTGTCCTCCTCTTCGTCGCCCGAGACCTCATTTTCGGCCGTGCTCTTAAATTGCAACAGTAGCAACTGGTTCCGCGCCCGGGACTAAGTTCGATTCTCGCGGAAGACAATCTGGAGCATGCTATGAAGAAGGACTTGAATGCACGGTTCGCGTTCCTGTTGGAGATCTTCCGCTCCCTGAGTTCGATCGCCTTCGCGTCGGCAGCCCTCATGCTCATCGCCCCGGCTATGCTAGTCGCGCAGACGAGCGAATCGCTCGTGACCTCGCGCATCATCCAGCCCATCGACGAGAATGCCCGCGTCACCCTGAAGGGCAATGTCCGCCAGGACCTCGCTACAGCGCCAGACCTTGGCTCGGTGGAGGACGGGAAGCCATTGCACCTCTATCTGCTGCTGCAGCGCAGCACCACGCAGCAGGCCGACCTGGACAATCTCCTCGCTCGCCAGCAAGAGCCAACTGCGCCGGAATATCACAAGTGGCTGACTCCCAAAGAGTTCGGCGCGCGTTTCGGCGCTTCGCCGGAAGACATTGCGAAGATCACAGCATGGCTCGAGTCGCACGGCTTCCAGATTCGCAGCGTGCTGAACAACGCCAGCATGATTGACTTTGCGGGCACCGCCGGCCAGGTGCGCGAGGCTTTTCACACGGAGCTGCACTACTTCAATATTCGCGGTGGCAGGCACGCTGCGAACATACAAGATCCTCAGATTCCCGCGGCCCTGGCTCCGGTTGTGGCAGGGATAAAAGGACTCAGCAAGATTCCTGCGCATGCCAACCATACCAAGATTCGCCAGTCGTCCTATGACGCGGATACCCATCGCTGGCATCCTGTCGATCCCACCGCCGCTGATAAGGCTTCGCCCGCCTACAACGCCGGCAGTGGCTATTACCTGGTGACCCCGCAGGATTTCTATACCATCTACAACGTCAACCCGGCTTTTTCCGGCGGTGAACTGGCCGCGAAGGCAACGGTGGCGGTGATCGAAGAGAGCGACATTGAGTACGGTACCGTGGGCACTGGCGGGGTGGCCACGGGCGGCGACGTGGCCACTTTCCGCAGCCTGTTTGGCGTACCGGGCACACTGAACATGCACGTCTATCACGGTTACGGGACGGTCACTTGCAACGATCCGGGCATCGACCCGGATGGGACCGGCGAAGATCAAGAGGCGTCACTGGACGCCGAGTGGATCAATGCAACCGCTCCGTCGGCCAACCTAATCTTCATGTCCTGTGATCAGAGCCCTGATAACGGAATTTTCTCCTCCATGGCAGCTCTGATCGACAACAGCCTCTCTGACGTGATGAGCCTGAGCTACGGCGAAAGCGAACTCTTTTACGCCTCATCGGATTACACTGCGCAGGACACGCTGTATGCACAGGCCGCCCTCCAAGGCCAGTCGATCTTCATCTCCTCGGGCGACTCCGGTTCCGATATCGCCGACCAGAACACCAGCGGCACGGCCACGTCCGGAATCAACGTGAGCGCTTTTGGAGCTCCTACTGTGACAGTTACAGGCGGCACAGACTTCTCGGATTATTACGACGCGGCTGAAGGAGGCCCGGCCCAAAGCACCTACTGGAGTGCAACGAACTCCGCCCATTACGGAGATGCCCTGAGCTACATTCCTGAGACGGCATGGAACGACAGTTGCGCAAGCAGCATCTACGCAATCTTTGCTGGTCCCTACACGGGAGCGGGCGAATGCGGCGCCATCGGCGCTGGCGCCGACGGTAGCGTGGTAGGCGGCTCGGGCGGCATCAGTACTCATTACACTGTGCCGGCCTGGCAGACAGGGATCTCGGGGTATTCGGGCTCTTTTCATTCGCAGCCTGACATTGCCGGATTCGCCGCGAGCGGATTTTGGGGCCATTACCTGATCTACTGCGATTCGAACCCCGTCGATGCTTCAACCAGCGGCTGTACTTCCGCCGTCAACTTCGGTGGAGCTGGCGGCACATCCTTTGTCGCCCCTTATATGGCGGGTGTCGCCGGTTTGCTTGTGGATTACACCGGTTCGCGGCAAGGGTTGCTGAATCCGGCGCTCTACGCACTGGCCAAGGCGCAATTTACCGGTTCGGGTACAGCGACGGCTTGCTACTCCAACGGGCAAACCTCAAATACCGGCGTTACCACCGGTTTGCCGGCAGCGGCCTGCATCTTCAACGACGTGACCACCAGCAACAACGACGTTCCGTGCCAATCAGGATCAACAAGCTGCTTCGTTAACAGCGGTGACAGCTTCGGCATGTTGTCATTGAACGGCTCCAGCTCGCTGACAGTGGCTTACCCCTCCACGCCCGGTTTTGACCAGACCGCCGGCATCGGCACGGTCAACGCCTACAACCTGATCACCCAGTGGAACACGGCATTCACTAGCACAACCAGCCTCCAGGCCTTACCCACTTCCATCACCTCCAGCCAATCCACAGAATTGACTGCGACTGTAGCAGGTGGGACCCCGACAGGGTATGTCGACACCCCTCCCGCGCTCACCGGAACAGCCAGCTTTGCAGCCGGATCGACTTCGCTGGGCAGTTGCACCTTGAGTGCCGGCACCTGCTCACTGTCCGTCCCGGGGTCGGCGCTCCAGTCCGGCGCCAATTCAGTGACCGCAACCTTCCTGGGCAGCGGGGCGTATCCCACTTCCACTTCCAGCATCGTGACGGTGACTGTGACCAACACCTCGGGAACCCCGGCCTCGATCACGGCGAGCAGCGGGACGCCGCAGAGTGCGGCCATCAACACGGCGTTTGCGGCACCGCTGGTAGCGACGGTGAAAGACAGCGGGGGTAATCCCGTACAGGGAGTGACGGTCACGTTCACGGCGCCCGCGTCGGGAGCGAGTGGCAGCTTCGCGGGCAGCAACACGGCCACCACCAACGCCAGCGGAGTAGCTACTTCGACGGTGTTCACCGCCAATGCGACTGCGGGCAGTTACACGGTGGCGGCGACGGTGGCTGGAGTCACGACTGCGGCGAGCTTCGCGCTGACCAACACGGCGGGGACGGCGTCGTCGATCACGGCGAGCAGCGGGACGCCGCAGAGTGCGGCCATCAACACGGCGTTTGCGGCGCCGCTGGTGGCGACGGTGAAAGACAGCGGGGGTAATCCCGTACAGGGAGTGACGGTCACGTTCACGGCGCCAGCGTCGGGAGCGAGTGGCAGCTTCGCGGGCAGCAACACGGCCATCACTAACGCCAGCGGTGTAGCTACCTCGGCGACGTTCACGGCTAACGCCACCGCCGGCAGCTACACGGTGGCGGCCAGCGTGGCGGGAGTGAGCACCCCGGCCAGCTTCGCGCTGACCAACGCGGCGGGCACGACGGCCACCTATACCATTGGTGGGAATGTGTCTGGTTTGCGCCGCGGGAAATCAGTAACTTTGCTGGATAACGGGGGGGATCCGCTGACGGTCGATGCCAACGGCCGATTTACCTTTACGAAAGCATTGCCCAGCGGGGCTTCCTACGACGTAACTGTCGGCGAGCAGCCCACCGACGGGACCTGCACGGTCGCCAGGGAATCGGGCACAGTGGGGTCGGCCGACGTGACCAACGTGGATGTCGATTGCAGAACCAAGATGGTCAGCCGAGTTGCGCCGCTGGGGACCGCAGACACAACAAAAGGACCGCCGCCACTGGTCGGCGCAAAGCCGGATGCTGTTCCCGCGCAACCCCAGGAGAATAAGCAAGGCGACCCGAGTCTTCCGCCTCCAGTCCGCCCAAAGGCCAAAAGCCCCGAAGCGCCCTCCGAGAATTTGGTAGTTTATCAAGACGGAAAAGTTATTTTCCCGCTGAAACCGTCGCAAGATGTGGACCCTTCCAGCGTGAAATCTGGAGAGACCACAGCCCGCAGCGAGCCCTCTGCGACGGATCCGGCGCTGGGTTTCTCGGGGAAAACAAACTTGCAAGTACTCCAGCGGGTCGAACCAGAGTATCCAGAGGCGGCAAGGCAACAACACATTCAAGGCCAGGTCGTCTTGGAAGCCTACGTGGGAAAGGATGGCGCGGTGCAGCAACTTACGGTGATTAGCGGCAACTCGATGCTGGCAACCGCTGCATCCGATGCGGTTCGCCAGTGGCGTTTCAAACCCTTCGTGCAAAACGGCCGAGCGGGCGAGTTCCAAACCCGAATCAAAGTCCATTTCGTTCTGCCGTAGGCTATTATTCATTCCGTAGCGAAGAGCTGCTGCTGGCGTTTCTTTGCCACAAACATTGCCGTATCATGCAAAGTCCGGTCACACCGACACCGATCGGACCGCGTTGGAACAAATTCGTGGCAGCTTCAAAAACTGACGGTCTTCACGCTGGTCGGATAGGGGTGAACTTCACGCTGACAGAACCGCGGCTTGGGAGAGCGCATCCAGAAGCTCCGAAAGCGAAAGGGATCGAACCATTGCAGAACTGCGGGTGTTGAAAGTCGCTCTGACTGCTTGATGGAATTGGTCGGCCTGAGTTCCGTGGTTTGAACCGTGTCGTCCGGTTTCACGCGTTTCTTCTTCGCCACGGTCAACACCAGGCTCGCATGCCTTGAGATGATCGGGAAATTGAGTGGCGAATTGCGCAGCGGCGCCGCTGAAATTATCCCCGCCGTCGCAGGTGCTGCAGCGGCTGCACAGGCTAGCGTCACAGTGAATTTGCCCCCACCTCCCGCCCCAAAAAATTGGAACGATCTCGATGGGCTCTTGAGGCAAATTTACAACCTCGGTCCGAGGGCAGAGCGTAAGACTCCGCATCCAGATGACGAAACCCCGATCATGTAAACGCACAAACTTCCGCGGCGCACCATGCCTTCGCTGGGCATGAGTCGGAAACAAGGTATTTTTTTTCTAGACGTTGCGAGCACACTGTGAATTGAATGTCGATTTAGTGGGAACGACGGCGCCTGCATCCCGCCTACTGCACGTTGCGATCTGATCATCTGATCCCCGCGCCGGAGGGGGTTTCGAACTCCCAAGGACCGAGGCCCGGCGGATTTTAAGTCCGTTCCAATCGTCTACCAACCAACCCATTTTCTTTCAGTTACAGCGACTTGCGATCTTCCGCATGTGTGGCCTGTGAGTTCCCGTGAGGACCTGTAAAGATGTGACGGGCAAAGTTCAGGCACGATTTGCACTGACTCTCTTGGTGGATTACGCGCTAGTCCACCAGGCCACCCACTCTTCGAAGTACCCGCCCTTGAACGCTGAGACATCGCGGAACCCGGCAGCTCGAATCTGCATCTTTTGCAAGCAGCCCATCACAAAGAAGCAGTGGCTCTACAAGACCTTCAACTCCGGCGAGAAGAGCTCACCTCGCCTGCTACTTCGACCACATGAACGACGACGAGGACTCGCCCGTGCCCTGACCGAGCCGCGCCATTCCCCCCGCGCCGTTGACAGCACCTAACCCCTACGCCATCCTGGATCCATGACCAACCCTGCAATGACAGACCAGCAACTGATCGACTTCTCACGGGAGCACCTGCTGCAGGAACTGACGATGTTCTGGGAACTCGCAGAAATCCTTCCCGTAAGGGAAGCCAGCACCGAAACATCAGCCTTTGTGGAGTCATACTGTGTCCACCTGCGAAGCCTCATAGATTTCTTCTACCGAGAAGGGATCAAGGACGACGTCACGGCTCAGGATTTCCTCGACGCAACCACCACTTGGAAACCCGCCGAACCCGCCATACTCACGACGGCACACGAGCGTGCCAACAAAGAGCTCAGCCACCTCACGCAGTCCCGAATAAGCGGACGCCCGCCCGAGAAGGCATGGGACACGACTGCACTGCTCAAGGAGATCGGCGCGATCGCACAGGACTTCGCAACCAAAGCGTCCGCGAAGAAGGTCCACCCCAAAGTGGGGGAGTTCCTAAAGCTGCCCGCCAACGAAGTGCGAATCTGGATCGGCGACAACGTCCCGCGCTCCAACGTCGCCTCGCAAGTCGTGAGCTCGACCTTCGGCAGCGTGTCGACCCTGACGCCGATCATCATGCAGACTATCGACGAGGAAGATAGGAAGGCCTTCGAGGAGATCGGCCGCAACATGTTCATCGAGTACACCGACCAGGAACGATCCGAGCTCGCGAAAATCGCCGCGAACCTCAGGCGAATCAGCAAGACTGCGCAATCAAGATCCCGGAAGGCGCCATAAGGCGCACGCAGGCACAACCAGGCCCGGCGCCTCCTGCCCGTCTTTTTCTCCGGCAGCAGCAGTACCTGCGCCCTTCCTGAACTCCTCCAGCACATTCCGAAGACTTTCTTTGTTGACCGATCTGCAATTTTGCCGACTCGCGGCACTAGGTCCCATCTTCCTTGAGGATCTCCTCCTGGGCTCTATCAGTCCGCCGACGGAGTCTGGCACGGTTTCGTGGCGACGCCCAGGCCATAGCACGTTTTGACCGCTGGTCATTGAGTGCTATGGCGAGTAGAGTCGAGAACAGGCGCAGTGGCTGTAATCTCCCGGTGGCTTTTGACTGCGCTTTCGCGTCGTCGCCTCAGTCCGGTTTG
>CABECU010000400.1_pt1 | contig 7514 bp, 5 predicted proteins | sample 3422571 | NCBI WGS metagenome assembly CABECU01 (sample SAMEA5534328, study PRJEB31848) | metagenome | biome: tundra; feature: field; material: soil | place: USA | collected 2013-05 | depth 0.15 m | reverse complement strand
GTCGAGGTGCCTGTCGCACCGGTGGATTTCATGTCAGAGTACCCGACCGTCGCCGCACTCCTGGACTTGATGGAAATTCTTCGAGCCAAAAAACTCACTTTCGAGGATGCCACAAGCGAGGTACAGACCCTCCTCGAATCGATGGCGCTCCACAGGTGTTTCAAACGGCGGCAATGGCGAGAATTCCGATTCTTCGCGCTCATCGTACCTAACGGCGATGTTTTTCCGGTCCGAACTATGCACGGCGGCTTCACCCAGAGCGTCGGAAACGACTATCTGACAGATGAAAAGCCGATTTGGGTCGCTGGCCCGGATGTCATTAATTCCGTCCTCCAGACCGATAGAGTCCCGCGCGTCCTGCGCGCAATCAGAGTAGTTCCCCACGGAAAACAAAAAGGGCTGAAACCTGTGCGCCTGCGAGGTGCTGTCCGTATTCACCCAGGTCACGACGACATATTCCGCAAGATCATCGAAGAGCGTATGCGGCACAAGGGTGACAAGGACCTTTACCAATGGCTGAAACTCTTCGCGAATTCGATCTACGGCTGCTTTATTGAACTCAATCCTGAAACCCTGCCCAGGCGAAAAGCAGCGCGGGTGCGCGTCTATTCCGGCGAGAAGCCCTACCTCACGAACAAGAGAACAGTCGTTGAAAGACCGGGAAAGTGGTACGCGCCATATCTCGGCGCGCTCATCACCGCAGGCGGCAGATTGCTGCTTGGCATGCTTGAGAGATGTGTCGAGGGCTGGGGTGCGACGTATGCCTGGGCCGATACGGACGCGCTGGCGGTCGTGAGCAATGCCGAGGGCGGGACTCTGAGGCACGTGCCCGGATGTGAGACCCGGCGCATACTGCCCCGGTCACAGCTGCAAGAGATCATCGACCGCTTTGCGGAACTCAATCCATACAACTTCGGCGGCTCAATTCTGCGATTCCTCGACTGCAATTACATAGATTCCGACCCCGAGAAAGGGTTCCGGAAAGAATTGCTCGCATTCTGCATCTCTGCGAAACGCTACACCACCTATGAACGCGACGGCAAAAAAATCATCATCGTCGATCCCAAGGCGCACGGACTCGGCTATCTGTACCCTCCAGCCGATCCCCCGATACCCTTGGATGCCGATCAGGAGATCGCGAGGTGGGTCTATGAAGCATGGGAATGGCTTGTCAGACACGGGTGCGGCGTCATGCCGAACCGTCCGCCATCATGGTTCAAACGCCCGCAAATGATCCGTATGGCAGTGACCACGAACAGCCTGCTGAAGCGTCTGCACCGGTGGAAACGGGTACGCCCGTTTGACCTCTTTTTTGTTCCTGTGCTGGCGAACTGCGGGCAACCGGCCAATGTCGACCCGCAGCGTTACATGCTCGTCACCCGGTTTGAACCCGACCAGAGCAAGTGGATGGACACGGCGTGCTTTAACATTGACGATTCGAACGACGCGAGAGAATACAGGCTGGGAACCAGTTTTGATTCGCCCCACTTTGGCGAGCGACCGATTGTCGAGACATTCCAGGAACTTCTGTACCGATACTTCTATCACCCGGAGTCAAAGAGCCTCGGTCCGGACGGCGAACCATGCCAGCGGAAGACACGCGGTCGCCTGCTGAGGCCTCACGTAATTGGAGGCGCGCGCCATCGCATCGGGAAGGAAGTTGATCGGCGCTGGGAGGAGGGCGATGATCTGGATGCAATGCGTCAGGCGCCCATCGAGTACACGCCCAAGGCGAGCCGTGCGCGCGAACCGCTGCTACAGCCGAGTCTTTCCCTCAGCCGATTGGTCAGGAACATCGGTATTCGGAAATTAATTCGGCAGGGGTTTGGCAGACGCATCATTGAAAAAATCAGCCGTCGTGAACTCGTGAAGGCCTCGACCTATCGCGAGTACGAACGACGCATCGAGGGGTATGCACGGAGACGACAACGACCGAAGCATTCTCTGTAAGTGACAATGCCACTTTCGCGGCCTGAGCGAAGCGCTTTCAAGCGACCGAGGCTAAATGAATACACGGAGGTGGGATTTTGAGCGTAATGGCGATTTATCGACAGCTATCGCTGGCGTTGCCGAATTTCAGAAAGAGTTGGGCGGTCGACTTCGAAGAGAAAATACGCGATTCGCCAAACTCGGCGACGTCACTTAAGTGGTCTCAGGGCGGGACACGTTGATTTCCGGCCAGTGTTGCAGTAGAGTACGTCGATCTTGGGTCCCCATTCGATTGCCGTCGAAAGGAAAATCATGATTTCTCGCCTCCGCTCTTCCGTGCTGCTTCGCACCCTCACAATAATGCTTTGTACAGCCGGGGCCGGCATCGCTGCTCAGGATACGGACAATCCCATCGTGAATCCGGCTGCCGGTGCCAAGTTTGGTCCAATACCGAACGCGCCTGAATGCTTCACCATCGCGGTGGAGAAAGGTGATCCCAGCAAGGGACCATCCGTCATCCTTGCCCGCTTTGCTCCCCATTGCGTCGCGCCTTACCACTGGCACACTCCCAGCGAAACCGCTATGGTCGCAAGCGGCACGCTGGAAACCCAGATGAAAGGCGACAAAGGCATCGTTGCGCGGAGTGGTGATTTCGTTTATCTACCGTCGCATCATGTGCACCGGGCTACCTGCATTGGAACCTCCCCGTGTTTGGTCTTCCTGTCATCCGATGCAGCGTTTGACATTCACTGGGTGGATGCGGAGGGCAAGGAGATTCCATTCGAACAGGCCGTGAAGCCGACAAAAGCCACCGCCAAACCAACTAAGTAACCTGCGAGTGACGGGCTGTTCGGAGTGACTGTCTTTACCAGGCCTTAGCACAACTTTGCCCCGTCTTTTCGCCCTAAGCGCTGGGCCTGCCGCTGCGGCGAGGGGGTTTTGAGCGTAATGGCGATTTATCGCCAATCTCCCAATTGCCGAGGGAACCGTTAAGCTTTGGGGTGGCGTGGTCGTCGTAATTGCTGTCGAATAACAGCTACTCCGTAAAAGATGGGAAATACAACAAACACAGCGCCAATGAACATTCCCCCAAGAACAGTGGGCACCTGCGGGAGAAAACGAATGCCAGCCCAGATGCCCGCTCCCACGAAACTAACGCCAACCACGACGGAGACAGGCTCGAAGTAAGCAGTATTATCAACCACCGAATCACCTCGTGCGTACAGCAAGAAATAGGCCAGCCACAATCCGCCAGCACATGCAAAAGGGATTAAAGACGCCAACAACCGCCCACGATAAAGAAAAAGGGTGGATAGCCCAATCGCTGCGAAAAACAAGATGCGAATGATAAACCTCATCCTACCTCCCTTGGAGTCTATTATGCGCGCACAGCCTGACTGCTGAAAACAGGCCATTTCGCTCATTGAGGGGTTTTGAGTGCTATGGGGATTTTTCGCCAAGTGATTCGAGACGCCTGACCAGAGGCCGCGACTGGTGTCCACTCTCGGACAGCAATTCTCGATTTCGGCCAGAATCGCAGTGGAAACGTCATATCATTGAGCGGCTTTCCCGGCGAAAATAAACCAACCACGTCCGAGGAGGGTTTGGTAGAGGACGTGCTTGACTAGGAGCACGTAATTTTGCGCGTGGAGAGATCCATGGAAACGTTATTTCAGCAATTGCGCTATGGCTTGCGCACTTTGGCCCGGACTCCGGGATTTTCTTTGATTGTGATTCTGGTCATGGCCCTTGGCATCGGCGCAACTGTGGCGATGTTTACCGTGGTGCATTCGGTGCTAATGGAGCCGTTGCCGTTTCATGAGCAGGGACGACTGGTTCGTATCTACGAGGCTGACTCCCACGATCCGACACACAATCACATCGCCGTCTCCGGTCTTGATTTTCTCGACTGGCGTCAGCAGCAGAAACAGAGCTTCGAGCAAATGGCGATTGCCTATAATGGGAATAGCTACAACCTTTCCGGCACAGGTGGGCAGCTTCCCGAACACGTGGTGGCGCTCACAGCAAGCTGGAACATGTTTCAGTTGCTAGGAGTAGAGCCCGCACTTGGAAGGTTCTTCGACGCTGACGACGACCGACCGCAGGCGTATGCGGCTGTCGTCCTGAGCTGGGGTTTGTGGAAGCGCCGCTATGGCGGCGACACTAAGATTCTGGGTCAGACCATCCGGCTCGACGCGAAGCCGTACACGGTGATCGGCGTGCTGCCTGTCGGTTCCGATTTTCCCGAACCCACGGTGCAGCTGTGGACTCCGCTCTTTCACGAAACCCAGCCGCAGTGGATTCAATCACACGGTGCCCATAATTTTCAGGTTTTCGCGCGTTTGAAGCAGGGTGTTACCGTAGCGCAGGCGCAGGCTGAGACGAGCGCAATTCAGGCTGGCATTCACCAGCGGTTTCCCGACAATTCTTTTATCTTCAGCGCGACTCACGTCGTACCGCTGCTTGAGTCGCGCGTAGGGAATATCCAACCGGCCCTTCTGATGCTCCTCGCTGCTACAGGATGCCTGTTGCTGATTGGTTGCCTGAACGTTGCGAACCTGCTGGTCGCACGCTCGGCTGCACGGCGCAGGGAGGCGGCGATTCGCACGGCGCTGGGCGGCGGCCGCTGGCGGCTGGTCCAGGAGCAACTTGTGGAGAGCGTGCTGCTGTGTGGTGCAGGCGGCATGCTGGGATTGCTGTTGGCGTCTATGGCGATTCACTGGCTGGTAAGCGCGCGTCCCGACATCCCGCGCGCCGAGGGCATTCATCTGGACAGTGTTGCTGTGTTGGCTGGGGTTGGAATCATGCTTCTCTGCGGACTGCTCGCAGGATTGATTCCGGTTCTGGCTCTCAGGGAGCGACAGATGCTCGGCCCCTTACAGGACTCGACACGCTCGCAACGCAGTGGACATGCTAGCGCTCGGGTAAGACGCATATTACTTGCGCTCGAAGTGGCGCTGACGGTGGTTCTGCTGGTGGGCGCAAGCCTGCTGCTGAAGAGCTACCAGCATCTTCGGTCGGTCAATCTCGGCTGTCGTACACATCATGTGCTGACGATGGGCGTCAGTTTGCCCGATGCCACTTACATGACACCGATCGCGCGGACAAATTTCTATGACGATTTGATTCAGCGCGTGCGCGCATTGCCGGGGATAAACGGCGTCGCATTAACGGATGACTTGCCGGGAGACGGGGACCCCCCGGACCACGCATTCTTCATCCCGGAAAATCCACCGCTTCCGCAGGGTCAGTCTCTCGACGCCAATGTTTTGAACGTCGATCCCGGCTTCTTCCGAACCATGCAGATTCCGTTGATGAAGGGCCGATTCTTTCAGCCGAATGAGCGGCTGGGGCACAGCCAATTTGCCATAGTGAGTCAATCGTTCGTTAGTAAATTCTTCCCCAACGTTGATCCGATTGGGAAACACATTGATGATGACAATTTCGCTGCGCCGCACAACTTCGAAATCATTGGCGTGGTCGCGGACGTGCGCGGAACCCTCGCCTCTGACACTGAGCCCACATTCTACTTGCCGCTGTTTCGGGGAGAGGAAAACAGTGCTTCCCTCGCTGTTGTCGCGGGACCCGATCCGTTGAGCTTTGCATTGCCCATCCAGAAGATCATTGCCGATATGGACCCGAACCTTGCCGTCAGTGACATTCTCACGATGGACCAGATCCTTGGCAGGAACACGTTGGATGCAGGCTTTGAGACGACACTGCTAGTGGTTTTTGCCGCCGTATCCCTGCTGCTCGCTGCTGTGGGTTTATTTGGGGTGCTCGCGTATCTGGTGGGGCAACGACAGGGGGAGATTGGGATTCGGCTGGCTTTGGGGGCGCAACGGAAGCAGGTTCTTCACTTGATGCTGTTGGACGGGCTGCGCCCAGCAGTGGTCGGGTTGGTTCTCGGATTGATGACCAGTGCGGCAACCACCCGGCTGATTCGTTCACTGTTGTATGGCATGACGCCTCTTGATCCCGCTGCGTTTATGCTGGCAGCGGTGCTTTTGCTCGCGGTTGCGGTGGTTGCGTGCCTGCTCCCGGCGTGGCATGCAGCGCAGCTTGATCCGATGCAGGCGCTGCGGACGGAGTAGGATGCTCTCCCGACTCTGAACGATGCAGTGTGAGTGCTTCTAAGGTCAACTGTCGCAAACAAAGCGCCCAACGAATAAGCACCAGCGGCATAGAACGGCATCGTGAACCCAACTTGTTCAAAACAGTGATTCTGTGGAAGGCAACTCCATCCGAAGAACCGTTGGATGTTAGTGATCTCAATTCCATCGACCACAATTCGCCTAAACGGTACGAGCAAAATCAGCAGAGCAACCGCGATGCATGGCACCGTCCATGTCCACAACATCACTCGATGCCTATATCGACGGCCAAGCTGAAATCCCAACAACAATCCCATCGCGATTTGAACGGGGAAGTAGGGAGTCTGCAACAATATCCAGTGTCCTGTTCTCAGGCTCACAGATGGAACAAGTTGATGTAGAGGCACGACAAACGAATATCTCAAGACAGACGCCATAACCGGGACGCCGACAGTGCTTAATATCAAATGAAGCAGGAAGCGCAGCCCATTCACTGCAATCTCTCGCGGACTGCGGAGCGCGGTCACCTCGACAGTATTGCATAAAGCCAATTCTCAATTGGCATAACCAGGCGTGGCTGTTGAAAAACTCACTCGCCGGAAAATGGCCGAAAAAACTTTGCATTAGGAAGCCCTACAAACGACTTTCTCGATTTTCCTAGATATTTTGTATCCCCCAATTTTGGCTGTTTGGGAGGAAACCGGACCTTTTCAACAGCCACAGGCAATTACACTCAAGTGCCCCGCCCAAGGCCAGATGAGTCTAATGGCGAGTAGAGTCGAGAACAGGCGCAGTGGCTTTAGCCTCCCGGTGGCTGTTGGGGTGCTTTCGCAGGGCCCGCCTCAATCCGGTTTGGCGTAACTCTGTTTCCTGTTCCCGCTCATCGAACCGGACTGGCAGATTTCCCGCATCCGGCTCTCGGAAAAGACACACGATGTTCCGTGTGACGCCGTCTGCAACTTCTGAACACAACCTGGGGTGGTTAGACTCAATCGTCAATCCCCATGTCCTTTGTTGCTTGTTGCGTCCGTCTTTAACTGAGGCCCCTTCCCTCCGCCGGAGTTACCCGGCTTCCGCGGTACTACGAACCTCTCCGCCACCCCACACGGCCCGGCCTGTCTCTCGCGAGTTGCCAGTTGATCCCGACCGCGATCACCGCTGGGGTTTCCCGTGTTGCGTCTGGTCTCCTCTGCATACATGCCATCGCCATTACCCCGGCAGGTCCGATGAAGCTTGTCCGCTCGTCTGTCTCCATCGTCGGCGGCCTTCCCTGTGAAACAGTCAGGTCGGCTCCTGCAATTACTTTTTCGGGGCCTGCTCAGCGTTTACTCATGTTATGGCCTGCACGCTCGCGGAGTCGCTAAACGACCCTTTCCATCGAAAGCTCCGACAGCTTCGTTGCCTCCGCTGCCGTTTCGATTGCTACCGGGTGGAGCGAACCAGTTCCCGGGCGGGAGTTGCACCCGCTGAAGTCCAGCGCCTTTTCACGGC
>CABECU010000388.1_pt1 | contig 7718 bp, 6 predicted proteins | sample 3422571 | NCBI WGS metagenome assembly CABECU01 (sample SAMEA5534328, study PRJEB31848) | metagenome | biome: tundra; feature: field; material: soil | place: USA | collected 2013-05 | depth 0.15 m | reverse complement strand
GTCCTGAGCAGCGACTCCCCGGAGGCGGCGCTGGGTCTGCTCAAGGGGCTGAAGCTTCGCAATGACGGGGTCGCGCTTCTCCTCGTGGATCAGCGCATGCCGGGCATGGACGGGGTCGCGTTCCTGCAGGAAGCGCGGCAAATATTCCCGGACGCGAAGCGGACTCTGCTCACCGCGTATGCCGACACGAACGCCGCGATTAGCGCCATCAACCAGGCCAGCCTCGACTACTTTTTCATGAAGCCATGGGACCCTCCCACCGAGCACTTGTACCCCCCACTGGACGACTTGCTGGAGGATTGGCAAGCTTCGTACCGCCCGGCGTTCCAGGGGATCAGGGTGTTGGGCACGAGGTGGTCTCCGCGATCGTACGAACTGCGGGATTTTCTGGCGCGCAGCCACGTTCCCTATCAGTGGATCGACGTTGAGGGCTCCGCCAACGATCCGGAGACCAAGCGCCTTCTTGAAGCCCTGGGGCCCGACGCGAGTGACCTTCCTATCGTGCTGTTTTCGGATGGGACTAAACTCCTCAACAGCATACCGGCCGAAGTGGCGCAAAAGGTCGGGCTGCGGACGCGCGCCGAAACCAGTTTTTACGACCTGGCAATCGTAGGTGGAGGGCCGGCAGGCTTGGCCGCCGCCGTCTATGGCGCTTCCGAAGGTTTGCACACGGTCATGCTCGATCGCGAGGCTCCCGGCGGTCAGGCCGGAATGAGTTCGCGGATCGAGAACTATCTCGGATTTCCGGCGGGGCTGAGCGGGGGCGATCTCACTCGTCGCGCAGTAGTGCAGGCCCGGCGTTTTGGAGTTGAAATCCTGGCGCCCCAGGAGGCGGTCGGCGTCCGAACCGAAGGTCCTTACCGGATTATCAAATTGGCCGACGACAGCGAGATTTCTTGCCACGCCTTGATGATCGCGACAGGAGTGCAGTGGCGACGACTGGAAGCCCCGGGGATTGACCGATTGCAGGGTGCCGGGGTCTACTACGGCGGCGGTGCCACGGAGGCATTGTCCTGCAAGGGTGAGATGGTCTACATCGTGGGTGGCGCCAATTCTGCGGGTCAGGCCGCGATGAATTTTTCCAAGTACGCAGAGCGCGTTGTGATCCTGGTCCGCGGGGATTCGCTTTCCAGCACCATGTCCCAATATCTGATTGATCAGATCAAGGAGACGACCAACATTCAGCTCTGGACCCACGCCAGTGTCGCCGAGGTGCACGGCGAAACGCACCTGGAAGAGATTTCGGTCGTTTGTTCGGACACGAACAAGGTGGAGCGTGTGCCAGCAAGTTCGATGTTCATCTTCATTGGCGCGCTGCCGCGGACGGATTGGCTGGCAGGCACGGTCGAGCGCGACGAACGAGGATTCATTCGGACCGGCCCCGATCTGATGCAGGGAGGACAGCGCCCCAAAGGTTGGTCGCCTGATCGTGATCCGTTTCTCCTGGAAACAAACGTGCCGGGTATATTTGCCGTGGGCGATGTGCGGCACGGCTCGGTCAAACGGGTGGCCTCCGGAGTTGGCGAAGGATCCGTAGCGGTGCAGTTCATCCATCAGTACTTGAGCAAGGTCTAAATGGCCGAAACATCGGATCTGCTAGGTCGCGTCCCGGCATTCGAAGGCTTGCCCGAAGACCAAATCGCCTGGTTCCTCAGCCAGTCGAAAGAACTCCATCTCAAGGCGGGCGACGTCTACGCGCGTCAGGGTGACCCGGCTGATGCGATGTTTGTGATTCTTGAGGGCCAACTTCAGGGGCGGGGCGAGGTTGGGGGCGAAACCATCATCTTTGACCTAGAGCCGGGCGACGTCACCGGATTGCTACCCTTTTCAAGGATGAAGCAGTTTACCGTGAGCGGGCGCGCCGAGACGGACAGCCGCGCCCTACGATTTCCTGCCTCGCTGTTTCCAGATCTTGTGCAGAGAATGCCGGTGCTCACGCAGCGTCTCGTGGGAATGATGTCGGACAGGATCCGCGAAGTAACCCGGCTCGAACAGCAACAAGACCGGCTTGCTGCGCTGGGGAAGCTTTCCGCGGGCCTTGCCCATGAGCTTAATAATCCTGCCTCCGCCGCGAAACGCGCTGCCAGCCAACTGCGCGACATTTTGAAGCGGGTCCGCGACGCCAGCCATGAACTGGGACGGCGCGACCTTACCGTGGCGCAAAAGTCAGAAATTGAGAAGTGGGAGGGCTCGCTGACCCAAGTCGATGGGCATCTACCCGACGCCCTGACAGCGAGCGATCTGGAGGACCAGCTTGATTCCGTGCTCCGCAGTCACGGGCAAAGCGATCTATGGCAACTCGCGGCCGATCTCGCACGCCGCAACTTCCAGCCGACCGCGTTGGAGCAACTGTTCGCGGCGCTCGATGCCGACACCGCCCGGGCAGCGTTGGTGAGGATCTCGGCTTCCGTGGAGATTGCTGACTTGCTAAACCAAATTGAAAGCAGCACCTCGCGGATCTCCGAACTGGTGGGCGCGATCAAGGAATATACGTTCATGGATCAGTCGCCCGTACAGAATGTAGATATTGTGAAGACTCTGGAGACCACGCTCATCATTTTGAATCACAAACTCAAACGTGGGGTGACCGTGCAGCGGGATTATCAGAAAATTCCGCTTCTCGTGAATTCCTTCGGCAGCGAACTTAACCAGGTCTGGACCAACATTATCGACAACGCCATTGATGCGATGGGCGGAAAAGGTGAGCTGCGCGTGCGCACGTGTCGCGAGGACAATTGCGTCGTGGTGGAGATCGGCGATAACGGTCCAGGGATTTCAGCGGCAGTCCAGCCCCACATTTTTGAACCTTTCTTCACCACGAAAGGCGTTGGGGAGGGAACCGGGCTTGGCCTCGACACGGTCCAACGAATCGTCAAAAAGCATCGTGGCAACATTCAGGTCCGTTCCAAGCCTGGAGACACGCGTTTTCAGGTGTGGCTGCCGTTGGCGGACAGCGCTGGCTAATGCAGTGCGGGGCTGAGGAGAAAGGTAATGAATTCCGGATTCGCAGTGTTGTTGTTGGCGCTCGGCATCGGGGTGGTGGCGGGGCTGCGGTCTCTGACAGCGCCCGCAGTCGTGGCTTGGGCGGCGCACTTGGGCTGGATCAATCTTCACGGTTCTCCTATGGCTTTCATGGGATCTGTGTGGGCCGTGGTCATCTTCACCGTTTTGGCTGTGGTTGAACTGGTGGCTGACCAACTTCCGACCACGCCGTCCCGCACTGCTCCAGTTGGCCTTTCTGCCCGAATTGTCACAGGCGCGCTGAGCGGCGCATGCCTTGGCATTGCTGGCAGCTCAGTGCTTTGGGTGGGCGCGCTAGCCGGCGCGCTCGGTGGAATTGCCGGCGCATTCGGCGGATATCAGGCACGCGTAGGTTTGGTCCGAATCCTGCGCGTTTCGGATTTCGCGATCGCCATCCCCGAGGACTTGGTCGCAATCGGACTCGGGCTGCTTCTCGTTTCTCGATTCTGAGTAGCAGATATGGATTCGCAATCGCGCGCCGGGGTTCAAGAGTTCCGGGGACGGACCAAATCTTAGCGGTGCTTATGGCCACTTCGCGGCAATACGATGCCCTTATCATCGGCTCTGGGCAGGCCGGTACGCCGCTCTCCATGGCTCTGGCCGCGTCAGGAATGCGTACCGCTCTCATCGAGCGGAAACATGTCGGCGGTACCTGTGTGAATGAGGGATGCACTCCGACGAAAACCATGGTAGCCAGCGGGCGCGTCGCATACCTGGCTCGCCGAGCCGCCGACTATGGTGTGCATACCGGCCCGATTAGCGTTGATATGGCGAAAGTTCATCAACGCAAGCGCGACATTGTGGACAGCTTTCGAAACGGAAGCCAGGCGCGCATTGAGAAGACTTCAAACCTCGAATTGATCTTCGGCGATGCGAGTTTCAGCGGTCCCAAGACAATCGCGGTTGACTCGCACGATGGCGGTCAGCACATACTTTCGGCTCAATACGTTTTCATCAATGCGGGCACGCGCGCGTCGCAGCCTAAGATCGACGGGTTGGACACGGTGCCTTTTCTCGACAACGTCTCCGTCATGGAACTCGAAGCGCTCCCGGATCACTTGTTGATCCTGGGCGGAGGCTACATCGGCCTGGAGTTCGGCCAGCTTTTCCGGCGCTTTGGCAGTCGAGTAACGATCGTTCAATGCGCGGGCCAACTTCTGACCGGCGAGGACCCCGATATCGCGGAAGAAATTAGCAAAATCCTGCGACAGGACGGGGTTGAAGTCATGTTGAACGCGAAAACAACTCACGTGGGCCGGACGGGCGAGAGCATCCGCTTGAATGTTCAGTCGAAGAACGACTCGACCACACTGGTTGGTTCGCATCTACTCGTTGCCACCGGCCGCGTGCCCAATTCGGACACACTCAATCTCGCCGCGGCCGGAATTCAAACCAGCGAGTGCGGATTCATCCAGGTAAACGACCGCTTGGAAACCACCGCGGCAGGCGTTTACGCCCTGGGCGACATCAAAGGCGGTCCGGCGTTCACGCACATCTCCTATGACGACTTTCGGATCATTCGCGCCAATCTCATCGAAAAGAAAGCCGCCTCCACCAGGGACCGTCAAGTGCCGTATGCCGTTTTTATCGATCCGCAGTTGGGCCGCGTCGGCCTGACCGAGCGGGAAGCTCGCGCGCAAGGCCGCAACATTCGCGTCGCAAAGCTGCCCATGACGCACGTGGCGCGAGCTCTTGAAGTCGACGAGACTCGTGGTTTCATGAAGGCCATCGTGGACGCCGACAGTAACCAGATCCTCGGCGTAGCCATTCTCGGTATCGAAGGTGGAGAAATCATGTCCGCCCTGGAGATAGCCATGATGGGGAAATTGCCATACACGGCACTGCGCGACGGCACCTTTGCCCATCCCACGCTGGCCGAGTCGCTGAACAACCTGTTCATGGCGATGGATAGCGGGTCATAGGTCAACGACGGGAATCTTGTTCCGGTAAGCATTCGGGAGGCGGTTGCATGGATGTGCACTTGGTTGACGGAACCTACGAATTGTTCCGGCATTTTTTCGCCGTGCCCGCCGCGAAAGATCCGAACGGTCAAGAAATCGGTGCAGTGCGTGGTGTCCTGACGTCCGTTGTATCCATGATTGAGCGTGGCGCAACTCACATCGGGGTTGCAACCGACCATGTCGTGGAGTCGTTTCGCAACGACCTGTATCCCGGATACAAGACGGCTGAAGGCGTGGCTCCGGAATTGCTCTCGCAGTTTCCGATTCTCGAGGAAGCGCTGGAAGCAATGGGAGTGGTCGTATGGCCAATGGTGTATTACGAGGCCGATGATGCGCTCGCTTCCGCCGCTGCAAGAGCCGCGCAGGATGAGCGTGTCAGTCGAGTACTCATTTGCACACCGGACAAAGATCTTGGTCAGTGTGTGGTAGGCACCCGAGTCGTACAACTGGATCGCAGGCAGGACGTTGTGCGGGATGAAGCCGGCGTCGTCGCTAAATTTGGTGTGAAACCGCAATCGATCCCTGATTACCTGGCGGTGGTCGGCGACAGTGCAGATGGCTTCCCCGGTGTGTCTGGATGGGGACAGAAGGCTGCGGCACTTACTTTATCTCAATATTCTCACCTTGAGGAAATTCCCAAGGATTGGCGACAATGGCATGCGTCGATCCGCAAAGCCCGCTTGCTCTCTGAATCGCTGTTTAGCGCCTGGAACGATGCTCTATTGTTTCGCACACTTGCCACCCTGCGACTCGATGTGCCCGTCTTTGATACGGTCGAGGACCTCCGTTGGAAGGGACCACGCCCGGGCTTTGAAGAGTACTGCCAGCGAATGAAGTCCCCCGATCTGCTTCGCCGCGCCGCAGCGGCAGGATCGAAATCTGGATGAATTCGACAAGAGCCCATGCGCAACACCGCATGGTAAAATCATGATTGGAATTTTTGGACCCCACGACGGCAAGGTCGGTGGTTGCAAACGCTTGACAGCAAAATGTAGGCGCGTAGCTCAGTTGGTTAGAGCGCTACCTTGACACGGTAGAGGTCAGGAGTTCGAGTCTCCTCGTGCCTACCATATCTTTCAATCAGTTGCGGCGGTTGCGGTTTTGCTCACCGATTCCAACTCCCGATTCGACTCCCGAACAAGCTTTTCCAGCACAGCGCCCTGAGCCTCAAGCTTGTCTTCCTTGAAGCCGTGCGTGTAATGGCTGAGCATGTTGAGGTTCGTCCACCGGAGCATCGCACGAACGATTTGCGGATTCTCGTCGTTAGCCATGAGCCACGACGTGAGCGAATGCCTGAACGTGTGGAACCCGAACCGCTTGACCAGTTCGCCGTCAAGATAGGTCTTTCCGTCCTTGACATCAATCACACCGGCTCTGACCGCAGCGGGCTTGACATGATCCGCCACGACCATGGACCCGCGACGTGGTTTGCGTCCCATGAGCTTCCGAGAAGCAAACACGAAGTCGTCGTCCAAGGCATAGGCGGACTCGGCACGCCATTCCTTCAACAGCTGCCCGAGCACGTGGTGCATGGCTATCACTGACTTTGACAGCCTTGTTTTCGCGCCCGTCTCCAGTTCGCCGTACACATACGTCCTGCGGATGCGAATCTCCCCGCGATCCCCAGATATGTCCGACCATCTCAAGCCGAGCATCTCGCTCATCCGCATTCCGGTGGCAGCGACCAGCACGAGCATGGTGTACTCAGGCTGTTGAAGCTGTTCCAGAACCTTGAGCGTCTGCTCCGGCGTGAGAACCGCAGCCTCGTAATCAGACGTGGACTCGATGCCTTTGACGTAGTGCACCGGGTTGTACTGTTCCCCGAGTGGCAGAAGCCCCTCGGACTGCGTGAACGTGTAGAGGGTGCCCATCACAGTCTTGATCTTGTAGCGGGTCCCGTTCTCCCCGTCCAGCGACTTGAGCCATGCCTTGATCTTGGGCGGTTCGATCTTTACAGCGACCTTATCGCCCCAGCGCGGAACCAAGATGTCGTTCACAACGTGCTCGTGCAGCGTCTTGGTCGAGCGTTTCTTCCACTCCTTGTGTGACAGATAGTAGGAAGCGACTTCCGAGAAGAGCGGATTTTCGGATGGAGCCCCAACTTCGGATTTGATCCTGCCATCCTGCTTCATCGCGCCCACCAACTGCCATCCTTCCTCGTCCGACAGTGTTGCATCGCCGACCACCTTGGCGCGTTCCAGCTTGCGCCCGGTCTTCGGGTCTTCAATCTGCCAAACGTAAACTAGCCTTTCTTTTGGTCTACGAAACCATCCCTGAGCCATTTATTTCCCCCTTTTTGCGGCTCGGGGACTGCCGGACTCATTGTCTGGCCGGACGGTGCCCTGGGACAAGCCCCATTTCTCAAGCTCTGAAATGCGGTAGCGCCATTGCTTGCGGGAGCCGACACCGAAAGTATAGGGAAACTTTGGGTGAAGTGACGACACTGTTGTCACTGTTTTGAGCGTTAGTGACGGGGGTGACAGAGTTTGCGGCAAAGATTTCCATCGCTACCGAGCCTCCTCAACGTCAAAGGTGAAAATCGGAGTGCGCTTGGCGGCAAGCGACGGGTCCTCGTGGAGGTAAATGCAATACTCGTACTCCTCGATGCCTTCTTCCTCGAAGTGTTCCCGAAGCTCTTCGATGTGCTTGTCAGGGCACCCGCAGCATGAAAACCCTATGCGGTTTCCAAACGTCACGCAGGTACAGAACGATCCTTCTCCCGCCCCGGTGTGTGCA
>CABECU010000384.1_pt1 | contig 7758 bp, 16 predicted proteins | sample 3422571 | NCBI WGS metagenome assembly CABECU01 (sample SAMEA5534328, study PRJEB31848) | metagenome | biome: tundra; feature: field; material: soil | place: USA | collected 2013-05 | depth 0.15 m | reverse complement strand
GAAGTGGATGCGGGGTCATGCAACGGATGCGAACTGGAGATTGTCGCTCTGAACAATCCGGTCCACGACATCGAACGTTTCGGAATCCAATTCGTTGCCTCTCCTCGTCATGCCGACATGCTTCTGGTCACCGGTCCCGTCACGCGGAACATGGAACTTGCGCTGTTGAAGACGCATCGGGCGATGGCGGAACCTAAGGTAGTCGTTGCGGTAGGAGCTTGCGGCATCAGTGGCGGCATCTTCGCCGAGAACTACGCGTCTTTGGGCAGCGTCGACAAGGTACTTCCGGTAGATGTTTATATTCCGGGCTGTCCACCCCGGCCCCAAGCTCTTCTGCATGGGATCCTCCTTGCCGTCGGACGTTTGGCTGAACGACTGCACAACAACCGCGCGGGTTGAAAGGCAATTCGGATCTTTGGCGTGGTGAGGTATTCACGGACTCTCCAGCCGAGCGAGGCGGGGAATCTGAGGTGGTCAGGACACCGCAAACTGAGCGGTTCGATATATGACTTGGCTGCCCAAGTTCGCAGTCTGTCTTAGCTACGATGACCGTTTCCGCTTACGCTCAGACGCGTTCGCGGCGCTGTTTCTCGCTATGCAGATCTTTCCTCTCGCCATCGCCATCGCAGTTGCTACCGGAGGCGACGGGGCGAAAAGAGTGGCATAGCGGGTCGTTTTCTGGTGTGGCGCGAGCGCGAACCATGTTTTGAATTTCCCGCTCGGAAGGCTCTGTTAGCCTATCCTCATGCAGAATCCCGTCAAAGAACGCATCGCGAAGTTACGGGACGAAATAGCGCAAATCAGTGAAGCGAATCGACTGTACTTGCAACCCGGCAGGAAGCCACACAGCGCAGCAGGGGATCACGCATGTCGGCTTCAGCGGTTGCAGGAAATCCTCGACGAGTTGATGGCGCTGACCGACTGGAAAAAGCTGTGAGGACAGCTTCTACTCCGGCCAGCAAATGCCGACCACGGTTAAATTAAATATATCGGTAGAATCCGGCAGACCATAACACAATCGCTCGGAAAGCTTCTCCATGTTTTGACTGCCTTTCTTTCTGATGCAACGCTGCGAACGGAACTTTGGGTACCTAGTCACCTACTCTGTACGTCAAATAAAGCAACCACCCCGTTATAATACATGTATGTATAAGATCGACTTACGGGCCCAAGTTAATGCGAATTAATAAGTCCATGAAAACCACTCAGGTAAGGAAAGCAACGGTACGCATCGCGGTGATCGACAGCGATCCGGTTCGATTTGTCGGGTTTCGGGCGTTGTTGAGTGCAGAATCGGATTTCGAACTCCAGTCGGTCGGGCTGGCTGAAATCGGCACAAATCACGAAGTAGACGTTGTTCTCCTCGGCAGTCATCCAGGTAAGAGTGTCATTGATGCCCTGACTACCGTGAAGGCTCTCCGTCCCGATCTGGATGTCATCGTGACGGGATGTAACCTAAATAATGCTGCAATCCTGAATGCGGTCTCGGCAGGGGCGAAGGGCTGCGTCGATGAGACCGCATCGGTCGGCGAACTCGTGCGGGCGATTCGAACCGTCTTGACGGGATCGGTTTGGGCTCCAAGGCGAGTTCTCTCGATGTTAGTGGATGAGGCATACCGATCCTCGGAGCATGGTGTTTTTGGGAACCGACGACCGTTCACAAGCCGCGAAAAGGAAGTACTCGGGATGCTGGTGGCGGGCTACTCTAACAAAGAAATCGCTGCTCCTCTCGGAATCGAAGAGCGCACGGTGAAAGCACACGTCGGCAAACTTTTGCTAAAGGTTGGAGTTTCGAATCGCATCATACTCTCTGCATATGCGATCACGCATTCTCTGGTCGCATCCAGAGCCAATTAACAAAGCAGTTTCAGAGCCTCTGTCACGTTCGCGGCAGAGACCACTTCGAAGCCCTTGTGTTCAAGCGTCAGACTCATCATCGTGCGAAGGGCGTCGTCGTCATCCACAAGGAAGACCCGGTGCGAAGCTGATGTTTTGGCCTGGGTCATAGCGGCGCCACCCCCATCATGAACAGCTACAGTGTGACTCAAGGCCATCTTGTAATAGGTACACAATTGAACAGTTATCGAAATTGGCAACAGATATCCCGTCTGAAGTGGGAGCGGTGAACAGGATCATGGGTTAGCGGGAATACCGATGTTCGACCCTCACGACCGGGCCACTTCTTTCTGTGTTGATGAATGCTTCAGGCTGGACCCCACGGGTTCGGCCGTTCTTGCTTCCTAGCTCTGATTGACAACTTACTGAGAGAAGAAGCGTATGCTGGTCTTGCACATAAGAGAGTTGAAATAGTTGAAATATGCAATGTCAGCCAGCAGTGTTTCCTCTTTATTCCCACCCCATCGGTATCCTAATGTCCGCCGCAGGTCGCTTTGTGGTGTGTATCGATTGCCATCTCAGCGTCGAATTTCCAGCTGGGGCACATTACGACGTGATTGCGAGACAGTTCGAATCACACTTGTGCGACTCCCCACGCCCGTTGAACGATGATGCGCTTTCTGGGAAAACAATCACAGCCGCCGCGACTTCAGAAGTCTTGAAGCGCTTTGACTTCGATCGTATGCGACTCCCATGTGGGTCTTCGACATCAGTACTCTCGCCTTTTCCGCGGTCAACGATGCGGCAGTGAGTCATTACGGTTACTCGCGAAAGGAGTTTCTGTCCATGACCATTCTGGACATTCGTCCGAGCGAGGACATTGCTTCCTTATTAAAGGAAATATTGCAGAAAAGAGTACTCAACTCGACAAAGGAACTCCGGAAACACAAGAAGAAGGACGGCAGCTTGATCGACGTAGAGGTTACGCGCCGTGCAGTACTCTTCAACGGATGCATCGCCGACATCGTGACCGCCGCCGATGTGACTGGACACCTTCCTATTCCAAGTTCCCACCATGGAGCAGTGCACGCTTGAAGCGGAGTGATTCCCGCAGGACTGCCGCATGGCAGACCATCGCTCGGGGACGCGCAATACGCTTGAGGAGAAAAGGATGTAGGCTTTAACTGAAAGAGCTTGGTATTTGTTTGCGGTTCTGGTCGTCACGGATATTACGAATGTCTTATCCCCACGTTCTAAAGCCCTTCTCAATAGCGTGTGCTAAGTGCTTGAGTCCTTCCAACATGTCGATGATTTCATGATCAGCGGTATAGTTTCTAGCCTTCTCAAAGTGATTTCTCGCTTCGCTATAAGGTCATTAGACTCCTCTGAATTCATTTCTCTTTAAGAGGTAAGCTATTCCGAACTATGGTGACAGTCCTATGTCGTCGCCAAGGCGGGGAATTGGCCTGCCCCAATTTCCTTCTGTCCAACCAAAACGTCGCACCACTGACCTTCATCGCCGAGTTCCGGACGCCATACGCGGCGGTAAGTAAGGTCGAAGACAACCGCCGAACGAGACCCACATGGCGACTGGGTGCGCCGAACTGTGTAATACGTTTCAGTGGTCATTCCGCACTACCTTTCACTGCTTCGGGAGAAATGCGCGTTTACTGCGCGTGCCACATCGGCGGATTACGCGGTGACATGGGGACGGGGTGGCCATGTGCAGAAGTGGCGTGCTCGTTCATTGCCCTAGCCGCTTGTCTGCGGCAACTGCCGTTCTGGCGGCTAAACTCCCGTGTCGTGACGGAGTGTCTGCAAAGTACACACTTGAATGCGCTAAAGCCGTTCATCATTTTGATCGTGTAATGTCTCATAGCTTCAGTGTAGTCGCTTATCCCAGTATGACTCCGAACTAAAGTTTACTCTTGGCACTCGTCACGACTGAAATCTCGATATTTCGTCCAATAACGTTCGCCTTACAATGAGTTGAATGATGCCGAATTCGGTAATACGTTTAAACACTTACCCTTGTCTTGTAACGATGCCAAGCGGTTGTAGGGGTGATGGCTGCGCATGGGGTTCGTCAGGAGATCCCCGTTGGTGGAAATTATCACGAATATCTTGCCGACCATATCGTCCCTCATATTTGGTTCTACCCTTACAGCCGAATTTCCGTGAGGTTTCCATCGGAGGCCAAATCTGCGGCATGGGAATTCCCGTTGGACTTCTTCATCAATCGGCACACTGAGGCTCGGGAAATGTTGTGACGCTTGGCGACTTGAGTCAGCGACATTCCACTGCGTCGATCCTCGATAACCTGCTCCCTATCGATATCCAGCCGCGCACGCCCAATTTGCCTGCCCCCCAACTTTGCCCGGCGCATGCCCGCCCGGACACGCTCGATGATGATGCACCGCTCCAGTTCCGCCATCGCCGCCACGATGACAATGATCGCCCGACCAAGAGGTCCCTCAGTGTCTATCGCCTCGCGCTTCGAGAGGAACTGAATCCCAAATCCATTTAGCTCGTCAAAAGTCTAGAGCAGGTGTTTGGTGCTCCGTGCAAGCCTGTCGCACGCCCAAACCATCAGCTCGTCGAACTTATGACGGCGGGCGTCCTCCATCATCCGGTCGAGTTCCGGTCTTCGCGCTCTCGCCCCGCAGAATCCTTGATCCACGTACTCCTTGCACAATCTGGAGCCCGCGCTGCGCGGCGAACTGCCGCAGATTATGGAGTTGGGTTTCCGGGTGCTGATCCACAGTCGAAACACGGCAATAAAGTGCGGCTCGTTTCATCGGCTGGAGTCTCCTTGGATTAAGGTTCTGTGTTCCATGAGTCGGATGGAACGCCCGGTCTGACGATCAATGAGCACCGCGAGAGAGCGGGGAGTCTCTCGAAATCCCGCTCTGCATAAACAGTTCTTCGCTTCGCGCACGGATGGCACCATGAAAGTGTTGCTGGCAAACTTGTCCTTCTGAAATGGGAGCAGCAGGTGCGGTATGCCTGCGTGGTACAACGCCGAATCGGCGTGGAGGAGATGCTCGCCTTCGGTAAACAGTGATGCCCGCGAGCTCCAACTGCGATGAACGTCCCTGCTCGGCGTCGGCAAAGACGGTCAGCAGGTCCAGGCGGACGACTGCCTTGTTACGGCCAACGCTGCTTGCTCTAACCATCCTCAGCACGAATACTAGACACCAACCTGTACGGGCACTAACTCCGGGATTCGCCGGGAGTTTTGGATGGATTTGACGGCGTCCTCGGCCGTGAATCTACCCATGAGCAATGCTAGCTTACGATTGGTTGTCATTTGGATGGGAGTCAAATCAATCCGCTCCACGTATTCTGGAGCGCGGGTACCACCACGGTTCACTTTCACGACAAACTTGGTGATGTTCATGTGTGTCACTATTCCTAATCCTTCGCGAGAAACGATTACGGAAACGTGAACTAAGCAGCGACCTATTTCTCCACCGTCACGCTCACCGCTTTGAGACGCTGGCCACGCCGCACTCCAAGCAGCATGTCTTTGATCTAGATGTGATTAGTCCGCAATTCGGGCACATCCTTTGTCCAGACCCAGCGACCGCTGGTTTCAGCTTACACATCCAATGGAGCAGCAGGATCACGAACAGTACAATCAGGAGAGCAGAGGAAATACTAATTACGCTCATAAACGCTCTCCTGTTCGTCGATTGTCGCATCGTGGGCATTGCTCCCGAATCGGCCTGTCTGTAGCAGGTTCCATGAATCAATCCTAATTTCTATCGGTTGCGCAAAGAGGCCGTCGGAAAGGACTGGGGTGCTCGGAAGTACGACGGAGATATGCGGAAGGTACTTCATAAGGCTAGGCCACCGCGTCGGCAATAGCAATAAGATTCGGGTACGGATCATTACGGACCATCAGCACCTTGCATGGATCTTTGGCGAACAAGCAGCTTGCTCTCAAAGTGACCTTCGTGCGAACTTCTACCCAAAAGTCTCCGTACAATGAAGGTATGCACCTTGCAGAAGAACTCCACTCGGGAACAACCAAACGTCTAGAAAAACAAGGTAGGTACCTGCTTAGAACATATCAAGCGGACTTCGCCAAAGACCCTACCAGCCATGCCACGGAGTCGTCGCGCAGCAATTTGATGGCTGTGCAGCACACTGTTACACAAATGTACGGAGACGCTGTTGCGCGAGATGTGGCCTACCTCTTTGCACGGACCGAATGAGCGCCTGATCCGAGACCAAAGCATATTGGAGCATGTCATCCAAGTCGAACTAAGAACTGACACCACGCACACGCTGACGTGGCTCGACGCTGCCTTGAAGCCGAAATCGGGCATGGTTCTTCGCTGCAAAGACGATCCGCGCCCGTGGACCGTCGTGCATGCATACGGCATCACGGCGCAGGAAATGAGCGACATCCACACAGACTGGAAGGTTGGCGGTCTGTGAAGTGGCTAGTGTGCCCTTCATACCGTTTACTGCAAGCCCCGATGCTATGGCGATCCGAGCAATTGGTGAGTCCGCGATAGTGGGGTTGCCAAGGACGTAGTCAACATCGTTATCGCTGCATTCTGTATAGTTCAGCAGTGCCTCACCCATCAGAGCCATTCCCCCGGTGCACATCGGGACATAAGGTGTTGTGAGCAGACTTCGGGGGGAGCACTGTTCGACAGGGCGTCCCGTGACTCGAAAGAGTCTGGGGCGCTTTCGTTTTGGAGCCGATGCAGGGCGAATATCTACTCTGGGCAGCAGAGTCTTGACCGCCAAGCGACAAGCGGGAAATTCCCGGTGCCCTCGCTGACCAGAAGGCGAACACGAAAATAGCTAGTCCTGGGTAGGTTCTTTTACGATTCGGGAAGTGGCTTGACTGGCGTCTTTGGTGCATTCGTGGAGATCAGGGGCTCAGAACGTAAGGTGGTTGTGAGCAGCTTTCGGGGGAGGGTTTCCTCTCGCCGTTCCGGGATCACCAGAAAGGAGAGGTTTCGCCCCAGTAGCACTTCGGTCTTCGTGTATCCATACATCTTTTCCCCTGCTCGGTTCCAACTGGTGATTACCCCTTCGGTCGTCTTCCCAATGATGGCATCTTCCGAGAACTCTACGATGGATGCTATCCGTTGCGTGTACCCGGCCTATGTTCAGAAAGCGGATTTTTGCGACGGAAAGTAGCTAGAGTCGGCTTATCCGAGGGCGGGTACACTCTTTGGTTTGGCTACAAATTGCCATTTCACACGTGATGGGTGGCAAGGGTAACTTTAGTTCGGAGACACATTGGGATAAGGGACTACTATTGAAGCTGTGAGATATTACGCCCATCAAAATGATGAACGGCTTTAGCACGTTCAAGTGCCCACTCTGTAAACACTCCGTCACCACACGGGAGTTCAATAGCCTCAACGGCAACTGCCGCACCCAAGCGGCTAGGGCAATGAACGAGCACGCCACGGCTGCACATGGCCGCCAGATACCCATGTCACGGCGTGATGCCCAGATGTGGCACGCCCATTAAACGCGCATTTCGCCCGAAGCAATGAAAGGCAGTGCGGTGCACCTGAAACGAAGTACACAATCCGGCGCATCCAGTCGCCCTGCGGATCTCGCTCTGCTCTTCGAGCTGACCTCCCGGGGCGCGCGGAGCGCCCGGAACTCAGCGATGAATGTCAATGTTGGGGCGGCCCAATTCCCCGCCTGTGCGATTTCCTAAGAACTGTCGCCGCTGTTTGGAATTGCTCACCTCTCCCCACTGCGCAATACTTGAGCCTTTCGTTCCGCCGATCTATCCTTCGGTACCTGTGGCTGCCTTCCCGGGATTGAGCATATCTTCCACTCTGCGTATAAGTTCCGAAGGAAGAAAAGGCTTTTCCAGAATGGTTGCGCCGATCTTGATCAGGTCACGCAATTCGGGAAATTCGTCAGCAAAGCCAGTGA
>CABECU010000378.1_pt1 | contig 7836 bp, 4 predicted proteins | sample 3422571 | NCBI WGS metagenome assembly CABECU01 (sample SAMEA5534328, study PRJEB31848) | metagenome | biome: tundra; feature: field; material: soil | place: USA | collected 2013-05 | depth 0.15 m | reverse complement strand
AACTTGCCCTGCTGCACGTCGCCCAGACCGACAATCTTCGGTCCGGGAGTGGTCGGAGCAAAAGCGATTCGTATGCCGCCGCCGACCGATCCGAAATAGAACTCGTCCGGCCCTGCGGCGATGAGAATGGCCACTGCTTCCGGCGCTTTAGGATCGCGAGCCGCCGGCGTCGCCGACGGATCCGGAGCGATTGGAACGCGGCCCGTGCCAACACAGGTAAGAGTGAGTGTGTAGTTCCCCAACTTGAGATCGAGCGGTGCGTCGCCCTGATTCAGGCGCACGGCGGTGATGGTCTCCTTTCCTTGCTGCGCAGCGATGGCTGGAGCCAACTGCGAAACCAAAGCATAGGCTCCGGCAAGCTCCGTGTCCGGAGCGGCTGAATGTTCGATGAAGAACGGCGAAAACCCAATGGCATTGAACTTGCCGAAGGCCGATAGCACGTTGGTCGCGTTGGTGCTGGTTTCCGGGATGAACAGCGGGTTCCCATTGCGCGTGAACCGCGCGGAGACTTCGTCGAAGTATTCCAAATAGAGATCGGGCTCGAGCAATTCGATCGCAGGCGCTCCGGCTCTCCAAATGTCATGAACCTGTGGCACCGGGCCACCGCTCGGATACGTTCCGGGCCAGGCATGATTCGGCTGTTGCAGCCAGGCGTTCACATACATCGGGAGGACGTATTCTTTCTTGCCCGCCTCAACCACGGTGTTCACGTAGCGCGCGTAGTTCCAAGCCATGAATATCTCATCTACGGGCCAGTGCAGCTTTCGCCAGCTTGTCTCGTGCTCTTCTGCACTCATCGGAGGGCTCTTCGTCTGAATGGGCACATCGAAACTGTCCGGCTTACCCGGGCCGAACACTTCTTCCCACGTTCCCGACGTCCTGAAGCCCTGCGCGGCCCACACTTCGCGCAACTCAGGAGCCAGCGTGTCCTTGTGCCGCTCAAGATAATCCATCAGCTCCTTCGGAACCGGTCCCGCGAAGGACTTGTTGGCAGGTGCGGATCTGTCGCGCGAATCGCGCAGAACGCCGACTTCGTTTTCCACCTGCATCATCAGGACGGTATGCGGCACGCTATCCACTTCCTTGATGTGTCGCATCAACGCCCGGTAGGCTCGAGCGTCCGCGTCCCTGGTGGCATCGCCGAAGGTGCTGAGTAACTCCAGCGTCTTCCCGCCCTTGATCTGAATACGCGGGTAGCGCTTATAGTCGGCCTTGACCCAGTAAGGAGCGTAACTCGACAAACCGTTCTTCCAACTTCCGAACCATAGAAAGACGAGTTTTAGATTATTGCGCCGTGCCTCCTGGATGAGACCGTCTACCAGACCGAACTCATACTTGCCCTCGGTTGGCTCCATCTGCGCCCACGATATGGCTACCAACACGCAGTTGAGATTGCCCGAAACCAGTTTGGGCCATATCGGCTGCATGTTCTCGAGACTGGTCGCGGTGTTGTTTCCCAGTTCTCCCGCCAGCGCCAGGAAAGGCCTCCCATCCACGATTAACTGCGTGGCAGTGCCCTGTTTCCGCAGTTGCGGAACGCCGGAGTCGGACTGGGTGTAACCCTGGATCACGACCAACGCCGCCCATGCAGCCATGATCGAAAACCGAACTACTGAGTTCATTTTTCCTTCACCTCAATCGTCTTTTCAAGACGCACGTCGGCGGACGACGCGCCCACTATGATGCTGAGGCGGCCGGGTTCCACCACGAAGGTCTGCTTGCCCGCGTCCCAGTAAGTCAGCTCGGTTCCCTTCAGCGGCATCCGGACGGTCCGCGTCTCATTGGGCTCTAGCAGCCTGTGTCTAAACTAAGAGTGCTCGAGCGATCTTCTGGGTCGACGAGCAGGTCCGTGTCGACGAAGAAGAGAGTTCACCTGAAGGTCCGAGATACACTTTCGTTCACGCAATAATTCGGCCGCAAGAATCGGATAGAAGTATTGCGACGTGCGAGCCTACGATCATTGAGTCGGAAGCGTTTCGGCGCTCGAGACACACTCTACGTAGGAGAAAAAAGTGAAAACTCTCATTGCGGTGATGATGGCCTTACTTGGAACGCTGGCCATGGGGCAATCTGCAGCGGTCAAAACCTGGGATCCTAGCAACATTATTTGGCAGAACACCTATCCGGACGGAACCAAGTGGTCGGTACTGGAAGGGGACAAAGATGCACCGGGCAAGGCATTCACCTACGCATTCTACATTCCTGCCGGATACTGGGAGCACCACTCTCATAACCAAGACGCCCGAGTTGCCGTTGTCTCGGGCGCACTGAAGGTTGCCATCGGACCCAAACTCGACAAGGAAGGAGCGAAGGTTTATCCAGTTGGAAGTTTCCTCTTGGTGCCAGCGAACGTAGAGCACACCATGGGCGCGGACGTGGACACCATCATTATCGGCACCGCCATGGGCCCTTGGAAGACTCATCACGACGAAGACATGCATCACCACTAAGCCACTATGTGCTAGTCAGTAATTCGTGGTTAATCACTTTGCATCGAGAATGATTCAGGGTAGTGTCTTGCCATGGCGATGGGAACACGCAGGCGGCGTCAGCGACAAGAGGAGCTTTGGTATCGCCGCGATCTGGCGGAAGCTCCGGGGCATCCTTTTTATCGACGATTGAACGAAGTGCTGGAGCAGGCAGAGTTCGACGAGTTCTGTGAAACGCGCTGCAGCAAGTTCTATCACGAGAAGCTGGGCCGCCCGTCGCTCGCACCGGGGATGTATTTCCGGGCGATGCTGATCGGCTTCTTCGAGGGGATCGAGAGTGAACGGGGAATCGCGTGGCGAGTGGCAGACTCCCTGTGTTTGCGGCAGTTCTTGCAGATCGGGCTGGACGAGCGGACGCCAGACCATGTGACCATCTCGCGCACACGTCGGCTGATGGACGAGGCCACTCATCAGGAAGTGTTTCGCTGGGTGCTACGGCAAGTAGCACGAGCGGGATTGCTGAGGGGCAAGACGGTCGGCATCGATGCGACCACGCTGGAAGCCAATGCGGCCATGAAGTCGATTGTGCGGCGCGATACCCAGGAGAGCTACACCGAGTATCTGAAGCATTTGGCGGAGTCCGCAGGGCTGGAGGCCACGAATGAAGCGGCACTGCGGCGCATGGATCGGCGACGCAAGAAGAAGGGTTCGAATAAGGAGTGGGTGAACCCATATGATCCAGAAGCCGAGATCACGCGCTTGAAAAATGGTCGCACCGCGCTGGCCTACAAGGCCGAGCACGCCGTGGACATGGACACCGGAGCGATTGTGGCAGTGACCACACACGGCGGAGCGGTGGGCGACAGCACGTCGGTAGGCGAAACGCTCCCAGCGGCGGGAGAAGCGGTTGCCGAACAGATCGCCACGCCGACATCGGACGGTACTTTCAAGGTGAATGCGAAGGGTGTGGAGGAATTGGTCGCGGATAAAGGCTACCACTCTGGGGACGTGCTGGTGGCGGCGCTGGAATCTGAGGTGCGGTCCTACATCGCGGAACCGGATCGCGGACGGCGGAACTGGGCAGGCAAACGCGCAGAGCAGGCGGCAGTCTATGCTAATCGGCAGCGGATCGGTCGCCATCGAGGCAGGCAGTTGCAGAGGCGGCGTGGCGAGCTGGTCGAACGGACTTTTGCACACGCCTACGAGACTGGAGCTTTGCGGCGATTGTATGTGCGCGGAAAACAGAACGTGCAGAAGCGGCTGTTGCTACAAGCAGCGGGGTGCAATCTGGCACTGCTGCTCAGGAAGATGACCGGAGCGGGAACACCGCGGGCCCTTCGGGACGTGGTAACACGCCTATTTTCTATTCTTTTACGCCTCATCTCGACCAGAAACGCGATCTTCGCGACTCCGGACTCAATTGTCGGCCTGCGTGTCGCGCCATACTGCATCGCCGTCGATGTGCTCGATCGAGAGCTCGATGCCAGAAATCGCCGATTTAGTCACGGGCTGCTAGCGCAATCTGCTGAAATCCGCGCAGCTCCTTAAGGGGCCGCTCCACGGCGGAATCGAGATGCTTCACGTACATCTGTGCTACCTCATCACCCGCGCGACTTCCCGTATTCTTCACGTCCACGCTCACGACTATCTCGCCCGCGGCGTTCACCGAATCGGCTGATGTGCGGAGGTTGGAATACTCAAACGTGGTGTAACTCAGGCCGAATCCGAAAGGATACAAGGGCTGCCCATTGAAATACATGTAGGTGCGGCCGTCGCGAATGTTGTAGTCCATCATGGGGGGCAAATCGTCTAGCGACCGGACCCAAGTGGCCACCAGCCGGCCGGCTGGATTGTAGTCGCCGAACAGCACGTCCGCCAAAGCGTTGCCTTCCTCCTGGCTGGAGTGCGCCATGTGAAGAATCGCGGGAATGTTCTGCTGTGCCCAATTTATCGCGTAGGGAAAGCTGGAAATCAGCACCACTATGGTCTTGGCGTTCGCCTCATTTACTCTCCGAATCAGTTCGAGTTGCCCCGGATCGAGATCAATGGACTTGCGATCCACGGCTTCCTTGCCCTCCGTGGGCAATGCACAGCGGCCGAACTGCGCATTGCAGGTAGGATGGTTGCCTACGAATACGATGGCGATGTCGGATTCGGCGGCGAGATTCGAGGCACTGCGATTGTTGTCGTCGGGTGCGTAGCGGACGCGGACGTTTGGCCCCACCTTATTCCGGATGCCTTCGAGCGGGGTTACGGTGTACGGGGGCATTCCGGCGTACCAGTCCACCAGAACGCTGTCGGCGAATGGACCGATCACGGCAACGGAGTGCAGTTTGCTTTTGTCCAACGGCAGGAGGCCGCCGCTGTTCTTGAGCAGGACGATGGATTCCTGGGTCGCTTTTCTGGCCAGCGCCTTATTCTTCTCGCCGTACCAGGGTTCCTCTGTCCCGGCGATATTGTTGTACGGCGACATCTCTAGTGGATCGAATTCGCCCAGCCGCATGCGCATTCGCAGGTTGCCCCGGATATTGCGTTCAATGTCAGCTTCGGTTACCAGCTTCTTTTCGATAGCGTCCTTCAGTGGCTCGGAATATGGATCGAGAAATACGCTGATGCCGGCTTTGACGCAGCCCGCTACCGCAGACGCGAGGTCGGAGTAGAAATGAAACTGGCGCGTGAGGTTGGGCAGAGAGCCGGCGTCAGTGCTCACCATTCCGTCGAACTTCCATTCCTTCTCAACAATATCCCGAATGAGGGGCGACACCGTGTCCGGTATTTTGTTGACCGCGTTGTAAGACGCCATAAAGGATTGCGCACGCCCGTCTTCGATACCCATTCGGAATGGAACCAAATAGTATTCCCGGAGGTTGCGTTCATCGAAGTCGGACGAGGAACTTGTGCGGCCATCCTCATTGCTGTTGGCGAGGAAGTGCTTCATGGTGGACGCGGAGAGCAGGTACTTTGGATCGTCTCCCTGAAGCCCCTGGATGAGACCAACGGACATTTTCCCTACGAAGTACGCGTCTTCTCCGAACGACTCCTCCGTTCGGCCCCACCGGGGGTCCCTTGCGAGGTCGACGTTGGGTGCGCGAATGACTAGGCCGACGCGGGCGCCACCGTACTTCTTGAAATAGACACGGGCTTCGTAACCTTCGACGGACCCAACCTGGCGAAGTATCTCCGGGTCCCATGTCTCGCCCAACCCGACCGACTGCGGGAATGTGGTGGCAGTAACGCTCCCACCCCAGACCCAGCCCAAACCGTGCAGCCCTTCAGTGAAATTCGTGAACGCCTTGATCCCCAGCCGCGGTACAGCCGGCTGGACTTGACCGACCATCGCGATCTTCTCATCCAGTGTGAGCTTGGAGACAAGGTCGTCCACTCTCTGCTCAAGTGGGAGGCTGGGATTGCGGAATAGTTCAACGGAGGTGGGCGTCTGCGCCATGGCGACACCCAGAAGTAATGGAAGAACTACAGCACGTGGTCGGGGTCTCATGAGAATGTCTTTGAGATACGAATAAACATCAGAGATCGCTCGGCGCAGGTGGGCGCGGGCGAAGACGGACGTTAAGAAAGATGGAAGCAAGTGACTCCTGGGACACGCGGCGCGAACGGCGTCCGCGCGAGGCGCATAACCGTGAAGCGAGTCCAGATTTGGACGCCAGCACGGAAGCGGCATAATATTCCGTCAAAGGACTCTTGTAAATGAAATTTACTTCTGCAGTTCTCGCCACCGTCATCGCCACCAGTTTGGCGATTGCTCTTCGCGCCCAAGTTCAGGAGCGCCCAATTCCTCGCATCGTGAAAAAGGACGGACGCTTCGCCCTCTTCGTGGACGACGCTCCTTATTTGATGTTGGGCGCGCAGGTGCATAACTCCAGTACCTGGCTGAACATGCTTCCAAAGGTGTGGCCCGCCATGGAATACCTCAACGTCAATACGGTCGAGATGCCGATCTACTGGGAGCAGTTTGAACCGCGGCAAGGCCAGTACGACTACACGACAATTGATACCGTGCTGGAGCAGGCTCGCCAGCATCACCTGCGCCTGGTGTTGCTCTGGTTCGGAACCTGGAAGAACGGCAGCCAGCACTATATGCCGGAGTGGATGAAGCTGGCTACCGACCGTTACTCGCACATGGTGGACAAGAGCGGACAGGCGGTGGACTCGCCTTCGCCGTTTGCGGCCGCCTCGCTGGAAGCGGACAAGACCGCCTTCACCGCTTTCATGCGACACCTCAAGTCAGCCGATCCCGAGCGCACCGTAATCATGGTTCAAGTGGAAAATGAAGCAGGAACGTGGGGTACCCTTCGCGATTATTCCTCGACCGCACAGAAGCTCTTCGAAGCGTCGGTGCCGCCCGAGGTGCTCACTGCTATGCAGTTGAAGACCACTTCGCCATCCCCGAACTGGCAGGAAGCTTTTGGCCCCGAAGCCGAGGTTTGCTTCCACGCTTGGTCGGTAGCGAAATACGTAGGGCAAGTGGCCGCCGCGGGCAAGGCGGTATATCCGTTGCCCCTATATGCCAACGCAGCGCTGCGCGACCCGCTCAAGCCGGGCGCTCCCGGCAGCTACGAGAGCGGCGGCCCCACGGACAATGTGCTCGCCATCTGGAAAGTCGCTGCGCCCGCGCTGGATATTTTGGCGCCAGACATTTACCAGAACGATCCCGCCGCATATTTGAGGGTGTTGGAGCTCTATCGCCGCGACGACAATCCCCTGTTCGTGCCCGAGACCGGAGGCGCCGCCAACACCCGTTTCTTCTTCTCCGCGCTCGGTCTCCAGACCATAGGATTCTCGCCCTTCGGGATGGATTACAGCAGGGGTCACGACACGAGCCCGGGATCCCGACAGCCGGACGAGTTCCTGGCCTGGGCGATGAACTACCGGTTGATCGGCCCGATGCAGCGCGAGATTGCCGAGCTGAATTTTGAAGGCAAGCTCAAGGCCGTCGCCGAAGTGGCCCCGAAGGTCACCGAGACCCTACCGTTTGGAGACTGGCACGCTGTGGTGTCGTATGGAGCCACACGCAATGGTCAAGCGATAGGGAACGCGGAGCCGACGGGGCGTGCTCTGGTGGCCCGGCTGTCAGACAATCAGTTTTTGGTGACGGGATTCTTTTGTCGCGTCGATTTCCGGCCGGCAGGCACCGACCAGCAACGAAAGTCCCAGCATGTCATCGATGGAACCGGACAGATCCCCTCCGCTCTGATTGATGGCAAATGGCAGCATCGCCAGTTCCTGCGCGTCGAAGAGGGAACATACGAGAACGGCGTCTTCAATTTCGTTCGCATTTGGAATGGTGATGAAACCGACTGGGGCCTCAACTTTGGTTCGGAGCCCGTGGTGCTGCGCGTCTCAGTCGCAACCTACTAATGACGCTGGTTCATCGGGCCAGGTGCACCAC
>CABECU010000186.1_pt1 | contig 8698 bp, 8 predicted proteins | sample 3422571 | NCBI WGS metagenome assembly CABECU01 (sample SAMEA5534328, study PRJEB31848) | metagenome | biome: tundra; feature: field; material: soil | place: USA | collected 2013-05 | depth 0.15 m | reverse complement strand
GTCGGGCTCGGGACGGGATCGACCGCGGCTTACTTTATCAAGCTACTGGGCGAGCAGGTGAAGAATGGGCTGAGGATTCGGGGGATTCCGACTTCGGTGCGGTCACGGGAACTCGCGCAGAGTGTGGGGATCCCGCTGACTACGCTCGACGAATGCCAGGAGATCGCGGTCACAGTGGATGGGGCGGATGAGGTAGACCCGCAACTGCGGTTGATCAAAGGCGGCGGCGGGGCGATGCTGCGGGAGAAGATTGTGGCGTCGGCTACGAAGCAGTTGGTCATTGTGGCGGACGCGTCGAAGCAGGTGACGGTGCTAGGAAAGTTTCCGCTGCCGGTCGAGGTAATCCGGTTCGCGCAGGCGCTGGTGGCGAAACGGATTACGGCGCTGGGCGCCGACGTGCAGTTAAGGACCGGGGCTGATGGCAAGCCCTACGTAACCGACGAGAATAATCATGTTCTGGATTGCCGGTTTGGGCGGATTCCGGATGCGGATGGCTTGGCCCGGCTGTTGAGCGAGATGCCGGGCGTCGTGGAACATGGATTGTTTATCGGGATGGCGAGCGTGGCGCTGTTTGCCCGAGGCAGCGAGATTGTGGAACTTCGGCGGTAGGGAAGCGTCCGCTTCGTTCGGCCGGTCCGGGTCTGAGACCCGGACCCACACGAGCAAAAGCAGATTCCTCGTTTTGCTCGGAATGACAACTTGGAAGATTCGGAATGACAAGTGATCAAGGGACTAGGGAAAACTGATGGCAGCAGGCGCGCAAGCACCGAACTGGAGTGGGCCGTCGCGGAGGCGGGTGCCTCGGTTTCCCACCCAGGCGGTGCTGGATGTGACGGTGCTGCGGTCGGGGATTCCGGACACGGTGCCCGGACGTTCGGTGAACGTGTGTGAGCGCGGGATTGCGGCCATGCTGGCGCAGGAATTGGTTCCGGGCGAGGGGGTGGCGATTGAGCTGCAACTGTCGCTGGTGACGGCTCCCTTGCGAACGCGGGCGATCGTGCGGTATCAGGACAAACTCCGCAGCGGGCTCGAGTTTGTGGGACTATCGGTCGACCAGCGCGACGCCATCCGGAATTGGGCCAAAGAGGCGAAGGCGGAGACGGAAGTCAGCGCGAGTCCCACCCTTGCGATGGCGACAAAGAGTGTCGCTGCTAGCGAAAGAAACGGGGAAACCTTGCGCCGCGGAGCGCCGCGCCCGAGGAAGAAGCGATTCGGGATGGGATGGACCATCTTTCTTGTCTTGGTGGTGTTCGGTGTAGCCGTTTTCTGGTGGCGTTGGAACCGAGGTTGGGAAGAGTTGGAATCAGGGTTGAAGAGTCCGGAGATGGCGTCCGCAGAGAAGCCGCAGGCGCGGGTTCCGGCGGAAGTGATGGAGAAGTTGCTGGTCCACCGTGTCCAGCCCACATATCCCGCGGAGGCGCGCAAGGGAAATCTGCAGGGAATTATTGCATTGGACATTGTGGTGGGGCGGGACGGATCGGTGGTGAACATGCACGCGCTCAACGGTCCTGCGGTACTGGCGCGAGCGGCCATGGATGCTTTGCGCTGGTGGAAATTTGAGCCCTATCGCATCAATGGAGAACCTGCGCTGGTGGAGACTACGGTGGCCGTGGAGTTTAAGCGGTAACCGCTTCCGGCTTCCGAAAATTGATCCTTGCGACGAGTTTCTGGAATCTGCGAATCTCGGAATCTGGCCCGCCCGGAGCAAACGCGCGGGTTGCGGCCGGCGGTGAAAGCTTTGATGCGGAAAGGAGGTCGGGCGAAAGCCGAAAGCCGACTTCAGGGTTTCTTCTTGCGGAGGGCGTGCAGCACGGTGGTGCCGCTGATGGCGAAGCAGACTACGGCTCCCAGCGCGGCGACCAGCAGGAGGTTGGCGCTGAGGTGGAGGACGTCGGCGAAGACGGCAGCGATCGCGAAGACGAGTCCCAATACATTGAGCCAGAGCGGGGCGCGAACCGGCGGGCTCAGGTCTTTCCGGAAACGGAGTTGAAGCAGGAGAGCGGCAAGACCGATGGCAGCCACCACGACAAGGGCAAGCGGACTGGAGAACGCGGGACGGCTGGTATAGATCACCACCAGAGCGAGCGCGAGCAGAAGTAGACCGGCGGCAACGATGCTCCATCGGCGGGGCTTGGGCGTGGGGGCCGGGTTGGAAGCGGCGTCGGGCAAGAGGTCCGTCCCAAGTTATACAGGGCGGAGGCAGGGTTTTTCAAATAAGCGGGTGATCCGGCCCGCCGAAGTCGCGCGTTGAACTGCTGCCTCTCTCAAAGAGCTGGAGTTCTTGACGGATCGCGTGATCGCCGCCTGGACTACCGCGGTCCCGGGCAAATTCAATCTTCAGTTTTTGATTCCTCTCTCTACCAACTTCGTTTCGGAACCGGGGCCGGCCTCAGGCGCTGGGCGCAATACGGCTGGCGCCGGCCAGCCACTCGGCTTGACGGGGATCTCCATTATTGACCGCGTAAAGGACGAGTTCGACGCGGGTCGAGATGCCGAGTTTCTCGAAGATGTGGAAGAGATATTTCTTGATGGTGTGCTGGCTAAGGTTGAGTTCGCCGGCAATCTGGCGGTTGCCCAGGCCTTCGGCGACCAGCGCCACTACTTGTTCCTCGCGTGGCGTAAGCAGGCGGCTGCCGAGGGAGTTGAGCACGCGCAGCGAGGGCACCTCGGAGATGAGGTCCATTACATGGTTGAGTTGCTCCGTGTTAGCCCAGATCTGTCCGGCGGCCACGCGGAGGAGACACTTGCGCAGCAGGCGAAGGTTGGCGTCGGTGATGGAAAAGATGCCGCGGGCACCGGAGCGGAACGCACTGACCACGAGTTCGCGGTCGCAGGTGTCGACCAGCAGAACCTTCGGAATCTCGGGGTGGGAAAGGTGAAAGCGGCGCAGGATCATCACGGTTTCGGAGGCGGTGGCGGACATGTTCAGCGCCAGAACGGCGACGCTGGGATGGTTCGAAGTGATGGCCTGGAGGATGGAGATGGTATCCATCGGGCAGGTGTTGATGTTGAACTCCGAGCGGCGGCGTAGGGCGCTGGTCAGCAACTGGGCCTGCATTCGGTTGGAGTCCGCGATGAGGACACCAATGGCATCGGAAGTGGCGGCGGACGACGGAAGCTTCAAGCAAGTCTCCCGAAAACTGAAACAGAAACGATGCGGCGATTGTAGGGAGTGGAAGTACGGTTCACAAGGAAACTGGTCACAAAATCTGAGTGCTGCTCTCAAAACGGGAATCGAGATTTCCGTGCGGCGGGAATGGAAGGAGTGGAGCCTTTCCCTGTGGAAAGTTGAGGTTGCGGCGCCGGCTGGGACTTACATGGGGAAGTCCGAAGACCGCGCACGGCTGAGGCTTCTGCTGAAATAAAAATGGGTCGCAGCGATTACCGGTGCGGAAATCTTGAACGTTTGGCCCTAACCCATGTGACATGACAAACACACAAGTCTACTTTTGTGGGTACTCCCAGAAGAGACGCGCCATCCCACCTTTCGGGCGCTCTTTGCAGGAACGAAACTCTTACAAGCTGTTGAGTTTGGTACGACGGTTCGTGCGGCCAGACGTTTTCCCGAAAACGGAGAGCGTTCCACTTTTGTGGACGGAACTTCCCATGTCTTGCCGGTACCGGGGAGTGAGCTTAACTTGCGCAGTAGGGAGTCAGGCAAGCGAGTGACCCTCACAGCCTTTAGGTACGGCGCAGGAATAAATGAAGCGCCTTTTCATATTCGTCCGATTCATAACAATCGCGCTGCTGGTTTTGCAGTGTTGTTCGACCGTTTTCGCGCAGGGTGAGAAGAGCGTTCTGGGCGGAAACGAGGGTACTTCCCGAGCCGGCTTTACCGGGGCAGGAGCGGGAGGCAGTAGTACAACGGCCGTAAAACCCGGAGGAGCGGATGGCCTGGGAAACCCCTTACTCGGAGGGCAGCGCCGTCCGCTCTACCGGTTACACCCCAGCGACGTAGTGGAGATCGCTTTCGTTGTCGCGCCCGAGTTCAACCAGACCCTCACCATACAGCCGGACGGTTACGTCATGTTGAAAGACGCAGGCATGGTGGAAGTGCAGGGCCTGAATATGGAGGAGTTCAGCGAAGCGGTGCGGAAGGCGTACCGGGGATATCTGCACGATCCGCAGGTAGCGGTAGTGCTGAAGGAATTTGAGCGGCCTTACTTCATCGTGGGTGGCGAAGTCGGAAGGCCGGGCAAGTACGAATTACGCTCGGACACGACCGTGGCCGAGGCGGTGCAGATTGCTGGAGGGCTTACGCAGCAGTCGAAGCACTCCCAGGTGGTGCTGTTTCGGCGAGTCAATGACGATCTGATGGAAACGCGGCTGCTCAATTTGAAGAAGATGCTGAAGGAGCGCAGCCTCAAAGAGGATGCACATCTTCGGCCGGGGGATCTGATTTTTGTTCCACAGAACTCGATTTCGAAGATTGCTCGCTTCCTGACCAAACCTTCGGTAAGCATGTACATGAACTCTACTCAATTTTAGAAAAGGATTTTTCCTCCCATGCCAGACGAAGACCCAAATCGCGCGCGAGAGGCGACATCCGCGCCCACTCTTCGGGAGTTGGCCATGGTGCTGTTCCGCCGGCGAAGGGTCTTCGTCTGCGTCTCGGGTTTGGTGTTGGCGGCCGCGGTTCTGTATGCCTTTGCGGGGACAAAATATGAGGCCGACATGAAAGTGTTGGTGCGTCGGGGGCGTGCCAATGCTCCAGTGACCTCGGAGGAAAACGCTCCGCTGGACCTGACGCGAATAGTGATCACCGAGGAGGAATTGAATTCAGAGGTGGAGTTGCTGCGGGATGACGATGTCCTGCGCAGGGTAGTGCGGGAGACTGGAATAGGCGGGCGTGACTGGTTTCACTTTCTGCGAATGGGTGAGCGAAATGCAGAGCGCGTAGAGCGGGCGGCGCGGCGGCTGGCCAGGAAACTCCAAGTGGAACCGGTGAAGAAAACGAATCTGATTACAGTCAGCTATGCGGCGGACGATCCGCAGACGGCGGCGAGGGTGCTGCAGTCGGTGGAGAAAGCGTACCTGGAGAAGCATATGGAGGTGCATCGCCCCACCGGCGAGGTTCGCTTCTTCGAACAGCAGGTGGTGAAATCTCGGCGACAGCTGGAAGAGTCGAAGCAGAAACTGCTGCATTTCGCGTCTAGCCGTGGCGTTGTGGCGGCGGCGCAGCAGCGCGATCTGGCTCTGCAGAAGTTGAGCGAAATGGATGCCAGTTACCGCCAGACGCGAATTGCTCGGACGGAGACGCAGCGCCGTGTGTGGGAACTGGAGGTGCGGTTGGAGCAGTTACCGGAGCGGACCACGACGCAAGTTCGCACCGCAGACAATCCGGAACTGCTGAAGGCATTAAAGTCGAGTTTGTTGGATCTGGAATTGAAGCGGACCGGGTTGCTGACAAAGTTCGAGCCGAGCCATCGCCTGGTGCAAGAAGTCGAGCAGCAGATTGCGCAGGCAGAAGCCGTGATCGCCGCCGAGAAGGCGTTGCCGCTGCGCGACGAAACCACTGACCAGAATACCCACTACGAATGGGCGAAGTCGGAGTTGCAGGCGGCGCAAGTCCAATTGCAGGCTCTGCAAGCCCGGGAGGCGGCGACCCTTACTCAGGAAGCCGCCTATCAATCCATGGCGCGGCATCTGGGTGAGGACGCGATCACCCAGGATGATTTGCTCGCCACAGAGAAGGCAGCACAGGACAACTATCTTCTTTATGTGAAGAAGCAGGACGGGGCGCGGATGGACGATGCACTCGATGAGCAGGGCATTGTCAACGTGGCGATCGCGGAGCACCCCGTGGCTCCGGCTTTGCCGCTGTGGTCTACGTGGACCGTACTGGCGATTGGGTTGGCCGCCGCCGGAGCGGCTGGCACGGGCGCGGCGTTTTCGGCGGATTATTTGGATCCCGCCTTCCGCACGCCGGAGGATGTTTTGGCGTATTTGAATTCCCCGGTTTTGGCATCACTGCCGCGAAGGCCGCGAGAAAGGCTTTCGGCATGAGGGAAGCGGTCATGAGCCCCGGGTTGTTTGTTGCGCGGACGACCGAGCGGGAGCGTGCGCGTTCAGAGGATAGGAGTCTAAAGCAGGCGGGAGGATGGAATCCGGAAGACTTCGCCCGGGAGCAGATCCGAGGGCTGGTGGGCCAGGTCTTCCTTTCGAATGTCGAGCGACCGGTGCGGCAGGTTGTGTTCAGCGCGCTGGAACCGGAGACGGATGTGCAGAACCTTTGCTGGCGAGTCGGAGAAGCACTGGCGCTGGAAACAGAGAAGAGCATTGCCGTCATTGGAGAGCGTCCGGAGGCCTTGCAGGATGCGGAGACGTATGCGGCAGAAATGACGGAGCACTTCGTCGACGATGGAAGCACGGCGCGGCGGCAGGCTGCGACTCGAGTGGGAGGCAATCTGTGGCTGGTGCCGCCTGCGGGAAACCAGCGAGATCAAGTCACTACCGCCTTGTTGCATTCGTACCTGGGCGGGATGCGCACGCAGTTTGAGTACTCGATCGTGGTGGGACCCCCCGCCGCAGAGTCGAACGCCGCTGCGGCGATGGCACAACTCGCGGACGGGATCGTTCTGGTGCTGTCAGCGCATTACACGCGGCGGATCACGGCACGCAAAATTAAAGAGAAGCTGGAAGCGGCCCAGGCGCGCGTCTTGGGAACCGTGTTGAGCGACAGGGTCTTTCCGATTCCGGAAGGGATTTACCGGCGGTTGTAGGCAATCACCGCTTTGATTGGATGTTTAAAAGCTAGCGAGAACGGACTCCGCAGTCGGTGAGCGGAGCAATGCGTGGTGAAGTGTCCTCTCCTTTTCTTAATCCCGGGCAGCAAAAATCCCAACTGGTGGACTGGGCCCGGTTGATTCCCGGAGAGACTCCCGCATTTCGCCGCGAAGGAAAGAAGCCGGCTCAATCGGTGAAGCCCTTCGCGTCTGAGAAAGTATCGGAGATCGCGACCGAGGTCGCGGCGAGCGCGCCGAGCAATGCAGTGACGTTACTCCTGCCGGGACCGCTGCAGAGCCCGATGGCATGGAAATGGGTGCGCTCAATGGCCGCTGACTTCGCGCTGGTGGCGCTGAATTGGCTGTTAATTGGGGCGCTGCAAGTGCCGCTGCGAGTGCTATTTCCCCATGTGCGGCTCTTCGAGTATGCAGCCGGAGCGCCCGTTTCTCTATTGGGTATCGCTTTACTTCACGCCGCGCTGATCACTCTGATGGGCTACACCGAAGGACTCCATACCGGAAATAGCGATCGGCGAGGGCAGGCCCGCATTCTCGGCAAGTCCGTTTTGTGGGCGACTACTCTGTTGTGCTTCGCCTACGGCTTGCAGGGGGCTCCGTGGGCGACCTGCGGCTTGTTCTGCGGAGCGGGCTGGTTGCACTTTGCCGCGCTGTGGACGTGGCGGTGGCAGAGTGCGCGGCAGGACCGTCGTGCGCAGACGTCGGGCGACATGCGCAACGTTTTGATTGTGGGAGCGGGAAACGTAGGGCGGCGCGTAGCTTCGTACGTGGAGGAGCATCCCGACGCAGGGCGAACGGTCTGCGGTTTCCTGGATAACGACAGGCCTCTGAGCAACTCGGTGATCGGCCGAGTGAACGATCTGGCTCGACTGGCGCGTACGGGATTTGTCGACGAGGTGATCCTCGCGGCGCCGCACGACCGAGCCCTGACACTGCAGGTGCTCCGCGAAGCGCGGCGTTTGCGGCTGGATGTGAAAATTGTTCCCGATTTGTTCGGATGCAAGCCAGCGGGAGGGGAAGTCGAGCGCGTCGGGGACTTGCCGGTGATTTGCCTGCACGCGGAGCGATTGCCGGCGGCGGGACTGGTGTTGAAGCGAGTGGTGGACGTGATGGGCGCTGGCCTGGCGCTGGCCATGCTGTCGCCGTTGCTGGCAGTGATCGCGGGATTGATCAAGCTGAATTCGCCGGGGCCAGTTCTCTACTGCGCACAGCGAGCGGGACGGAAGGGGCGACTATTCCGCTGCTACAAATTTCGCACTATGGTCAGCAATGCGGATGAGTTGAAAGACCATTTGCGGCAGAACAATCAAAGATCAGGCCCGTTCTTCAAAATCGCGGATGATCCTCGGATTACGCGGCTGGGGCGTTTGCTGCGCCGCTACAGCCTGGATGAACTCCCGCAACTGGGTAACGTTTTGAAGGGGGACATGAGTTTAGTGGGGCCCAGGCCGCATCCGCTGGATGACGTTGCCGCTTATGAGATCGAGCATCTGGCGCGGCTCGACGTGACGCCCGGAATCACGGGGCTGTGGCAGGTGTCGGCGCGTCGCGATCCGTCGTTTCAGCGAGGCATGGAACTGGATCGGGAGTATATCCGAACTTGGAGCGTGAGGTCGGATATGCGAATTCTGCTGAGAACCTTTTTCGCCGTGGCGAGGGGGAGCGGAGACTGATGGAGTCGATCTCGCTAAGACCGGCATGGTCGGGGATCGGAGGCGATTTCCTTGTCTGGGCAGCGAAGGTTGTTCTGCGTCCCATGCAGGCGCTGATGGCGGCGCCTTCTCTGTTGTTTCTGGCAGCGCTGACCGCGATGCTGCTGCGGCATCCGGATGTCGCGTTCTACGAGATTGACCGGGTGGCATTCGGGCTTCTCCTGGCAGGAGTGGTGGGACGGGCGATGGTCCTGCGGCAACGGCTGTTCGTGGTGGAACGGGTGACGTGGCCGATGATCGGGC
>CABECU010000179.1_pt1 | contig 8739 bp, 6 predicted proteins | sample 3422571 | NCBI WGS metagenome assembly CABECU01 (sample SAMEA5534328, study PRJEB31848) | metagenome | biome: tundra; feature: field; material: soil | place: USA | collected 2013-05 | depth 0.15 m | reverse complement strand
GATTGTGATTGAGTATCACACGGTGGATGATTATGAGCGGGTGGTGGAGATGTTGCGGGGGAAGAAGTAGCGAGTTCCGAGTACCTAAGTACCGAGAGAAAGGCGGCCTCGCGGCCGGCTCCGTCGTTTGAGGAATCAGGATCGTTATCAGGTGGAGTGGAGGGTCCGTTTTTGAGAATGGCGGTGCGGCTTTTCGTCGTCCTTTGGGTCGCACGTGGAAGATCATCGAGACGTGTGACAGAGCGTGTTTATTCCGGTGATTCCTGAGTATGATCCAGGCATCCCTACGGAGTCTGCGTCGTAGTTCTCTTTCGCCCCTCCGGGGCTTAGTCACATAAGCGCTAACTTAGGAGTTGCTTCCGGTTAGCCCGTCATCCGGACACAATTCATGTCCCGGAAGGTACCTTTCTGGTGAGAGCTACAAACGCTGTTCTCGCAACCTATTTGTCGCATGAAGAACTTGTTGCTTTCTTGGCTTGTCTACTTCGACAAGTAACTGGATGCAGACGGCTGCGCTTGGGTGTAGAACATCGGGGATCTCGTAATCCAAGTCAGAGCAGGTCGATGCGCCGGAGAAGCTCTTGAAAACGATGGTCGGAGCGATAGCGATCAAAGACCGGATCAACGGCGAGGTATCCCATCCAGAGGGCGCGATCGCCATACGCGGCTTGCAGCCATTTGAATGTGTCTCCTTTGCTATTCAGCGCTGCGTAGATCTGAGCCAACCCATAGGGCGAAACGTAACGCTTCCTCGATATTGTTTCAAGTTCGTGCGCGATTCGGAGTGCTTCACGCTTCCGCCCTGCCGCTGCAAGGGCAACCGCGACCTGCGCCGTGTAGAGTGGGCTGTCCCCCGACAAACTCGCCGCCCTCTTCAGCTCACTAACGCCCTCGCTGTGCAAGCCTGCCTGAACGTAGCCCTCGCCGAGCAGAAGATGCGCAGCTGCGAAGTTCGAATCCAGCTCAACAGAGTTTCGAGCTTGTTCAATTGCGCGGGAGTAGTTATGTGCCTGGTAGTAGCGGAGTGCCACCCATGTGCCGATCATGAGATTAAGTGGATCGAGTTCCAGTGCGCGGCTGGCTTCGGCAAGTGCCCCGTCATGGCGCCTCTTAATGGAAAGATAGTCTCCGTACCAGTGGTGCGCATTTGCGTATTGAGGATCCAACTCCAGAGCACGCCTGAACTCGGCCTCCGCTCCGGCCCAATCCCAACCATGGCTAAGCACAAGCCCCAGGGAGGCGTGGGCTTCAGCCGATTGTGGATCGATCTCGACCGCTTTGCGAGCGGCCGCGTAAGCCTTCGGGAGTGCGTCAGCCGGGGATTTGAACCCGTGCCACGCAAGTCCGCTGTTGCAGTCGGCCAGCCCGGAATATGCCGCGGCATAGGTTGGATCGCTGTCAATGGCCTGCTGAAAATAATGCTCCGCCTTTTGCATGCCGTCGGCGGTTCGCTTGTTCCAGTAGTAGCGACCCTTCAAATACGCCTCGTATGCTTCAGGCCTTGTTTGCCGCGGATTTGCTAAACGTGTTTTCTGTTCTTCAGTGAGAGCGATGTGTATTTGGCTTGCGATGCTTTGCACCACGGAGTCCTGCACAGCGAGCACATCTTTGAGTTCGCGGTCGTAACTCTCGGTCCAGAGGTCCGTCTGATTTTCTGCCTGGATGAGCTGAACGGTGATGCGTACACGGTCCGACCAGCGACGAACGCTGCCTTGGACAAGATAGTCCGCGTTCAGTTCTTTACCGATCTCCTTCGCAGCCAGATTGCTGCCTTTGTACTTTGCAACAGAACTGCGGGCTACCACGGTAAGTCGATCCCGATTCAGCTTTCCGACCTGAGCGATCATTTCTTCAGTCAGGCCGTCACTGAAGAACTCCTGGTCGGGATCGCGGCTCAAGTTCTCGAACGGCAGGACAGCGAGGACTATCTTGCCCTGAGAACGTGCGGGCGGGCGCGATGCTCGTCGCCAGCCCCAAACTGCCAGGAATAACAGAAGGCACGCGACTGGGAGCAAAGCTCCAACAAGAAGCAGCCTGTAAGCCTTCCGATTCCTCTGTCCAGGAGCGGTTCCGGCATGCGCCACCCTCTCCGCCGTACGATCTTGATCTGGCTCCACTAAACGCAGTCTTCGGGCTAGCAACCAGCCATCGAGTTCCGACACGAAATCCCGGTCGCTGGTGGGGACGACCGATGCCTCTGGCTCGGAAGCTGCGCTTGCTTCTTTGGGAGTAATGATCGGCGCGATGAAGCGGTACCCCTGCCCGGTCACGGTCTGTATGAATCGTGGGGTCTCGGCGTCATCCTTCAGGACCTGACGAAGCTTGCGGATCGCGCCGCGGATACTGTTGTCGGTATCCAGGAAAACACCCTGGCCCCAAACCCTAGAAACGATTTGATCTCGGGGAACAATCTCGTCCCTGTGCTCAAGCAGAAGAAGAAGGATCTCGAATGGGATGCGCTCCAGCTTCAGCACATGACTGCCACGGCGCAGCCTCCGAGGATGCAGGTCGAGCTCGTAGCCTTCGCCGAACCGGATCGGTTGCTCCACTCCAGTTGGCTCAGAAGCCATGGCACACCCCATGGAAGCGGATTGATTTTACACCAAACCGGAAACACCGACGCAAGTGCAAACCCCGCTTGTGTTTAGAGCGACACAAAGCATAACGCCGCGACACACTCTCCGATATGGACAACAACGTCCGCTGCTGCAAGGGTGCCAATCACCACTGACCGAAAGCCAGTGAAGAATCAGGAGGATGCACAATGAAAAGGATACGGGTTGGCACAAAGAAGAGGACTCTCGGGCTATGCATGTTGATGGCGACTCTATTGTTCGGGTCTGCCGTCGCAAAAGCCGATGTCGTATTGGACTGGAACGCGATCGCGGTAAACACAGCGATCGCGAACGGCCAGAACCCATTCGCCCAGGCACGAACCGCAGCGATCGTACAACTCGCGGTATTCGAATCCGTGAACGCCATCACTGGCGACTATCATCCCTATCTCGGAACGATCGTAGCACCACCAGGTGCATCTGCCGACGCTGCAGCCATCCAGGCTGCATATCGCGTGCTTAGCACCTATTTTCCAGCCAGCCACTTGACACTCGACGCAGAGCTCGCCAACTCCCTGGCGTCTCTACCGGACGGGCAAGCCAAGAACGACGGTATTGCGACGGGTGAAGCCGCAGCTTTGGCCATGATTGCTTTGCGTGCTAACGACGGATCGTCGCCCCCACAATTCAAGATACCCGGGCCGGTTGTTCCGGGAGAATGGCAGGCTACACCGAGTTGCCCAATTGTGAATGGAATCAAGGTCGGAATCGCGTTTCAATGGCAGAACGTAACTCCGTTCGGTATCCCGAGTGCTAGTGAGTTTCTCCTCGATCCGCCACCAGCGCTGACGAGCCACCAATACGCGAAAGCCTACAACGAGGTAATGACGGTCGGGAGCCTCAACAGCACAGAGCGACCACAAGATCGCGCAAATGTAGCGCTCTTCTATGCGGCGTCTTCGCCAACTCAGGTCTTCAATCAGGCCCTCCAGCAGGTTGCTCAGGAACGTTGGCATTCGCTGTCGGAGAACGCTCGCGTTCTAGCCGTAGTGAACATGGCGATGAATGACAGCTTGGTCGCGTCATTCCTCAACAAGTATCACTACAATTTCTGGCGGCCCGAAACGGCGATCCATGCTGGTGATACAGACGGCAATCCGAAAACCCAAGCTGATCCCAGCTTCGTACCCTTTGTCACGACGCCATGTTTCCCGAGTTACCCCTCCAACCATGGCAGCGCAGCCAATGGCGCAGCCGTGATTCTGAAACACATATACGGTGAAGGTGGGCATTTCATCACGCTATCGAATCCCGCCGTGCCCGACATCGTGTTGCAATACACGACGTTCAAGCAGATTACCGACGACATCTCCGACGCACGTGTTTACGGTGGGATACATTTTCGAACTGATCAGGTCGCAGGCGAGCGCTTGGGAAAGGCTATAGGCAAGGCCGTGTACAAGCACAACTTACGTCGCATGCACGATGACGACTGAGCGCTCAGCTCGAGAGCGACTCGCCATTCGTGCCCTGCGGTCCGCTGATTGTGCGGCTGTGGTGCACGGATGGCGACCTGGTGTGGGTCTCTCGACAGAGGTTCTCCCGACCAGGATCTACACCTTCGGGGATTCTGGGGCGGATGACGGGCAACACGAAAGTTGGCCGGGAAGCGCTACCCACGGCTTACGCTGTGGGCTGCATTCTGTCGCCGCTTCGCGGCTGAAGCCGTGTTGTCCAATCCACGTTTTTTCGCCACCATCGAGGTACGATAAAGATTCCTACAGGACGGTAGGATGCCACACGAGAACGGGCTCGATCATACGGTGTTGGAATCGATTGCGGAGCAGATGACGCGCGGGGGGGTGAGGTCGTGGTGGATGGGCGTTCCTTTCACGTGACGCGGACTGGGGCACAGCGGCTTCGAACGACGCGGTTCTTGATGGGAGGAAAGGAGTATCAGGCGATTGAGCAGAATCCGGAGAAGCCCAGCCGATGGGGCAAGCTGGCTCGCGAGGGACATCGGGTGGTGCAGTTTCGCGATCTCGAGACACAGAAGTATGTGGCGGCCGCGGTGGACGGGAATGTGAAAGAGTACGGGCGATGAGGGAAATGGTTGCGAAAGAGTTTGCGCGTAGCGTAACGGTCATCGGCAACGTTCAGACGCGCGCGCCATCTTTAAAGGACTCGGGCGTTTGATCACACCGCAACAGCAGGTCCCTCCACTCCGCCGTCGCAGGCGCTCCGGCTCCGGTCGGGATGACAAATCGTTCAAGGCGAATTTGATGACAATTACACACCACCTGCGGGACCCGTTGAGTTCTTTCATGCGCATTGAATCTGCCGGAGAAGAGCAAACCATCAGCGGCTAAAGCCGAATCCATGATGCGAGCTTTACGGCCCGACTGAAGTCGGTCATTTCCCGTTCTGAGGTATGGTTTCTTTCGCCCCTCCCGGGGCTTGTTCACATATACCTTCAGCGCCCCCACGGCTTGCGCCGTGGGCTGCATTCTTTCGCCGCTTCGCGGCTGAAGCCGTTCGTCCTATTTTTCGTCCTATTTTTCGTCCTATTTGTCGTCCTATTTGTCGTCCTATTCTTCGTCCTATTTGTCGCTAGGTGTAGGAGAAGAGGGTCATGAAGCCGAAGTCCATGTGGAGTTGCTGGTGACAGTGGAAGAGGGTCAGGCCGGGATTGTTGGCTTGGAAATCGATTTCGACTTCTTGATAGCCACCGACCATGACGACATCTTTGACTACTCCAGAGGTGGGCTGGCCGGCGTATCGCGTCAGTTCGAAGGAGTGGCGATGGAGATGGATAGGATGGATGTCGTCACTCGCATTGCGCATACGGATGCGGTAGCGCTTGCCTTCTTGCAGATGGAAGGCGGGCGGGGCCATCATCTGATTTAGAGGATAGGCCGCGCCGTTGATGGTCCACTGATTGAATCCATCGAGGGCGGCGTTTTGTTTCTCGATGAGCATGTCGAAGACTGCGTCGGGCGGGGCTGAGTTTGCGGCGGAGTTGCCGAAGTGGGCGTAGTTCCATTTGAAGGGACTGGGCGGAAGCCATTGCGGCTTGCCTTTATTGCCGGCGTATTCGACGACGATGCCCATGCCGTGGTGACGATCGTGGTCGTCGAGGTCGCCCATGATCCAGACGCCGGGATGGTTCATTTCAACGATCGCGGAAATTCGCTCCGCGGTTCCGAGCCAGAGAACTGGTACCTGAACCGGTTTCGGCAGAGGATTGCCGTCCATCGCAATCACGCGGAAGGTGTGGCCGGGAAGGGCGAGGCTGCGAATCTCAGTGGCGCTGCCGTTCAGAACGTGAAACAGGACGCGCTCGCCTGGTTTTACGCGCACGGGCTCGCCGTGACCGAGCATGCGGCCGTTGATGGTGAAGGAATCGTAGCCGACCTCGTATCCATGAGGCATGCCCTGGGCGAGGGAAGCTTTCATTTTGCTCTCGCCGGAATCTTTGAGTGCGGGAACGGTCTGCGCAGGGGAGAGGAAGTGCTGGGGCATATCGCCACCGCGACTTAAGGTGGGCTGAAATTCTTTGAGCGTGAGAAAGACTTCGCGATCGTAATTGCCGGGGTGTTGTTTGGGTTCGATGTAAACGGGGCCGACCAGGCCACTGTACTGGCCGAGGGATAGATTGGCTCCAGCGCGGACGTGGGTGTGATAGAAGCGGAAACCCGAGGGCTTAGGTACGAAAGAGATTTTGCGGCTGCCGTGGGGCGGGATGAAGGGAGTGCCTTCTTCGGCGGCGCCGTCGACGTCGGGGGAGACGAACTGGCCGTGCCAGTGCACTTGTTCGGGAGTGTCCGTCTCATTGCGTAGATCGACTGAGACCTGCTCCCCTTCTTTCAGGCGAAGCAGAGGCCCGGGAAACTGTCCGTTGTACGTGGTGACCGAGACGATGCGTTTGGGCGCGAGTTCGAGGGGCTGGGTGGCGATGGTGAGAGTGTAGTCGGCGGGGCCCTCGCTCTGGGGAACGGATTTGTTCTCGGCGGCAGGGGTCACCGACTGAGCTAAGAAGGGCGGTGAGAGCACAGAAGCGGCAGCGGTTGCTCCGGCTGCTTTCAGGAAGGTGCGGCGATGGAGGTCGAAGGAGGACATGACAGTTGCAATATATCGAATTTTCAAGCGGGGGAAGCAAACTACTCGGGGCGGCTAGCGTTTCGTTGGAGCGTGACCGTTCCCGAGACTGAGGGATGTGGGTGAAACTTGTGCCGTCCCTCCGGAGTCTGTGTCGTAGCTTCTCTTTCGCCCCTTCGGGGCTTGCTGATTTCCGACCGCCCCCCACGGCTTACGCCGTGGGCTGCATTCTATCGCCGCTTCGCGGCTTGGAGCGGGCGGTTTCTTCCACAGTTTCCAGACACGATCAAGCTACGACACAGACTCCTCCGGGACTCAGTTGTGGAGTGCAGGGGTCCTTCGACTTCGCTCAGGAGGACAGAGCTAATTGCAACGCGGAGACTCATTGCTGCTTCTGCTCCAACGTGTTCTGCTCCAACGTTGCAATTCGCGATGGGGACGGAGTATTGTGCGCTTGGCGAAACACAAGGGCCTGCGCAGATACGGGAACTTGGCACCCTGATCTCAACTTCTCGCAAAGCACGCGAGAAATGGGGCACCCGGCCGCATCGCTTGGGGAGCCCGGAGACAGGCGGGCTTCGCCCCGCGACCGGGTCGGAGACCCGGTCCCACACGAGTGGGGCGGGAATTTTAATTCGCACTTTTGGGGAGATTTATGAATCTGAGGATCATGCGACATGTACAGGTTGGCGGGTTGGTGGTGGGGTCCGTGATAGGGCTGACGGGGGCGGACACCGGCAGCTTGCCGAGCCCGCCGGTGGCCAAGAAACTTCCCCATATTAGCGAAGTCAACGGGCACAAGATGGAGGACAACTATTTCTGGCTGCGGGACAAGCCGAATCCGGAGGTGCGGGCGTATCTGGAGGCGGAGAACGCTTATACGGACGCGGTGATGAAGCCGACCGAGCCGTTTCAGAAGAAGCTGTATGACGAGATGCTGGGGCGGATCAAGGAGACGGACGTTGAGGTTCCTTACAAAGAAGGAGACTATTTTTATTACACGCGGACGGAGGCGGGGAAGCAGTACGCGATTCGCTGTCGGAGGAAAGGGAGCAAGGACGCGGCGGAAGAAGTCGTGCTGGACGTGAATGAGATGGCCAAAGGCCAGGTATTCATGATGGTGAATGAATATGCAGTGAGCCCGGACGGGAATCTGCTGGCCTATTCGTACGACAACACGGGGTTCCGGCAATTTACGCTGGCGGTGAAGGATTTGCGGACGGGGAAAACGCTGCTCGATCACGCGGAAAGAGTTGGGTCGGTGGTGTGGGCCAACGATAACCAGACGATTTTTTATACCCAGGAAGATGCGGTGGCGAAGCGGCAGTACCGGCTGTACCGGCACACGGCGGGGACGGCGGCGGCGGATGCGCTGGTGTATGAGGAGAAGGACGAGCGATTTGAAATTGGGGCCGACAGGACGCGGAGCGGGGCGTACATCTTTTTAGTTTCGGGGAGCCATACGACGAGCGAGGCGCGGTACATTCCGGCGGATCAGCCGATGGCGGAGTGGAAAGTTGTGGAGCCGCGGAAGCAGGATGTGCAGTACTATCCCGACCACAACGGGGATTCTTTCTACATTCGGGTGAATGACACGGGGCGCAACTTCCGGCTGGTGAAGGCTCCGGTGGGGGACGCGGGGAGCAAGAACTGGAAGGAAGTGGTGGCGCACGATCCCAACGTCATGCTCAATCATGTGGAAATGTTCAAGAATTTTTATGTGTTGCTGGAGCGGGAGCATGGACTGCAGCAGATTCGGGTGACGGACTTGCGGAGCGGAAAGGCGCGGGGGATCGAGTTTCCGGAGCCGGCTTATACGAGTCACGGGTACGTGAACCGGGTGTATGACACTACGGAATTCCGCTATGCGTATGAATCGCCGATTACGCCCGCGTCGGTGTTCGCGTATGACATGGAGAAGGCGACGTCGACTTTACTGAAGCAGAAAGAAGTGCCAGGAGGATATGACCGGACGAAATATGAAGTGGAGCAGATTTATGCGCCGGCGGCGGATGGAGTGAAGGTTCCGATTTCGGTGGTGCATCGCAAGGATGCGAAGCTGGACGGGAAAGAGGCGCTGTATCTG
>CABECU010000174.1_pt1 | contig 8751 bp, 6 predicted proteins | sample 3422571 | NCBI WGS metagenome assembly CABECU01 (sample SAMEA5534328, study PRJEB31848) | metagenome | biome: tundra; feature: field; material: soil | place: USA | collected 2013-05 | depth 0.15 m | reverse complement strand
ATTACGGTTGGAGGGCTTCCTTCTTCCTGCTCGGGTTGATTGGCGTCGGCTGGGTCGCCGCATGGAGACGTTGGTATCACGACCACCCGAGTGACTCGCCGCGGATCTCACAAAGCGAGCTTGACGAGATCGGCCGAACGACAGGAAACGGCGAACATGCTCTGCCCTGGAGATCGGCTCTGCGCAGCCGAAATCTTTGGGCGATACTCCTCTGCGGTTTCTCGTACCGTTACGGCATCTATTTCTTCCAGTTCTGGATGCCAACATATCTGGTGAGCGGGCGCGGTTACACTGAAGCGGCACTGCTCCTGACCACCTGGCTGTTCGCTGGCGGTGCGGTGGCGAATGTGACCGGCGGTTGGGCCAGCGATGCCCTCGTAAAGAGACTTGGATTGAAGACGGCTCGCCGCGCTGTGCCTTTTGCTGGACTCATGATTTCGGCATTGAGCCTCACCCTCACCATCTTCGTTGCGGGAAAATATTATCTGCTGGCGCTGCTCTCCCTAAGTTATTGCGGCATCACTTTTGCTCAGGCACCGTGTTGGGCCGTGTGCATGGACGTGGGCGGCCGTTTTGCCGGCGCGGTTTCGGGCGCGAGGAATACCACTGCCCAAGCGGGAGCCACGATCTCATCCGTCGTTTTCGGATACATGGTGAGGAGTACAGGCAGCTACAACATTGCGCTCATCCCTGTTGTTGGAATGATCGCCGTGAGTGCCATGGTTTGTCTGCGGATTGACGCAACGGAGCAGCTTTTCCCCGAATCCATCCTCAGAGTTGAGACAGCCCTTTCAACTCCAACTCCGTAACCCGGCAACCCGGATTGTACTGTTCTTCGGTGGGCAGAGGACCCGGAAAAACGGAAGCTATCGGCACCTCGCCAGGCTAGGGCAATCGTCTCAAGTGGCGCAAAATCGCCGTTACACTTATTGACCCTGTGACGCATTGAATCAGTCGTTTTCTTTCATGCGCAAATTCCAAGACAACTCCCCGGTGCCACAGTTTCGGCACGCTGCGTCGAGTGCTGGTCCCTGGTAGCCGCATGAACACTCAATATAGTATTCCCGCCGAACAATGACGTGCCTGACCTTGGTTCTCTCTTCTGCACAGATTTCTCGTGACCGACGGGGCGTCACAAAACCCTGCCCTCCGAGAGAATCCGCCAAGTAGTGAATCTGTGATTTGGACCGGGTGCGGGGGAATTTCCGGTCCCGCAAGATCTTCAGGATCAGCTCCGAGAACGGAACAAGACTTCCGCTGATGCCCACCGCGTCTTCGTGGATAGCTCTGACGATCTCTTCGGGAGATTGCGCGGCCAGCAGTCGCGGACCCAGTTTCGGCCAGAACTGGAGCAACACGACGCGGTAGTGATCGGCTTGTCCTACCGCAATGGAATGATCGATATGGGGCGGCCTGCCTCTCCCCCTCTTTTCGTTTGGCTTCTCAGAAGATTTCTTTTGAGCCATGTAACTTTTTCCTCCCCTCACATTTTCCGGGATTTTCCCAGCTCTGGCCTCATAATTATACGGACATACGTTCCAATATTCCATCGTTTTTACGAACAACAGATTCTTTGAATCTATGTAACTAGCTGCATATAAGCATATTAACTCTGTTTATCATTTGCAATCCACAACTCCCCTGTAGCACTATTTATGCGGAGATATCGCCATGTTTGCTAAAGATACCAAATGGTTTCCCTGTCCGGTCTGCCTAAAGCCGCTCGATGTCCGAACGAGCAAACGAAAAAAACCTTACGTCATTTGTTCGCCTTGTGGCGTGCAGATGTTCATCCGCGAGCGGGCCGGAATCGAGGCTTTTGAAAAGTTGGTGGAACAGGGCCTGAAGGCGGATGTGCTGACTCGAATCGGCCAATTGGAAGAACGCTACCGGCTGAAGTGCCCCGAGTGCACAAAGCCTTTTTGGGCCAGTCCCGAATTGCTGGTAACGAACTGGCTGAATACAAAAGTGTCGGGCTACCGCTGCCCGGAGAAGGGTTGCCGGGGAGTCGTTCCGATTGGAGAGCGGTCTGACACGGCGACTGATTCGTCACCTAAAGGGGAAGTGAGCAAACCAGTAAAAGACCGTTAGGCAGACTCGTTATCGGTTTCCGAGCTTATGTCGATCAAGTCCAAGTCGAACGCGGTTCGTGGCACGAAGGGATCCCCTCTCTTTCAAAGCGCCACAGTGGAAACCGTGAGCGGACATATAACCTCTCAAGAACAGCGCATCGAGCAGATGTACCAGTTGGCCCACATCTTCGCCTCCATCTTTGAGGCACTACCAGACGAGCACGAACATGCCATTGCCACCACGCGGGAAGCGGCCTAATATCTACACCCATGAATATTGCCAACCATAACGGCTAGGGATCGGAAGGCGTGATGTATTTACGGGTCAGCACGCCGGAACAGGCTGACCCATTGAATCTGAAGAATCAGGAAGACGCCTGCCGAAGACTGGCGACTCAGCGCGGCATTGCTGTGGCTGAGGTCATTCTCGGGCCGGGCGAGTCGGGGCGCACTGCGGACAGGCCTTCATTTGTGCGGTTGCTTTCCTACTGCAAGGCACACCGCCAGAGAATCGGCTATGTCATCGTGGAGTCGTTGAGCCGTTTTGCGCGCAACGTCGCCGATCAGGGCGCTGCCCTTGCCGAGTTGCGGGAGAACGGGATAACCCTGCTGTCAGTGGCGGAACCAAACGTTGACAACACAGCGGCGGGCCGCATGGCAGCGGGCGTTCATGGCGTCTTCAATCAATACTTCTCCGACGCGCTGTCGGAGAAAATGAAAGATCGCTCGGCTGCCAGTGTCCGTGCGGGCCGTTGGCCGTGGGCCGCGCCTCTCGGTTACGTCAACGACCTGAAGCTTGGCAACGGCGCGAACATCAGGCCTGACTCAGCGTCGGCGCTACTCGTGCGCGAAGCCTTCGAGTTGTATGCGACCGGCCAGTACACCAAGATTCAAGTTTTGAAAATCATCACTGACAAGGGGCTGAAGACGAAGCGTGGGCAGAAGCTGGCGGCACAAACGTTTGATGCTCTGTTGCGTAAGCCCATCTATGCAGGCTGGGTTTACTCGTCGAGTGTGCCCGATCCGGTGAAGGGCTTGCACGCCCCAATTGTGAGTCAGGAACTATACGATGCCGTGCAGCGAGTGCTGTCTGGTCGCAAGCTGTCGAGTGCGCCGAAGCGGAAGCAAAACCCAGCGTTCCCGTTGAAGCACTTTGTGAAATGTGGCGTCTGTGGAATCCCGCTCACTGGTGGAATGAACAAGGGTAAGCTGAAGCACTACCCGAACTACTGGTGTCGCAACTCCGACTGCAGAGCCGTAAAGGTATCGAAACCCGTTCTTGAATCTGAATTTGTCGAATATCTCGGAACCTTGCGACCGGACGCCGCAACCGTTGCCCAGTTCCCTGCCATCGCGGCCGAGGTCTGGGCCCGGAGACAGGGCGATTCAAGCATGACGACCAAAGAACTCACCGCTAGCCTAGATGAACAGAAGATGCTGAAAGCAGAACTTCTGCGGGCCAAGCTCCGGGGCGAAGTCAGCCAACTCGACTACGTCCAAGCCAATGCGGACTTCGACGATGAGATTGAGGGCATCGCCCAACAAATACACGCTTTGCGCTCGCAGCGTGGAAAGCTTGATGCTTTCCTGTGCTTCTCAAAGCTGATGCTGGTGGATGTATCAGCGGCGTGGCAACGAGCCGATGCTGAGCAAAAGCTACGTGTTCAAAATTTTCTTTTCCGAGATGGTGTTGCGTACCACCAAAACCGGAAGTTTTTGAACACCACTAAGCCGACGTTGTTTCAACAACTAAGAGCGCTGACCCATCCTGAAAGTGCGGTTGGCGTCCCCGGCGGGATTTGAACCCGCGTTTGCGCCGTGAAAGGGCGCTGATATGTTGTATCACGTTGTAATTACAAGGCACCGGTCGCACCGTAATGCCCTGTAAATAGCCGTAGGGAATACAAAGGAACCGACGCTCTGTGTATCGTCTGTGTATTGCGAGTTTTGAACCAAAATTCTTTAACAAGGTGATCTGCGATTTTGGGAACGAAGCACAAAGACTATTTCGAGCCCTACTGGCAAGATGAGAAGGACTGGCTCTGCATAGTCGAATTCTTGCCCACCGATAATGCAGGGGCTCGACTCTTTGCCGCCGACATCATCGGGTACCTCGTTGGTTATGCAAATCTCACGAACACACGCTCGCTGGCACTCCTCGGCGATCCTGACGCCAGCGCTTACGAGCTTCTATTCTCCTTTTCGTCTCCTGAGGAGAAAAACGAGTTACTGAACTTGGTCCGTTCAAATGAGGACATGGGGAACGAGTACATCATTGAGCTTACGCCGCCCACCACTGAAGAAATTAGGAATGCTCGTCCACTCGCAACGGTCCTGCCCCTTGATGCTCTCACCCATGCCATGCTGATTGCAGTGACCTTGTGTGCGCGTATGGAAGATGATCGCGCTGTGTCGTAAGGGCAGCGCGGAATCGCTTCAGAAGGTTTTGGAAGTGGGTGGACTCGGCTGATCGATGGTCAAGAGACGCTTTTTGACTAGCGATGCAGACCAAAGGATCGGGCAGATTCGCGAAGAGAATGCCGCCGTGACAGGGCAACAATGAAATGTGACTGATTGATATTAAACGGTGTCGGCGGACATCGTTTGATACAAATGGATACCGGAGGGCTTCTGGTATCGTCCCCTTAACGTCCCCAGATTTTAACTGACTCGGACGGCTGTCACGCAGATCCTCTGCTACTGACCGCGCAATACCTCCCGACTACACCCTCTTTTCTCCCTGGCCGTGCAATTCACGCCAATGTGCATGCAGACAACGCCAAAATTGATTTGGCGGCCGCCGCGCTCATCTCCAGTCGTAGGCGAGGGACAACTCAAAGTCGAATTTGCTGCAAAGAGTGATGTTCTTTAAGCATTTATTGGCAAGCCGCTCTGCTTCAGAAATTGTCGGCTATATTGGAGGCTGTCGCCGTTGTTTCCCTGCTCAAGAAGCTTTGAGTTCGATTCCGATGTCGTCATTCACGGTGTTTGGAATCGTTGCCCGGAGGCGTGCCGAGAAAAACCGGATCTTTTCGAGTTCGCCTCCGGCCTGATGGCAGAGACCAGCACGGCGAACCTTGTTGGAAGCGAGCCTAGTCAGGACGCTGTTGGCGGCGAACTCCTTCACCAGGGCCCCCCAAAGACCCTCGCCATGGGTACAAGTGCGCCAGACGGTGCGCTTGTCATATAAGCTTATGCCAGAAGGAGTAGTCCAATCGTAGCCTATGGCCTCTCGATTCAAAGTGTGCCTTCTCCTGGCCCTGACCTCTAGCCCAAGTCTGTTCGGCGCCGATTTTGCCATGAGGGTGACCGATAAGAACTATCTCGACACGCAGGGTTTCAGCGTGTTTCTCTACGACAGCACCTACCATCCTGTTTTTGTGGATCAAAAGAACACCGCCATGGAGATGATTCTCCACGGGCAGCGCATCGCCACCAATGGCGACGTGCGCCTTATGCCAACTCCCGAGCAATGGGACTTGGTGGCAACACTCAAAGATCGTCATGCCGATACGGCGAACAGCCGGCTCACCGCCGACCTTTCCTTCCCGACCTTCAATTTCAGCTACACACTCGAGGTCGCAGCGGAACCAGGCGGCGTGAGGATCAGCATCAACCTCGACAAGCCGCTGCCGCAGAAACTGTCTGGTCGGGCGGGTTTCAATCTGGAATTTCTGCCTTCGATCTACATGGGCAAGACTTACCTGGTGGACGGAACCAAAGCCGGCATTTTCCCACGAACTCCGAACGACCCGATGGTCACGGTGCCGCCGCTGGCTGACGAACCGAAAAAGGCCTACTACCTTGAGGACTGGGACAAGGCCAAGGGGTACACTCAGCCACTGCCGTTCGCCAGGGGCAAGAGCATCACCCTTGGGCTCGACGATGCGCTGGCCCGGGTCAACGTAAAGTCGGATACCGCCGACCTCATGCTGTTTGATGGACGCAACCGCGCGCAGAACGGCTGGTTCGTGTTGCGTTCGCTGATCCCTTCCGACAAGACCACCGGCGCCATTGTCTGGCACATCAGGCCAGATGTAATTCCAAACTGGACGCGGCCGCCAATGATCGCGCACAGCCAGGTAGGGTATGCCCCGGGATTCTCCAAGGTGGCGGTTCTTGAACTCGACCCGAAGTACGACGGTCCGAAGACAGCCGGAGTGCTGCGCCTGATGGAAGACGGATCATACAAGCAGGTGTTCGAGGGACCGATCACGCCCTCAACGCCGTGGCTCCGGTATGTTTATTCGAAATTCGACTTCAGCCCGGTGAAGGACCCCGGACTTTATGTCATCGAATACGCAGACCAGCGCACGGCGCCGTTCCCCATCTCCAACGACGCTTACGCGCACATCTGGCAGGACAGCCTCGACCATCACCTTGCCGCGCAGATGGATCATGTTTCGGTTCGCGAAGGCTACCGCGTGTGGCACGGAGCTTCGCATCTGGATGATGGCCGCATGGCGCCCGTGGTTGGGGAGCAATTCGACGGCTGGAATCAGGCAACGGCAGCCGACGGGAAGTACAAAGGCGGCGATCACATTCCCGGGATGAACGTGGGCGGCTGGTACGATGCCGGCGACTTCGACCTCGAGGAGCCCGCGCAACTCAGCGTGATCCAGAGTCTGGCGCTGGCGTATCGCGAATTCCATGTCGATTACGACGAGCTTAGCGTGGATGAAGTCGCTCGTGAGGTTGAGATGCATCGTCCCGATGGCGTGCCAGACACGGTGCAGCAAGTCAAGCACGGCGCACTGCTCATCCTGGCGCAGTTCCATAACATCGGCCACGCGATCCGCGGCACTCACGAACCAGACTTGCGCCAATATACCCAGATAGGGGACGGAGCGTCGAAAACCGACGGCCGCATCTATGACCCGAAATTAGGTCCGAACGAAGTGAAGGGCGACTACTCCGGCAAGCCGGACGATCGCTGGATTTTCACGTCAACGAACCCGTTCTTCCAGTGGAACGGCATCGCAGCGCTGGCTGCGGCGGCCGATGTCTTGAAAGGCTGGGATGACGCACTAGCGAAAGACTGCCTCGATGCAGCGATCAAAGCATGGAACGACGAGAAGGCTCATCCGACGCCGGCGGGCGGCGCCTTCGGCGGTGCGCCTCCGACAGGTTCCAGCGGCGGCGTGCTGGCTGCTTCTCAGGGTGTCGTGGCTGGCGGGCAAGTTGGTCATCACGGAACGGGCAGTGCGGGCGCTTCGCCAAGTTCTGCGTCGACGAATGCGCCAACAGCTCCGCAGCCTGTCTCCGATCGGAATGGGTTCAGTGCCGGACTGGAATGGTCTGCGGCTCTGGAACTGACCATTGCCACTCATGGCGCCGAGCCCTACAAGTCTCGTCTCAGGGAGTTGTTCCCCCAGATGATCACGGAGCAGCAGATCGGTTCCCGTGGCTGGACGGCGGTTCGGGCATTGCCTTATCTGGATCCGACCGCGAGAGATCAAATGCGTGAAGCGGTGAAGACATACATGGCGGGTCTGGAAAAGCAGTTAGACGCTACGCCGTTCGGCGTGCCTCCGAGCCTCGGAGGCTGGGGCGGATCGGGCGCCGTGGTTGACATGGCAATACGGACGTACTTTCTCCACAAGACGTTTCCTGATCTTGTGGGACCCGAATACACGCTGCGCGCCGTCAACTACATTCTGGGCACTCACCCAGTATCCAGCACTTCGTATGTAGCTGGCGTCGGTACGGTCTCGAAGACCAAGACTTACAGCAACAACCGTGGCGACAACTCATACATTCCGGGCGCGGTAATTCCGGGATACATCATCATCAAGCCGGATTTTCCGGAGTGTATCGACAATTACGGATTCCTCTGGTTCGAGGATGAAGCCGTCGTGGCCGGGTCGGCAAGCTGGGTCGTCGCCGGCAACGCCGCGGAGGCGATTGTCAAAGAATCAAAGTGAGGCCAGGACTGGAAGCACGAGGGCATCTTTACTGAACTAGATCTGCATCGTACGGTTTCAGCCGAATGACGCCTTCATATGAGGCACCGCTGATGATCCCGCGCTTGCTGCCGCGAATGCTGATAGCTTTCTCCTCGCCGGTTGTATTTACATAAAGCGTCCGTCCCTCTACTACGCGTGCGTAGACGCCTGAGGGAGTCTCTGGCCCCTTCTCAATGGCAAGCGCCGAATACAGATTGCGCACGAGCGGTGCAAGCGCCGCCATCTGCGCAGGAACGGCGAGATAGATGGCACGCCCTTTCCCGTAATCGTTGACCGTGATGGCTGGCGATTTCTCGGGAGTATTCGTAAACAGAGCCATAGCCTTGGCCGTCTTTGGCTCAAGCACTTCATAGAACCCGATGCTGGCCTTTTCTTTTTTGTCATTCAGACTGAATTCCGGAGGCGCGCTTGGCCGGTAGAATTCTTCCGTCCGAATCCCGAACACATCGCTCAGCCGTCCCGGTTGCGGTGTATCGAACCACTGATTGTTCTCATCGACCTTCGCCGACATGGCGGTCATGATCACCGTGCCGCCGTTGCGGACGTAATTTCGGATCGCGTCGGCGCTGGCGGAATCCATCACATAGTCCGCGGGCACAACCAGCAGTCTGTAGTTGAGGGCGCTGTGCCCGATATTGATGATTGCGACATCAATGTTGCCTTCGAAGAAAGGCTTCAGGGCACTCTGGACCTGATCGGCATAGTTGACAGTA
>CABECU010000140.1_pt1 | contig 8935 bp, 8 predicted proteins | sample 3422571 | NCBI WGS metagenome assembly CABECU01 (sample SAMEA5534328, study PRJEB31848) | metagenome | biome: tundra; feature: field; material: soil | place: USA | collected 2013-05 | depth 0.15 m | reverse complement strand
CCCTATGATTTTGAAAATGAATTTCAATTTCAACTTCAAGGATATCCCCGCCGCGCCGGAGGCGTCAATCCGCGACCTCACAACCGCCTGTGATTAGGATCACACTGTCGCAATCCGGCCTTGAAATGCTTCTGGTTGCAGGGAAGGGCTTAGACTTGCGCGCTTCAGGCCGTTAATGAATGCCAGGGCCCTGTCTCGCCAACAAGTTGGGTTCGTTCCGGTGTTGCTTAGGGTTTGGGTGGGGCGTTCCTAGGAACTTTCGCTGTCAAGTTCCGGATGACAAATTCTTGAAACAGATTGGCGACGGCATTTTCGTCAATCCCGATTGCTGCGTTTTCGAATGTCAACCCCACTCCATTGCGATCTTGCGCTGGATAGTAGAGATTTGAAATTCCTCCCGCCGCAAGGTTTCCGAGGATATTCGAGTAATTTGCCTGCCAGCGTCCATTGTCTCCCTTACAGATAACTGCATTCACGATCGCATACACGATCCGGGATGGCGTGCTACCCCTGCCTTTGTAAAAATAACGCGGATCTTGTTTAAGAAGCGATGGCAGTATGGCAGATCCGATGAACGTCGCCGCAACCATGTCAGCGTAGCCGGCTCCGAATCGTTTTCCATAACCTTCCGCGCCTTGCCCATATCCTCTGAAGTGATCCTGCGCCTGCTCAACTCCCGCAGCGCCTCCCACAAATACGAAGGTGAATGGATCCACCGCCGTCTTCCATGCAAGGTTGAACTTTTGCTTCGAGTTGAGCGGCACTGCATTGGGGAGGTAGCTGACATAGAAATTTGGGAGGACGCCGAGCACGCGCTGCTTCTCTTCAACCTTGACCTCCTCTTCTGCCACTTCCGTGCGGGAAAGGCCGACCTCTATCTCAGAGATACTGGTAGCCACCGCCAACGCGATTTGCGGAACAACGTCGATCTCCCGCGAACGCAGGATTCCAGAGGAAGTTTGTGAGTCGAAGCCCGCCGACGTAATGGTGAGCTGAAAAGGTCCCGGAGCGATGTTGGCAAAGGAAAATTGACCATCGCCGCCTGATAACACCTCTTGGTTTAGAGATTGATCTTCGCTGGTACGAGTAAGCCTCACGTGGGCTCCCGCGATGACAGCTCCACTTTGATCAACAACCGTTCCGCTGATGCTTCCGGACACTCGCTGACTGGGCAGTTGCTCCCCGCTTGTAGCTGTCCCACGCTGTTCCGGACTATTTGTCGGACCCGACACAGGCATTTCGTGAGGGCTCTGTCCCAAGCAGAACGACGTCCAGCCCAGAGTGACAAGCGCGAAAACTATGAGTCTAGACTTGAACTGGAGGGTCATGAATGAATTAACTCAATCCTCTTCCGTACTCCGTCCAAATTCATCAAAAGGTGATCCCATTCCGAGTCTCCAGCGCCAAGACCGAAGCGGTGCAGCACACACCTTCGCTGCCAATCCCAGCATGGTCCTGTTTTGCTTCTCGAATTCCGCTCTAAGAACTACGATGCTTGATGTAAGGCGAACACGCTTATAACCGCTTCAGAAACGTATTCGCTTCAGCCATGCGGGGGAACAGCCTTTCCTCGGCCTGGAACTCCGCCGAGTGGACGCAGCGCCGGCTCCCTCGTAGCTTCACTGGATGCCTTAGATGCAGCATCTCGTGGTAAACGATGTACTCCAGCACATACGGCGGCACGGCGAAGTGATCGAAAATGCGGCTAATGATGATCGCATTGTGGGCAGGATCGTAGTGGCCTAGAATGCGGCGAGTCTTGGTCTGGCTCCAGCTCATGCACGGGCGAGCCAGCAGCCCGTGAAAGAAGCGCGTATTGAGTTCCTCGAAGATCGCGTCCAGATCATAGAAATGCCCGCGGGCGGGACGGAGGCGTTTGCGTCCGCGCATCTGGCGAACCAGATGCGTCTTGCGCACAATCTCTTGGCTCGCAACATACTTGCGATAGCGCGCCGCGTGACCCCGATCAATCGGCTGGCGATAGATCTTGGCTAGCAGAATATGCGCGATGGCCCGCAGAACCGAGTCCGGCGCTCCTTCCAGCAGATCCGAAAGCCGCACCAGCAGCTTCCCGTCCCGCAGCCGAATTGTGTTGTTGACGTTGGCGAAGGCAAAGAATTCGAGCTTCAGCTCGAGGATAGAGGAAGCCGGCCGCAGATCCTCATAAGTTTCCTGGAAGATTTTGAGCAGCCCTTCGCGCACGGTGAGCCTAGGTTAGCACGGGCCAGTCTTAGGTCGTGGACATACCCGCCCTTACTCGGGCTTCCCTCCATTTTTCGCGTTCGAATTCGAATTCAGTTTCTTATGCTTGGCCGCCTCTTCCTGGTCGGCCAGTAGCTTGTGATGGTCGTCCGCCGAGGTATCCACGGTCTCGAGCACATTGGTTAGAACAAACTCGTACGCGTGAAATTCCCCCGACGGAATGTCGGCGGCATCCTTGAGTGCCCGCAGCTTTGCCTGGAACTCCGTGTCGGCCTCGACGATGAGCTTCAGCGGCTTGCGAATATCGTCCTTGCGATCGACGTAGGTGTCGATATTGTCGTTGAGTTCGTCATAAAGCAACTGAAAATCGTCGAGCAAGTCATGGGTCTGTCGCGGCCGGTTCGTGGTCTTGGGATCGCTCCGCATCTGCTCCAGTTTGACCAGTCGAGCACGAGCGAACTGAACGTAGAGGGCAAGCCGTTGTTTCGGCTCCCAGCTGGCATCGCGAATCTGGTCGATCTCGGGTTGCGTAAGTGGCTCGCGGTGCCGCTGCGCCTGCAACACCGAACCGCCAGTCAGCAACAGCGCTATGCACAAACCAGACCGAAGCAGGGAAGCAATCATTTCGATCCTTTCGGAAACATGGCTGTGAGCAGATCATCGCGCACCCTCTGCAGACGGTTGATGGCATCTCGCACCGGTGCCTGGTCGTCACGACCGAGGGAGTGCATTAGGTCGGTGAGCTTGCGAGTCATCGTGCGAGCCGCAATCTCAGTTTGCTTCTGATATTTGTGCGATTGGATCGCATAGTCCCTGGCCAATTCCGAGAAAGCCACAACGTCGGTCAATGCGGCTTGGCCCTTCTCGATTTCGGAAGCGGCATAGAGTTTGTCGGCCTCCGCCAGTTGCTTCTGAGCGATATGCACACAGAGGTGAGGCCGGTCCCCAATGCCCGTCGAAGAAAGCCGGGCCTTCAACTCCTCGACCGTAGGTTCGCTACTGGGCGCCCCGCGAGCCAATACCGTCGCCGCAACGAGCGCGAACAGTGTGAAAGCTCCCGACCACCGAAATAGATAGCGCACCCCAAGCATGATCCCCGTCCCGCGCGAATTATGTTTTGGGCTCTATGGCAATGAGCCGATGCTTCGCCTGCCACTCCTGTTCAGGATACTTCCCATTGGCCGTCTTGAGGAAGAGGCGAAAATTCACTGCCGCCCGCTTGTAGTCCCTAAGGTGATCGTAGGCCGAAGCCTTCAGGAAGTAGGTGATTGGCTCGTCCGGCAGGAATTTCGCCCGGGCGTCGAGCGCCTTGATGGTCAAGGGATAGTCCTTGTTCTCACTGGCGGCGAAGGCCAAGTCGCCATAAGCCGTCCCCAGGTCCGGTTTAAGTTTCACCGCCGCCAGAAATTCCTTCTGCGCGTCGCCGAATTTCTTTTGTTCGAGCTGCGCCTTGCCCAGCCCCTGGTGGAGCGCGGCGTCGTTGGGATGCGCGGCCAGCAGCGCCCGATATGCCGCCTCGGCCTGATCATATTTCTTGGCGATGACGTACAGATCGACGAGATCGCGCTGCAGCGAAATATCCGCCGGAGCCAGCTTCGCCCCAGCTTGCAGTTCGGCAATTGCTTCCTCGTTCTTGCCCTCAGCCGCGAGCACTCGCCCAAGTTGAATTCGCGCCGCGGCCTGATCGGGACGGGCCGCGCTCAGTCTGCGCAATTCCGCCTCGGCCTCAGGAAAGCGGCGCCCACGCATGTAAATGTTGGCCAGCCCCGTCACCGCATCGGAGGCGGAAGGATCGAGCCCGAGAGCCTGTTTATATTCGTGCTCCGCATCCGAGAAGTTTTCTTGTTTTTCCAGCAGAAGTCCAGCGGCCAAATGAGGTTCGGGATCCCGCGGCTGCAAGACCGCAGCCTGCTGGTAAGCTGCGATGGCTTCCTCCGGCTTCGTCGCCTCGAGCACATGAGCTAGAGAAAGCCACGCCCGCGCCTGGCCCTCCGCGACGTGGCTTGTGGGCTTGAGTTGCGTGGCGACCCGCAGAAATTGTTCGGCATCGGCTTGGCCAGTCTTGGCGAGTTGCAATCCCAGATTCAGGTTCGACTCAAAAACATCCGGCTTGGCCGCCACCGATTTCCGATAGGCGGCAATCGACTCATCCATCTTGCCAAGGCCGTTGTTCGTAAAGCCGAGATCGAACCACGCCACATAGTTTTCCGGATCGCCGTTCACCACCTTGCGCAGCAACGGCTCGGCCGCGGCGTAGTCCCTCTTCTGAATCAACTCCTCAGCCTTGGTGAGCTCCGGCGGGGGTGCAACCTCCTCGGCAACTTTAGTGTGGTGGCCGGAATTTGCCCCAGTTTTGCGATGAGCATTGGACGACGAGTCGCCCGTCTGCGCTTGCGAATCCGTCTGGGTGCTCGACGAGGCTGGGTTCGAAACTTGAGCGCCCGCGAATGCGCCGGCGCACGCCAGAAGCACAACCGCCAGTCTACGAGCGACCATTGGAACGCGATGCACCATTGCCGTTCAGAATACGCGCCAGATACTTTCCCGTGTAAGAGCCTGCCAACTTGGCGATCGCTTCCGGAGGCCCGGCGCCAACCACCTTGCCGCCACGACTCCCGCCTTCCGGCCCTAGATCGATGACCCAATCCGCTGTCTTGATAACTTCCAGATTGTGCTCAATGACGACGATCGATCCCCCCGCTTCAATCAGACGGCGAAAGGCCGCCAGGAGTTTACTGACGTCGTCAAAATGCAGCCCCGTCGTAGGCTCGTCGAAAATGTACAGCAGTCGCCGCTTGAGCCGCCCCTCGCTCCCTGACGCGCCCCGGCTCATTTCCCGCGAGGCTGGCTGCAGATGCGCCGCCAGCTTCATACGCTGGGCTTCGCCGCCAGAGAGCGTGGTCGCCGACTGCCCCAGGCGCAGGTACCCCAAGCCAACCTCCTCCAGCGACCGCAACTTCTCGGTGATCTTGGGCGCTTCGGCAAAAAAATTCAGAGCTTCCTTCACGGTCAGGTTCAGCACTTCGTGAATGTTCTTGCCGCGGTAGCGCACCTCGAGTACCGTCGGCTTGTATCGCGTGCCCTTGCACTCCTCGCAAATCAGTTCGACGTCGGCGAGAAACTGCATCTCCACCGTAACCGTGCCGTCTCCCTGACAAATATCGCAGCGCCCTCCCGGGATGTTGAACGAAAAATGCCCCGCGCCGAACCCTCGCTTTTTCGCCTCCGGCAGGGAAGCGAACAGCTCGCGAATCGCATCGAACGCCTTGATATAGGTGACCGGATTCGACCGCGGAGTGCGCCCGATCGGCGACTGATCGACCAGCACCACTTCCTCGATAAACTGATCGCCCTCCAGACTCTCCCAACTAGCGGCGGGCCCAGTGGCCCCATTGCCCGACTGCTGCTTGGCCTGCGCCAAAGCCCGGTACAGCACCTGATGCAGCAGGGTCGACTTGCCCGACCCCGAAACGCCCGTAATCGCGACGATCATACCCAGCGGAATGCTGATGTCCACGCCCTTCAGATTGTTTGCGCGTACGCCGCGAATCCTGATCTGCTGCGCCCCCGGCTTGCGCCGCAGCACCGGCGCCTGAATGCGCAAGTCTTCCGAAAGATAGCGTCCGGTCAAAGAAACGGGATTGTGCAGGATCTCATCATAGGTTCCCTCGGCAACCAGCTTGCCCCCATTTTCGCCGGCTCCAGGCCCGAGGTCGAGAATACGATCCGCCGCGCGCATGATATCGGGATCGTGCTCCACTACGAGAATTGTGTTCCCCAGATCGCGCAGCCCGTGAAGAATCTTGATCAGCCGGTGCGTATCGCGCGGATGCAGCCCAATCGACGGCTCGTCGAGCACATACAGCGTCCCCACCAGCCGCGATCCCAGCGAAGTCGCCAACTGAATCCGTTGCGCCTCTCCGCCCGACAACGTGGAAGAAAGCCGGTCGAGCGTCAAATATTCCAGCCCCACATCGTTCAGAAATCGCAGCCGCTCGCGAATCTCCTGCAGTAGCTTGTCCGCAATCTCGGCTTCCTGCGGACTCAACTCTACCTGCTCAAAGAATCGCAGCACATCTTCCACGGTCAGCCCACAAATCTCGCAAATGTTGCAACCGTTGATCTTGACCTGCCGCGCTTCCAGCCGCAGGCGAGACCCGTTGCACTCCGGGCACAGCGAATATCCGCGATAACGGCTGAGAAACACGCGCACGTGCAGCTTATATTTCTTGCGCTCCAGGTAATTAAAAAATCCGCGAACCCCCAAAAACTTTCCTTCGCCGCTAAGTATCAGGTTCCTGTGTTCGTCCTCCAGATCCGCCCACGGCACATCGAGCGGAATCCCCGCCTGCTTGGCATAACGCTTCAGATCAGTGAACAGCGGACGATACTTAGGCTTAGTCCACGGTTCGATCGCGCACTCGCCCAGCGTCTTCATCTTGTCCGGGATGACGAGGTCGAGATCGAAATCGATCGTGTTTCCAAACCCCTGGCAACGCGGGCACGCCCCGTAAGGATTATTGAAAGAGAAGAGTCTGGGCTCAGGTTCCTCGTATCGCAGGTTGCAGTCTTTGCACTCGAACCGCTGCGCGAACCGCAGTGTGGGACGGACACTCCTGTCCCTCGCCTTTGCTTGGGGATCGTTCTCCGGACTCCCGGACTCCGCAATCTCGAAGATGACCTCGCCCGATTCGCGGTACGCAGTCTCGATTGCATCCACCACGCGGGTACGAGCCTCCGCCGAGACGACGAGCCGGTCCACCAAAACGAACACGGGCAGCTCAAAGTTAATGTCCAGCAACGATTCCGGCGTCGAGAATTCGAAAACGTCTCCCGCTTGGTACAGCCGGTTGAACCCAGCCTTGCGCAGGTCAAACAACCGCGTCTTCAGAGCCTCGGTCAACTGCCCCGTGCCGGCACCCTTCTTGGCTTTCGAGGACCGCGGAGCCTTAGCCGCCGCTTCCTGCACGCCCGGCGCGGGCCTCTGCAGCGGAAACAACACCTGCAGCCGAGTCGCCGGATCGAGCGCCAGGATCGCGTCAGCGACTTCATCGACGGTATCCTTCTTCACCTCCCGCCCGCAGTTCGCGCAATACGTCCGCCCAACCCGCGCAAACAGCAGCCGCAGATAGTCGTAGATCTCGGTTGCCGTCGCCACCGTCGACCGTGGATTCCGCGTCGTGTTCTTCTGCCGTATCGCGACTGCCGGGGCGATCCCATCAATCATGTCCGCGTCCGGCTTCTCAATCCGCTCCAAAAATTGGCGCGCATAGGCCGATAGGGACTCCACGTACCGGCGCTGCCCCTCGGCATAAATCGTGTCAAAGGCCAGCGAGGATTTGCCGGAGCCCGAGACCCCGGTTACTACCGTCAACGAATTGTGCGGAACCTCAAAGTCAATGTTTTTGAGGTTATGGACGCGGGCACCGCGTACAACAATGCTTTCCTTGTGTGTAGGGTCAGAAGACATCGGGTAAAGGGCCGCGACAGCTCCACGCTCGCCCCGAGCGCATGCGCTCAGAGCCTTCCGCGAGGGCTATCGAATCTTTCTATTATAAAGCAGATCCACTCGTAGAGACGTAGCTCGCTACGTCTCTGCCGGATGCATTCCGAACGATGGAGGGAGAGGCGTCGCAAACAACGCCTCTACAACAAGAGATCGTTATCGAGAGGAGTCGTTCTCGCGGTCGCGGCGTTTTCCGTAACGAATGGCGAAGCTGAATCCCAGCACCATGATGCCGAGGGGCGGCAGTAGCATGACAAAGATGGCGCGGTTGAGAGCGCGCTGAGCTTCCTTGGGCGTGGCCTTCGCGTTCGCATTACACATGGCGCAGCCCTGGGCAAATGCGGGCGCCGTCCAAAGCGCGACCAGCAACAGCAGAAAGGCGAGACGAAATTTCCCGGCACGCTTCATGGCCGTTTCAGTGCACCCCGAGTCTCAGAATCCGTCCGGCATCGGGGAAGAAGAAGAAATACATGATGATGAAGCAACCGACCACGGCGGTCACCAACATCCAGCGCATCAACGCAGTCTCAAACTTCAGGTGCATGAAGTATCCAATGATCAGCGCCGACTTAATGATCGACAGTAGCAACAGCACTTCCAGCATGCGCACCGGTTGAAACACCTGCCGGTAGGCGAGCACGACCTCGACCGCCGTCAGTACCAGCAGCGCTCCCCACACCCAGAAATACTGCCCCTTGCTGTCGTCATGCATTGCGGCATCGTGCATCGTGTTTTCCCTCGGCGGCGCAAGCCGCGCTGAACTCCTAGATCGTGATCAGATCCTGGTCGACATCAAATACACCAGGGGGAAGATGAACATCCACACCAGGTCGACGAAGTGCCAGTAGAGCCCCGAAACCTCCACATCGTGCGCGTCATAATCCTTCGGCTTGAGGAATAGGATCACCGCCGAGACCAGCAACCCCAACCCCAAAGCATGAATCCCATAGTGAAAGACGTTATCGGACGGAATCAGAAAATATCCCGCGATCCAAATCACGCCCAGAACCGGCAGGAACCACTTCCGAAACGCCACCACACCCAGATAAATCACACCAATCGTGACGTGCAGCATGTGCATCGCAGTCAGACCAAAGAACGTCGCAGGAAATTGAGGCACGGACGCGGAAACCGCCGCAAACTCGCCCGCCTGTCCCGAGGGTTTCGGAAACCCCGGCAGCGTCAGCCCTTCGCCAATCAGCTTGCTCCACTCCATCCCGTGCAGCA
>CABECU010001110.1_pt1 | contig 9969 bp, 10 predicted proteins | sample 3422571 | NCBI WGS metagenome assembly CABECU01 (sample SAMEA5534328, study PRJEB31848) | metagenome | biome: tundra; feature: field; material: soil | place: USA | collected 2013-05 | depth 0.15 m | reverse complement strand
TGATTGCACCGTGATCCACCCTATGAACATTTCCGATGCTGGGTTTCGGCTAGAAACGCGGATCGCACTCCCTGGAAACGAAGTTCATTTGTGGCGAGTCGATTTGGCCGCCGTAGCCAAAGCAGAAGCGAGATGGGAACAGATCCTTTCGGCGGACGAACGGGCGAGAGCGGCGCGGTTTCATTTCGCTCGGGATCGTCAGTACTTCACTGCCACGCGCGCTGTTTTACGGATGATCCTGGCCAGCTATGCTGACTCCGATCCGAAGGAATTGGTGTTTCGTTACTCCGACAAGGAGAAGCCATCGTTGAATCCTGCCCCATGTGGGAGGCAAGTAGAATTCAACGTTTCCCATTCGGGGGACGTGGCGCTGCTGGCCTTCGCACAGGGACGGGCGCTGGGCGTGGATGTGGAAAAGGTTCGTGAGGACTTTGACCACGAGGCGATTGCCCGCCGATTTTTTTCAGTGCAGGAACAGCGTCAGCTTGCCACGCTTGCGCCGGCAGAGAGATATGCAGGTTTTTTCCGCTGCTGGACCCGAAAGGAATCCTATATCAAGGCACAAGGAACCGGCTTGTCGCTTCCTCTTAACCAGTTTGACGTCTCGTTGAGACCGGGAGATGGGAATGCGTTGCTTTCTACCCGTCCCGATCGTAGCGAAGCAGCGCACTGGTCCCTGCAGGAGGTACCGGCCGGAGATGGCTACGTCGCGGCCCTGTGCGTTCGAGGGGACGGATGGCGTCTGAAATTCTAGGTCAAGTCCGTTGCGGTTCATCCTCAATGTCCGCGACAGAATGAAGAAACTTTGCAGTGTGGTGGAATAAATCGCCTCATGCTGCGCAAGGAGTTGCACATCTCCAGATGACAAAACCGTTGAAACCAAAGTCCCACCTCTATCCGTATCAATTTACAGTACAATTGCTAAACCCATGCGGCATGGCACTTGCGAGCAATTAACGTTAATTCCTTCTGCGAGAAGCTGAATTTAGATGCCGCAAATCCATAATCAACGAACCTTGGAGGTTTCACGCTCTTGTCCGCTTCGACTAGTCATTTCATTGCTCCCCATGGCGGCGAACTTGTAAATCTGCTGGCATCCCCGGAAAAAGCCGCCGAACTGAAAGCCCACTCCCGCGAGTGGCCGTCCTGGGACCTTACGGCCCGGCAAATTTGCGATCTTGAACTGCTCATGAGCGGAGGCTTCTCTCCGCTGCGCGGCTTTATGACCAAAGCCGACTATGAAGGAGTGTGCCACAAGATGCGGCTGGCCAGCGGAGTTCTCTGGCCCATGCCGATCACGCTCGATGTCAGCGAAGAATTTGCCAAGAAGCTCACGCCCGGCAGCAGCAAGGTCGCGCTGCGCGACGCCGAGGGCGTGATGCTGGCCGTGCTGCACGTGGAGGAAATCTGGCAGGCCGACCGCGCGGCCGAAGCCAAAGCGGTGTTTAACAGCACCAGCAAGGCTCATCCGGGCGCCGATTACACCATGAACAAGGCGAATCCGTGGTACGTTGGCGGGAGTGTCGAGGGCTTGCAAGCCCCTTCGCATTATGACTTCCGCACGCTGCGCTTGACGCCGGCGGAACTGCGCGCTGAGTTCGCCCGCCTGGGATGGCGGCGCGTGGTTGCTTTCCAGACGCGCAATCCCATGCACCGCGCGCATGTGGAACTCACGTTCCGCGCGGCCAGGCAGGTCGAGGCGAATCTGCTGATTCATCCTGTGGTCGGGATGACCAAGCCCGGCGACGTGGATTACTACACCCGCGTGCGCTGCTACCAGTTGCTGAGTTCGAAGTATCCCCAGGGAACGCAAAAGCTTTCGCTGCTGCCTCTGGCCATGCGCATGGGGGGACCGCGCGAGGCGATCTGGCACGCTTTAATTCGCAAGAACCACGGCTGCACCCATTTCGTCGTCGGCCGCGATCATGCCGGCCCCGGCAAAGACACCGATGGCAAGCCGTTTTATGGCCCCTATGAGGCGCAGGAGGTCTTCAAGAAGCACGAAGCCGACATCGGCGTGGCCATGGTGCCTTTCAGCATGATGGTGTACCTGGAGGATGAGGACCGCTACGTGCCTGACGACGAAGTCAAGAAGGGCGACAAGGTTCTGAATATCTCCGGCACGGAACTGCGGGATCGGCTGAACGAAGGGCGCGACATTCCTGCCTGGTTCACCTATCCGGAAGTTGTGCAGGAACTGCGTCGCAGCTTTCCGGCACGCGCGAAGCAGGGTGTGACCATCTTCTTTACCGGACTCTCGGGTTCGGGCAAGTCCACCATTGCAAATGTCCTGATGACGAAGTTTCTGGAAGTCGGCGGGCGCCCGGTGACGCTGCTCGATGGCGACCTGGTGCGCAAGAATCTTTCGTCGGAGCTGGGATTTTCGAAAGAGCACCGCGACATCAACATTCGCCGCATTGGATATGTCGCTTCGGAGATCACGAAGAACGGCGGCATCGCGATTTGCGCGCCGATCGCGCCGTATGACGCGACGCGGAAACACGTTCGCCAGTTAATCGAGCCCTTCGGCGGGTTCGTCCTGGTGCACATCGCCACAACGATCGAAATCTGCGAGCAGCGCGACCGTAAGGGGCTTTATGCCAAGGCGCGGGCGGGAATTCTCAAGGAATTCACGGGGATCTCCGATCCCTATGAAGCTCCGGCGGATGCCGAAGTCACGATCAACACCGGCGAACTGTCACCCGGAGAAGCGGCCCAGGAAATCATTCTGCACCTGGAGCGCGAAGGCTTCATCGGCGTCAACCGGGCGGGAGAATAACGCGAACCGCTTATGCCACTGCTCGCAGCCAAAATTCTGGTTGGCTTTTTCGTTGGCGTGCTTATCGGCATGAGCGGCGTGGGAGGCGGCGTTCTGCTGCTCCCGATTCTGATCTTTGGCCTGAAGGTACCGGCTCTCGTCGCCGTCGGTTCCGACGCGCTGTTCAACTTCTTCACAAAAATCCCGGCCGGCCTGTTGCACCTGAAGAAAGGCACGGTACGTCGCAAGGTTGTGTTCGCGCTTGCGGTCGGGAGTATTCCCGGCTCCATCGGCGGAGTGCAACTGCTGATGCACATCCGCCACATCTATGGCGACGGAGTGAACAGTTTTATCAAGACCGCGGTGGGAGTGCTGCTCATCGTGATTCCCACGTTGCTGCTGTTGCAAAGAAAGATCGAGGAGCGGGTCGCCAATCGTCCACCGACCGCAAAGGGTTTCCTGGGGATGGCGCTGATCGGGCTGGTTGCCGGTTTTCTGGTGGGCATGACCTCGGTAGGGTCGGGCAGCATCATCATGATGTTGCTGCTGCTGTTCTACAGCTTCCCGCCCAAGGTCAACGTCGGAACCGACATCGTACACGCAGTCATCCTCACTGGCGTCACGGGATTCCTGCACTTCCGGCTGGGCAACGTGAATCCCGGGCTGGTGGCGTCGCTGCTGATTGGTTCCATCCCGGGCGGGTTGCTGGGGTCGCATTTGGCGACTCGCGTTCCCATGCTGTGGTTGCGGCGAATCCTGTGCACCTTGCTATTGATCACCGGAGTCCGCATGCTGTGGCCTTGATTGCGACGAAGATTATTCTGACGACATAATTCTGCCGTACATGATTCAGGGGAAAATGAGCTCTTCCTGTTACTCCGATATTCTGCACCGCATCCAGGCGGCCTTGGACGCGGCAGGCAACGTCTTCGCACGCTTTACGCCGGGCGCGATTAAGACCGAATACAAGATGGGGCACGATCCGGTGACCGAAGCGGATCGCGCCGTGGATGCCGTGCTGCGACAGAACTTGTTGCTCGACGGCGAAGGCTGGCTCTCGGAGGAAACGGCGGATAGTCCTTCGCGCCTCGATAAAGAACGAGTGTGGATCGTGGATCCTGTGGATGGCACGCGCGAGTTTGTGATGGGGCTGCCGGAGTTCTGTGTCTCGATCGGTTTCGTCGAGAAGGGCGTGCCCGTGGCAGGAGGGATCTATAACCCTGCGACCAGCGAAACTTTTGTCGGAGCGGTTGACGCCGGCGTGCTCTACAACGGGCGACCCGCGCGTGCGAGCCAGCGCACCACGCTCGACGGAGCTCTCATCCTCGCCAGCCGTAGTGAGGTCAAACGCGGGGAGTGGAAGCGGTTCGAGAACGGTCCCTTCAAGATCCAAGCGATGGGTTCGGTGGCTTATAAGCTTGCGCTGGTGTCAGCGGGCCTCGCGGACGTCACTTTCACTTTGACACCCAAGAACGAGTGGGACGTCGTAGCGGGAGCGGCCTTGGTGCGAAGTGCGGGTGGTTTTGTCAGCACCCTGGAGAAAACCGACTTGACCGCCAATCGCCGCGACCCGCTTCTGTCGGGCTTACTGGCGAGCGGACCATTCCTGAAAGACCAACTGCTTGCCCTGGTGGAACCCTACATCCGGGTGGCCGAACAGGCTCGCTAGCTACTGAGCCTAGCGTCGCCACTTCCCGGACGGCGCGGCGATGGCATGTTGTGAGAACTGCGGCCCTCAAAATTGATCCCCGATCCTGTCGCGGACGGCCTAGAAAGCAGCATCTTGTAACTTCCTGCGCTTCTGCTGCTTTCGCGGTTTGCCTCACTTCTCAACAGCGATGCCGATCAGAGGATATTTAGCCACCTCTCCCATCGCTTCGGGACTACGCTCGAATCGCCCCTTGCCCCTGTTACAGTTGTATCTCCACGCATTCAAGTAGTCCCCTTTCTTGGCACCCGCGGGCTGAAAACAAGGAGCTTGTTGGGTTCGTTCGGTAATCGGGCTTCAAGGCGGTATCCCCCAAGGTTAGAGCACACGAACGTTCGTTGCTCGTTTATCAAAACAACAGCGATGCCAAGCGTGACGCGTGAAAAGGAGCGGCAGGAGAAACTTCCGACGCACGCTTGTCGCCTCGTCTGCGAAGCGGTGGCAATCCTATTCTTGCTTCAATTTTGTCTTTCCAGTCAGCAACCAGTCCACAGATTTCCCGAACTCCCGGCTGATTGCCAATAGCACCGCTGCACCTGGTTCTTTTTCTCCGCGTTCTAGCGCTGAAAGATAACTCTGTGCAATCCGAATACGACGTGCGAACTCAGCTTGGGTCACGTCGAAACCCCTCAGCTCTCGAATTCTTCGGCCGATCGACGCGAGGTCGATTTGCACCTTGTTGCAGGATTTTCGCATTGACGTTAAAGCTCTTATGAGCTAATATAGCTTTATAGAGATACAACTCTCTCTGAGAGCAAGGAGCAGTGAAATGGAACTATCCAAGGTCAATCTCGCACGGGAAACGAACTTCGCAAAGTCCCTTTATGGAGACCTGTCGAAACCTGCCCTCTATGCGCTCAAGGAAATAATTCAAAGGCATCAGATTTCCGTCACAAAAGGGGACGTTAAGTATCTTAACGGTGGCTGGTACGTTACCCATTCCGGACTGCTGCGGCTGGCCGAACGACGCAACTGTGCCGGCATTCATTCCCGACCCGTCCTAGAATCCAGCGATCCCACGACCTCTCGGTGGGTATTCAGGGCCGCGGTTTTTAAGTCGCGGGCATGTAGAGGTTTCGTCGGATACGGCGATGCCGATCCCTCCAACGTCTCTCCCCTGGTCCATGGTGCAGAGATGAGGGTGGCGGAGACCCGGGCGGTCAACCGGGCTCTGCGCAAGGCTTACGGGATTGGCATCTGCTCGGTCGAGGAGATCGGTTCGTTTGCCGAACCCACTCCGCCTTCCCCGGAGTCGAAGAAGCTCCCACACCAGCCCGTCAATGGGAACAACGGAAACTACGGCGGTCCCAAGGTCCGTGACCGCCTCTGCCAGCTGATCCGCCAGCACCAGCTCGATGCCAATCTCGTCAAGTCCTACGCCGTCGATTTCTGCGGCACTAAGACCCTCCGCGAAGCCTCCCGCGAACAGGTCGAAGGTTTTGTTGCGCACCTGGCCGACTGGGCCGAGAAAGACCGGAACGCATTGCTCTGCCAGCTCAACAGTTATCTCGGCGGCGGGAAGGAAGGTGCAGCGTGAGGCGCTATTTCGAGTCTCTCCGCCCGGCGGATGTGTCGGTGATTCACTCGGTTCCGGACGGTCTTTTCTTGGTCCGGGTGGATCGGGCGCAATATCGCTGGCACAAGCAGAAGCCTTATTACGAGATCCGCTTCGCTGTCCTCAAGCCCAGGCATCTGACCGGGTGTTTCATGACCGGCCGCCTCTACTGCACGCCCAGAGCTATGTGGAAACTGAGTTGGTTTCTGCGCGACTTCGGCTATGACCCCGAGCTGCTCGGAAAAAATGAGATCGATGATAAGGCCCTGGTCGACTTGTGGGGCGTGGTAAAGGTCAGCGAAGTCACGGTGCACGGCATCTCTGTCCTCAACTTCGACGGCTTCGCGCCGGCTGCCCGTTGGGAAGGACTCTCGATCTTTACTGGCATTGATCATCGAGGGTCTGGGGTGTCCTCATGACCCACAGCGCCGATCGCTGTGCTGCCGACCAGATTCCCGACGGAGTCTTCCTCGTTAGGGTGCAGCGAGTCAAGTTTCATCGGCAGGCGCAGAAGCCTTACTACACCCTAGCTCTGGCAATTCTTGAACCCGGCCGGTTTTCTGGCCACACCCTGTCGAGTCGGCTCTATTGCAGCCCGAAAGCCCTGTGGAAACTGAACTGGTTCCTGCGCGACTTTGGCTACGATACCGAATTGCTCGGACGGGACGAGGTGGACGAGGGGCAACTCGTTGGGCTGAAGGGCGTGGTCAAGATCAGCCACATCATCTTCAACGGCGCTTCCCTGCTCCGACTCGACGGTTTTGCTCCCGCCGGCCGTTGGGAAGAACTTTCACCTGCAAACCTCGACAACCCTCAGGTGGCCTGATGACCTATAGCTACACCCAGATCAGCCAATACCTTACCTGCCCGCGGCGCTATCGGCATCGTTATCTCGATGGCTGGAAGGAGAAGGACACCCGGGCGGCAATGCTGTTCGGCCGCGCCTTCGAACGAGCGCTGGGAGCCCTTTTTCGCCGTGAGGATCCCGGAGCAGCGCTCATTGCCGAGTGGTCGGCTTGTCAGGGTCAAGGCCTGCATTACTCCAACGGAGACTCCTGGGATCGCATGCTCCGGCAAGGAATCATGCTCCTGGACCGCTTCTGTCAGGACGATCGTATCCAGGTCCACCAGCCTCGACGGAATCTGCAGATCAAGTTCACCCGGCCAGTCGCTGAAAAGAACGACTTCGTTGCCTATATCGATGCGATCGGGAAACTCGACGGCGCGCGCTGCATCCTCGAGTGGAAGACTACTTCGAGCCGATACCCGGAAGAGCCTGAGGGACTCCTGTCTCTGGATCCACAACTCGTTTGCTACTCCTGGATGACAGGCATTGCGGAAGTCGCCCAGGTGGTTTTCGTCCGCAAGCGATTGGTCGAGGTTCAGTACCTGCGCACCACCATAACCGACGAGCAGCGCGAGGAATTTGGCCACTTGGTGGAAGGCACAATCCGCCGCATCGAGTCGGCGGACTTTCTTCCGCATAGTGGCATCCGTTTTCCGCAGAATCCCTGCAGCAGCTGTCCGTATGTGGGGCTTTGTCTTGGAAAGCAGGAAATGATCGACGCCGCCGTCGTGCGGCGTCCAGGAGCAGACAGTCTTGATTGGCTTGACGAGCTTAATTACTAGGAATCCGCCCATGCCGCCGAAGTTCAACCGTCGCCGCGCCCTTTTCGTCCTGACCAAGATTGACGAGATTCTGGCTTGGGAGCAGCTTACGATTGGCTGCTGGAGGCCAGTTTTGGCGCCACCCTGGGAAAAGCCCTGGTCGGAATCCGAGTGGTTAGAACCAGCCGACGGAGCGCGCTGGCAGCTTCGGCGATTCGAAACCTGCTCCGGATTGTGGACGGACTCGGCTTTTACTTGGTGGGAGCAATGGTTGCGGGTTGTTCCCGATGTCGTCAACGGCTGGGAGATCTTTGCGCCGGCACGGCCGTGGTTGAAGAAGAGTTCAGTACTGCCAGGAAGATGCTTGCCCTTGCACTCTGGATAGCAGTGCTGTCAGGGGCTGCTTGGGCAGTTCCTCGCATCTGTTCGGAAAACAATGCGGGACAGCATACTCGGTTCTTGAACCAGGTCGTCGTTCAGGTCGGCAGAACGGAAAGCTCGGCTTATTTCAGAATCGCCCGCCTCAGAATCGATATTCAGCTTGCTACCAATACTCCGTCATCGGCACGTATGTGAAGACGTACGTCCCGCGCCATTTCTCAAACGTCTATTCATTTCATACTCCTGTTGCACGCCGAACTACAGAAAACAGAAGAGCGAAATATCAATTTTGTGATGGGCCAGAAGGCATTGCTTCTTCAAGTTCAGCTTTGTCGCAGATAACTCAAGTCAGGAGGCTGCTCGAAGGCGGCGCCAAGTAAGCACTGTATTTACGCCGTAGTTCCACACCGAACTGATCCCTGAGCCTATGATGCCAGCGAGGAGCCAGGGTATGCGATGTTGGAGCAGGAAATCAGCAAAGCTGACATTCAGGAAAGCACCTAAGGAGCAAACCAGTAGAAAAGTGAATAGCCCAACAAGAAGACGGCGCCCCTTCAGCTGACGATCGCGAAAGGTCACGGTATTGTTGAGGAAAAAGTTAAACGTCATGGCTCCAAAGGTGGCAGCGCTCTGAGCTAGCGTGAAGCTTTTGTGGCCAAGAATATAGAGCAGAGCGAGAATCGCAAGATGCACTACCACTCCTAGTGAGCCGACCATGACGAATAGAGCGAAGCGTGTTGGAACGTAGCGACCGATCAGCTTGTCGACGAGCAGGTAGAGATACTCCAGCTCGACATTGAGGTCCAATTTGCTTTCCCCATACTGGCGAGTTTTAAATCGATAAGGCACTTCACCGAGACGGGCCGGGCGCGATGCAGACGACAGGATGTCGACCAGGATTTTAAATCCCGTCCCCGTCAGTCTGCCGACCGTCTCCCGGAGGAATTGGGCTTCAACGATAAAGAACCCGCTCATCGGATCGGTTACGGTACAGTGGCAAACAAGTCGGCTGATTCGCGCGCCGATCGCGCTGAGCTGGGCGCGCTCAGGGGCAAACCCGCCGAGGCTTCCTCCCGGCATGTTGCGGCTGGCCACGACGATATCGAGATTTTCGAACCGGATCTTCTCCAACATTTTGGGGAGGACGCTCTCGTCATGCTGCAGATCGGCATCCATGACGGCAATGTAAGGTGCGCCGGTCGACATCATGCCTTCGATGCATGCGGAAGAGAGTCCGCGACGCCCAACGCGCTCGATAGCGCGCACCTGACGATCCCGGGAGGAAAGGTTTCGCAGCAAATCCGCCGTACCGTCGGGGGAATGATCGTCGACGAATATTGCTTCCCAAACAATGCCTTCCAGGGTTTTCCGCAGCGCATCCAGGAGGAGCGGAGCGTTTTGCTTTTCATTGTAAGTGGGAATTACGATCGCCAACTCGAGAGGAAGGTATTGTCCGGGTATCGAAGAATCGAATGTCGGAGTCTTTCGGTTCTCTTGTTTTGAAGTCGGAGTACACAATTTCGTCACTGCGAATCTGAGCAAAGAGCGCGAATGAGTGCGGTTGTCACAATCTTACTGAGATCGAGTTTACAGTCAAGCTCGAACTCCTGTGGATACTCTCACCCTGACCACGTACCACACAACATTCGGCGAGATCCCCCTGCCCCAAACCTGTCCCCCGTTTGATCTCCGCTTACTACCCAGTCTCGTGACTACGCACGTTGCATAGCGCGAGGTTGAGCATGCAGTGGTCACAAAGTATATGATCGCCGCCATCATTATTGCTCACATCAAACAATCCCACTCAATTTATGCGCTAAGCTGCAGCAGAGTGAGCGAGCTGCTCACATATTTCATGAATGATTTCCTGCCTAATCTCGTATTCAAGGAGTTCTGGACTCATCGCTGGCAATTCGGGATGCAACCCAGCCGAGTTACCATTCCTTTGCTTCGCTGGGA
>CABECU010001067.1_pt1 | contig 10335 bp, 11 predicted proteins | sample 3422571 | NCBI WGS metagenome assembly CABECU01 (sample SAMEA5534328, study PRJEB31848) | metagenome | biome: tundra; feature: field; material: soil | place: USA | collected 2013-05 | depth 0.15 m | reverse complement strand
ATCAAGCTGTGTCATCACTTCGACGACGATCTCTCGTCCTGCGCCGGCGCGCAGCACCGAAAAAATCGGAGGCAATTGTCGGTCAAACCGCACATCGACGACGCTGCCGCGCACCGAAACGACCGCGCCGCGATTCGAAGAAGGCGATTCGTTCCTCATCGGCGGGTCCACAAAGGCCTCGGTTCACACGCGAATGTGTTCGACCGCTGATTTCTACTTAGGTTGCGCTCGCCGGAAAGCTCATGGCTTGAGCAGGCTAGGGAAATTGGCATTGCGCCCGCCACTTCACGGGAAGTCTCGCCGATAGTATCTGCCCGCGACGATGCGGAATCTGTGCAGTTTTGATCAGGAAGAGGGCAGAAACCCTATGGAATTAGACGATCTTAGGGTCAAGTAATGCGATACGCCAGCACACTCGGTTAAATCCAGCTGGCAGATAGAGGCCAGCGATGAGCAAAACGGAACAGATTGTTGATGCCGACAATGCAATTCTGTTATGGGGTACAAGTGTCAAGTATTCTGCGCGACACCGTCCTGAAGTCGCTCATTACGACGAGGTCCGGATCACAAACTCTTCTGAAAACAAGGACTGAAGGCTCGAAGACTTCGCGAATAAGCTGAAGATGCACCGCTCCGTTGGATGATCGTGCCGGCGGCTGAAGTCGATCCGACGCTGGAGACGCAACTCTGATGAAAACTTATTCGAATACGACGGGCCCTGCAGGACCAAAGTCGCCCTGGTTTGGAATTGGAAGGTTCCTATTCATAGTCGCCTTGGCAGTCATCTTTTTTCTGCTTGCCCAGAGCATGGTGAGTCATCGCTTCTTTAGAGGCGGCAGGGTCAATCGGAACGGCTCTTTGGGACCGTAGCAGGCACTGAAAAAAGTCTTGGTCGCGGCTCCAAATGATGCCAAGCTACCGGCTGTTTCGCCGGCCATTTCTGTGGGTCGCTTTTCACAAGGAACGACGAGGACTACCTCATTGGCTATACAGAACCTGCCCCCAAAGGAAGCTGCCTGATGACCGCCTCCCGTTCGGACGCACTGGTGCTCTTCGGTGTGACGGGCGATCTCGCCCACAAGATGATTTTCCCAGCGCTCTACGCGATGGTAAAACGAGGCGCTCTCAAGGTGCCGGTAATCGGCGTCGCTTTCCCGAAGTGGAGTCTGGAGCGTCTGCGCAAACGCGTAACCGACAGCATCAAGCGTTCGGGCGGGATCGATAACCACCGTGCCCTGCACCATCTTCTGTCCCTGTTCAGTTACGTGAGTGGGGATTACAAAGACCCGGGCACGTTCACGGCGATAAAAAAGGAGCTGGGTAGCGCTCGGTGCCCAGCGCACTACCTCGCGATCCCGCCCTCGCTCTTCGAGAGAGTCATCAAAGGACTCGGCGCCGCGAACCTGGCCGAGCATGCGCGTGTCATTGTCGAAAAGCCGTTCGGACGTGACCTGGCCTCGGCGCAGGAGCTCAACCGCGTCGCGCACTCGGTATTCCCGGAAAACTCGATTTTCCGCATCGATCACTTCCTCGGGAAAGAGGCGATCATGAATATCCTCTATTTCCGCTTCGCCAATTCTTTCCTGGAACCGATCTGGAACCGCAACCACGTGGCCAGCGTCCAGATCACCCTGTCCGAGGATTTCGGTGTCGGGCAACGCGGCGCGTTTTACGAAACTGCCGGCTGTTTGCGCGACGTGATCGAGAACCACCTATTCCAAATCGTCGCGCTGCTTGCCATGGAACCGCCGGCCGGTAGGGACTTTGGAGCCGTGCACAATGAGAAAGCCAAGGTTTTTCAAGCTATGCGCCCTCTCAAGCCCGACGACTTGGTGCGCGGGCAGTACGCTGGCTACCGGAAGGAACCAGACGTTGCGAAGAACTCCGACGTCGAGACTTTCTGCGCCCTGCGACTTTTCATCGACTCATGGCGCTGGGAGGGGGTGCCGTGGTACCTCCGTTCTGGCAAATACCTGGCCGACACCGCGACCGAGGTTCTGGTGGAGTTGAAGCCACCGCCGCAGAGGCTCTTCGCCGACTCAGCGCCGACGACCGGCCCGGCCAACTACTTGCGCTTCCGGCTCTCCCCTAGCTCGGCCATCGCCCTCGCCGCTCGCGTCAAGCTCGCGGGGAAGGAGTTCGTCGGGGACCAGCGGGAGCTCTACCTGTTCGAAGAACAGGACGGGGAGGAATCGCCTTACGAGCGGCTTTTGGGCGACGCCATGATCGGCGATGGAGCGCTTTTTACCCGTGAGGACGCAGTTGAGGCCGCCTGGGCGGTGGTCGATCCAGTCCTTAAGACCCACCACCGGGCTCGCCCCTACAAGCGCCACAGCTGGGGACCGAAAGAGTCTGACTCGATCATTGCTTCAGACGGCTCTTGGCACAACCCCAGCCCTAAAGAGGCATCCGGATGACGAGCCTGCCGCCGTCGTGTTTTTCCTGATCGTAGCTGTCGACACCAACCCCGCACCGTTTCTGCCCAGGAGAAAAATGATAAAAGCGACTCAAAAACTCCACGAGATGGGCCAGAGCCGTTGGCTCGACAACATCACCCGCATGATTTTCGCTTGCGCCGCAGCGTCCCATCGTAATTTTGAATGTTCCTTCTGGAGACCAGCATGATGAACAACACCGAACACCCGCATCCGATGGGCGAGAGTGATCATAGCCACTGCCAAACTCCTTACTGGAGGCGTGCGCATCATGATTGGCGCTTCTGGTTCGGCCTTATCGCCATGCTTGTGGCCATCAGTATCTACGTCGGAACCAATGACTTGTCGATGGGGCCTTCTGGCCGTCAGAAGCAGATGCCGGCCGGTAGCCGAGTTCCGTAGTGTTGTGCAATTAACAGCTAGCACATGGTAATACGCAGGCTCAACTCACGGTGGAGGCTCTAGATGGCGAGTGAGATGGGCGTGCTGACGGAAGACGAGAAGAGACAAACCATTCCGCAAGTACCTTTGTATCCATTGCGATTCGAACCGATCTATCAGTATCGGTTGTGGGGCGGACGGCATTTGGCAGACCTGCTTGCCGCCCCTCTACCTAGCGGACCGGTCGGCGAAGCGTGGATACTCAGCGACCGCGATGACCATCAGAGCCAAGTAGCCGAAGGGCCTCTCAAAGGGCAGACGATTGGTCAATTGCTGAAGCAGTTTCCAGAACAAATTCTGGGAAGGCTGGCCCATCACTTTCAGCGATTTCCACTGCTGCTGAAGTTCCTCGATGTACATGAAATGCTCTCAGTTCAAGTGCATCCGACGAAAGCGAACAAGAACCTCTTACCAGCGGGTGAAACCGCGAAGACCGAAGCCTGGGTCGTGCTTGAGGTGGGGCCGGAAAGCCGCATCTATGCAGGCCTGAAGACCGGGACGACTGCAGCCGGTCTGCGACTAGCGCTGAAGAGCGGGACGGTGGTGGACCAACTCGCAGAGTTCACTCCGAAGCCCGGCGACGGAATTTTCCTGCGGGCTGGGACGGTTCACGCTCTGGGCGGCGACATCGTCGTGTTCGAAATTCAGCAGAACAGCGACGTGACCTTCCGCCTGTATGACTGGGACCATCTTGACGCGAAGACGGGCAAGCCGCGGTCACTTCAAGTCGATCAGGCGATTGCCTGCATTGATTTTGCGGAGGGACCCGTCGGCCGGGTCGCGCCGGTGGTGGAAGCAACGACGCCGGTGAACGCGAGAAACTGTTTCACGGTGAACATTTCTGGTTATGGCGCCTGCGCGGACAGTCGCCGTTTTCCGTCGGCGCCGCAGGTGTGCCGCGCTTGCTGGTATGCATCGACGGCGCTGGACAGGTCGAGCACGGAGGTGCCACTTACGCTGTCGCAAAAGGCGATGTATTTCTGTTGCCGGCGATGATCGGTGCGTGTACTTTTCGACCCCGCAGCGCAGTGAACTTGTTGGAAATTGCGCTGCCGGATTGAAATACCAAGAATTAGAGGCGGAAAGGGGGAAACATAGTGAAAAAGCTAATCGTGTTTGATCTGGACGGAACGCTTGCCGAAAGTAAATCGGCTGTTGATCCCGAAATGTCGGGACTGCTGTACGACCTTCTCGGAATTGTCAAAGTAGCCGTGATTTCCGGAGGCGGTTGGCCGCAGTTTGAAAACCAAGTGGTCTCCAAACTTCCTCATGACGAACGCCTGAGGGAGCTATCCCTGCTTCCTACCTGTGGAACAAAGTTCTATCAGTACTCAGGGGAGTGGAAAAAACTTTATGAAGAAGATTTCACCAGGGATGAACGAGAGAAGATACTCAGTTCTCTCAAGAAAGCGCTAGGAGAAGCTGGTTACAAAGTCGCAAAGGTCTGGGGAGAAGTCATCGAAGACCGGGGAAGCCAGATAACATTTTCCGCGTTAGGTCAGCAGGCGCCGTTAGAAGAAAAAAATAAATGGGACCCCGATTACACCAAGCGGAAGAAGATCAAAGCGATTCTTGACAAAATTATTCCCCGTTTCTGTCCGAATCGGCGGCTCGACGTCGATTGATATCACGAAACCTGGCATTGACAAGGCATACGGAATCGGAAAGCTGCGAGACCTCCTGCACATTTCTTTGAAGGAGATGATTTACATCGGCGATGCCTTGTTCGTGGGAGGGAATGACTATCCCGCCGAAAAAGCAGGTGTGGATTCTATCCCAGTTAAGGGTCCCGAGGAGACGAAGCGGGTTATCGAAGCAATCATCGCTTGCTTAGCAGATCGCGATCAGGCGGCGTGACCTTTTGAGGAGATTTGATGAGTGGATCTAAGTTGCGGCGCCTGGGGCTGGTGATGGAGCCAGAGCCGGGTAATCCCCAGGAGATCGAAGGCGTCCTGAATCCGGCTGCCGCTCGTGGCCCTGACGGTGAGCTCTACCTCTTCCCGCGGTTGACCGCGCGCGGGAACTACTCGCGCATCGGCATTGCACGAGTGCGGTTCAATGGAGGCGGCGATCCGGTAGGCGTCGAGCGTCTCGGCATCGCACTGGAGCCGGAAGCCGATTATGAGCGGCGGCCCGATGGCAGCGGTGGCTGCGAGGATCCTCGTATCACGTTCGTGGAACCGCTGCAGCGCTACATGATGACTTACACTGCACTTTCGCCCCGAGGCCCACGGATCGCCATGGCAATCTCGAAGGACCTCTTCCACTGGCAACGCCTGGGGCTGGCGACCTTCGCCCCGTATTATGGCATCGAACTCGGCGAGGTGGATGACAAAGATGCTAGCCTATTCCCGGTTGCCATTCCGAATCCATCCGGGCATCCTGAGCTGGCCATGCTCCACCGGCCCCTGTTTCCCGGCACTCGTCCGGAGGAAACCGCCTGCCGCCCCGCCTCCCGTGAGTTGGATCTCGATCGGGAAAGCATCTGGATTTCTTACTGCCCGATGTCCCTGGAGACCCGTGAACCATACCACCTCGGCCAGTTCACCTCTCATCACCGGCCGGCGACGCCGGTGTCCCCGTGGGAGCGGCTCAAAATCGGCGGCGGCACTCCGCCCATCCTGACCCGGCACGGATGGCTGATTGTTTACCATGGTGTCAGCGAAATAGAAAAGTCGAGCAACGACGTACACCAACTATGCTACTCGGCCGGCGTGATGGTGCTCTCGAAGGAGCATCCGCAAGTGATCCGCTATCGTTCTGCGGAGCCCGTGTTGACGCCGGTGCTGACGCAAGAACGCCACGGCGCTATCGCGAACGTCGTGTTCCCCACCGGCATCGACCGGCGCGACGATCTCGGCGTACCGGACCGCTTCGACATCTATTACGAGATGGCCGACTACCGGATTGGCGTGGCACGCCTTGACGTGCCAGATTTCGTGCCGTCCGTAGGAGTCGCCGACCCGCCGGAAGCAAAGGTGTAAGCGCACCTGAGTTCGGGAATTCAAGACACCGGTAAGGAGAATTAGCGATCTGCGAGATGTGGAATCGTCGTCGTCGGGATCGCCCGCTTGGATCATCAACAGAGATTGTTATGCATCCCGCTCTGGCGATTCTCATTATCTCTACGAGATGCTAAGGCGAGCAAAGACAAGGGATCTTCACCCCGTCCGGGATCAACCCGAATGCGATCACCGCTCCGAATTCACCATTCAAAACTGAGAGAGGCAGCGGTGCCATGGCAATTCCGCGAATAACCAACGTCGAGATAGAGAATGTCGGCCACAGAGAACGATACGAGCCACACAGTCGGCGCAGTCCCCGGAACTGTCTCTTGCATCAACGGAGTCTCTGCATCCCGGTGATGAGCACTCTTGCTCAGACGAATCTCGCATGGAGCGCTAACGTCGAGGTGTGCTTCCAGCCACGCGACGTGGCATGAAAGACGGTTTGTGCTCAGTCGCGAATCCGGACTGATGTAAATGTCTGTGGATAGAATGGAAGTGGGACTATGGTGATCACTGAAATGAACGAGGAGGAGTGTGGCGCATTTCTGACAAGCGCTTCGCTCGGAAGACTCGGCTGCTCGCTTGATAACCAGCCGTATGTGGTGCCGATATATTTTGCGTACGAGCCTGCCTACATATACGTCCTCTCGACCTTCGGGCAAAAGACCGAATGGATGCGGGCGAATCCCAGAGTGTGTCTCGAAGTTGACGAGATCAAGGACCAGTCTCAGTGGGTAAGCGTGATTGCCAACGGCCGCTACGAGGAATTGCCCGAGCCCCAATATACGGCCGAGCGGGAACATGCACGGAAACGGTTAGGGAAGCGCTACCGATGGTGGCAAAACGCGTTGGGTGAGCGTCAGCTAAGATTGGGTGACGAGTTGATCACTCCGCTCTTCTTTCGTATCCTGATTGATTCGATGACCGGCCTTCGTGCCACCGGCGAGTCCGCCGATTCCGGTAATGCTGAGCAGAAATAGCCAACTCCAGTCGGGCATCGATGTTCGTGTTCGCCTTACGGTTGAAGGGCCTTGCGGAATTGGCTGATTGCTCGTGGATGGTGTTCCGAAGCGTCCTCCATCGCGCGATATCTCCCGAGAACCAGCCCTGCTCTGCGGACCTGATCGCTCGATCGATGGCGACCCACGCCATCATTTTGGAGTGAATGCGGTGGTTTGCGCGGTGCTCTGGCTCTGGCTTTGGCGCTCAGCCTCGACAACACATTCCCCTACCGAGATCGGGTACTAGATTTGACCTTTGGGGTTGTAGTTTTTTTCCATACTTATACAGGGCCTCACGATGAAGCCGCTGCTCAGGGGCCTGGGTCTTGCGGACGGCCGAGCCTGAACCAACTCTCCGTTCTCTCAAGAGTTTGGTGGTGCTTCGTACCCGGAGAATCGCTCTAGCTACATATTTGGATCAGTGCCGAGTCCTCCGATATAATGACTGTCACACTTCAATGATTTCTGGCCACATCAGACGCGAACTAGCAGTTCTGACCGTTCTTTGTGTCCTGATGATTTTCTTCTTTCCCGTGATGCAGGGGCCGTATTCTGTGGTACACGGACCGGTTACTGCCCTTCAGGCAGCGCGAGCGGCGGCTCACTTGCGGACCGCTATCGCGCAGGGCGCATTCAACTCCCTTGGAAATTGTCTTATTTCGCCGCTGGTAGTTCTCTCCTGGATGTCACTCCCAGCGGCAGAATTCCAATTGATTAGCCTGCCAGAGCACAACACCATCCTGCGTTGCTGATTCTCCTCAGATTGTCGTTCTAGAACCTATCAATCTTAGTCTCAGTGGGTCGTCTTCCGCCCCGCAACCTGAATATGAAGAGGGATGAGGAATACAATCTCGCTGAACTGGAACAGGAAACCACACTAACGGTCAGTCCTCGTGCTAACGAGCATCTTTTTATACCGACCACCATAGATCTTGAAAGGGGGAGTGATTACGATAATCAGTTCATCGTCTTCATCTCTGCCAATACCCTAAGAGCCAACCAAGTGAGAGGTGCTTTCAGGAAGAAATTCCCGAGATTATGAGTGAAAACATTCCGAGGACGAGCGGGCCTTGGTGGAAAATACCGCTGTTACATCGCTGGGGCAAGCTGCAACAAAATGAGGATCGGGTAGTTCTGGTTCTGGCACTGGTCATAGGAGCGCTGACAGGCCTGGCGGTCGTCACATTCATCTTGCTGACGGAACGAATGGGGATGCGGCTCTACCCGATGGGGGGCGCTCCGTGGCGACGTCTGCTGTTCCCGGTCGGGGGCTCGCTCGGCATTGGTTACTTACTGTATCGCTATTTTCCTAATGCGCGAGGCAGCGGCGTGCCGCAGACGAAAGCTGCGCTTTTTGCGCGCGAAGGGCGCATCACGCTGCGCACCGTTCTGGGCAAGTTTTTCTGCACATCGGCAACGCTCGCCAGCGGTATCCCGCTGGGACGCGAAGGGCCTTCGGTTCAAGTTGGTGGGGGCATTGCATCCGTACTCGGACGGTTCCTCGGACTGCGCACTGAACTGGTAAAGAAGCTGATCCCGGTGGGAGCGGCGGCGGCCATCGCAGCTGCGTTTAATACGCCTCTGGCCGCGGTGCTGTTTTCGCTCGAGGAGATCATGGGCGATCTCAACGCACCGGTGATGGGCGCGGTGGTGCTGGCTTCGGCGACTTCCTGGGTGGTTTTGCGCGTTCTTCTCGGCAACAACCCACTCTTCAAGGTTCCACAATACCAACTGGTCCATCCGGCGGAGTTTGCGGTGTATGCGGTGCTCGGCGTGGCCGGCGGTGTGGTTTCGGCGGCCTTCACGAAGCTCTTGCTAGGAATGCGGGCACGCTTCCTGCGGTTCCCGCAGAAAACGGTCTGGTTCCAACCGGTGGCGGGCGGGTTGCTGGTCGGGCTGATCGGCTGGTTCGTGCCGCAGGTTCTGGGAGTCGGTTATGGATACGTCGGCGACGCTTTGAACGGAAATATGGCGTTCAAAATGATGGTGCTGCTGGTAGTTCTGAAGCTGCTCACCGTTACCACCAGTTATGCTTCGGGCAACGCAGGCGGTATCTTCGGCCCCGCCCTGTTCATCGGCGCTATGTTGGGAGGTACCGTAGGGACCCTAGCACATGGTTTGTTCCCCGCTCACACTGCGACGCCGGGCGCCTACGCGCTGGTCGGAATGGGCGCAGTCTTCGCCGGTATTGTGCGCGCTCCCATGACCTCCGTGCTGATGATCTTCGAGATGACGCAGGACTATGCGGTGATCGTCCCGCTGATGATTGCGAATATGGTGAGCCTTTTTATTTCTTCACGATTGCAGCGGGAACCCATTTACGAAGCCCTGGCAGTGCAGGATGGCATACACCTGCCCACGGCGGCGACGCGTCAACAACATGGGCGTCGTCAAGTAAGAAAACTCATGCAAACTGCGAGCCTGTTGCTGCCTGCCGAGATCACGGTTCGGGACACCCTGGAACGAGTTCGCGCGAGCGAAGTCCGAGCGTGGCTGGTGACGGATCGACGAGGTGTCATTGGTGTTATCAACTTTGCGAGGCTGGAGGGAGAGCTGGCTGAAGGCGCGGATAAGAAGCTCGGTGAACTGGTGGATGCCCAGGATTTTCCGCACGTCCACGCCGACCAAGGGCTCGATTTAGCGCTCGAACGCATGGGCGCAAACCAGATCGAAATCCTGCCCGTGGTGAGCCGTGCGGATCTGCATAAGTTGGAAGGCATCCTGACCCTGCGCGATGTCTTGGATGCATACGGTGTCAGCGCACGCGATCGGGCTTGAGCTTACCGGCCTTTAAAGCCAAGGCTCACCGGGTCAACGAGCTAAGATAAGCCGTGTTGACCGTCTCTTTGCCTGGCGCTGCACCACTCAGATGGTTCACTGTGCTATCACTGGCCCACTATTTCTGATCGGTGGCGTTATGTTTCTGCTTTCAGGCGTGCGCATGATCCACGTCGACACGCGTTGGGTCTGGCCAGTCCTTCTCATCGGCATCGGCGTCGCGTTTCTGCTGGAATGGCTGTATGGGAAGCGTCCCGCGTCCTAGCTGTTGAAAAACCGCCATGTTCGCTGTTGCTTGCTAGTATTCCCACGAGAACGAGCGGTGGTGCCCCCAGCCGAGGGCTCTGCCAAGGAGCCGGTATTTGCTATGAAGAAAAATGTCTGGAGAGCGGTGATCGAGGTAGGATTTATCATCTTCCTCTTTTATTCCAATCTCTTGATGGGAGAATTTGAGCGCTCAGGCATCGGGCAGAAGAGGGGTGTGGCTTGGGCAATCGGAGATGTTTTTACCGCTGCCAATTTTGCAATTGCAATGGTTGCCGCGCTCATCGGTTATAGCCTTTTTGAATTTCTTCGAAAGAAATTCTAGGCGAAGGCGGCTCTGATTCTTGGCTGCAACAGAAACAGCAATAGTGCACCGGCGATGATGACGCCAGTTCCGCCGCGCAGCCA
>CABECU010001032.1_pt1 | contig 10612 bp, 9 predicted proteins | sample 3422571 | NCBI WGS metagenome assembly CABECU01 (sample SAMEA5534328, study PRJEB31848) | metagenome | biome: tundra; feature: field; material: soil | place: USA | collected 2013-05 | depth 0.15 m | reverse complement strand
GAAAAAAGAAGTCTCTATGTTTTGCATACGCTTGGTTGGCGACGCAGACTTCCGCCAGATCATTCGAGGGTTGCTCACTGCACACTCTGATACGCCCGTAGATTTCCACGACTTTGCATTGCTCGCGGGACAGGTTAGCAAGCGCGACCTCAAGGTTTATTTCGACGAGTGGATTTACGGAACGGAGTCCTCGAAACTGCTGCTCGGGAATTCCTCCATCGAGGAAATGACTGCACGGTACCGCTGATTGTTAGCGGGCACCCTCGACAAAATGGGGCGCTAGGTTATGCATCCCGCCAGCGCCCGATACAGCGCGATCACTCTTTGGTTGTAGTGCTCAAGCGTGAACCCGCTCTCGACTCGGGCCTGCGCTGCCCGCCCCATGGCCTGACTCTCTTCGCGATGCTGGTAACACCACAAGATCATCCGCCAAGGCCTTTACATCGCGGGCGGGCACGATGATCCCTTGTTTCTGGACAGTTTTCAGCGCCTTCTGGGCGGATCGTTGGCCACCCAGAAACGGGCTTGTGGGAAGTGATGACCAGATTCCGAACGGATTGTCGGCCTCCCGGAGCGATCCAAAACCGGGTTCCGCAGAGTTCCCTTCGTGTCAGGCGAAGAATACTTTCAGGGAGCGCTTACGGGGCATTTGGTCCCGCTGAGTTTGCTTGGCGAATCGGCATCGAAAAACCTGGTGCTACTTAAGGGAGGCTTTGACGGGCCTTTCTGGTGTAAAATAGGGCCAATCGGTATTCCCTTCGCAGTCTGGGTTTTCTGAGGTGCAAGTATGAACGACTCCCCTGATCGGCCTTTGGCTCCGCCCTACATTTGCCGCGATTGTGGCAGCGAAGTTGGGTTCCGCTCGCGCCGCCGTACCTTGATCGAACGGTTTATCCTCCGTCTGTTTCTTCTGATGCCCGTGCGCTGCGGGGAATGTTTCCGGCGGGACTACCGTCTGATTTTCACCCCGGTGCGCGACCGACTGCCGGACTCGCCGAGGGTCAACCCCGGCAAAGTGACACCTGCCTCCAACCGTAACGTTGCCTAAGGGCGGCAATCGCCGCTATACTGCAGAGGTTGCAGCAAAGATTGGCCGCGGCGGATTTATCCGCGGGATCATGAGGAGGCCGTCTTCAGCAGTAGTGAGGACCGAATCCGGGCTAGCCACGCCAGTGTTGCAGTAGCAGGGCATTCTATTGTTTCGCACGAGACTTCGCCCGTTCGTGGACGGGCTTGGGCGAACCGAGCTTGGGCCCGAGTAGCTGAGAGTCTCTTCTCCGTTTTGTTTCCTTCCGACTGCCGCATTTGCGGCGAACCTCTGCTGAATATCTCCCGCCTCCCAGTGTGCCCCCATTGCCTAGACAGCATCCAGCCGGCCAGCCGCAAAGTTTGTTCTATTTGCGGTGAGCGCGTGTTTCCTTCCTATGTGGAGAGAGACGACGAAGGTCTGAGTCGATGTCGGGTGTGCCGCCGTATTGCCCGTCCCTTTGGCCGGGCGGTGGCGTACGGCAGTTATGAGAGTGGACTGCGCGAACTGATTCACCTGCTGAAGTACAACGGGGTGCGCCCGGCGGCCAAGGTCCTGGGGCGCAGGTTGGCGGAGGCCTTGAGCGCGCTCGAGCCTGCTTTTGAGCAGGCGATGATGAAGCAGTTGCCGTTTGAGCGACCGGCGATCCTGGTGATTCCGGTGCCGCTGTACCAGGCCAAGCGGCGCCAGCGCGGGTTCAATCAAGCGGAACTGATCGCCCGGGCGGCGCTGAAATGTCGTCCCACGGGTGAGCGTTTGCAGCTTGTCCCCGGCCTTCTGCTGCGCACCCGCGACACGTCTTCTCAGATTGGCTTGACCAGCCACCAGCGCCGTGTAAACCTGCGCGGAGCCTTTGCCGTCGCGCGTTCCGCAGAAGTCACTGGCCGCGACGTGCTTCTGGTGGATGATGTTTACACGACGGGAGCTACGGCCACGGAATGCGCCCGGGTGCTGCGCCGCGCCGGAGCCTCGCAGGTGTGGGTCGCGACGGTGGCGCGCACCGTGAAATTGGCATCTAATTATGGGGAATTCCGGCCGGGCGCGGATATGGATATAGATGAGAATGCCGCCGCGATGGCTACGGAGCGGGAAGATCTTTTGGCGAGGGCCGCGGGGAGCTAGACCGAAGGGCTGGAAAGACGCGAAGTCGAGCCGGCCATTTTGAAGGGAAAACGGATTGGGCTTCAGCCCCTGAGGGCAGGAAGTTATGTCACTGAGGATGGACCACGATGCAGGCTCCCGGCATGCCGCCGGCCTGTTCTCGCCGGCGGCCACGCACCGGCCCGGCGACGGCCATGCCCTGCTCGCGCCTGTCCTCGTGCTGAACGCGTCCTACGAGCCCATTAACGTTTGCGCCGCGCGCCGTGCGCTGGTTCTCGTGCTCAAAGGCGTGGCCATGACCGAGGAAGAGAACGGACACTTTTTGCACTCGGCCCGCGTGGCCATGCGCCTGCCCTCGGTGATCCGCCTGCTCGAGTACCGCCGCATTCCGCACCAGAGCCGCGCGCTCTCGCGAAAAAACATTCTGCTGCGCGACCGCAATGCCTGCCAGTATTGCGCCACAGTGCTGCCCTCGAGTGAATTAACACTCGACCACGTGATCCCACGCTCCCGTGGAGGCTCGTCCACCTGGGAAAATCTGGTCGCCTGCTGCCACGCCTGCAACCGCCGCAAAGGCAACCAGCATCCCGCCGAAGCCGGCATGAAACTGCTGCGCGAACCCCGCGCCTTCAACTTACATACCAGCCGCCACATCATGCGCCTGATGGGACGGTCGGATGATAAGTGGAGGAAGTATCTGTTTTATTAGCTGTCAGCTCTCAGCCGTCAGCTGTCAGCCAAACCCCGGAATCCCTCGCTTTGATCGGTCGCACAGCGCATGAGAGCGCTGGGTTTGTGTTGATTTAGCTGAAGGCAGATAGCTGAGAGTGGAGGAAGTATCTGTTTTATTAGCTGTCAGCTCGCAGCCGTCAGCTGTCAGCCAAACCCCGGAATCCCTCGCTTTGATCGGTCGCACAGCGCATGAGAGCGCTGGGTTTGTGTTGATTTAGCTGAAGGCTGATAGCTGAGAGCTGACAGCTACTTCTGCGGCTTTTTCTCGTCCGGCTTCTGCTCTGGCGGTTTCTCGCCCTTGGGAATTTCCTTGCCCTGGTACAAGATCGTAGACTTGGCACCGAAGCGCTTGTAGTCCTCGTACTTCACGACTTCCTTGATGTGCACGTCTTCCATCTTGAAGTGCAGTTCGTCGTCCGCCTTGGTGTAGACGGGAAACCAGTATTGGCCGTCGATCTGTTGCCGCCAGGTAGTGAATTTGGGAAACAGATTCTCTTGGTCGCCATGTTTCTGGCGGATGTCGGGAACCGTCTTGCCATAGGTCTTCACAATCTGGAAGTCGTGGTTGTCGACCCAGACACGTCCCTGGAAGTAGCGCTTCTTGCCCTCGATTTTCTTGGGGGCGATATCGAACACATAGCACTCCAGTTCGTCTTCCTTTTGTTGGCCGACGTAGAGGATGTTGTATTCCGGGAGGTCTTCGGTGGTCAGCACAAACGGCAGCCGGTGCCGGATGTCTTCAAAGTCCTCCTGCGACATAAAGATCTTGGTCAGACTCGATGCTGGGGCGAACACCACGTTCTCGATGCGGTGGCCCTTGTCGTCGAACATCACATCGAAGACTTCGTGATACTGGCCGTCGACCGTTTCTCCGTCAAGGGTTTCAACTTTCACGTCCTGGCGGTAGGTGTACTGGTCGCGCGCCTTGGAAAATTCCGTCTCCTTGGCGGCGAAGCGCTTGATAATGTCCTCCGGCGTCGTGCCTGCTGGGGCAGTGTTCTCAAGCGGACCTTCCTGGGCACGCGCGGGCAAAGCCGCCAGTCCGCAGGCCAGCAGAGTCACACAAAATAGCAAACGAGCGGGCACCGATTTCATATGTATAGTTTAGCGAATTTCAGGCGAGGACGTCGTAGACTCGTTGCTCGCCACGTCCTATAGCAGGAACCTCGGCAAGCCGGATCTGTAAAAGAGGCAGACACCGCGGCTACCCCGCCCTCCAACCCCTCTCCGCTCAGCGAGGCTGGAGGGTAGGGTGCTGCAGTTCTGCCACTCACTTGGATGCCTTCTCGGAAAAGAGGTTGGTTCGGAAAGTAACCGTCTACCGCTAGTCTCACATACTAGAACCGCCGTGATAACGCCGACACATGTAGTCCCCGGCCCCGTTCAACGGACAACCAGACAGGAGGGGAGCGCAGAAAGTTGGAAGCTAGAAGCTACCCGCTCCCGCCTGCTACACTCATCCGTTTGCCAAGGAGTGGCTTATGCGTCGACTTTTTCTCTCCTTCCTCGTTCTTACTCTCACCCTCCCCGCTCTCGCCCAGGCCAAACATCCCTTCACCTTCGACGACATGATGAAGCTGAAGCGCGTGGGTGAGCCCGTAATCTCGCCCGACGGCAAGTGGGTGATCTTCAGCGTGGTCGATGTCGATCTCGAAGCCAACACGAAGACGCCGCATATCTGGATCGTGCCCACGGCAGGAAGTGAAGAAAAAAGTGGTGACCAGAAAAAAAGTGGGGTGCTCCACGTCTCGCCGAATTTGCGAGACGCGGGAACCGCCGAGCGCGTGCTCATCCCCGATCAGGACGGCGACCGTCCGCGCTGGGCGCCGGATGGGAAGCGCTTCGCGTTTCTTTCGACGAAGGAAGGCGGGTCGCAAGTCTGGGTTGCTGAATTTGATTCAGCCCAGGGCACGGTTACTTTTCCGCGAAAAGTTACGTCCTTAGCCACTGAGGCGGATGGTGAACTCTGGTCCCCAGACGGCAAGCACATACTCTTCATCTCGAACGTCTATCCGGCATGCGACGATGCGCCCGAAGCAGAAGCGAACTGCAACGAACAAAAACTCAAGGAGGCCGAACAATCGAAGGTCAAGGCGATGATTTTTGATCATCTATTCTATCGTCACTGGAACGCATATAAAGATGGGAAGCGCAGTCACCTGTTCGTGATTCCTGCTGAAGGCCCCAGATTCGTTAAGGACTATAGCGGCCCGCATATCGACGATCACCCTCTCGACCTTTCTCCTGGCGACTACGACGCGCCGGTGTTCTCTCTCGGCGGGCAGGATGACTATGCCTTCTCTCCAGATGGGCAGGAGATTTGTTACGCCTCAAATCACGACAAGAATCCGGCGGCTTCTACCAACAACGATCTGTGGATCGTCCCGGTCAGCGGAGGCCCGGCGAAGAACATCACCGCGGACAATCCCGCCAGCGACTCGTCGCCGCTCTATTCGCCCGATGGCCGCTACATCGCCTACCGCGCCCAGCAGCGTCCGGGATACGAGAGCGACCGCTTCCGCTTGATGCTGTACGACCGCAAGACGAGCGTGAAGAAGGATGTAACGGAGGGTTTCGATCATTGGGTTGGTTCATTCGTCTGGGCTCCTGACTCGACGACGATCTACTTCAGCGCGGAGCACGAGCGCCACTCTCTGATCTATGCGGTAGGAGTATCTTCTGGGACCGATAAGAACCAGATCGAGTTTCCCAGACGTGCACTTGTGGGAGGCTTCGACGATGACGTAACCATCACCCCAGATGGGAAAGAGTTGGTGTTCAGCCGCATGTCGATCAGCGCGCCGAACGAAATTTACTCGGCCGATGGCGCTGGGGACGGCTGCCCTGCCAGGACCGGGGACGTGGATCGAGGAAAAGAGAATTGTTCGTTGAACAAGGATTGGGCGCTTACCCACGTAAACGAGCAGTTGCTGTCGCAAATTGGCATGTCAAACGCCGAGTCGTTCTCGTTCCGCGGTGCGCATGGCGACAGTGTTGAGGGCTCTCTCGTCAAGCCGCCGAACTTCGATGCCGGCAAAAAATATCCCGTGAAGTTCCTCATCCACGGCGGGCCGCAGGGGGCCTGGGGAGACGACTGGAGCTTTCGCTGGAATCCCGAACTGTTCGCCGCAAACGGATATGTCGTCATCATGATCAACTTCCACGGCTCGACCGGATACGGGCAGAAGTTCATTGACGCCATCAACGGCGACTGGGGCGGCGCTCCGTTTGAAGACCTGATGAAGGGCCTCGACTACGCCGAGAAGACTTACCCGTTCATCGATAAGAACCGCGAGTGCGCGCTGGGCGCCAGCTACGGCGGATACGCCATTAACTGGATCCTCGGCCATACCGACCGCTTCAAGTGTCTGGTGTCGCACGACGGCATGTTCAACGCCGAGTCCGCCTGGGGCACCACCGAAGAACTCTGGTTCAACAACTGGGAGTTCAAAGGCACGCCTTACGATAACCGCGCCTGCTACCAGAAGTGGTCGCCGCACCAGTACGCCAAGAATTTCAAGACGCCGACGCTGGTCATCCACGGCCAACGCGACTACCGCCTCGACGTGAGCGAAGGCTTCCAGCTTTTCACCACGCTACAGATGGAAGGCGTGCCGTCGAAAATGCTGTACTTCCCCGACGAAGGCCATTGGGTGCAGAAGCCGCAGAATTCGAAGTTGTGGTACAAGACGGTGAACGATTGGGTCGACCAGTGGACGAAATGACGCCGGCGTCAGACCTCAGGCTCCGGCTTTCGCCTTCAGCAAAGACTCATGAGGCAGACCAACTTGCGCTTCGCTCGCGAAATGCCTTTGGTGCACGCGCGACGGTAATTTTTGGGCGGTAGGAAGAGTCGTCCAGCGATGCTAGACTCACGCCGTGTCGAAATGGATGCGATCCGCGCTGGTGCACCTCGCAGTCGGAGGAGTTTGCCTGGTGGCGCTGTTTTCCGGCGGCTCCTGGGACCGTGTGGGCCAAGTAGCATCTCGGGTTTGATTGGCCTGCTGGGTATGCTGATCTGCTTCCCGTTCGCTGGCCTCATTCTCCTCGGCTGTGGCCTGGGTGCGCTGCTGCAGGGTCTCCGTGGCGGCCCAGAGGGCCTCGCCTAAGATGCCAGCTGTTCCGCGCGGTACGATTGGCCCCAGTTCGTAACTCCGCCTCTGACGTCAAAGAGATCGCGACCGCGTCAGCGCTCCTGTATTTCTCGCGGCCGGACAATGCGAACCGGAAGACGTCCAGTCGAAGGTGGCTTTACCTCTCCAGAGTCATTCTCCATGGGTTGGCCAGGCAGCAGTTCAAGCGGATAGTCGAGCAAGGCACCAATCCCGGCCGTGACCGCAACGTCTACTTCCACGGGTGCGCTGAAACCGCCGGCCGAGGGCACAATGTTCGCGAGCCCGTTCATGTCGGTGGTGGTTATGCTCTGGCTTACCTGCAGAATCACGGGCATGGCGGGATTGGTGGGATTGATTTCGCCGTTACCATCTCCCGGAGATGTTCCTCCGGGCCGTAGCACGGTGGTTAGAAATGCCACACTGGCAGCGATCACGGAATTTGGCGGCGAAGAAGAATCCGTGACGCGCACGATCACGGGCTGAAACGCCTGCCCGGTGGACACCTGCCCACTTCCCGCTACGGGCCGTAAATTCTGGTTGGCAAGCGGAACTGGGTTGGCATAAATGGTCTGGCAGGGGACATTGCTGGGAGCGACACAGGCGCTCACCTGTACCAGCGTCGCAAGTTGCGCAACGGTCAACGTAACGGTGGCGTATCCGCTGGAATTAGTTTGCGCGCTGGCAGCGCTGAGTGTTCCGGAACCGTTGACCACCGTGAAATTCACTTTAGCGTTGTTCTGCGGTGTGCCGTTGCTCAGCACGCGCGCGGTAAGCGGGATGCTCACGGTGGCGCCCTGGGCTATCCAGAGGTAAGGCGTCGAAACTCCAATATCAGAGGCCGACTCAATCGCATTGAGCGTCGCGCTCACAGATTTCGAGGAGCCATAGGCTGCCGGGGCGAGGGTTGCGGTGATGGTCGTTACGCCGGTGGCGACCGGCGTCAGCCAGGTGATGGCATCTCCAGTCTGATCGCTGGTGACCGAGCAGGAGGATGCGCCGCCGCAGGCCGAAAGCTGCAGGCCGTTGCCGGCGCTCCAGCCGATGGTTGCGCCACTGACTGGAGTCACACCATCGGCTGCCAGTACGCGCACACTCACGGGGTTGGTTGCCTGCGTGCCGACGGCAGTGGATGGATTGAGTCCGTTGCCGAGCAGGATGATGTTGTCGGTGGCGGCTGCGCCGTACGTCAGCGCGTTGGTCATGACGGAAGAGGCACCACTTATCGGATCGGTGATGGTGATGTTCTGGGGCCCATCCGCCTGCGCGGGCGCAGCAACAATGATTTGGCCGGCGCGGACTGCGAGCTGAGTGGCTGTGGTGCTGCCCACGGCGGCGGTAAGTCCCGGAGCGAAGCCGGTCCCGCGCACGGTGACGGCGCCGCCATTCACGCCGACGCGCGCGGGAGAAACGGAGTCCGCGTAGAGCACGTGCGCGTGATAATGGTAATCGGGGCGTCCGTCGCCACGCACATCCGAAATCCCGATCAAGAAGTTGGTTGAGGTTGCGACTTGTGCATCCAGCCGCGTCATGCCTGGAGTGATTTGATTGAAAAGAGAAGTCGTAAAAGCCGGAGGGGCCGTGCCTTGCGGATCGGAGGCGGCCCACATGCCAACCACCGGCTGGGCTTTGAGCTGGCTTGAATTTCCGGTTTCATCGAGCGCAGTCACTGCCACCGACAACGAGCGATTGGCTTGCGCCGCGAGAATCAGGTACGCCACGTCTCCATACCCACTCAGCGACCCCACCCAATCACCTCCCGTGGGCACGGCCGCGGGAGCTGTCCAGGTGGACTGCGCTTGAGGTAAAGGTCCTGCGCTGCCGCCCATTAGAATGTCCTGCTCCACATCATTGCCGGGGGTGACGGTCACCACGATGGGCTGGGCCGAACCAGAAGGCGCGACCGGACCCGGTGAGTAGGGGCCGACCCCGGCCGACCATTGCGGATTCAGCCCTTCGACGCTCAACTGATATTGGGCGCTGTTGCCGTTTGGGGGTTGTAGTCCGGCGAGGTCGAAGAATCCTTCGACGTTTTGGCTGCCCGATCCCCATTCGGCAAGGGGATCTCCGAGCACGTCGTCGAAGCCCGTGAGCCGTAGCTGCTGAAAACACCTGTTTGCCGGGGAAGTTCGACTGATTCTGCGCCGTTACCGGATAAAGACGTGAGAGCGCCGCAGCGTCGTCCATTGCCAGCTGGTAAGGATTGGGGAACAGAGGGTGATGGGCACGCAATTGAAGTGATCGGTGAAGTGCATCACGGGGAATCCCGCGTAATCGTCGGACGTGGGATGGGGCGTGCCGGTGAGCACATTGGGATTAAGCTGAGACCAGCCGAGGCCCAGCACCCTGCCGATGACGCGTACGAGACGGTATTTGACGTCGTTGAGTTGCGACGACTGCAGCGCGCACTGTCCGTTGATCACGATCAGAGCATGCTGATAGGTCGCGAAGGTGCCGTAGTTATCGTCGCCTCCGAATACGGCATTGGAGAAGCACTGGCTGGAATCGCCCGCACCACTTCCGATCAAGGCATCGGTCACGGAGCCGTCGTAGTCGTAGACGATGCCGACGGGCGTGCCGGTTGCCGTGGGTTGAATATCGGCGGGCATGGAGATGGTGCCGTCCGAATTCACGATGACGTTCGAGCCGTTCACATCTTCGGCGAGCTGGCCACTCCTGGTGGCTGCGACCGCTGCTGTGGGGACAGAGGTCCATTGGCTGAAGGCGCTGGCGACGAAGGTGTTGGCGGAGGCGTTGGGTAGGATCGGACCGAGATCGCCCTGATCCGTGGAGTAACTGATCAGTCCCTGCGGCCAAACCAGGGGAATGCCAGCGCTGGTTGGGTCGAAGTAAGTGGCGCCGGCGACACACTTGGGACCACCGGTGCGGGAAAGCGTAGGGAAGAAGAAAATCATCGCCACCGACAAGGCCAGCCTGAGGAGAAGTGAGCCAGTGGTAAATGCCATGCGAGTTTCCATGGTCACCTCTTTGGATTGCACTCACTCCTCCTCACTGGCCCGCCGTACCGCCAAGGCGAAGTCGCTGAAACGTAAGCGCGACTTCCCACCAAGGACGGGATCCTCTCGAAAGGCTGAAAGATGTTCTGCCGAGAGCAGGACGCGACCCCACGGATCGATGGTGAAACGCCCCATCTGCCCGGCGACGCAACTGGTGAGCCCTAGCTTGCTCGTGGGATATAGGAAAAGAAGGACGCGCTCGCCGACGCGGTAGCGCTGGCCGCCCGACCAGAGGCCAATCCATTGCGAGATGGTCAGCTCCTCGCCCGGGGTAGCGCCCCGAATCGCATTCTCAATGTGGAAGGTGATAGCGACCGTTTCTAACGCCTGGCCGCGGGTAGCGGGACGGCGTGCGACCGCAGTTACGCTGCCCGAAAAAATGGTGCCTGCAGCGCGAGCGAATAGGGGGAAGCCCATCGTTCCCCGCGGCATGACGGGCGACGGGTGCCGGAGCGAATCAACGGTTGAAGGTTGAACCATACGCGGCGGAAGCGGGATTGCGAAATCGGGCGCAGGAGTGGCGCGACCGGACTGGCTATGCAGCAAGGCCGGCGCCAGAATCAAAAACAAAATCGCGAGCAGACACATACAACCTCTCCCATACATGGGGAGACCTCAAGATG
>CABECU010000979.1_pt1 | contig 10999 bp, 7 predicted proteins | sample 3422571 | NCBI WGS metagenome assembly CABECU01 (sample SAMEA5534328, study PRJEB31848) | metagenome | biome: tundra; feature: field; material: soil | place: USA | collected 2013-05 | depth 0.15 m | reverse complement strand
CGCCCGAATGACCTCCGCCACCAGAATGGCCGCCGCCTCCACCGCTGGAGTGTCCGCCGCCACCGCCGGAGGAGTGTCCACCGCCGCCTGAGGAGTGTCCGCCACCGCTCGGCGCGCGGCCACCACCATAGCTAGGTGCACCGTGCGAGCCACCGTAGCTGGGCCCACCGCGTGGCGCACTGTAGCTTGGAGCTAAACGCGATCCGCCGTAGCTCGGGGAACCGCGATATCCGCCGTTAGCTCCGCGCGAATACCCGCCGTAAGAGGGAGACCGTACAATCGGCTGCCGCATATCCAACTGCGGACGGGAGGATGATCCACGCCCGTAGCTGCCCGCGTACGAACTGTTGCCGCGCGATCCCATCGAACTCGTCGAACTCGGGGCTGTCCGATTCCAGTAACTGCCATTGCTGCCGCGCGAAGCAGGCGCGCTCGATCCGCCAGGCGATACGTTGCTGCGGGATGGCGGCGTGAAGGGCCGGAATCCGCCGCCATTGCTGGCCGGAGCAGACTGGGTCATGCCGCGCTGTGACCCCACGCCTCTGGAGCCCATATTCGGGGAACCCATATTTGTCCGTCCCGAGGTTGCAGGACTCGACGAACGATTGCTGCTCGGTGGCGTGAATGAAGGATATCCACTACGGTTTCCATTTTGCGTTGACGAGGGCGGATTGACCCCACTTCGATTCGCGGAGTTGTTCATCCCCCTTCCACTCTGGAACGTGCCTGCGCTCGGCTTCTGCATCGTGCCGGTGGCAGGCATGCCGCGGAATCCAGCGGAACCGCCCGCGCTCGCCCGTCCGCCAGCCGGAATCGCACCCACATGATTCTGCTGCATCGTCTGGCGCAGACTTGCGGTCTGCTGCTGGAACGACACTGGACGGGCCATGTTGTTGTGGGCCGAACCATAGAAGCGCTGCGCGCCACCGTTGCGTATGGTGGACGGCGCTGCCGCGCGGCCGCTCGCCGACAAGCTGGCGCGAGAAGGAACCACGGGCAGATTGCCGGCCATCATGCGAGCTCCGCTCAACTGTGCTCCGCTCGCACCTGCGGCCGACACCCGGCCTGCGCCGAAATGCCCCGCGTTGACGGTCGACATAGCGCGGCCCACGTGGTTGTCATTCATGTTCGCGATATTCGAGAAGCGGTTTCCGCCATGCAGCGGCGCGAAGCCGCCGTAGCGGTTAAAGCCGCCACGGAAACCGACCATGCCGAAGCGGCCGCCGTATCCGCCCCACCACGGATGGAAATAGTCGCAAGGCCCGATCGGAAGCCAGCCGAAGCCGCCCCAACCGCCAAAGCCAACTCCGAAACCATAGCCGGCGCCCCAGCCGAAGAACGACACGTACGCGGGCGACCAGAATGGGTTATAGCCTGCATATACCGGGCCAGGCCACCAGGCCCACGCATTGCCGTAGGGGAACCAGCGCCCGTAGTGATACGGCGCCCATCCCCAAGGCTCGTAGCCAACCCACGTCCAGCCGTAGTAGGGCTGATAAGTCCAGTTGCCGTTGCGATACGGGACCCAGCCATCGGGCTCGTTGGGAACCCAAACATCGCCGTAGTCGGGGACTTTCTGCCAATTACCATAGGCATCCAGATCCTGCGCTCCGGTGTACTTGCGGTTGGTGTGATGCCAGGAGTTCGCGTTGCGGATCAGGTGATCTCGGTCGCTGTTCCAGCGATCCCAATCGTCGCGATCCGGAGCCGAGGAGATCTTGTACTGAGCGGACTCGGCGTCGCCGCGCACTGTGGCCATTTCTCCGGCGTTAACTTCGGTGCTGCCCTGCGGGGTGGCAATCTGCGCCTCGCCTTCGCGCACGATCACGATCGTATCTCCATCAGGCCGCACTTCCACGCGGAACACGCCATCATGATGCGCGGGATGGATGGCAACGTTCGGGGTGTCGATCTCGGGCTCGGATTCGCTGTCTTTCGATACGGCGAAGTTCGCGATGCCCTCCCCCAACTGAATTTGAATATTTCTTTTCGTCAGGTTCGCGATGTTGGCCTTGGAGTTCGGACCCAGGCGAAGAATGTTGGCGAAGTCGAGCTGCAATTCCGCGCGCGCATTGTCGCCAGTCGAAACTTTGTCGCCGGTCATGACCGGCTGATTCAATGTGGCCGCGGACCAGTCGCCGGAGTCACCGCGCTGCGTGGACACGTCGCCGTGAATCAGGCTGATGCGGGCCACGCCTTGGTCCGTCTGCGCCGGGGCTTCGCCCGTCGGTCCACCGGGCTGAGCCTCGGTGGGTTGCGCGTCGGAGGGTTGCGCATCCATCGGTTCGCCGTCCGGCTGTGCGGTTGGCCCGGCCTGACCGATCTCCATCGGAGCACTGGGCTGATCCGAGGGCGCGGGACCTTCGTCGGTCGTTTGCGCCAGAGCGTTAATCGACAACGCGCCCGAAAGCCCTAAAGCTAAGACTGCCAAACTTGCTATAAATCTGTTTTTCATAGACCACCTCTTCAAACCGGCAGTTACTGTGATCAACCCGCACGCATGAATGTATCTGCCAGAAGGAGAGGCAACTTCCATGCCAAAGAGCGTGGAAGGGGGTTCCTACAACTCGTTTGTTTTCAGTGACGGAGAAGGCGAATTCGACGGGCGAAACTGCCAAATCGGATGGGTTTGGCCGACCTCAGCCAAGGGTGGTGGTTTTCGGCCACTGAGTCCTAATGCGGTTCTGATCAGTCACTACTCGCCGAACGACGGAATCTGTGGATATCTATTCAAGAAATAGTCCAAGGCGCCCTCCCAAGAACCCGGCCTCAGCCAGTCCCTTTTGAGGAAAAACGTCGGGCTTGGGGGTACTTTACCCCCTCTCCTTACCTCTCTGAATGGCCTGACTGGCGCGGGTTTCGCAAAAAAGGGCGTGCAAAATCTTGATGGCAAATAACTTTAGAGGTCAAAATCTTGACAACAAAGGACTTTACCCACGCCTTACGGCGTGGGCTGTATTCTTTCGCCGCTTCGCGGATTGGGGCGCATCGGACGACAGGCCAGCGCTCCGATCATACTGAGTCCATCACGCTGGCAGCAGATCATTTCCGTGCGGCCGCGCGGGCCAGTTCTCGCCACGTGATCAGCTGAATTTTCTGTTGCGCCAGAACCTGGCGGAACTGATCACTGGTGAAGAAATCGTAGTCGCGCTGCCGCCAGGCCGCGCCCCATGTGGAGCGTTCCCTCGTGGCGGCGCGCAGTTCTTCGTCGTCGTAACCGGGATGGATGACGAACTCCGTCACTCCGGGTTTCAGGTTCTTGAGTGCGGTCAGGTAGAACTCTGCCCATTTTTCTGGCGGGACTTCCGGTTCAATCGTAACCGTGTGGTCCAGCACGATATCGTTGGGACCGAGGCTGGCCGGCAGATATGGGTGATCGGGAAACCAATCGCGGGTAACAAAAACTGCCAACTTGTACAGGTGGGCCACGCGCAGCATCACGTCAAAAAGTTCCTTGCCGCTCATGATCAGACGATACTGATGCGAATCGAGATGCGTGGGACGCACGCCCATCGCCAGCGCGCGCTCGATCTGGGCACGCAGTTCGACCTCGACTTCCTTTGCGTTGATGGGCTCGTTCTGTTCCCAATCATGATGGAAATATCCGTTCTTATCCACCAGGCTCGGTATTTTGTCGGCGGGCGCGACGGGGCCCCAGCGGTAGTAAACTCGTTCGCTGGTCAACGTGAGGTGCAGTCCAAAGTCTACGTCGGGGTGGGAGTTGGCGTAGTCGGCGATTTCCGGGAACCACGGGCAGGGCACCATCAGACTTGCGGAATTGATCGACCCGCTCTCGAGAGCTTTCATGGCGGCGGCGTTCACGGCGTGGGTTTCGCCGAGGTCGTCGGCGTGGACAATGATGAGCTTGGTGCCGGAAGGGTAGCCCAAGCGGTCCGCAAGAGTTTGCGCAGACACTGCAAGCGTGGACAAAAGCAGGCCGACCAGCAACGCGCGCAGCATGGAAGGAGAGAGCATAGCAGACTAGTAAACCACATCGGTAGGCACCAATGCCGAGGGTAATGTCTCAGTTTGCCAGTTCCGACGGACAGAAGCTGTCGAGCTTCGCTCGACGGACAGCCGAGGGCTGCTGTCCCACATGGGTGTTTCCGTTATTCGGCTTTCTCAGGTTCGTCGGTGATGCCGATTTTCGAGAGGCGGTAGCGCAGAGCGTTACGAGAGAGGCCCAGCAGGCGCGCGGCCTGGCTCTTGTTGCCATTGGCGCGGCGCAGGGCCTCCTGAACCATCTCATCTTCCCATTGCTCCAGAGTCATGCCCTCAGGAAGAAATCCGCCGGGGCTATTTGCCGCTTTCGAGGGGCGCACGTCCAGATGGATGTCGGATGGGTCGAGCACGCTTCCTTTCGCCAAGGCGCAGGCGCGCTCGACAATGTTCTGCAACTCGCGGACATTTCCGGGCCAGTGATAATTCACGAGAATCTGCATCGCCTCGGGCGTGATGCTCTCGACGGGCTTGCCGGATTCTCCGGTGAAGCGTGAGATGAAGAGGTTGACGAGATCAGGGATGTCTTCTCTCCGCTCGCGCAAGGGCGCAATGTCGATGGGGACGACATTCAAGCGGTAGTAGAGATCTTCGCGGAACGTGCCTTGCTCGAGCGCTTCGCGCAGATCCTTGTTGGTAGCTGCGATCAGGCGCACGTCGACCCTGACCGTACGCGTTCCCCCGAGGCGTTCGAACTCGCGCTCCTGCAGCACGCGCAACAATTTCACCTGGGTCACCGGGGGCACGTCGCCGATCTCGTCGAGGAAGAGCGTTCCTTTGTCAGCAAGTTCAAACTTGCCGGGTTTACTGGCGACCGCGCCGGTGAAGGCTCCTTTTTCGAAGCCGAATAATTCGCTTTCCAGGAGATTCTCAGGGATGGCAGTGCTGTTGATCTTGACGAACGGACCTGAGGCCCGGCGCGATTTTTCGTGGATGGCGCGCGCGATCAAGTCCTTGCCGACACCGCTCTCCCCGCCCAGGAGCACGGTGGAATTTGTGGGGGCGACGCGCTCCAGGGTGGCCAGCACTTCCTGCATCTTGGGGCTGCGGGCCACCACGTTAGGATGCGAATAGCGCTTGCCCAGGGCCTCGCGCAGCGAGCGGTTCTCTTCCCGCAGATTGCGGACGTCCAGTTCTTTATGGATGACCATCCGCATCTCGGTCAGCGAAAACGGTTTCAAGACGTAGTCGCTGGCCCCGGCCTTCATGGCCTCGACTGCGGTTTCGACACTGCCGAAGGCAGTCATTACGACGACGGGCAGAGCCGCGTTCTGGCGCTTGATGGTTTGCAGAAACTCCAGGCCGTTCATGCCGGGAAGTTTCAGGTCGGTCAAAATCAAATCGATGGGATTTTCGCGCAGCAGCTTGAGGCCGGTCTCGGCGTCTTCTGCGGAGAAGGTGGTGAATCCGTCGTCGCCGAGATTCAACTCGAGCAGGCGACGCATCTTCGCCTCGTCCTCGACAATCAGAATTGCCGGCATGGGCGCGTCTTCCTCGATTCCCTGCTTCTCACGAGATCACCAGATGAGCAGTCTCTCCGACAGCGGTCTTGTCGCTGGCGGCGGGCAAAAATATCACGAAATGAGCGCCGGGGCCTGATGTACCCGAGCCTCGATCGCCGTCGCCGGCGGGATTGCCTGAGCCGTCAATGCGGATCGTACCGTGATGTCCGTCAATAATTTTCGAGACGATGGACAGGCCCAGGCCGACGCCACTTTTCTTGGTGGTCACGAACGGGTTAAAGATTTGTTCCCGCAACTCCAGCGGAATGCCTGGTCCGCTATCGTCGATGCGCACTTCGACGCCGTCAATGCCGGCGCCGTCCCGGCCCCTTGCCAACGATCTATTCACATGGACGCGCAGCATGCCGCCGCTGGGGCCCATGGCATCATAGGCGTTCTGCACAATATTAACGAAAGCCTGCTCGCATAGGCTCTCATCCATGGGCACGAGCGGCAGACGAGGCTCATACTCTTTGTCTACCCGAACTGGCGCACCTTTCCACAACTGGGCGACGTCATGCAAGGCACGATCGAGGACGGTGGTGATGTCTTGCGGTGTCAGATCTGCGTGCAAGGGGCGTGCGAAATCCAGGAAGCGCGTGACCAGCGCGCTCAGGCGGTTGGTTTCGGTCGATATATATCCCGACAGTTCCGTAGCCAGCGGATTCGACTCCCCCAGCTTCTGGGTGAGCATCTCCGCCGAGCCTTTGATCACACCCAACGGATTGCGGATCTCGTGGGCGAGTCCCGCGGAAAGCTGACCCAGCGCGGCCAGGCGTTCGGAACGGCGCGCCTCGGCCTGCGCCTCCTCCAGACGGCGGTTGGTTTCGGCGAGGGTTTCGGCGAGCTCCTGATAACGCTGAGTCGTGCGCCGGTTCTCGACGACAGACCGGTTTACCAGCATGGCCGCCAGGAAGAAGAAGAGAATGCGGATCGCCAGCAGTTCGTAATTCTCTGCCGTGATTTCGAATTCCTGCCCCGCGGGATAGAGATAGGAACAGTACGCGGCCGATGCCAGCGACGTCCACAGCAACGTGGCCCAGGGGCTAAAATACTCCGCCGCGGTGACCACGGGCAGGTAGTAGATGGGATAGTAGTAGCTGTTGATGGCGATTTCGTTGGTGTGATCGATCAGCGCCGTGGCTAGAGCAATTTTGAGCAGAACAAGATAGGCTGGGCCGCGGCTGGGCAGGCGGGCAATCAGCCAGCCCTCACTCAGTTGGAGGACGCCGAAGGCAAGCAGGATGAGTTGCTTGTGGTACTCCTGAACGGGCGGCAGGACGGCTAATCCGGCGAGCAACACCAGCCACAGGACATCCATCCAGTTAATCGCGGGACGCTTGGCTTCGGTCATTTGGCTTGGGTCATCGCTTTGCGTTCAGCCACAAAAGACTACGCCGGGAGAGGTTGCAATTCTCCCGGCGTTGCCGTTATTGGTTGTGTGGTTCGCAAGCGCATCTCATGCGAACCTATCACATCGCAAGAAGCCAGTGGGCGTCAACGGCCTTTCGGCTTGTCCTGCTTAGCCGGTTTCTCCTGTTTTTGCTCCGAGGGCCGCGACGGCTGTCGCTGCGGCGGCGGGGGAGCGGGCTGCTGCTGGTGCCATTGATTGAATTTCTGCTCTTGCTGCTGCTCTTGTTGCGGGGTCCGCTCCTGCACCGGCGGGGCGGGCCGAACCAGAGGATGCGTCGGTTGCGGAGCCGGCCTCACTTGCTCCCCTTGGGGTTGGCGGAGGTCGCCGCTTGCAGGCTGAGGGTTGCGATTTTCCTGCGGCTGCATATTCCGGTTCTCCGGCTGGGGAGTTCCCTGCTGCTCGAAGACCCGCGGTTGCGTCTGCGGCATTTGCCTGACTTGGTTGTTGCTGCTGTTGGGCTGAGTGAACGGTCGGAAGCCATCCTGAGTCGGCTGCGGCCGGCTGCTCTGGTTCATTTGGGCGGGCTGCGTGGGGCCGACTGGATGAACCAAGGCCTGCTGATTCAAATGTCCACCCGCCTGCGCCTGGCGCTGCTCCATCGAGTGCGGCGGAGGAGGAGGCGTCCTGACGGCAACCACCGGGCGGCTGATAATCGCCGCTGGCGGTCTCATGGATACGGGCCGTCCAGCACCAATCACGCTGGTGCGGATTGGTTCCGCGTGCGCGAGGTGGCTCACCGGAGCAGCTGCGATTTCCTTTGCATCTACCCGCATTATGTTTTGAGAGACCGGGCGCGCGTTGATAAACGCTTCGTGCGACACGACCGTTACGCCATTGTTTACGTGCTGGTTGACGTAGGAGATATTGTTGACGGTAGTGCTCCGGTTGACGATCACCGTGTTGTAAACGTTCGTGACCTTGGTGACGGTCACGGTCGTGTTCGTGATGTTCACGTTGTTTACGTACCTGCGGCTCACATGGTAGCCGGGAAGATAGACTTCTCCCGGAGCGAGCGGGAACCATCCCACGCCAACGCCGGCGGAGAAGTGGAAGCCCGGACCGCCGCCCACGAACGCGACCAGCGCCGGTGCCCAGACTGGGCGGACTACGACCGGTCCTGGCACCCAGAACCAACCATTGCCTGCAAATGCCCAGCGTCCGTAGTGGAAGGGAGCGAATCCCCAGGGCTCATCCTCAACCCATGTCCAGCCCCACGGGCCCACATAGACCCAGTGACCGAAGCGATAGGGAGCCCATCCCACTACGACGGCGCGCGGCCGCCAGCAGGGACCGTAGCCGGCCACATAACTCCAGTCGCCGTATTCGTCGAGATCTTCATAGCCGGTCATCTCGCGCGAGACGTAGTTGGCGGAATCGGCGTGATCTTCGCGATCGTCGCGATCGAAAGCCCAGGTATCGAAATCATCGCGGTCGGGAATCTGGGAGAGTTCGTAATCCAGATGATCACTTCCGGTGAAGGTCGCGGCCTGATTGGCAACCACCGTATAAGTAAACCCGCCGCCCGTGACTCGGCCGCGACCGTGCCAGACAGTGGTGATGGACTGACTTCCATCCTCACTCACGTCGACGCGGTATTCGCCGGGCTGCAACAGGCTGAAGGCGATGTTGGGTGTATCGATCTCGTAGTTGTCATCGTCATCGACGTGACGCACTCGAACGATGAGCGATCCCTCGGCCAGGCGGATCTGCGTGGTGCGGTCGTCGAGAGTGAGGAAAGTGATTCCGGTCTTCGAGCCCAAGCGGATCGCGGCCGAACCAATGTGAACTTCGGCGCGGGAATCTTCGTCGGCCCAGAGGTCATCGCCGGTGACCATGGGGCGGTTGGGCACGGCTGAGACCCAGTCGTCTTCGCCTGCCGGTCGAAACGAGATTGCGCCTTGGGCAAAGTTCAGCCGCGCGACGCGACCCGGGGGATCCTGATCTTGATCCGGATTCCCACCTTGATCTTGATTCTGACCTTGCTCATCATCCTGCGCTCTTGCCTTAGTAGAGGCTTGCAGCACGAATGCAAAGCTCGCCAGTAGCAACATCCAGGTCCACAACGTGCGTGTGTTCATAGGTTCGCCCCTGAAATCCGTATGTCGTTGATCTTACCGACATCCCTGTAAACACAATAGAGACGGTTAAGTTTCCCAGGGTACGGAAGTGCTTGACGATAGCGGACTTGGAAGGACGAAACGATTTCGCGGAACGAAACCCTGCCTCGAAGATTTGTCATCCTAACGAAGCGAAGGACCTATGCACTCCAGCGCCAGTTGCATAGATCCTTCGCGGCAAAGGACGCCGCTCAGTATGACAAAGCGGCGAAATACCAATCGGTCGTTTTTTCCGGTCAGTTTTTCAGCTTGGGACGTTGGCAGGCATCGACGATCTTTTTAGGATCGATAGCATCTTTGTCCACCTGCTCTTCCATGATCTTTCCATCTTTTCCGATCAGGAAGTTCACGCGGCGCGGCGCCTGATATTCGTTTTTGTAGATGCCGTATTCGTGGGTTACTTTTCCGCCCCAATCGCTGAGAAGGGGGAAGGTCACTCCAATTTGGTCGGCGAAGGCTTTGTTGGCGAAGGCACTATCCATGCTCACACCCAGGACCTGGGTGTCGGCTGCTTCCAGCGCTTTCAAATTCTGCTGGAAGTTTTTCATTTGCTGCGTTCAACCACCGGTGAAGGCGAAGATATAGAACGCCAGGACGACGTTCTTCTTGCCGCGGTAATCGCTTAACTTCACGTCTTTGAGGTCGTTGCCATCAAAGTGTTTCAGCGTGAAATCCGGCGCCATGTCACCCACCTTGGGCATGCCCGAATCCTCCTTCTCGGTCTGCGCGAACGTTGGGGCGGCGGCCGTCATCGCGAGGAGCAACCCCACGGCCAAAACCCCTAGGCGTTTTCTATTCATTTGAACTCCTCCCACAGGAGTGATAGCCCAGCATACCCCGCCTTGGGCATGCGGTAAACCAGGAAGTACCTAAATGGTGTGACGGTACGCATTGCCCAAACCACCAGCAAGACAGTAAAGTTCTGTTCGGAGCCGGTTGCGCAGATGCAAGGCATGGACTCAACCTCGGGGACCCGAAAGACGCAATGAGCATCGCCACTCTGAACGACATTTTCTTCGCCGCGGTCGAACGCAATCTTGATCGCATGATGATGTACCGCGAGGCCGGGAAGTGGCTGCCGGTGACGTCCCGCGAATTTGGGCAAGGCGTTGCCAGGACCGCGCGCGCGCTGCAGGCCTGGGGCGTTCGAGCGGGAGATCGTATGGCCATCCTCAGCGAAAATCGTCCCGAGTGGCCCATGGCCGATATGGCCAGCCTGTTGCTCGGGGCCGTTACGGTGCCGCTCTACACCACGCTCACGGCGGAACAGACCGCATTCGTCCTGAATGATTCTGGTTGCCGGGCCATTTTTCTGTCGTCCGACCAGCAACTGCACAAGATCCTGTCGATCATGTCCCAGACCCAGATCGAAAAAATCGTGATGATGGATGCGCTGGAGTTCAACGGGGATCTCGCTCCGTTCGCCGACAAATGCGTAACCATGAACCAGATTACGTCGCAGGGCCCGGAGGATCTCGGCGCCGAGATCGAAGGGCGCGCGCGCGCGATTCGCCCGGACGACCTGGCAACGATTGTCTACACCTCCGGAACGACCGGCACTTCCAAAGGGGCGATGCTGACCCACGGCAACATCGCATCGAACATTCAGTGCTCGCTGGCCGGGTTCGACATGCGGCCGGGCTTAATCAGCATCTCGTTTCTGCCGCTCTGCCACATCACCGCGCGGCACGTGGATTTTGCCATGCTGTATTACGGCGTGACGCTGGCTTATTGCCCCTTCTTGGACCGGCTGCCCGCGAGCCTGTTAGAGGTGCAGCCTTCCATTTTTGTTGCGGTGCCGCGGGTGTACGAAAAAATCTATGCGCAGGCGGAGCAGAAAGCCAAGGGCCTGCCCAAGCGCGCCATTTTCGATTGGGCTCTTTCCGTGGGACGGACCCATAAGCCGGAGATTCTTGCGGGAAAAACTCCCACCTCGCGTAGTTGGAAGCTGGCGAACAAGCTCGTGT
>CABECU010000972.1_pt1 | contig 11069 bp, 9 predicted proteins | sample 3422571 | NCBI WGS metagenome assembly CABECU01 (sample SAMEA5534328, study PRJEB31848) | metagenome | biome: tundra; feature: field; material: soil | place: USA | collected 2013-05 | depth 0.15 m | reverse complement strand
GGAGTGGGGCGCAAGAAGAAATCATGACCTCCGACGAAAAATCCTTCCATATGACGCCCGACGAATTCCGCCGCCACGGCCACGCCGTGGTGGACTGGATCGCCGACTACCACGCGCGCATCGAATCGTTTCCCGTGCTCTCGCAGGTGAAGCCGGGAGAGATTCGCGCTTCGCTTCCGGCGACTCCTCCGGCGCAGGGCGAGCCGTTTGAGGCGCTGCTGAAAGATGTGGAGCGGTTAATCCTGCCGGGCGTCACCCACTGGCAATCGCCCAATTTCTTCGCATACTTCCCGTGCAACGCGTCAGGTCCGGGGATTCTCGGGGATCTGCTTTCTTCCGGTCTGGGCGTGCAGGGGATGCTGTGGTCGACCAGTCCGGCGTGCACCGAACTCGAAACGCATGTGATGGACTGGCTCGTGGGAATGCTTGGTCTGCCCGAGAAATTCCGGTCATCGCACACGGGCGGAGGCGTCATTCAGGACACGGCTTCGAGCGCCGCGCTCTGCGCCCTCCTGGCCGCGCGGGAGCGGGCCACCCACTATGTGAGCAATAAGAAAGGGTGCGACGGACGGCTGGTCGCGTACGCTTCGACGCAGACCCATTCCTCCCTGGAAAAGGCCGCGATGATTGCCGGCATCGGCGTGGAAAATCTGCGGCTGATCGAGGTCGACGAGAATCTCGCCATGCGGCCTGATGCCTTGGCACGGCAGGTGGACGCCGACCGGCACGCCGGGCTCACTCCGTTTTTCGTGTGCGCAACTGTGGGTACGACCTCTTCGAACGCGATGGATCCGGTTGGCGCGATCGGTGAAGTGTGCCGCCGGCACAATCTTTGGCTGCACGTGGATGCGGCCATGTCGGGCACAGCCATGCTTTGCCCTGAGTTCCGTCACCTGCAAAGCGGAGTCGAACTTGCCGATAGCTACAACTTCAATCCGCACAAATGGATGTTCACCAACTTCGACTGCAACTGCTTCTGGGTCGCCGACCGGAAGGCGCTGATTCAGACCTTAAGCATTCTGCCGGAATATCTGCGGAATCGAGCTACGGAGTCAGGTGCGGTCATCGACTACCGCGACTGGCACATCCAACTCGGACGGCGCTTCCGGTCGCTGAAGCTGTGGTTTGTGATTCGCCACTACGGCGTGGAAGGGCTGCAGCACCACATTCGTCAGCACGTGAAACTGGCGCAGCAGTTCGCGGAGTGGGTGCGGAAGGATGACCGCTTTGAATTGGCCGCGCCGGTGCCGCTGAATCTGGTTTGCTTCCGGCACAAGGGCGGAGATGCGGCCAATCAGGCCATGCTGGATCGGCTGAACCGCAGCGGTGACTTGTTCCTGACGCACACGAAAGTGAACGGCAAACTCACGCTGCGGCTTTGCGTAGGACAGACCAACACGCAAGCGCGGCACGTGGAGAATGCGTGGAAGAGAATTCGCGAAGAAGCGGAGAAAGCGGCGGTTCCAGGGTAAACGGTCAGACTTCCCACGGGTTCAGAGTGGGCACTTGCGTGTTGGCGAAGTCGCTAATATTGCGCGACAGAATGGTCAGACTGTGCTGAAGCGCGGTCGCTGCCAGTAGACCGTCGATGGCTGATAAAGCCCGTCCCTTACGCTTCGCCTCAGCCGCCATCAGACCCCATCGGTCGGCGATGGGCGCATCAATGGATAGAATCCTCCCGGAAAAGCGGGCCTGTAGGTCCAACTCTAGCCACATCTCCAGTTGTGTCTGGCGTTTGCCCCGGGGCAGTCCGGCCACGCCTTTGCGAATTTCCCCTAACGTGAGGACGCTGAGGTAGAGCAGACTTTCATCCGCGGCCTCCATCCACTCCAGCACGCGCGGTTCAGGCTTGTTGCGGACCAACTCCGAGATGCAATTGGTGTCCAGCAGGAATCCGCTCATATCTCAATGTCGCGTCCCGCGTCGCGGTCTCGCTCCAAGTCAAGGTCGACGCCTACCAGGGGAGATTGGCGGAAAAACTGCACAAGATTTTTCGGCTGATGAGATTTACCCACAAGCTGCTCGTATTGCTCCTCCGCCACCATCACGACACCTTCCTTGCCTTGGCGCGTAATGCGCTGCGGCCCCTCGGTTCGCGCCCGACGGAACACCTCGCTGAATCGGGCTTTCGCGCTCTGAATCTGCCAGGATTCTCCGGCGACCTGGAGGCTGCGAGACGGAGTTGACGGAACTCGACGATTGGGCTTCTTCAATAATTTTCTCATGAGACTCAACCTAGATAATGACTAGTCTGACTAGACATAATATAGACGTTTCGTCTTTCCGCAGTCAAGCAAAATTGCGCAGATGTAGCCCGGCTACTGGATTCTTGTGTAACGATGAATTGGACCACGTGGTGGCTAATCGGCCGGCATGGGCGCGGGGTGCGCCACCGCGGGACGGGCTTTCGTAAGCACCGATGTTTCTTCCGGCGTCGCCAGCCACCTGCGCACTTCGGGTAGCGCCTGTCGCATGGCCGCTTCGCCGACGCGGATCAGGTCGGCGGCACGCTTGAAATCATCATAGGCGAATCCCGCGACGTCGGGTTCGATGACCAAATCCGCGGCTTCGCGCCACAGGCAGGACATCGCATCCTGGGCGATGGCGAACGATTGTCCGATGACGTCGAACAGATGGCGCGGCGCTCCGCCCTTGGCCCATGTGCCTTTCAAATGCACGGCCAGCACGCGGTCGGCGCCCATTTCACGCACCGGACGCGTGGGCACTGGATGCGAGAGCATGCCATCGACCAGGTAGCGGCCGCGAATCTCCACCGGCAGAAACATTCCCGGATAGGCGCAACTGGCGCGAACCGGGTCGATGATCGGACCGGAATGAAAGACCACGCCTTCGCCGGTATTGAAGTCGGTGGCGGTCACGCCGAGAGGGATGCGCAGCTCTTCGAAAGTCTTCACCTTCAAGAGGCGAGTGAGGAAGGAAATCATGCGGTCGTTGGAGGCAAAGCCGCAGCGCGAGAGCGTCCAACGCGCGAAGGTGGTGAAGCGGACGCTGGCCGCCATGTCTTCCAATTCCTGGAGCGAGACGCCGCTGCAATAGGCCGCGCCGATCAGCGCACCCACGCTGGTGCCGGCGACGGCGCGGACAGGAATTCCTTCTTGTTCGAGGACTTTCAAAACTCCCACGTGCGCGATGCCGCGGGCAAATCCCCCGCCCAAAGCCACGCCAATGGCTGGAATCCGGGACGGCAAAACAGGGGCAGCTTGGCGGGAGAGCTCCCGCCCAAAGGCTTGTACGGACCGAATAATCTTCCCCAGACTATTCACAGCAAACCCCACGTTTCCCGCCCGCTCCCGCCGACTGCTAAAACTTTACCTAGCATCTATGATGCCACAATTGCGCAGAGGGCTGTAAGGGCACAACGGTGCCACATTCTATTACTTTGGGGAGGGCGCCGCGCACGGTAACTGTTACCGTGGAACCCGCATGCGTGTGACGAAATTCCTGTAGACCTGCTAAGTTGCGGACAGTATGATGCGCGAGATTTCAGCCGGTGGCGTTGTCATCCGGAAGGAAGACGGGGTCTGGTGGGTAGCCGCCATTGAGTTGCCCGCGGCGACAGCTGCTGTTTCCACCCCCAGCCAACGAGCAGTTCGCTCGAAATCGAAGGCGGTTTTGTGCCTGCCCAAAGGCTTGCTTGATCCCGGCGAGAAAGCGCTCGATGCGGCCCTGCGCGAAGTTCGCGAGGAAACGGGAATCACCGCGGTTCCGATCACTAAACTTGGGGACATCAAATATGTGTACGTGCGCTCCTGGGGCGATGGCGAGCGCGTGTTCAAGATCGTCAGCTTCTACTTGCTGCGCTATGAATCGGGACAGATCGATAGTATCGCCGCCGAGATGCGCATCGAAGTCGGGCGCGCGAAGTGGGTACCCCTGGAAAACGCGCCCCAGCTATTGGCCTATGGGGGCGAGAAGCAAATGACGCGCCAGGCGCTGGAATATGTCGGGGCCCACGCGGAGCTGTGAAAGGGGCTCTGGATAAATTGTCCTCCGAGCGATTACCATTGCAGGTTCACAAGTCCCCGCCGGGACGAGCCCGATGCCATCTTCCCCCATTACAAATCCACCATTTTCTCCGTGTCCTGCGTGGTTCGAATGTATTCATCTCGAGGCCTGATTATGAAGCGCATCAATAAAGTCGCCATCCTCGGCGCCGGAACCATGGGCGCCCGCATCGCCGCGCATTTTGCCAATGCCGGTGTCCCCAGTTATCTGTTCGATATCGTTCCTCCTGACGCCGACGGCCCCGCGCGAAACAAATTCGCCGCCGCCGGACTCGACGCCGCAAAAAAATCCAAGCCAGCCGCGTTCATGGAGACGTCGCTTGCCCGATTGGTCACGGTGGGCAATTTCGAAGACGACATCAAGAAACTCGCCGACGTCGACTGGATCATCGAAGCCGTGGTCGAGAACCTCGACATCAAGCGGGCCTTGCTGAAGAAAGTGGAAGCCGTCCGCAAGCCCGGGACGATCGTCACCACTAATACCAGCGGCCTGCCCGTGGGCAAGATCGCCGAAGGATTCTCCGACGACTTCCGCTGGGCCTGGTTTGGCACGCATTTCTTTAATCCGCCGCGATACATGCGGCTGTTGGAAATCATCCCTACCCCCGAGGCGGACCGCGCCGCCATCGACGCCATCGCTCACTTCTGCGACGTGCGTCTTGGCAAGGGCGTCGTCATCGCCAAAGACACGCCCAACTTTATCGGCAACCGCATCGGCACGTTCTCGGTGTTGAACGTCATCCGCCTGATGCAGGAAATGGGCCTCACCATCGAAGAAGTGGACGCCCTCACCGGACAAGCCGTGGGATGGCCCAAGTCCGCCACCTTCCGCACCATCGATCTGGTCGGTCTCGACATCCTCGGCCACGTGGTCGGCAACATGACCACCAACGTCCACGACGAGCGCAGCGACCTGCGATTGCCTGAATTCTTCGGCAAGATGCTGGAGCGCAAATGGCTGGGTGACAAAACCAAAGGCGGCTTCTACAAGAAAGCTAAGAGCAGTGAAGGCAAGGAAGACGAACGCCTCGCCCTTGATTGGAAGACGCTCGAATACCATCCGCGCCAGAAGCCGAAGTTTCCCGCGCTCGACATGGCGAAATCCATCGAGGACACCGGCACACGTCTGCGCACCCTGCTAGGCCTCGATGGCAGTGGTCCGCAGAAGGGCGACAAGGCAGGAGTATTTCTCTGGTCGGCACTCTCCGATCTTTGGACGTACTCCGCCAACCGCGTGCCTGAAATTTCCGATTCCATCGTTGAAATCGATCGCGCCATGCGTCTCGGCTTTAACTGGGAACTCGGCCCCTTCGAACTGTGGGACGCCGCCGGCGTCGAAGCCACGGTGGCTCGCATGAAGAAGGAAGGCAAGCCGGTGCCAGCCAATGTCGAGAGGCTGCTGGCCTCGGGACAAAAGTCCTGGTACATCGATGACCCAAAATCGCCCGCGGGACGCAAGTACTGGGAACTGGGAACGGAAAGCTGGGAATCGGTTCAAGTCCCGGCTGGAGTATGGTCGGTCACGGTCGCGAAGAAATCCAACGGCGTGGTCAAGAAGAACTCCGGAGCATCGCTGGTGGATCTGGGCGACGGCGTGGCCTGCATCGAGTTCCACAGCAAGATGAACTCGCTGGGAGCCGACATTATTAGCCTGATTACGCAATCCCTGAAGCCCGGCGGTCCGGGGGACGGATTCGACGCGTTCGTCGTCACCAACGACGCGACGAATTTTTCCGTCGGCGCCAACCTGATGCTGCTGCTCATGAGCGTGCAGGAAGAGGAGTGGGATGACGTTGACCTTGCCATCCGCCAGTTCCAGGGGATGACGCAGGCCATCAAGTTCTCGCCGAAGCCTGTGGTGTCCGCGCCGTTCGGGTTGTGCCTGGGTGGCGGCACGGAAATTTCTTTGCACGCCGCGGCACGCCAACCGCATGCCGAACTGTATACCGGGCTGGTCGAAGTCGGAGTGGGCTTGCTGCCGGGCGGCGGAGGCTGCAAGGAGATGCTCCTGCGTGCCGTGAACAGCGCGGCCGCATCACGCGGAAAAGTTTCGGGCGAAGCTCTCGCCGGCTCCGTCGAAATGATGGAAGCGATGAAGAAAGCTTTTGAGGCCATCGCCACCGCCAAGGTCGCCACGTCGGCGCACGAAGCCCGCGCTCTCGGCTTCCTCTCCGATTCCGACCGCATCACCATGAACCGCGAGCGCGTGCTCTCCGATGCCAAGGCGCGCGCGCTCGAACTGGTGCGCGCGGGATACGAGCCGCCGGTGCCGCGCACCGACATTCCCGCGCCGGGAGAGAATCTTCTGGCCGCGCTGAAGATGGGCGTTTACATGATGCGGCAGGGCGACTTCATCACCGACTACGAAGTAAAACTGGGCGGAAAGATTGCCGAAGTGCTCTGCGGAGGCAATGTAACTCCGGGCACCCCGGTGAGCGAGCAGTACATCCTTGACCTGGAGCGCGAGGGCTTCAAATCCCTCTGCGGCGAAAAGAAAACGCAGGAGAGAATTCAGTTCACGCTGAAAACGGGAAAAACACTGAGGAACTGAGAGAGTGCCCCATCCTAATCTCGCCGCACTTTGGCGAGATTAGGATGGGGACTTTGATTCCCCCGCAATCTCCGTGCCGCTCCCCGCATTTCTCTTGCGCTACAATCGCCTCATGCGAAGACCTCTGCTAGCTGCTGCTGCGGTCATCGGTCTGACCGTCCTCATTTCTTCAACCCCACTCGCCAACGCCCAATCCAACCAACAAAAAGACGCTCCCGCAAAGGAATCTGCTCCCGACGTCCCAGATGCGATCGCCGTCCCTGCAGGATTGGAGCCTGTGCTGTTCGTGCGCGCCAAGGGATCGCAGATCTACACCTGCCAGGCTGGCGCGGACGGCAAGTTCAGTTGGACGCTCAAAGGTCCCGACGCGGAGTTGAAGGATCGAAAGGATAAAGTGATTGGGCAGCACTCCGCCGGTCCAACCTGGAAACTGAAAGATGGCAGCGAAGTCACTGGTAAAGCGGTGGGACATGTCGACTCGCTGGACGCAGACTCGATTCCCTGGCTGCTGGTAAATGTCGAGAGCCATGCGGGCAAGAGTGGTGTGTTGACCAACGTGACGACGATTCAACGCGTACATACGCACGGCGGCAAACCCGGCAACGACGCTTGCGATGAGTCGCACAAAGACGCGGAAACCAAGAGCGATTACACCGCCGATTATTACTTTTACGCGCCGGCGAAGTGATGGTCGTGCGCTTGAAGCCGGCGCAGAACCGTGGGCATCTAATCGATAGCCTGCCGAGAACGGAGAAATATTATGCGTGAAGTCATCATCGCTTCTTCTGTGCGTACGCCCGTGGGACGCGCCTACAAGGGCACGCTCCGCGCCACTCGTCCCGATGAACTGGCCGCAATCGCGATCAAGGGCGCGCTGGAACGCGTGCCGCAACTCGATGCCAAGGAAATCGAAGACGTCATCCTGGGCTGCGCCATGCCCGAGGCCGAGCAAGGCATGAACGTGGCCCGCATAGCCTCCCTGCGCGCGGGATTGCCCGTAGAAGTCTCGGCGCTCACCATCAACCGGTTCTGTTCCTCGGGACTGCAGGCGATTGCCATGGCGGCTGAACGCATCATGAGTGGCGGCGCGGAAGTGATCGTCGCCGGCGGAACGGAATCCATGTCGATGATTCCGATGGGCGGTCATAAGATCTCTCCCAATCCATGGCTCGTCGATCACTATCCGGACGCGTACCTTTCCATGGGACTCACGGCCGAGCGGGTCGCGCAGCGCGTGGGCATCACGCGCGAAGCGGCGGATGAGTTCTCGCTGCGTAGCCATCACAAGGCGCTGGCGGCGATTCAAGCGGGAAGGTTCGACGAAGAAGTTGTGCCCGTACCGGTGAGTTTCAGCACGCCGAATGGCTCCAAGCCGAAGCGTCAGGAGATTGTATTCAAAGTAGACGAAGGGCCGCGCGGTGACACTTCGCTCGAAGCGCTGCTCGCGCTCAAGCCTGCGTTTCACATGAAAGGCACGGTGACTGCCGGGAACTCGTCGCAGATGTCGGATGGCGCTGCAGTCGCCGTCGTGATGTCCGCCGAGCGGGCGAAGGCCCTGGGCATCAGGCCGCTGGCTCGGTATGTGTCGTTCGCGACCGCGGGATACAAGCCGGAAGAAATGGGACTCGGCCCGGTGTTCGCAATTCCGAAAGCGCTGAAGATGGCGGGGCTGAAGCTCTCTGACATTGATGTGATCGAGTTGAACGAGGCCTTCGCGGCGCAGTCGCTGGCGGTGATCAAGGAAGCGGGACTGGACCCGGAGAAAGTGAATCCGAACGGAGGCGCAATTGCGTTGGGACATCCCCTCGGATGCACGGGAGCCAAGCTGACGGCGACCATAATCCGCGAACTGAAGCGGCGCAATGCTCGCTATGGCATGGTGACGATGTGCGTGGGCGGAGGCATGGGAGCCGCCGGAATTTTCGAAAACCTAAACTGACAACGTTGTTATAATTCGCCTCAGGAGGTTCCTATGACTCTCGCTCGCCTTCTGCTCGCCGCGCTGCTGATTTGCTCTCTGCCTGCTTTCTCTCAAGATCAAGAAATGAGCACAGCCCAGATCCCGGCCAACGGCGCTTCTGTTTCTGGGGCGAACAGAAATGCAGCGGCCACGCCTTCGGAGCCTTGGAAGATCATTCCAAATCCGCCTTCGGACTTGAACTCCGATTCGGCGGACCACGTTCGTGTTGACCAATTCCGTTTGAATCAAGGACCAGTGATCTCGCCCTGGGTCGTGCCACTGGATGCGGATACGACCTGCTATACGATGCGCAGCTATGTTGTAGCGCGCGATTCCAAGGACTCGGAATCTACGCATCCGGCGGGCTATTCGACCTGCCAACCAGCATCCCGGTATCGTGTGAAAACCACTGTGGAAGGGCCTGTTTTGTTGCGACGCTGAGCACTTTTGCGTAACATTTCTTTACCCAATTGCAACGCTCTTTGACACGGTTCAGAGGTACGCTTTTATTGGACTAACAGTCCAAAGAAAACAGGGCATCCTCAGCCCTGGTCTGGTTGGTAAGAGGTGCTTTATGCGGCTCTCCAGCCTTTGTTTAGTGGCAGTTCTCGTCTGCTCATCGGCAGCATTCGCACAACATTCCTCGGGCGGCGGCGGAAGTTCCGGCGGCTCGGGCGGCTCCAGCGGCGGCGGATCCCACAGCAGCTCTTCTGGCGGATCGAGCGGAGGTGGCTCTCACAGCAGCTACTCCGGAGGATCCGGTTCTTCCGCGAGCAGTCACAGTTCCGGTGGTTCGGTTTCGCGTGGCGGATCGGTTTCGCACGGCTCGAGTGTGCGCGCTTCGAGCTCGGGGACGACCTCTTTCCGCTCCGATATGCATAAGTCTCCCTCGAATACTTTGCACTCGATCCGTGAGCCGAATGCGGGGGTACGAACCAAGTCTGAAGCGTCTGGCAAGAAGAGCTTCTTCTCATTCTTGCGTCATCCCTTCCGGAAACCTGAGTCGAAGCCCAAGCCGGTAGCTGACTTGCGGCGCAGGATTTGTTTCAAAGGCCCCTGCCCTGTCTGTCCCACAGGACAGGTCGGGGTCCGCGGCGGATGTGTGGGAATACCAGTCCCGAACCACAGGCACAATTTCTGCTCACAAGGGGAGATTTGGAATGGCGGCGCTTGCCTGTTGCAGACCCGTTTTCTGGATGACTGCAGTAGCCTGCGCCTGGCCATGGATCGGCAGGCTCAGCGAATGCATGCCGCTGAGGCGGCGCAGCAAAGCGCCTGCTACACGGGACCGAGCCGGCAATGCTCGGACTTGAGCAGCTCGGCGCAGAGTGAAAGCAGCCTCTATCGATCGTGGCAGGACCGGTACAACCGGTGTCAGCGGCGCTCGATGATCGCCTATCCATTTGGCGGCGGGATCTGGAGTTATTCGGCGGGCCTGCTGTTTGATCGGTTGGAGATGGACTGGGAGTATCCGTAGAGGGCGGGCAGATAGCAGCAGTTTGGAAAGCAAGATTCGAAAGTGCCAAAACTGCGGCACAAAACCCCCATAAACACGGGGATCCTCGTATATCTTTCCTCTGCACTTCCGCATTAGAATTGTGGTGTTCAGTCCGCCGCGTCCTTCATGGGCTCGGCGGTTTCTTTATCGAGGGATCGACATGGCAACGACCACGGCAGTTCCGAAGAATAAGATTTCCGGCGGCAGCTTTCTGCTGGAATCCAGACAGCCCGAAGAAGTTTTTACGCCTGAAGATTTCAGCGAGCAACACCAGCTTATCGGGCAGACGGCGGAAGAGTTTGCCATGAATGAAATCGTGCCCAACATCGAAAAGATTGAGCACAAGGATTTCTCGGTTTCTCGAGACCTTCTGAAAAAGGCCGGGGAACTCGGTCTGAGCGGGGTCGAGATCCCCGAAGCCTACGGTGGCCTCGAAATGGATAAGGTGACCGCCGCAGTCATTGCCGATCACATCGCGAAATATGCGGGCTTCGCCACGACCTGGGGCGCGCACAGCGGCATTGGCATGTTGCCCATTGTGTACTTCGGCACCGAAGCACAGAAGAATAAATACCTGCCGCGATTGGCTTCCGGCGAGATTGTGGGTGCGTATGCCTTGTCGGAAGCCTCGTCTGGCTCCGACGCACTCAACTGCCGCGCTCGCGCCGAGCTTTCGTCCGACGGCAAACACTACATCCTCAACGGCGAAAAAATGTGGATCACCAACGCCGGCTTCGCCGACCTGTTCACGGTCTTCGCCAAAATCAACGGAGAAAAGTTCAGCGCATTCCTGGTCGAAAGGAATTTTCCCGGTTTCTCCGTCGGCGCCGAAGAACATAAGATGGGCATTCGCGGGTCGTCCACGTGCCCCATCATTCTCAACGACTGCAAAGTGCCGGCGGAAAACCTGCTGGGCGAGATCGGCAAGGGGCACGTGATCGCCTTCAACATTTTGAACGTGGGCCGCTTCAAGCTGGGTGCGATGTGCGTGGGCGGAGGCCGCGTCTCGCTGGAGAACGCCATTGGCTACGCCAA
>CABECU010000918.1_pt1 | contig 11613 bp, 11 predicted proteins | sample 3422571 | NCBI WGS metagenome assembly CABECU01 (sample SAMEA5534328, study PRJEB31848) | metagenome | biome: tundra; feature: field; material: soil | place: USA | collected 2013-05 | depth 0.15 m | reverse complement strand
CGGCACAAGGAAGAACAGGATGTTGCCGACTTTGTAGAGAACGATTCCCGTGAGGTTGATCATGTCACAATGTTCGGCCGATAGAGCTGCCAAAGCCAAGGTAGTTCAACTCTGCGTGGGAGCAAGGAGCCATCCCGGGCGCTATTGAGGGAGTTCTTACGAAGCGAGCCGTCGCTTCAAGGCGGTAACGGTGTCGGGGTTCGCCTTTATCTTGAGACGAACACCCTTTTCCTCGTACGATTCGCTGAGCACGGGGATATTCTTACGGATATCGGCGAGCACGCCTTCCTTGCCGTAGGGAACGACGAGCTCCACCTGAGCCATGCTATCGAAGAAGAAACTGACGATACGGGAGTGAAGTGCCTCGATGTCCTTGGGGTTCAGCGCGGACATCGCAATGGCCTCGGGGAACTCTTTCTCCAGCAATGCCTTTTGCGAAATATCGACGGCGTCGATCTTGTTTAGGATCAGAAGAGATGGGAGCTTTCCCGCCCCAATGCCTTCGAGCACTTCTTTCGTCACCTGAATGTGGGAGCGCAACGCCGGATCCGCCGCATCCACTACGTGAAGCAGAAGGGAGGCGTCCAGCGCTTCGTCGAGAGTCGACCGGAATGAGGCCACCAGATCGTGGGGAAGATTTCGAATGAAACCAACCGTGTCGGAAACGAGAATCCGAGGTTGAGTCTCCGGCTGCAACGCTCGCACCGTGGTATCCAGGGTCGCAAAGAGCTGGTCGGCCACGAGCACTTCGCTCGAGGTGAGCGCCCGCATGAGTGAAGACTTCCCGGCGTTGGTGTAGCCGACGATGGCGACCTTGGGCAAACCTTCGCGATGACGGCGGCGCTCGACTTGCTCTCGATGCACCGCTTTGAGCTCTTGTTGCAGTTCGCTGATTCGGTCCCGCACTTCCCGGCGCTCGATCTCGTGAAAGGACTCGCTGACCCCTCGCCCGCCGCGTCCCCCACCCTTTCGCTCTTTGGCCCCCGACACGCGCTCGCGGGGCGCGAGGTACTTGAGCCTTGCCAACTCCACCTGAAGTTGCGCTTCCTTGGTGCGAGCATGACGATGAAAAATCTCGATGATGACAGCCGGCCGATCGTAAACCTCCACGCCGGTTGCTTCTCTAATGTTTCTGACTTGTGTGGGGGTTAGTTCGTGATCGAACACCACGCTTTCGACCTTGCGGGGCGCTTTCACGAGCTCGCTCAGCTGTTCGAGTTTTCCCGGCCCGATGAGAGACGCGGCTGTAGGGGACTGCAGTTTCTGCGTGAGCGTTCCGACGATATCCCATCCCAGCGTTTCAATGAGTTGCCTCACTTCCTGAAGTGACGCATCGTGCTCTTCGGCGGGCGTCTTCTGGAGCTGCACATCTATAAGGATGGTGGCCGGCCTAACTTCGGACTCTGAAGGATGGGTCATCTTGAAAACATATCTCAATTAAGTTCAGGCTGGCAAAGCTTTGGCGATTGTTTGGGAAGCAGGAAGTATACGCAAACAGTAACTCAGCAAAACCATGCGGGCCGCCGTTGATTGTCAACCCGGACAGTCCCACTCTGTTGGACACGGCAAGCGCGTGAGAGAGGAGACACCTGTCGCGGTTTCGCCCGAGTGACGGGCAAGCCGGAAGTTAACTGATGACATAACGACGTCGGCCTCGCGACGACCCGAGTAGACTTCCCCGCAGCTTCGCGACTTGTGCTTGTAGGGCTCTGTTCTCCAACTTCAGACGGCGGTACTCCAATGTACGGCGGACTACATTCAGCAGTTCTGCCCCCCGTGACCCGTGACGGCATTCCAAGGACTTTCCGAGCCGCCGACAGTCACGAAAAGCTCGTTGTCCTGCGGCCTTATTTGACGACCGTGAGTTTGTACACCGCCCCGATGTTGTTCGCGCCTCCATTGAGCGTCGTACCGTATAGGTTCCCGGCTCCATCTATGACTATCCCCGTTAGCACCTCTGCGGTGTGACTGAAGCTGTGCAGCAGGGTTTCTTTGCCTGTGGTGTCCAGTTTCCACACCAACGGAAATTGATTGTTGATGGATACATTGCTGCTCAAAGTGACGCCGTAAAAGTTTCCCGTTTTGTCCATTTGCACCGGCCCGATGGGGCTAAACCCATCGTCGCATTTAGACAGGGAGCAGAAGCTGTAGAGCAACGTTTCCGCGCCGTCAGCTTCGGACAACTTGAATACCGTCCCCCCCGTCTCATCTAGCGGGTCGTTCGCGCCGCCCAGTACAGTGACGCCGTAGAGATTGCCGTTCACATCGTGTATCAAGTTGTAGGACGGCTCGAATCCGTCTCCAGGTGCTCCGAAGCTGTGCAGAACCGTCTCGACGCCCGAAGGCGTCACCTTGAACAAAGTTCCACCGAGACCGAATGCGCCGCCGAAAGCGGTAGTTCCATACAGGTTGCCCGACTTATCCCTTGTGAGACCACCTGAGGGAGACTCGCCGTCCGCGCAAGCTGCGAGGGAGCAGAAATTGTAGAGCACGCTGAAATTGTTGCTGGCATCTATCTTAAACACGAGTCCTGCCAAGCTGTTCGTTTGCGCGGTACCGTAGATATTGCCTGCTGAATCGACGAGCACGCTAGACGGTGAACTTCCATCTGTCCCCCCAGTAAAGCTGTAGAGTACCGTCTCTACGTTGGATGGTGTGATCTTGAATACCGTTCCAGCACCGAAAGTACCGCCCTCCACAGTTGTGCCGTAGAGATTGCCTGCCGCGTCCCGGAAAAGGCTGGTTTGCGGATTTACTCCGTCTGGAGGCGCTTGAAAGTAGTGCAAGACCGACAGCACACCTGACTTGGTTACTTTGAAGACGGTCCCGCAGCCCAGGTTGCAAAAAGTGCGATTTCTTCCCCCAGCTGCACTCGTCCCGTAGAGATTTCCAGCCGAGTCCACAATCAGTGACGATTCGAGGAATCTTGGATCGGTCAAAGTGTTCTTGACGCTGTAAAGCGTACTGTATTTATAAGTCTGGGAGTGGGCAACTGGGTCAATACCAAGCGCGACGAAGGCAACCACAAAGTACCAAACTGTTCGTGAAATTCGATGTTGCATTGGGTCCTCCCTCCGCAAAATATGATAGGGGCAAGCAGAGCGTCAGCGTTCCATCGTTAAATCAACCGAAGGACAGAGTGCCGCGACTGACGAGGACAGGTTTACCCGCCGGGGACCTTATGTCAAGCGCAATCCTTCCCACGCGGCAGGTGTCCTGGTACGGTGTCCCGCCGGGGCTCCACGGGTCATGGGTCTTCACAGGCAGATCCAGATAGGACGCCCGCTGCGCCTCTCGATATACCGTCAACTTGGGTGTTTCTTCTGCCGGGTACCGCTCAAACAAGCTTGCGTCGGCTCCGGCCAGTGCCACCCGAATTCGATGCCCTTTTCGCTAGGAGAGTGTCGGAAACAATGAAGGTATCCAGAAACGCTAGTGCTGTATCGGACGCGCCCCATATGGAGTGGCAGGTGGATTCCTGAGGGGTGCGGGGCTGCTGGGCCGCTGTGTTAGGAGATGTGCGACTAAGTTTTGGCTGTGGCTAATGAGACATCACCACGCTAAGCTCGAAGGGGACCGGTGTCAATGACCGCTTTCGGTGCAGTGCTCGGACTCAGTTCACAGGCGCTCTTCTTCGACTTGATGGCGGTGAAGGCCGACCAGCACTGCTCGACTTCCTTGCTGCCGCAGTGTGGGCAACCATGGTCAACCAGGCGGACTCTTCTGTGGAGTTGCCGGAGCACGGGCCGCTTCCCTCAGCTCGCGGCATCGCTTCCACACTGCCCTGCCCGGAACCCTGCCTCTGCCGCCGTGGAGTCGTACGCAATTGGAGTAGAATCAGAATCAAACTCTCCCGAGCAGTTTTCCCAGGGGGTTGCACTCATGGAAACGCTCAACGCGCCGGATACTACCCGCGGGGAAATGACCCGCATCGGCAAGTCGGTTGTGATTAAAGGGGAACTCTCGTGCAGCGAGGACCTTTATATAGATGGCCGGGTCGAAGGCACCATCGACCCGAAAGGAAACCGTCTGATCATCGGACCGAACGGGAGCGTTAAAGCCAACGTCAATGCTTGCGCTGTAATCGTGCAGGGTAAGCTGGAAGGCACTATTCATGCGAGCGACCGGGTCGACTTAAAGCAGTCGGCCATTGTCGTGGGCGATATCACGACTCAGCGCATCTCCATTGAGGAAGGCGCGCACTTAATGGGAAGTGTCAACATCCAGAAAGAGGCACCAAAGAAGGAAGTACTGGGTGGGATTGCTCTTTCCCCAAGTGAGGCTGCTCAGCCAGAAAAAAGATGACCCCTTCTTGAACCTGATGGTTGAAGCTTGAAACAGACCATAGCAATGAGTGTGGCTCAGAACTACATTTCGCAACTATGGATTGTGGATTATTCTTGCAGATGCAGCTAGGACTTCTAGAACCCGGACCAGTTAGCAAGAGCTCCAATCAAAGGGGTCCGATCAATGAGAATCGCACAGGTTGCACCACTTTACGAAAGCGTTCCCCCCAAACTATATGGGGGTACGGAGCGTGTCGTATCGTGGCTTACGGAGGAATTGGTCCGTCTCGGCCACGATGTCACTCTGTTTGCGAGCGGCGACTCCCTGACCACTGCCCGTCTGGTCGCGCCCTGCCAGAAAGCTTTGCGACTGGATTCGAGCTGCGTAGACCAGTTGGCGCATCATGTGCTAATGCTGGACCAGGTCTTCAGCGAAAAAGAGAATTTCGACTTAATTCATTTTCACGTTGATTATTTACACTTTCCTTTCAGTCGCCGGCAGCCTATCGCGCATGTTACAACCCTTCATGGCAGACTCGACCTTCCCGATTTGGTGCCCCTTTATCGGCACTTCAGGGACATACCGGTGATCTCAATTTCAGATGCTCAGCGTAAGCCTCTACCTTGGGCGAATTGGCAAGGCACGGTCCATCATGGTTTGCCGCGAGAATCTTTTTCTCTAGGCGGCGGAAAGGGCAAATACCTCGCATTCCTCGGACGGACCTCGACTGAGAAGGGTTTAGACCAGGCTATCGAGATCGCGAAACGAGCTGAAATGCCGCTGAAGATCGCAGCCAAGATCGATCGAGTTGATGTGAAATACTTTGAGACCGTTATCAAGCCGCTGCTTGATCATCCCCTCATTGAGTTCATCGGCGAAGTTGGCTATCCAGAGACAAACGTGTTCCTGGGCAACGCTGCTGGTCTTCTCTTTCCCATCAATTGGCGCGAGCCCTTTGGCTTAGTGATGATTGAGGCCATGGCTTGCGGCACGCCGGTAATTGCTTACCCGCTGGGTTCCGTTCCAGAGGTCATGCAAGACAGAGTCACAGGATTTATCGTACCTGACTTGGAGGGTGCTGTAGAAGCAGTGAAGAGACTTGGAGAAATCGACAGAAGGAAATGCCGACGGTACTTTGAACGGCATTTTAACGCCGAGCGCATGGCGCAGGATTACTTGACCATTTACCAACGGCTGGTTCGAAGGGAATCCTCATCGATCCCCGTTTCCGACGGAGTTCTCAGTTGGATGAAGATGGCGTGACCCAGCAGTACTACATAGCTACGAAGTCATCGCCTGCTGATGACCGCGCCCGAGTTTCTAAAATACGGCAGACTGTTTCTCCGTGTTCGACCATCTGGGGATATCCAAACGTCCGTTGGCTGACGTCCTCATGCTTGCATTTGTGCTCAGCAAGTTGGAGCCTGAGACTTTCTTGTGCGTCCGCAACCCTCTTAATGGCGGTCTAAGGTAATTACGGTCTTCAGTCAATCCGTCCTCCCCGGCAACATCCTTGCCTTCAAGACAATCAGCAAACAAGAATACGAGACCCGGTCGGATTTCCGCGCGGTTTCCGGTGATCTCAGCCTCATAGAGGCGAGCCAGCTTCTTGCCTCCCCAATCGTCCCCGTGCCGGGTCCTGAGAGTCGACGCACGATCATGAAGCCAGGCCCCTCGACTTGCAGCAAGAGTTCCGACCTGAGTAGAGGGATTCCTGGGATTCCCCATCGCACCAACTAACGATTGATGGTGAGATGGGCTATCTCAGCAATCGTCTGATTTGGCAGGCCCGGTAGGACGATCTTCGATTTGCATTTCCAGAGACTGGGTGAGAATGCCATTAGGCTCTAGGTTGGATATCTGCGTGCTGATCACTGTGCATTGTGGTGTTTTGTGCGCTTCTTCAGGAAATACTTGACGCATCCGATCATGAACACGACGGCTCCAGCGACGAACGTTAGCGTTGCGCCGTATCCCCCGCCGGATCCCAGCGAATGAAGAAAAGCGGAAACTCCAATTACCATCAGGGAAATTCCGCCGAGCACTAGCTTCATGGAGTTTGACATGTTGTTCACCTGCCATCTTGCTTCCGCTTCGCAGCAGTTCCAAATCTGCTCCCTTGAGTCCCGGTCCTTATCTTGAAACAGTACTCCCTACACTATTTCTCAAAGTGTGCAAGTTTGACCAGTCGCGCCATTATGCGCAAGTCGTATCATCCCCCTGTGAGAACTCCTTTACCGTTGTCTGGTCGGTGGGCTGCGCATCTATTGTTGAGGGCGCCGCGTTCTTAACGCAACAAAGGCCCACTCCGGATCGATTTGAAGAACTCACTTGGGAACTGGCCCAGCAAGGACGCGCTCTGAGCGGGCCAGCCTATCTGGGTGCCGTGAACATACTGCAACGCATCGCCCGCAAAATCGCGCGATTCTTTGCAAGCTACGATATTTGGCTCACGCCGACTCTAGGGGAGCCACCGTTGCCGCTCGACAGCTTCGACGCGCCGCCGGGAAATCCGATGTACGGCTTGCAGCGGGCAGTCGCGTTCGTTCCCTTCACGCCGGTCTGCAACGTGACGGGCCAGCTCGCGATGTCGGTGCCTCTGTTCTCGAACGCAGAAGGGCTGCCGGTCGGCCACGCACTTTGTGGGGTGATTCGGTGACGAGGCCACGCTTTTCCGCCTGGTCGCCCAACTCGAGGCCGCACGGCCCTGGGCTGCTCGCTATCCGGCAAACCTCTCATCCGAGTAGTTTTGTTCCGGAGAAGCTCCTCGCTTTTCAGCCATACGTTCAAGGGTTTCGATTCCACTTCGTGCGTCGTCGGCAAACGAGAAGTAATTCGGCTGCTTCCTGTTTACCCGTCACTCGCCCAATGGCATTCCTCACGACGCGCGGAAAATAAAAAACGGGCTGGCAGCGATGCGACGCATCGTTACCAGCTCGTTTGGTCGCTTGACTTGCAAGGACTGCGGCTATCCAGCCTGCCTGCGGCGCAATCAATGCGGCTTTTCCGCGGGAGGACGGCTCTCCGGCTTTGGTGCAGTTTGGCGCGGCGCTTGGCGCTGCTCCACCTGCTTCTGCTGAGTGGCATGCTTTTGCTCAAGCTGTTGCGTTTGTTGAGTGTGGCGCTGCTCCATCGGCTGTTTTTGCGCTTCGTTGTAGTTTTTCTTGGTGGCTTGCTGGTGTTCTTTTTCCTGCTGCTGCTGGAGTTTTTGGTGATCCTGTGCTTGCTTGGTAGCTAGCTTATCCTGTTGCTGCTGATACTTCTTGTCGGTTGCGGCGTTGCCGGTGTTTGGCGGCGTGAACGCGTGCGGCTGCAATTCGGCGGCGTGATTTTTGGTGTTGGGACGAGCTTCGGTAGTATTTTCTGGGCGATTTTCCGTGCTGGGACGCGCTTCATTTGCAGGGCGCGCTTCATTGCCGCGTTCCGCCTTCGTCGGAGGAGCCTTGTATTCGCCGCCCGCCTGTCTGGTCGCAACAACGCCAGTTTTGAAATCCCCGGGTTTGGCCGTAGCCGCGATGGGCGGCTTGCCCTGGTTGGCGGAAGCACGCAGCTCGGGATTACTCCGCGCTGCCTGAACGTGCTGCGTCTGCGTGGCTACCGGACCGACGTGGTGCTGGTTAGCGTAGGACTCTTGCTGCGACGTCGGGCGCGATTCGACCCCACCCGTACCCCCGTTGTAGCTGACGTGAGTTTCGGACACATTCGTGACCCTGGTATTGTAGGTGTTGTGAATGATGGTGGTGTTCACGTGATTCACGTAAGTGTTGTAGGAGAAGTGACCACCTTCCCAGCGGCCGCCTTCATAACCAACACCGCCGTAGCCGAAGCCATAGTTGATGCCGCCGTAGAAGCCCACCTCTGGGCCCCAATATCCTTCATGGAAAAGGAACGCGCTGCCTCCCCAGCCCCAATAACCTGGGGTCCATAAGTAGCCGACCTGGGGTGCCTCGACCCACGTCCCCGGCACCCAGTAGTAGCCATCGTCGTCGTCATAGGCCCAGTAGCCGGGTGTCCATAGGTAGCCGTCGTCGGGACAGATTGGCTGCTCATAAACGGGAAGTGCCGGGGGGCCGAAATTCACGGAAATGCCGACCCCGATTTGAGCGAATGCACCGTGGGAAAAAACCAGCAAGGCAAATGAAAATAGCAACGAGCGAATAGCAACCGTAGTACGCATTGTGCCTCCTTCTGCCCGCTCATCCTTATTTGTTGCCCCGGTACGGCGAGAGGCTCACGGGCGCGGATATGAGCGGCGTCGCGTCGATGCAAGGGTTCCACGGAGGCACTGGCCGAGTCTGTGCACTACTGCTCACTTTTCTATCTGCCTCAAATGATCGCTCCTCGGGCCATAACGAAACCATAAACTGGGCACGAGGTCTGGATATCTTCTTTTTCCTGTGACAAAAATGCAGCGACGAATCCGTCAACTCCCGGTTGGGCGGCAACCCTTCCCTTACCAGATTATGGAAGGATTGCCCGTCACTCGGGCGGAACCGCTTTTCTCCTGAGGCAAGTTTGAACGTTCGACGAACTTGCCGCGCGCCCGAAAAAGCAAGGCATCGCCTTTCTGGGGTAGAATTGCAGCCATCCAGTCTTCAGCCAGCACGGGCATATCGCTTCAGCGCCTGCTTTATCGAGGGACGATGCAGTCGTCCAGCGGATTGCTCCATGAAGTTCTTTCTCCGCACGCTTATGACGGCTTTCATAGGAGGCTGTTCATTTGTGGCGGCTGCGACGGTGCAGATTCCGTGCCGCACGGGACCGCGCATTCAGGGCTGCGCCCATGATCGGCAAATCATTACGCTCGTACCGCATCGAGGCCAAGCTCGGAGCTGGTGGCATGGGTGTGGTCTACAAGGCGGTGGATTCCCGGCTTGGACGAACTGCTGCGATCAAGATTCTGTCCACGGTGGCTCTCAACGCAGAACGCGAGCGGCGCTTCGTTCAGGAAGCCAAGGCAGCGTCATCCTTGAACCATCCGAATATCGTCACGATCTACGACATCGATACGCAGGAGATCGATGGAAAGCCGCTCTCCTACATCGCCATGGAGTACGTGGCGGGAGATACCCTCGATCACCTGATTGGGCGGAAGGGGCTCCGGATTCGGGATGTGTTGAAATACGCTGTCCAGATCGCGGACGCGCTGGCCGCTGCTCACGCGGCTGGAATCGTGCATCGTGACCTTAAGCCATCGAACGTGATCGTCACTCCACAGGGCGTGGTCAAGATTCTGGATTTCGGTTTAGCCAAGCTCGGCGAACCCGCTGGCGCCGACGCCTATGCCGAAACTCTGCACGGCGAAGGCTCGCCCCTCACCGAGGAGGGCACCATCCTCGGGACCGTTGCCTACATGTCGCCCGAGCAGGCTGACGGCAAAAAGGTCGACACCCGCTCCGATGTTTTTTCGTTTGGCTCGGTGCTCTATGAAATGGCGACCGGCCAACGCGCCTTCGCGGGCGGATCCAAGCTGTCGTCACTGTCGGCGGTGCTCTACAAAGATCCACAGCCTGCCTCGCAAGCCGTGGCGGACGTTCCTCCGGAACTCGATCGCATCATCAGCCGGTGTCTGAAGAAAGATCCCGAGCGCCGCTGGCAAACCATGGCGGACGTAAAGGTGGCTCTGGAAGAGTTACGGGAAGAAATGGACTTCAGCAACTTTGCGCTTGCTGGTCCGACCTCCGTTCCGCGTAAGGCGTCGCGGATCCGGCTCTAGACCGGCGCGGGGCTACTGGCCGGAATTTTGCTAGGGCTCGGATTGCGCATCTCGTATGAGCGGAGATACAGTCCGCCGCCCGAGCCGCCTTCCTATCGGCGACTAACGTTTCGGCGTGGGGATGTCACCTCCGCGAAGTTCGCTCCGGGTGACACGGTTGTCTATAGTGCCGAATGGGACGGCGCCCCTTCCACGCTATTTTCCGCTCAGCCCGGCAACCGTGAGGCACAACCGTTAGCGCTCCCCAGTGCGCGCGTGCTTGCTATCTCATCCAGCGGAGAAATGGCGATTCTGTTAGGCGGAGAAGACGTCGGCACACTCGCACGCGTTCCCTTCGGAGGTGGCGCGCCCCGCGAGGTGCTGGAAGGCGTGAGTGGCGCGGATTGGGGGCCCGACGGAGAATCGCTCGCCGTAGTGCGCGCTCTGGGCGGAAAGTTCCGTCTGGAATATCCCATCGGGACGGTGTTGTACGAGACGGAGAAGCGGCCGCCCATGATGCCGCGCGTTTCGACGGACGGAAAGCTGGTTGCGTTCTTCGATTTTGATGTCGAAGTTGGCGATTATGCCCTGTGCGTAATCGGCCCAAACCATCCCCGGCAGGTTCTATCCCGAGGATGGCGATCCATCGGCGCATTGAACTGGTCACCCGACAATCGCGAGGTCTGGTTCTCTGGCGGCCAACCCGGCGGCGATCCGGCACTCTACGCGGTTACTCTCTCGGGCGCGCAGCGGCTGGTTTCTCAAACCGGCGGAATGATCGTGATGCAGGATGTAGCCCGCGATGGCCGCGTCCTGCTGACCACGGTGAACTCTCGTCTGGGTATCCACTATTTGCCGCCGAACGGTGGCGCACAACGCGATCTGGCGTGGCTCGATTCTTCCCTGATGTATGACCTTTCCAATGACGCCCAGTCCATCGTCTTCGTCGAGCTTTCCAGTGGCCAGGGGCGGAACTCCGCCATCTACCTGAGGAAGACAGATGGTTCTCCCGCGGTACAGCTGGGCTCCGGCAACCGGCCTTCGCTTTCGCCCGATGGGAAATGGGTGGCCTGCATCCACCATGAGGCGGGGACTTCGAGCCTGATGTTGCTTCCGACCGGTCCCGGAGAATCGCGCTTCCCAAAAATCGAAGGTATGCACTTCGACGGCGTGGAGTGGTTCCCCGACAACAAACACATTCTGTTCACTGGCAATGAAACCGGTCACGAAACCCGCACCTGGATGTATGACCTGGAAACGAATCAATCGACACCGCTCACGCCGGAAGGAACACGGGGCACGCGGGTTTCGCCCGATGGCAAGTGGTTCATCACCGTGGACGCGCACAAGCTGCTGCTCTCTCCTGTGAGCGGCGGGGATTCCAAAACCATCGCTGACTTGCAGGGTGAAAGCGTCGTGCGCTGGAGCGGTGACGGGCGATACCTGTTCCTGCAACAGCGCGAACCCGCCAGCATCAAGATCAGCCGCCTCGACATGACCACGCGTCGCAAGGAGCCTTGGCTGATCGTGAAGGTCCCTGAACCAGGGGCTCAGTTCCTTGGACCATTGGCTTTATCCGCCGATGGAAAGGCCTGCGCCACCACTTTCCAGCGCGACCTTGCCAATCTGTT
>CABECU010000916.1_pt1 | contig 11616 bp, 9 predicted proteins | sample 3422571 | NCBI WGS metagenome assembly CABECU01 (sample SAMEA5534328, study PRJEB31848) | metagenome | biome: tundra; feature: field; material: soil | place: USA | collected 2013-05 | depth 0.15 m | reverse complement strand
CGCTCTGGCAACCGCCTCTTTGGCGACGTCCGAAGCTCGCATGGCTCCCATGAGCAAGGTAAAAATGCCCACCACGAAAACGACCCCGCACACGAATGCTGCGGCCAGTAGCTTCTTCCAGTGTCTTCCCAACCAACTCCTGTGTTGGTTTGGCATCAGTGCCGGAGTGGTCTCGGGGACTTGCGGTATGCGGCTTGGCTGTGTGGACATAGGTTCCTCCTCAGATCATCTAGTCGGCAGATTTTATCTCTCGGGGGGGCCCTTTACTTGCTACTTCGCAGCCTTTTGGGGGGCTGTACATTACATATCGCGTAATAATAGAAGGAAATGGCTCGCGCAGATACAATTATTTTTTGCGGTCGCGGCTGGCTGATCTGGCAGCCCGCGGTTGTTAGCGATTACCGACTGTCAGCGCCCCTTTACGGCCTCGTCTAGAGCCAGGTTCAGTTCCAGGACGTTCACCCTTGGTTCGCCCAAGAGACCGAACGCTCTCTGATAAGTATGCTTCTGGACAAGGTCGCGAATCGCGGATTCGGGCACAGCTCGCTCCCGAGCGATGCGTAGGACCTGAAAGTCCGCAGCGGCAGGGGAAATGTCGGGATCCAGCCCCGACGCGGAGGTGGTGATGAGATCCACCGGAATGAGTTGAGCGGGATTCTCTTGATGCAGGCTGCTGGCGTCAGAGCGAACGCGGTCAATCAATTTCTGGTTGGTGGGAGCGTAGTTCGTGCCTCCGGAGTTGGCGGCGTCGTATCCGTTGCCGGCCGCAGAGGGGCGCGAGTGGAAATACTTCGCAGAAGTGAACGGCTGGCCAATGATGCGCGAACCGATGGCCTCACCGTTGCGATAACGGATCTGGCCATTCGCCTTGTCTTTGAAGAGAACTTGCGCCAGCGCGGTGATCAGCAGCGGATAGAGCACTCCCAGCAGAATCGTGGTGGCGATGGTCATCAGGAACGCGGTGATCAGATGCTTTTTCATTAGAATCCTCAGGCCAGATGGGCGGCCGTGATGAGCATGTCGATGATCTTGATGCCCACGAAGGGCGCGATCAATCCTCCCACTCCGTAGATAAAGAGATTACGGCGCAGCAAGGCTTCGGCATTCATGGCGCGGTATTTCACGCCCCGCAGCGCCAACGGGATTAGGGCGATGATGATCAGCGCGTTGAAAATTACCGCCGACAGCACCGCCGACTGCGGCGTCTTGAGATGCATGATGTTCAGCGCGTTGAGCACCGGAAAAGTAACGGCAAACATGGCGGGGATGATTGCGAAATACTTGGCCACGTCGTTCGCGATCGAAAAGGTGGTGAGGGCGCCCCTCGTCATCAGCAACTGCTTTCCGATTTCGACGACCTCGATGAGCTTGGTGGGATTGGAGTCGAGATCGACCATGTTCCCGGCTTCTTTCGCGGCTTGCGTGCCGGTGTTCATGGCGACGCCTACGTCGGCCTGCGCCAGCGCGGGCGCATCGTTGGTGCCGTCGCCGGTCATGGCAACGAGTTTGCCGCCCGCCTGCTCGCTGCGGATGAGCTTCAGTTTGTCCTCGGGCGTAGCTTGCGCCAGAAAGTCGTCGACGCCCGCCTCGCGTGCAATGGCAGCCGCGGTGAGCGGATTGTCGCCGGTGATCATCACGGTGCGAATGCCCATGGAGCGCAGTTGCGCGAAGCGATCGCGGATTCCTCCCTTGACCACGTCTTTGAGGTGAATCACGCCCATCGCTCGGCGATTCTCAGTGACCACCAAAGGCGTACCCCCGGAAGACGCGATCCGCTCGACAGCGGCACGAACATCCTGAGGCATGGCGGAATTGTTTTGCTCGAGGTAGCGCGCAATAGCCTCAGAAGCGCCTTTACGGATCTCTCGACCATCGAGATTGACTCCTGACATGCGAGTCTGTGCGGTAAATGCGATGAATTCCGCCTCGTGGGCCGCGAAATCGCGGCCGCGAAGTCCGTATCGTTCCTTGGCCAGCACGACAATCGAGCGGCCTTCCGGAGTTTCGTCCGCCAAAGAGGAAAGCTGCGCCGCATCGGCCATAACGGCCTCGGTCACTCCCGTGGCGGGCAGAAACTCGGTGGCCTGGCGGTTGCCGAAAGTAATCGTGCCGGTCTTGTCGAGCAGCAGCGTGTTCACGTCCCCCGCCGCCTCTACAGCGCGTCCCGACATCGCGAGTACGTTGTGCTGCACCAGGCGGTCCATGCCAGCAATGCCGATCGCCGACAGCAATCCGCCAATGGTCGTGGGAATGAGGCAGACCAGCAGCGAGACCAGCACGAAAACGGTCTGTGGCGATCCTGAATAGATCGCAAACGGCTGCAGCGTGACCACCGCCAGCAAAAAGATGATGGTCAGTCCGGCGAGTAATATATTCAGAGCAATTTCGTTGGGCGTCTTCTGGCGTGCGGCCCCTTCCACCAGCGCGATCATACGATCGAGAAAAGTCTCGCCGGGGTTCGAGGTAATCTTGACCTTGATGTAATCGCTCAGCACCCGTGTGCCCCCCGTCACCGCCGAGCGGTCGCCCCCAGCTTCGCGAATCACAGGCGCGGACTCGCCGGTGATAGCAGATTCGTCGACCGATGCCACGCCCTCGACGATCTCTCCGTCCCCGGGAATGAGTTCCCCCGCAGAGACGGAAACCAGATCGCCGGCCCGCAGCTTCGCGCTCGGAATTTCTTCGATCTTGCCGTCGGAGGTAATGCGCCGCGCGACGGTTTCCGACCGCGCTCGACGCAGCGTTTCCGCCTGCGCTTTTCCGCGGCCTTCCGCCATGGCTTCGGCGAAGTTGGCAAATAGAACCGTGAACCATAGCCACAAGGTGATCTGGAGATTGAAGCCAAACGCCTGGTGAGGATGGAGAATCAAAAGGACACTGGTGATCACGCTGCCGATTTCGACCACGAACATGACAGGATTCCCCATCATATTGCGCGGGTTCAGCTTAAGCAGCGAACTCCAGGCGGCGCCGCGAACGAGATTCAAATCCCAAACTGATTTGTGATGGCTTGCCATAGGTTCCTAGAAAGTCTTTCCAACCTGCATGAGAAGGTGCTCGAGAATCGGCCCCAGGCTCAGAGCCGGGAAGAACGTGAGCGCGCCCAGAATCAGGATGACGCTGATGAGCAGCAGTGAGAACAGCGGCGTCGTGACCGGAAATGTGCCGAGCGATGGGGGAACGTATTTCTTTTGCGCGAGATTGCCGGCGATGGCCAACATCGGAATGATCATGAAAAAGCGTCCCACCAGCGTGGTGATGCCCGTAGCCGTGTCGTACCAGAGCGTGTTGACCGTCAGTCCTCCGAAAGCCGATCCGTTATTTCCGGCGGACGACGTAAAGGCGTAGAGAATCTGGCTGAGGCCGTGAGGGCCGGGGTTGGAAATGCCTGCCGTCCCGAAGCCCTTGACCACCGAGATTCCGGTCAGCGTAAGAATGATCAGCGGGAAAACCAGCGAGACCAGCATTGCCATCTTGACGTCGTAGGCTTCGATCTTCTTGCCCAAATATTCCGGGGTTCGACCGACCATGAGACCCGCGATGAACACGGCAAGTACGATGTAGACCAGAATGCCGTACATTCCCGATCCAACCCCTCCAAAGATGACTTCGCTCAGCATGATGTTTACCAGCGGCACCATGCCGCCCAGCGGGGTGAAGGAATCATGCCAGCCATTGATGGCGCCGCAACTGGCGTCGGTCGTCACTGTGGCAAACAGTGCGGAATTGGCGATGCCGAAGCGCACTTCCTTGCCCTCCATATTGCCGCCCGGCTGCAGGTTCGAGGCGTGCTGCGCGATGGTCGATGGATACAGCGGATTGCCTTGTGCCTCGGCCCAGTAGGCGACAGTCACGCCCGCGAGAAACAGGATTGCCATCGCCGACCAGACCGCCCATCCGTGAGCGGGAGAACCGGTCATACGGCCGAGTGTGTAGGTAAGACCGGCACCGATGGCGAAGATGGCAAACATTTCGACCAGATTCGTCAGCGGCGTGGGATTCTCAAACGGATGCGCGCTATTTGCGTTAAAGAATCCGCCACCGTTCGTGCCCCATTCCTTGATGATCTCCTGCGAAGCCACCGGACCCTGCGCGATGGTCTGCGTGGTGACAGTGTCCATGACAGGTTTGCCGCTCGCATCCACGACGAGTCTGCCGTCAGCACCCACGCGTTGGACCTGTTGGGGCTCGACTAGTTTCACGGTGTCGTAAGGCTTCAGGTTCTGCACCACTCCTTGCGAAACCAGCAACAGAGCTCCCACCACACAAAATGGCAGCAACACCCACAGGCAGCAGCGCACGAAGTCGACCCAGAAATTCCCCAAGGTATTCATCTGCCGGCGGGCAATCCCACGAATGAAGGCGATTGCCAGCACGATGCCGGTCGCCGCTGAGGCAAAGTTGTGAAACGCGAGGCCGGCCATTTGGGTGAAGTAGCTCATGGTCGTCTCGCCGGAATAGGCCTGCCAGTTGGTGTTGGTGGTGAACGACGCTGCCGTATTGAAAGCCAGGTGTTCGGGAGCCACCGCCCCGAGGTGCTGTGGATTGAAAGGCAGCACAGCCTGTAATCGCTGGATCAGATAGAGGACGAGCATCGAAACCGCGCTAAACACCAGCATGGTGGTCGCATACTCGGTCCAGCGCATCTCGTGCGATTCATCAACGCGGGTAATGCGATACAGGAGGCGCTCGATGGGACGCAGCACAGGATCGAGAAATGTACGTTCGCGGGCAAACACACGCGTGATGAAGACGCCGAGCGGCTTTGTGACAGCGAAGATCAGCGCCAGAAATATGAAAATCTGCAGCCAGCCATTGATCGTCATTTCAGAACTTCTCCGGACGCAACAGAGCGTAGAACAAGTAGACGGTCACCAGCGCGCTGATGATAAGCATGATGAGAGACTGTACGTCCATGACATCCTCCTACTTCATGCGTTCGCAGAAACGCACGTACGCAACGGACACGGCGAAAAATACGATTGTGACAGCGACCCACAAAACGTCCTGCATGCCTGATCTCCTCAGCTAATTTCGTGATGCGGCGCTAATCAGAGAGCCATCCGCTCGCCAGTTCTTGCAGAAACGTTTCGTGTCTGCGTACTCATTTCTATGAGTTCTCCTCGCTGCCTGGATGGTTTGAATTTCACCAAATAAATTACGGTGCTGGAAGGCATACTCTTTGCCTCCTTCACGAGAGCCGCCAGGAAACGCAGTTGAAACGTCACCGCGCCGATACACAGGATTGAAAGTGCCACTCTCATAACGCCGCCGGCACACCTGTCACTGGCAGGCTTCTCAACACCATTGGACAACTCCTCGCGTAAAACCGGGATCAAGAGTTCATAAAGAATTCGTAAGGGAAGCGGTGCGCGTTATTCCGGAGACTCCAACCCCTACGCTAACGATCGTTCAGCAGCCCCATTCCGCTTCGCCCGGCTTGGCGAAATACCTCCGGTTCGGTGTGGTTTCCGCGGCTGTCGTTGTCAATTCCAAGAGCGCCAAGCGGGCCGCGGCCACCATCAGTTTCCGCTCGTTTTGGGGAGCGCGGTCCCAGGAGCAGGATTCTTCGTCGCTCTCGTGACCGTTACTGCCATGAGCCAGAGCTTCCCGGTAGTGGTGGAAAACCTTCGCCAGTTGTTCTGCAGAGACATCCTGAATCGTCGACATAAGTTGCTAGCCTTTCTGTGGTTCGGTGGACTGCCCGACTGCCAGACTGGGCTTCGGATGACCGTTGGTTGCGCCTTCTCTCTTGCGCAGTCTGATCAAGAATCCCAGGAGCAGTAGAAGCATGTTGTTTCACGCGGGCAGGACTGCTTTCGTCCCTTCCGCCCTCGACAGATTTGATGACGAAAGGCGTAAAGATTGAATAAAAGCTTCGTAGAATGTTCGTAAGAAGGCTGGAGTTGTTAGCGGGTGCTGTGACGAATGTTTTATTCCCCGGGCTCGAACCGGTATCCAACCCAAGGCTCGGTGACAATGTAGCGGGGCGAGGAGGCGTCCGGTTCCAACTTCTTGCGTAACTGGCCCACGAAAACCCGGAGATATTCCACTTGCTCGGTACTTTGTCCACCCCAGATTGCGCCTAGCAAAGTGCGGTGGTTGACGACCTTACCGGCACGGCGGGCCAGGAACACCAGCAGGTCGAATTCTTTCGGAGTGAGCCGCACCTCACCGCGGCGGACCGTGACTTTGTGGGCCGCGGTGTCGATGCGAAAATCGCCAATCTCGATCACTTCTTCAGCCGGATCGCTCTCCGTGGGCACACGGCGAAGATTGGCTCGTACCCGCGCCAGCAGTTCATTCATGCCGAACGGCTTGGTGACGTAGTCATCGGCGCCGGCGTCGAGGGCTTCCACCTTCTGTTGCTCCTTGTCGCGAACCGAGAGAACGACGATGGGAACCTGGGAAACAGCGCGAACCGTGCGGCAAAGCTGGATGCCGTCGATCGATGGCATCGACAGGTCCGTAATAATCAGGTTGGGCGACCAGTCTTTCATAATCTCCAGCGCCATTTCGCCGCTATTGGCGATGCGGATGTCATACCCTTGCGCCGAAAGACTGGTGCGCAGCACGCGCGTGATCTGCGGTTCGTCATCCACCACCAGAATGTGAGGGCGGTCTACCATCAGCGAGCCTCCTGCGTAACAATGTGCACATCCACGGAAGGCGAGTCGCGGAGAAATCGTTGGATGGCCGATAAATATAGATATCGCTGCCATCCGGTGCGTGCGGATCGGCCGAAAATCACCTGCGTGATGTGATGCTCGCGCACTAGTTGGGCAACCCCATCGGCGATGCTTCTACCGGATCCGCGCACGACCCGTGCGCCCAGGTTCTCCGCGAATCGGACATTCTCCGCTAGCGTCTTCTGATCCTCGGGACGCGTATCGCGACCGACGTCGACATAGAAAACGTAAAACTCACCGCCCATGGCCTGGGCCATGCGCGAACCACGGGCGATCAGATACTGCGCCGCGGGATTCGAACTGACGCAGACGCCAATGCGCTCGCGTACGGTGTGCGCCGGCTGCGTCCCGTCCTTGTCCAGAAAAGCATCGAGACTGCGGTCGACGACTCCCGTGACCTGCCGCAGCGCCAGTTCGCGCAACGCGATCAGATTGCCGGGCCGAAAGAAATGCGAGAGAGCGCGTTGAGCGCGGTCTACGGGATAAATGTCGCCGCGCTGCATACGTTTTTGCAGGGCCTGGGGAGTTAGATCGGCGAGAACAATTTCGTCCACCCGCTGCATCACCCAGTCCGGGACCGTTTCTCGAATCTGCACGCCCGTGATTTGCTGCACGGTGGGACCGACGCTCTCCACGTGCTGCACGTTCATGGTGGAGAGAACGTCGATCTTGGCCTCCAACAGTTCCAAGACGTCCTCGAACCGCTTGGCGTGCTTGCTGCCCTCGATGTTGGTGTGGGCCAACTCGTCGACCACCACGACCGCCGGTTTGCGGGCAAGGATGGCGTCCACGTCCATCTCTTCAAAGGTGGTGCCTTTGTACTCGAGTTGGCGAGGCGGGATGCGATCGAGCTTTGCGGCGAGTTCCGCAGTGGCCTTTCGACCATGACTTTCCACCACCCCAACCGCGACATCTTCCCCACGGCTGGCGCGGCGGATGGCTTCGCTCAGCATGCTGTAGGTCTTGCCGACTCCGGGGGCGTAGCCGAGAAACAGCTTGAAAATTCCTCGCGGCTTTTCCGTAGAAACTTCGTTCAGCCACTCCTCGGGCGTCTTGGTCATCGCAGCTATTCTCTTTCGCGGCGTCGGAATTGTCACGTCCATCGTACAATGCGGGAGTGAAAACCGGGGTTCGGAAGAAAGTTCGGACGCAGGCGGTACGCTATGCCCTTGTGGTCGCGGCAATCGGCGCGATCACTGCCGTAGATTTCAAGCTGCACGTCAATCATACAACCGTCGCGTTGATGTTTCTGGTGACGGTGCTGCTGACCTCGGCCTACTGGGGTTTGCGCTACGCGGTGGTGATGGCGGTGGGCGCCACTGCAGCCTTCAATTTTTTCTTCCTGCCTCCGGTCGGAACGTTCACCATCGCCGATCCCCAGAACTGGGTGGCATTGTTCGCCTTCCTGGTGACGGCGCTCGTGGCCAGCAACCTGGCGGAGCGCGCACGCCGCGAGGCGGAGGGGGCGAAACAACGCCGCCGCGAAGTGGAGCGGCTTTTCAGTCTGAGCCAGCGGTTGCTGGCTTCAGAGAACGTTCTCGAACTGCTGAATGCGTTGCCGAAGTATGTGCAAGAGACATTCTCGGTGGGCAGCGTGGTCGTCATGGCGGCGGACCATCCTACCGTCTATCGCTCATCGCTCGACGCCGCGTTCGAAGAAAGCGTCCTGCGCTCCACACTCTTGCGCGGGGAGCCGATCACGCAAGCAGGCGTCTCGTACGTGCCTCTGCGCCTTGGAATGCGCACGGTAGGAGCCCTGGGCGTCACTGGAGATGAGCTTTCGAGAGAAACTCTCGATGCCCTGGGAAGCCTGGCGGGCCTGGCGATCGAGCGCGCCCGCGCTCTCGAAGCCCTCAGCAAGAACCGCGCGGAGCAGGAACATGAGCGGCTGCGAACGGCGTTGCTCGATTCGGTGACCCATGAGTTCCGTACTCCCCTGACTTCCATCAAGGCGAGCGTTACCACTTTGTTGTCGGGCGCCAGTCTCGACGACCAGGGAAGACGCGAATTGCTGACCGTCATCGACGAAGAGACCGACCGCCTGAACCGGCTGGTGGGCGAAGCCTCGGAGATGGCGCAACTCGATTCAGGAATGTTCAAACTCGATTTGCAGCCGCATGCGATCTTGGAAGCGCTCGAACCGGCTCTGCAGGATGCTAAGTCGTCGCTCGAGAATCATCCAGTAGAGGTGGTGGCTCCTGCGACCCTACCCCGAGTGCACATGGACGTACAGCGCATCCGCGAAGTGTTGATGCATCTGCTGGAGAATGCCGGCAAGTATTCCGACTCCGGAGTCCCGATCAAAGTGACCAGCGAGGTAAAGGGCGACCGCCTCACGACCAGTGTTGCCGACCGCGGCCCCGGCATCGATTCGTTCGAGCAGTCGCTGATCTTCGAAAAGTTCTATCGCGGCCAACACCAGCGCTACACCGCGCCCGGCACGGGCATGGGCCTGGCGATCGCGAAAGTGATCGTGGAGGCCCACGGCGGGACGATCGGTGTGGTCAGCCAGTTGGGCAGCGGCTCGGTATTCTCGTTCAGCCTGCCGCTGGACAAGGCCCGCTGACCGTTGATGAGACCCGTTCCATTCACGGCTTCTTAATGTAGAAAGCAGCTTCCTCCGGCCGCACCACTCGCGGGATCCACAGCGGCCGCCGCAGCCCGCCCGGTCCCGGAGCGGGACGCGTCAAAGCCTTCCACCTCTGATAGACCGCAAACGAAAGATTCGTGTCCACAAAAATGTCGCCATACCGGTCGTCCGGCCCAGCTTTTTCCACGCGCACCATCTGATGCCAGCAGTGCATGCCGCTGATGGGATCAGGATGGACGGGAAACGTGATGTCCTGATGCACGCCCGCATCGCTCCACCACACCCGCTTGGTCTCCGGATCGGCGCTCTCGTAGGGAGAAACGCTCTCAATCTGCCGCATCTTCCACTGCCCTTTGCCGACTTCTTTCAGGTCGACCCACGCGCTCGACATGCGTTCCACCTGATCCTCTTTATTAATGCGCCAACGCCCGAGATGGTGAGAGCACGCGACGACGCCCGGCGTCAGCCCTTCCGTAATCCAGGCGTGCAGCACGAAGTAGCCAATCTCAGTGTGAACTTTCATCAGATCGCCGGTGCGCACGCCCCCAAGTTTCCCGGCATCCACCGGATTCACCCACAGCGGATTCTTGTGCGAAATTTCGTACAGGAACTTGGCATTGCCCGAGCGCGTGTGAATGAGATTCGGCAGCCGAAAAATCGGCAGCAGCGTGTAAACCTCGCCGTGCGCCTCTTTCGGCCACTCCACAACCGGCATGTACTTCGCATCGAAGTCCTCCGCCGATTGTCCCAGAGAAGCCGCCTGCGCCGAGCGGTGAATGTGGCTGCGGTAATATTCGGGCAACGGGAACTCCGGCCACTTCCAATCGGCCATGGTTTTCGAGAAAAGCTCCAGCTTGCGCGAGGGAGTTCTGTAGCCGACGACCGCCTTGTCTTCGACCATCACGCCTACAGCCTTCCCTTCCTTGGTGACCACTCCGTTCGCCTCGACTTTCGAGCCTGCGAGATCGGCAGCCGCCACGGGCTTCTCATTCTGCTTGTAAACGTCCCGCGTCACTTCAAACGCACCGTACTTGCGCATGTACTGCAACGGCGTCAATCCCTCTTTCTTGGCCGTCTCCGGCAAGCCCGGAACTGAGTTGTCGAAAATCCAGCTGTAGTATTCGTCCACGGTAAGCTTCTGTCCGGGCCGGTAGGGCGATTCGAAGTATTGCCGAATGCCCATCGATCCATCCGGATCAATCGCCCACGAGAGATTGATCCAGAATTCGTCCTCTTCCCAGACTTCGCCCGGATTCGCCTGGTAGGTGTACTCGAATTTCTCACCGTTTCTTTCGCGCAGCACACGATTCACCGGCTGGCGGAAACCGATCCATTTTCCAGCGTAGGATTCCTGGCTCATCAGATCGTGGCGCTCGGAACTGAATCCCATGGGCAAAACGTAGTCGGCGAACCACGCGGTCTCGCTCCAGGTCGGCGTCAAGGCCGCGTGCAGACCGATTTTCTCCTCGTCGCGCAGCATCTCAATCCACGAGAAACCGTCAGGATACGTCCACACCGGATTGAAAACGCGCGTGAAGTAGGCCTCGATGCGGCCGCGCCCTTCCTTCAGAAAGTGCGGCAACAGGAACGACATTTCGTGCATGGACAGGGGCCACTCCTGCGGATACAGCAATTCATTCCAACGCTTCTGCGGTGGCGGAACTTTGAACGTCTTCGGCACGAACTTATTCCACGCGTTCAGATTGTGTCCGCCTTCGGTTCCCACCGACCCGGTCAGCACGTGCAGCAGCATCAGTGCCCGCGCCGGCTGCCATCCTCCTAAATTCCCGGAGGCGCTTCCGCGCCACAGGTGCGACGCAAAGCGACTTCCTGCGGTCGCGATCTCGCGTGCCGTCTTGACGATCACTTCCGCCTTGACTCCGCTCTCTTTCTCGGCAAACTGCGGCGTGAACTGCGAGTAGTGTTTCTTCAAGGCTTCGATGAGCGCTTCGAAGCTCTGGCCTTTGGCTCGGAAGCCTTCGACTTCCAGTTCTTCCCAGTTGGTCCACTTCCTTACGAAGTTGGCGTCGAAGCGATTTTCCTCAAGAATTACTTTCGCCATTGCGAGCAAGACGGCTGCTTCCGTGCCGGGATACGTCGGCATCCAGTAGTCGGCCATGCTCGCCGTATTCGACAGCCGTGGGTCCATCACCGCCAGCTTCGCGCCCGCCATTTTTCCGTCGATGATGCGCTGGGCATGAGGATTAAAATAATGCCCCGACTCCAAATGCGCCGAAAGCAAAAGAATGAAGCGAGCGTTGGCGTGGTCAGGCGACGGCCGGTCGGCGTAGTGCCACAGCATATAACCGAGACGCGCGGACGACGAGCAAACATTGG
>CABECU010000785.1_pt1 | contig 12846 bp, 11 predicted proteins | sample 3422571 | NCBI WGS metagenome assembly CABECU01 (sample SAMEA5534328, study PRJEB31848) | metagenome | biome: tundra; feature: field; material: soil | place: USA | collected 2013-05 | depth 0.15 m | reverse complement strand
GTACGGAACCATGGCGCAAGGGCAGGCGATCGCTCGCCGGTCCGGCGGTCCCGTCGAAATCCTCGCGCTGGCCGAATGCCGCCACTCGCCCCAACGCGACCAGCCCGACGCGGTGCTGGCAGCGATTGCAAAGTTTGTGAAACGGATTGGTGGGAACAAATCAGAGCGAAGCGGCGTCTAAACTTTTACTGCTCACATTGGCGGCACAGGCCGCAGTCTACCTGGGTGTAGAATTGCGACACTTTTCCAGTCCGCACGGAGGTTCGCATGGCATGGCGTCTGGCGACATCACTATTGCTGACTTCTCTCATTTCTCTGGCGTCTGCTCAGGAAGCAACACCACAGCGCGAGCAGGTTGCCGCTCCGCGTATGGCCGACCAAATCGTCAAGAAGGTTCGTCCGGTATATCCTCCGCTGGCGCGGCAGGCGCGCATCCAGGGGACGGTAATCCTGAAAGTGGTGATCAATAAATCCGGGGACGTCGAGAACCTGCAGTTGTTCAGCGGACATCCCATCCTCGCGCCCGCCGCTATCGAGGCGGTCAAGCAGTGGCAGTACAAGCCGTACCTCCTGAACGGCGAGCCGGTCGAAGTGGAGACCAAGGTGATGGTGAACTTCACGCTACCCCCGGCAGAGGGTGTAGTCGGCGATGCTCCCGGAGGCTTGCCGCCCGAAGAGAAAGGCGGGATCATTTCTAGCACTCCTGGGGACGCGGATCATCCGGCAACTCCCGAGCGCGTACGTGTGTCTCAAGCTGTGATGGCGGGGCTTTTGCTCACCAAGGTGCCTACGGAATATCCTCCGGATGCCAAGGACGAGCGGATTCAGGGCGTGGTCCTGATGAAGGTGAACATCGACAAAGAAGGGAACGTTTCCAACGTTCAGCTCATCAGCGGACACCCACTGCTCGCTCCCGCGGCCATCGAAGCCGTCAAACAATGGAAGTACCGGCCCTATTTGCTGAACGGCACTCCGGTAGAGATCGAGACTCAGATTCAGGTGAACTTTACGCTCGCGCGATAACGGGAAGATTGCCGGAAGGTACTTTTCCATTCCAGCCACTATTCAATGCGCTTGCGTGCGCAAACTTCGGAGATCTCTCAGCGCGCGCCCTTCCAGACGGTCAACACTTTCACAGGGATGTCCGCGGTCACCCTACTCACATAACCAATCGCGCCAGGCGTCGCCGCGACATACTCCAGCAAGGCCCTTTCAGAATTAAATTCTTTCGGCATCGCGCCCTGTCCGGTGAACACTGCTTTGCGCCACCCCGTGCGGAATTCATCCGGATTCTCACCAAGATGATGACTCAGGAAGACCTCGTGTGCGGGTCCGCCTTTCAGAATCACTGGTACGGCCCGCGTCCCATCGCCAAATCGCGATCGAACTCCCGTGAAAATATCTCGCAGTTCGGTGGAACTGATCTGGGAGGCCGACACTCCCGTGTTGGCCACCACCATTACTTCTTGACCCCGGGCTGCGGCGCCAGCGAGTGTCAGTCCCAGAAGCAACGCGCACCAGAGAATTCGGCTGATGGCCTTGATGTGTGTCATGACTAAAAGCTGAACCCGATTCTGGCGGCCAGCATGTTTGAGTCCGGTTTCAATCCGCCGGGATTTGTACTCGCGTAATAACCGAGCGCGGTTCCGTGCAGAAAGTGGCCTTCCACCTTTCCGTAGAAGTAAGCATTGAAGTTGTAGCGCCCAGAGAGCACGAAGTCTTTCGAGTAGTTCTCGGGCAGCGCCGTGTCCATTGCCTTGTTCACGCAGTGGCTGTAGTAGCTGCCGAGTTGCAATTTTTCCGACAAGCGATAGCTAGCCATTACATACCAGGAGCGCTGATCTAACGGCAGGGGGATCGTAGCTGGTCCCATCGTCAAGACCGGGCTGGCTGGGGTTCTCCAATATTCTCCTGCGACATACAGCTTTCCTTTTCCCCACTGGGCGTATTGCGCCAGAGTGAGACTGGGCGCCATGTGCAGGGTGCCGGTTGGCGCCGTCCCATCGAGGGTCTGGCTCAGCGCACTGGACCCGACCGTCAATCCGCGCCAAGGAGCTATCCAGCGCAGGTCACCGCCGAAGGTCTCTCCGCCTGGCGGAGCCTGGAAGACAAGCCCCAGTCCCGCCAACTGTTCGGCGTAGCCGCCATTCGAATCGAGGGCGCTGTTGCCCGCATGTCCGCGATATTGCAGACTGCCTCCGCGATTGCCAAGGCTGAGGGCGCCGTACATTTCACCCCCTAGTTCGGAGAGATTGAAACCCTTGTTGTCGACCGCATACATGGCCTGAGGCAGCAGGATCCACAGAAACAGGGAATCCACATCCTGCGAGTCATTAAAGAGGCCTAGTGGGGTCTTGATCTTGCCGGCCCGAAATCCGAGCCGCTCGTTGAACTTATAGTCCCCCGACGCCCAATCCACGTTCACATTCGGGCCGCCGAACCGCCCCACTTGGTACATGTGCAGTTGGATGCCGACCCGCAGGTTGTCCGTCACTGGATCGGAGACGCTGATCGCACCCTCGGTCCACTGCAGGCTGCCCGTGCTCGACTTCATCGAGAGATAGTTGTTGTTCGAACTGAACAGGAATCCCTGCGTGGCAAATCCATGAATCTGAAGGTTCTCCAAATCCTGCGCCAGCAGATTGACCGCGCACATGCACAAAAGGAGCAGGGGAACGGTGCGTCGAGGCATAGCATCTTCTCCTGACGGTATCTATCGGCACACTTCTCAGATCCTTGAATGGGGCTGGCGGAAAAGTCAGACAACGGCCTAGAACGAAGGGGACTTCAGTAAACTGTTTGAACATTGCGTTTTGAATGAATTTGCCGGTTCAAATTGTCCAAACCAAAGTCATTCCTACCCGCGGCCCAAACGATTTACATTTCTTCTAAAGTGAGCGTTTCTGCTCTGAGCCAGGCGGTCATCAGGAAAACCGGGGCGTTTTCCAACTTCCAGCGGGCGCGAACGAAAAGGCGGGGGCTCCGTCGGGCGTGAGGCGGAAGGCACGGATGTCGAAGTGAGCGTGCCTTCGCCGCGGATCAGCCCTCGGTCGACGTGAATCCATTCTTTGAGGCGCGGACGCGCGTGGCGTACGGGCGACTCATGCGTCGTTGCACCGGGACTGCCTGCGTTGGATACGAGGCGCGCGTCGATCCTGGCGACTTCCCGCTTCATGCGGTCAGTCAGTTGCTCCTCGATTTGCTTCGTAGCCGTGGGCCAGAGCCACCAGCCTGCGAGTTCAGCGATGTGCGATGGGACGGGCGGGTCGGCGGACTCGACTGCCCTGCGGCGCACGGCAAAATATTCTTGACTCGGACATGGGCTTGGCACCCCTGAAAACGCCACTCCGCCGCGACGCTCAGTCCCCGGAGTGATGCGTTGGTCCATAAACGAGGGCAAGGGTACTCTTGTCGCAATCAGCATCCCCGCCCCTTCGACTTCCCCCTCGGCAAAAAACACTCGCCGACAATTGCGGCTCCGACTGGCCCAAGGTTCTGACTATTAACGTCCGTGGTGGCGCCCCCCAGGTCCTCACGCAGAATAAGTGTGAGAGTTGGTTGACAATTTCCGCTGAACGCTACTTCGTCATGTCGTGACTCATCGGCATTGGAGTGCCCACCGAGGTAAGAATATCTTTCGCCGCCTTGGGCAGCTTATCTGCATTTGCCAGCAAAAGACTGACCTGCCACATTTGCGTGGTCGAGAGCGCCTTACCAAATCCCGGCATCCCGGTCATCCGAATCCCGCCCTCAACTTTCCAGTACGTTTCTCCCGGAGGATCGTCGGTCACGCCGGTCCCTTCCATCAGTTTGGGCGGCTTGGGAAACATTCCCTGGCTGATCGCAGTCTGCGCCTGTCCCGGGAGCCCGTGACAGACAGCGCAACTGTCCCTGTAAATCTGCGCCCCGGCAACAAAGGCTGCTTCGTCCGCGGGGACCGGAGCGGACTTCGGCATCTCTTTATTCATCCGCGCATGCAGCGCCAGATTCGCCAGCATCTTTTCAAATGGCATCGGGGCCGACGACGTCGCCACCGGCGCACTGCCCGTAGAGAAATACATATAGACACCTACCGGAATCACGATTAATCCTACGATGAGACCAATCAGAAATTTGCCCATGCACGTTCTCCTGTGAAATTTACTTGGACACCGATACTAACCCAAATACGCGGAGTTTGACCGGGAGTAATACAGGCAACGTCCGATGGCCGTAGGGCCCGTGTACGCACTAGCCTTTGAAGTGTTGGTGTTCGCAGGATTGGTTATGACTCACTTCTGAAACTGAGAACCGAGAACTGAGCACTAAAAAGTGAAAACCGAGAACTGATCTTGCCTCGATGCTAAACTCAGCATCGGCATGCTGACTCACCTCGAATGCACCCGCTGCAGCGAACACTATCCCTCCGACCGCCCTCAATCCGTCTGCCCCAAAGACGGCGGCATCCTTTACGCGCGCTACGATCTTGCCACCATCAAGCGCAGGTTTTCGTCCGCGCGCCTCGCCGGACGCGCGCCTACCATGTGGCGCTATGACGCCGTTCTGCCCGACGCCAATCCTGTCTCCCTCGGCGAAGGCTTCACACCCATGCTCCCCAGCCGCGAATACCCCAACGTCTACATAAAAGACGAAGGCCTCAACCCGACCGGCTCGTTCAAGGCGCGCGGTCTCTCTGCTTGCGTGACCATGGCTCGCCACTTCGGGCTGAAGAAACTCGCGATCCCCTCCGCCGGCAACGCCGCTGGAGCGCTCGCCGCCTATGCTGCTGCGGCCGGTCTCGAAGCCCATATCTTCATGCCCAAAGATGTTCCCATGGCCAACCGCATCGAGTGCGACTACTACGGTGCGCAGGTCACCCTGGTCGACGGCCTCATCAGCGACTGCGCCCGCAAAGTCGCCGACCTGAAAAAAGAAAGCTCCTGGGAAAAAGACGGATGGTTCGACGTCTCCACGACAAAAGAGCCCTATCGCGTCGAAGGCAAGAAAACCATGGGCTACGAAGTCGCCGAGCAACTGGGGTGGAGAATCCCGCAAGGCATCATCTATCCCACCGGCGGGGGAGTCGGTCTGCTCGGCATGTGGAAGGCATTCGAGGAAATGGAAGCCCTGGGGTGGATCGGTTCCGAGCGCCCGAAGATGGTCACGGTACAATCCTCCGGTTGCGCGCCCATCGTGAAAGCATGGGATGAACGCCGACCGACCGCCGAAACGTGGCCGAACGCTGCAACCTTGGCTTCCGGTCTGCGCGTTCCGAAACCATACGGCGACTACTTGATTCTCGACATTTTAATGAAGAGCAACGGTACCGCCATCAGCGCCACCGACGAAGAAATTCTCGCCGCGACACGACATTGGGCAAAAGTCGAAGGCATTTTCGCCGCGCCCGAGGGCGCAGCGTCGCTGGTCGCTTACACGAAACTCCTCGCCAATGGATTCTTTAAACCCGAAGACACGGTAGTGCTGTTCAACACCGGCAGCGGCCTGAAATATCTCGATGTGTTAGATGCCAATGTGGTGCGGGCGGCCTCGCCCGCGAAGTCGGCGAAACCGGCCGCGCGCCAGATCGGTGGCATCATCGGTCCTTACTGAGAAAGAACAGCAGGTTCCTCACCGGGCTTTCAGCCCGATCCGGAATGACACGTTGTTTGTCGATGGCTTTCACGCCAAGGTAGACTGCGCGATTTCGCAATCCCCTGGGCGCTCTGTGGTTAAATGGTTTCTTCCCCATGACCTCGCGTCTCTATTACGAAGATTCTTTTCTCTACGATTTCGACGCCGAAGTCCTCGAAGTCCTCGAGACCCCGCGTCCCGGGCTCATCCTCGACCGCACAGCGTTCTATCCCACAAGCGGCGGCCAGGTTTTCGATACCGGCTGGATCACGTCCGATGCGGACCCCAAACTCCGCGTCACCGAAGTGGCCGAGGCCGAAGACGGCAAAGTGATCCACTATCTCGAAGCGCCGCTTAAAGACCTAAAACCCGGAACCCGCGTTCGCGGCCAGATCGACGCCCAGCGCCGCCGCGACCACATGCAGCAGCACTCCGGACAGCACGTGCTCTCCGCCGCCTTCCTCCGCCTCTACAACATGCCGACCGTCTCATTCCACATGGCCGACGACTACTGCTCCATCGATCTCGACACGCCTTCGCTGAACAAAGAACAAATCGAATCCGCCGAGCGCCTAGCCAACGAGATCATCCTCGAGAACCGTGCCGTCGACATCCGCTTCGTGACGCGCGACGAAGCAGGGAAGCTTGGCCTGCGCAAACTCCCGCCCACCGAGCGCGACGAACTCCGCCTCATCGACATCCGCGACTTCGATATCACGGCCTGCGGCGGCACGCACGTCTCGCAAACCGGACAGATTGCCAGTATTCTGCTGCGCAAAACCGAAAAAGTTCGTCAGGGATGGCGCGTCGAATTCGTCGCCGGGCAGCGCGCTGTGGCGACCGCGCGCCGAGACTTCACCACGCTCACCGAAAGCGCCGCGCTCTTTTCTGCGCACATTTACGATGTCCCGCAGCAAGCCCGCAAGTCGCTTGACGAGATCAAGTCGCTGCGCAAACAGCGCCAGCAGTCGCAGGACGAACTGGCTGCAGCCCAAGCCGCTGCTCTCCTAGCCGAAACTCCCGAAATCAACGGCCGCCGGATCGTCGTCCGCACCATCTCCGACCGCGATCTGAACTTTCTCAAGCTGCTGGCCCAGAAACTGACTCGGCTTTCTCCCCACGTAGTTGCCCTTCTGGCGACGACTTCGCCGCAACCATCGCTCGCCTTCGCGCAGTCCGCTGGCCAGCCCTTCGACATGGGCGCGCTGATGAAAGAAACCATGACGAAACTCGGCGGACGCGGTGGCGGCAGCAAAGATATGGCGCAAGGCGGCGTCCCGAATGCCGATGGAATCGATGCCACTCTCAACGCAGTGGAGGCTACGCTGGCTGCCTGAGTTCACGGCGCAGGGCGGACGAGCCAGACATCGAAGTTTCGCAACGAAAGGGAAGGGAAGGAAGATGCGGAAAGCTGAAACGCGAATTGCGGCAGCCCACGTTTCGAAAACTCGAAACGTGGACACCGTGGTTGGACGGCGACTTACGCCTGCTGCTGCCTGCGGGATCGCTCCCACCAGACCTTAGGGTCGTCTGGACGATTGAGCATGTTCGACAATTCTTGTTTGATCTCGCGCAGGCGCGTGGTGCGCAGCTCAAGAGCGGTTTGATCGAGCGCATTGTGCCCGCCCTTTTCTGTGAAACGGGCGTTCAGGTTGCGCAAATCAGCGATTTCCTGGCGAAGGCTGGAGAGGTGTTCCGAAATGTAGGGCATCTCTTTCATCATACGCCCTATTTCCCCAACCGCCTTTGAATTCCGCTTTACGACTGAGGATTTAGGCAGACTAGCACCAAGAAAAACCAAAAGCGTCTAACCGCAAAGGCCGCAAAGAAGATTCGCCGAGTTCGCGGAGGCTGAAACGTGAGTGTGATATGGACTTAAGCGCTCAAGAGGTGTCGAATGGGTGCTCATTTAGGGTGATCTACGATGAGTCGTAAGGCGTGTGTCATCGGTGCGGGCCCGAATGGGCTGGCAGCGGCCATCGTTCTGGCCCAGGCTGGGCTGCAGGTGGACGTGCTGGAAGCGGAGTCTACGCCGGGCGGCGCGGCGCGCTCGATGGAGCTGACTTTGCCAGGCTTTCGGCACGACTTCGGATCTGCGGTCTATCCGATGGGCGCAGGGTCGCCATTTTTCTCGTCGCTGCCCTTAATCAACCACGGCTTGGAATGGATTCACTCGCCCGCCGCGTTGGCGCATCCGCTCGATGACGGCACGACGGTGCTGTTGCAACGTGACCTGAATGAAACCAAGGACTCCCTCGGAATTGACGGACCGGCATGGGACAAGCTGATGCGTCCGTACGTCGAGCACTGGACTGAATTTGCTCCGGAGATACTCGGTCCCGTTTCCTTCGTCCCCCGACATCCATGGCTCATGGCGCGCTTTGGAATGGTCGCGCTACGGTCGGCTCAAGCTGTCGCTCGCCGGTTTCGTGACCAGCGAACCCGGGCCCTGTTCGCGGGGCTGGCCGCCCACTCTTTCCTCGGCTTGGACGAACCGTTGAGCGCCGCGTTCGCAATCCTGATGGCGGTGCCAGCCCATGCCGTTGGTTGGCCGATTCCTCGCGGCGGCGCGCAGTCACTCACCAACGCACTATGCTCGCTGCTCTCGATCTTGGGAGGCAGGGTGAGTGCTTCATCGCCCGTCCAGAGTTTGGCGGCATTGCCGAACTATGATCTGTTTCTCTGTGATCTGACTCCGCGGCAGCTCGTCGAGGTTGGCGCTCAAAGATTATCCGAGAGCTACAAGCGGCGACTGGGAAGGTTCCGCTACGGAGCCGGCGTGTTCAAAGTGGATTATGCGCTGAACTCCCCCATTCCCTGGAAAGCTTCCGATTGCTTGCGGGCAGCGACGGTGCATCTGGGCGGAACCTTTGAGGAGATTGCTGTTTCGGAAAAGGCGGTGCGAATGGGACAGCACGCCGATCGTCCGTTTGTTCTGCTGGCCCAGCCCAGTCTGTTTGATGGCTCACGGGCTCCAGCCGGCAAACACACGGCTTGGGCTTATTGTCATGTGCCGAATGGATCCAAAGTAGACATGCTTGAAAAACTGGAGAATCAGATTGAACGCTTCGCTCCCGGCTTCCGCGAATGCGTTTTGGCGCGGCGGATCTTTTCTCCCGCAGACCTTGAGAGCATGGACGCCAACCTCGTGGGAGGCGATATCGGAGGGGGCGTCATGGACATTCGTCAGTTTCTGTTTCGACCGACACGGGGACATTACGCCACGTCGGCACGCGATATCTACATTTGTTCCTCATCCACTCCGCCTGGTGGCGGAGTGCATGGCATGTGCGGCTACCATGCGGCGAAGATGGCGTTGTCCAGGTTGGACAGGCCGTATCGGAAGGCGTGAAGTGCTCATGTGGGGACAGCCGAGGCGGCTGTCCCCACATAAAGCAAGGGCGACAGCATTCATTAGCGATTCATTCGCGTGAAGCCGCGGTAGGCCATTCGACGCCATGGAGAGTACCATCGGGCTCGCGCTCGATCGTCGGAGCATATAGTCCCATGAATTGACGGCGCCACCACAGACCTTGGGTGCGTTTTTCGGACATGGTTGTGAACCAATACTGCCAAATCACAGCGCGTACTTCGCGCGGCGGCCCATGCGGGAAGGGATTCGTCGCAAAAAGATTGAGAACATCGCCGTCATTGGAAAGCAAGCGTACTTCGGTTCTGGGAACGATTGGATATTCTCGCCATGAGCCTAGTGAAGCGAACCAGAGATTCCAGTCGAATCGCGGCTGATAGGGCGCGTAAATACCCGGCGGCTTGCTCAGGTCCTGGGGTTTATAGCGGAACGGATATGCCACCCAGGTTTTACCATCCTCGGAACCCTGGAACTCGATCTCGTATCGGCCGCGGGTCATGATGCCAAACAGGCCGTATCGATTGGCGATTCGGAAAGGCTCGAGTGCCGTTACTGGCGAGGTTGGCAGAGGCAATGCAGAGGTCAACTCCGCCATGGTCGCATAAAAAATCCAGCTGAGCACAACGCCGATTAGAGACAGCCTGGCTATCTTGAACGGACGACGGAACCCTTCCGAAGCTTTCATTTGGCTCGGCTTGGGTGTCTCGCCCGCGATGCAAAAGCCCTTCCATCGTGAGGGAGAAAAACGCAGCAGAAAGCGATCGTCCAGCAACAGAACTCCCAAGGTCAGGACAAGGAAATTCAGAAAGGTGTAGTTGGCCGTGAGAATCACGCCCAATTCCCAGGGAGTCACAATCAAGAAACACAGGATGCGCCAGCGGCGAGGCAGAAATAACATCCAAACCAAACCCAACTCAAGCGCGAGCGTGGCGAAGGCAGTCGAAGCATGAAACCAGTGCGGCAGATGCTGCACGTACCAGCCGATCCACGTGGGCAGCGGACCGTTCTGGTAGTACTCGTCCATGGCGGTGAAGTGGCGCCACTCGGGGTCTCCACCGAGAATCTTCGCGACACCAGACTCGAAGTAGATGCGAAACCATTCCCACTGCAGCAGGAACAGACTGGCGCGCGACGGCGGCAACGCCCGCCCCAAGCCAGGGCGGATTCCAGGCGGAGCAAAGAAGAGCGCGATAAAGCCGGCTTCGAGCAGCATGCCGTCCGACTGATAACCTGAAAAATCTTGCGCAGCGCTGACGAATGACAGGAAGCACACAAAACAGATGACCAACATTCCGCGCGGCCATGCATTCAGCGCCAGCAGTAAAGAAGCGACCATGCCGGTCCAGCACAGGGCGGTCAACATGTGGGGGCCGCTCGAAAGCCAAAGCAGGGTGGGCGCAAACCATATGCCGCGGCTGTAGCCAAGGGAATGCGCTACGGCTTGCAGGTATTTGTTTGCGGGAAGAATCCCTTGCGGCCCAATGAGCCCACGGATCTGAAAAGCAAGGGAGAAGAAGGCGGAAAAATAAATACCGCCCAGTGCGCGCAGGAAGAGCCAGCGTGGAATCAGGCGGTCGACTGCGCCCGGCTCCGAGTCGAATAACCACCGGGTGGCCTGGGCAAGCCGGTTCATGGCGTCCGCAATTATAGCGACCGAAGCGGAGCCGTTGCGCTCGCAAGCTCGATTCATGCCACGGAATCACCTGACTTCGTTGGCTTTTCCAGACCGTCCCCAGACTTCCAGCGCCAAATCTTGTCAAGACCCTAAACTTGAGGAAATCCCCCTAACCCATAGCAAACGAACAGAGAATAAATTCAAAATCCTTGCCGGTTTGCCCCACCGAAAATGCTATTCTGAATATATAGAGCGAAAAACAAAGGCGCAGGCCAAAAGCCCGCGCCTTTTCTCTTTTCCGACCATGTCTAGGACCAGCTCTTCGCGCCGACGCCCTTCAGCGTCGCGCTCAAAGCCTGTCCGAAAGAAGCCTGTCCGAAAGAAGCCTGCCCGGAAGAAGCCCGTCCCCGAAAAGCCCGTCCCTCAAACTCCCCGCCAACGCGAACTCACCACTAAACGCCGCGGAGAACTCGCCGAACTCGCTTTCGTCCTCAAAGCCGCGAACCTCGGTTTCGGCGTCGCCCGCCCCTACGGCGACAGCGAACGCTACGACGTCATCCTCGACGCCCGCAATCTGGACGCCCGCGATCTCATCTCCCGCCGCCATCGCAGCGATGCACATGTGGGGACAGCCGCCCCCGGCTGTCCAGCGGCTCGGAAGTATCGGGCCGCAGCCGCGCCCCAGAAGCATCGCCCTGGGCAAATCCGTCACTGCCCACCCGACCCTTCACCGCCACTCTGGCGCGTACAGGTCAAATGTTCCACCCAAATCTCCACCGGCCTCTACCGCGTCAACGCCCATCGCCGCTCCAACGGACGCGCCGTTCCCTACCTTCCCGGCGAAATCCACTTCTTCGCCGCATACATAATCCCCGAAGACACCTGGTACATCCTCCCTCTCCACGCTCTTCGCGGAGTCACCAGCCTCCTGTTCCGCCGCCGCCGCGACCGCCGCCCCGGCCTCTACGACGCCTACCGCGAAGCCTGGCACCTCCTCCGCCCAAAATGAAAGGGCAGAGCGGGAAGGGAGATGACAATGGTGATGTGGGCGGCCGCCGGGGTGCCCCATTTCTCGCATCTTTTGCGAGAAGTGGGGAATTTGCGCGACGCGAAAGACCCTCTCATTCCGACCGGAGCCGGAGCGAATGCGACGGCGGAGCGGAGAGCCTGCCCTGAGCCTGTCGAAGGGAACCTGCTTTTTCCTTCCGCCAGCAGTTCGCGATGCCCATGTGGGGACAGCCGCCCTCGGCTGTCCGGCGGCCCGGAAGTATCGGGCCGCAGCCCGCCAGTGGCAAGAATCGGGGAACGTCCCGTCTGTATGAATGCATAAGTGAAATGAAGAAGGGTTCTCGAAGCGGCTACGATGCTGAGACCGGCGATGCAAACGCCGGCTCAGAAAGCTCACCTGGAGAACCCCATGAACAGCCTTCACTATATCGGATTCGACGTACACAAGAAATCCATCAGTTTCTGCGTCAAGACGGCAGCTGGCGAGATCGTGGAAGAAGGCGTGATCCCGGCAGAACGCGGGGCCTTGCGGCAATGGGCCTCGGCACGACCGCAACCCTGGCGGGGAGCCATGGAAGCGACCTTGTTCAGCGGCTGGATCTACGACACTCTGAAGCCTTACGCCGAGCAGTTGGAAATGGCGCATCCCGCCAAAATGAAAGCCATCAGCGCGGGCAAGAAGAAGAGCGACACGCTCGATGCCCGCACCATTGCCGACCTGCTGCGCTGCAATCTTTTACCGGCCTGCTATGTGGCTCCGCCACGCATCCGCGAACTGCGCCGCCTGCTGCGCTATCGCACCTTGGTGGTGAGCGAAGGGGTGCGCATGAAGAACAAAATGGCCGGGTTGCTGATGGAAACCGGAGCCCTTTACGTGAAGGAGAAGCTACACCGCAAGAAATACTTCGCCAGTCTGCTCGAAGAACTCGAAGAGGTGCCGGAATCGGTGATCGATCTGCTGCGCTTGAGTCGCGGCGCGCTGGAGATGTTCGAGAGCACGCAGAAACGGCTGGTTCGCGAGTTGCTCGCCGATCCCGAACTGGCGCAACGCGTGGAACGGTTGATGACCATTCCAGCCGTGGGAGAAATCACCGCCCTGACCTGGGCCCTAGAAGTCGGCGATCCCCAGCGCTTTCCCTCCTGCTCCGATGCGATGAGTTACTGCGGACTGACCGCCGCCTTGAAGTCCTCGGCGGGCAAGCAGCAACGCGGCCCCATCTCGAAACAGCGCAACCACTGGCTG
>CABECU010000747.1_pt1 | contig 13037 bp, 8 predicted proteins | sample 3422571 | NCBI WGS metagenome assembly CABECU01 (sample SAMEA5534328, study PRJEB31848) | metagenome | biome: tundra; feature: field; material: soil | place: USA | collected 2013-05 | depth 0.15 m | reverse complement strand
GTGACGTGGCAGGAGTATGAAACCGGATTGGAAGATCGACTTGTCGATCTGCACAATCGGGTACACCGTGGAGCGTATCGGGCACAACCCTCACGACGAGTCTAGGTAGGCATATTTGTCACCCGCTCTACCCCTACAAAGAGACAAATTTTTCAAGGTCGCAGACGGAGCGGAGCAGGCCTGGCCCCACGCATACTCTTTGACGAGACCTAGCGAAAAGGCCATTGCCTCCGGCGTAAAGTAATACTCCCAGGTGGCCAATTTTTCGTCTTTTCGCGAGAACAGAGCGGCCCCATCTTTGGAACCATGGTACTCAAACTGAGTCTCAAAACTATCTTCCAGCGCCTTCCCGTTGGCTTTATAATCGCCGGAATCCATAGTCACTTTGTACCAGCCTGGGGCGGTACCTTCATTCACGGCCCGTACCTCCATTCCGACAACCCCCGAATTGTACGCCCTTAGAACTTGTGTCGCGACTTGTGGTGGTAACCCTCGCATCCCTTACCGTGTGCAGTCACTCCATAAGGGACGCGACCGCCAGTATAGAACCTATCTTATAGATTCCCGTCCCACTAGAGTGGATGGCAGGAGTCGGCGGCCAGCTGTGCTAGCATGCGTCCCGAAGGGGTTACCTGGTGTACGCCATTCAGTCAAAGCTCTTACTGATGGTCGGGCAATCATCGTTGATTATCCGATGAGGCCCGAGTTCTAAGTGTAATGGGGATATTACGCCAGAGGCTTGGCAGATTCGAGAGACTGCCTTGCTTTGTGGGGTCCCCGATCAGTCCCGCAGAACTAGAGCCGTTTGATTGTCGCGAACCACGCTGGTGCGCCGTGGTCATCGTGGTATCTCGTCTGAATCCGGTCCGTGGATTCACGAACTGGAAAACTACTTTCAGGCAAGCGCGATCGCTAAAAAGTGTTAGAGCTGCCGTTTCTGACCTTGATAATGATTGCAGCTTACTCTGAGTCTTTGCGAATCTTTTTGCGGGCACGCTTTCGCGCCAAAGCTTGCTTCACCCGGCGCTTCGCGCCCGGCTTCAGATAGAAGGAGTGGCGCTTCACTTCCTTAATGATATCTTCCGTCTGAACCTTGCGCTTGAAGCGACGGAGGGCGCTTTCTATTGACTCGCCTTGTTGCAATCGAACTTCTGCCAAACTCATCACCCCCGACCAGTTCCAATCGGACAATTAGAGCTTACTCCCTTTGTGACTCGCTCGGTCCGAACCAATTGCTAACCTTCAAGTGCCTCCAAGGGGCCATTGACGCCCCTCCGATGGGCCATTTATCCCCGTTGAATTGGTCCTATACTCGATTTCACACATGGAACGCCGGAGCGCGAGGGGTTCATTCCGATCCAGGGTCATTGAGGGAGTTCTATGACAAGTCCCGCCTCTTTTTTCGTCCGCATCTGCTCAATCTGCGGGAAGCGGGTTAACGTTGAAAGCCGAAAGACCGATGAAGAAGGGCATCCGGTTCACGAGGAATGCTGCCTTTCCCGAGGCGACAGCAAAAAATCCAAAGGCCAGTTAACGCGGCAAACGGGCTATGACGTATATGAGTCTTGAGCCCAAGCTAATCAAATTGGCTACTCACGTTCGGTGATTACGGCGCTCATTACCGAGTGCGGGAAACAAATGCTCGCGCTGTAATCGACTCGCCCAAGAAATCCTAGTCCGTTTTCCGTACACTGTCTCTTTGCGGCTCGAAGGCTTCCCCGCCTCAAAGACGTGCTCGCACTTCGGGCACTGCATTTGCGTGAAGTCAATCCACCCCAACTTGTCCGCCGGAATTGAGAACCCGCATGACGGGCAAAACGTTCGCAATACTGCCGCGAATTGGCAGTGGTGGTTGCGACGAGAGGTTCCAAGCCGATCTGAGTACAGCAGAAAGTCCGCCCAGAGCAAGATTCGTTGCACGTTAGAACGGCTGCGCTGCCCACACCAACAGCGAAAGGCATGCTTCAGTTCTGCCGAAGGGCGTACCCAGTGCCGAACCGCACCGAAGCCGACCTGCTGCCTAACCCTGTTCTGCACCTCAGCATTATTACTTCATGGGGGGGAAGTTGGGCCTTGAATCGCGTCTGCTCTTCTCGTATCTTGGCTACGCCTTACCGTTTGTGTGGGCTTTCGGGTCAGAGTTCGTTTTAGACGATCGATCAATCGCGCATCTTCCTCGATTAGCTCTGGGCTTCTTTGTCTTCCGCCACTTTGGATTTCAAGTAGCCTTTGCATTAACTCGGCGAAGTTTTCCATGACTTCCTCCAAGGCTGGCAAGGCTGGTTGCTTGACAGAAATGATAGGGTGGCAGCCAAGGCAGAAGCTGGTCAAAAGTGAACAGTTTTGCAGTATTCCGGCTCCGGTCCCCGATCCGCGCTTTCTCGGGAGCCAATTCCTCCCCCAAGGGCGCCGTGCCAGAATGTAAGGGGACAATGGTTTGCGAGCGAAGGGGAAGATCCCAACGGTAGAGCAACCAGGCAAACATCCGCTGAGGGGGCCTTCCTAATGAGCGCGCGAGTGGATGCAAAACGCCGAATCGCGCTACGGTTTGGAAGGGCTGACTGGCTCGTCCCCCCGGCATAAAGCCCAGCAAGTAAGTATGCCGATCGCGGCGCCCCCGGCACCGATGGTCCAAGGGTTGCTAAGAATGGCTCTGGCGGCTGGGGCGACCTCAGCAGGCTTAGCCGGCGCACCGCATCCTTCCTCGCGAGTTCCTTGCTCACCTTGATGTACCGTCACATCCGAAAATCCTGTCTGTTTCAACCGCCGGGCAGCCGCACCTTGGTAGTGGATCTTGACATCATTCTGGTGCGCCACCACTATCATTCTTCCGTCTACGTCGGTGACGTCGTATCGAGTCCACTCTTGCGTCAGAGGAATGACGGTCATGCAGTTCACGTGAACTCTCATTCCTCGCGAGGTGTTCAGTTGCAAGCCGCCATGGTCGAGGACGAGTTCGTCTCCCTCGAACTGCACAATGGTCTCGGGTTGGACCGCGACTGTGGACCCGTCAGCGTCGATTTTCGCCCAATTGCCTTTCTGGGTCTGTACCAGGTCGTGCAGAAAAATCGCCGAGGAATTGGGCGCGGGATTCCCATTCAGCCAGACTCCTCCGCTGCTGTGGAGCATCGCCCGAGCGGTGTCCTGGGCCATCAGCAATGTCGGCAGAATGACGATCATCACCCTGCAAGCGAGTTTGCCCCATTCAAGCAAACGACCCTCCTGATATGACGAACTACTTGCGCAAGAATAGCTTGCGGAGTTCTGGCGGGCTATTGACTTGCGTGATTACCGAGAAGACGGGGGGTACCCGTACTTATGGAGCCCGGTCCGGGAGGTACGTACTAAGCCTGGTTACGACAGTGATCTACCGGGGAGCAGGAAAGGACCCAATAATAGAGTGCGATGAGGGTTCCATCTGTCGACACAAAATTCTTCCTAGTGCCCCCGACGATTCTGCTGCTTGGGTTGGTGATGCTGAAGTGCATTCCGGTCATCGCCCAGACACAGCCTGAGCGATTTTGCCTCGTAGATCGTAGTCTTGCAGTATCGCTCGTTTCCAGTGGTGCCGTTGCACAGAGCGACTCTAATCCCAAATCTGACTTGTTTAATAGACATAAATGGCTGTATTCCGCCGGCCCGGCTGTCACCTGTTCGTTGCAGCCAAATGAGGTGCTGGTGGGCGAACCAGTCACCGCGACCGTCACTGCCAGCAACTTCAATCCCAAGCACACCCTTACCTATGTCTGGAGCCCCAGCAACGGAGGAGGTAAGGTCATCGGGAAAGACACGACCGCCCAGATCGAGACCACGAACGCCGCACCCGGCAGCTACTCGGTCACTGCCCGTGTGACCGACGCCAACGAGAAGAAGAACAACGAAGCAAGCTGCTCGGCTAGCTTCATGGTGAAGCCGCTGCCGCCGAAGAACCCACCCACCATTTCTCTTTCCGCCAACCCGGCGAGCCTGCAGTCTGGTGGAACCGTGAACTTGTCGGCCAACTGCACCAGCCCGGATGGCGTTCCGGTTTCTGTCGCCAACTGGACCGCCAGCGGCGGAACGGTTTCCGGCACTGGCGGTTCGGCCACAGTTAACACCGCTGGTGCGTTCCCGGGAGCAATCGCTGTGAGCGCTACTTGCACCGACTCGCGTGGGCTGAACGCTCAAGCTTCGACCGAGGTCGAAGTGGAGCCCCCCCCACCTCCGCCTCCACCAAGTCCGGAGATCAAAGTGGTGGAAGCTCGCCTGGCCCTGAGGAGCATCTACTTCCCGACGTCTATGCCGTCGATCAGCGATCCCAATACCGGGCTGGTTGACAGCCAACAGCAAACTCTAGTTGCGCTAGCCGCCGACTTCAAGAAGTATCTCGAAAGTAAGTCGGAGGCGCACTTGCTCCTAGTGGGCTACGCCGATCCGCGGGGCCGCACCAACTACGATCAGAAGCTCTCCGAGCGCCGTGTCGACCGCGTCAAGAGCTTCCTGGTCGAACAGGGCGTTTCCGAGGCCAACATTGATACCAAGGCGTTTGGCGCTCGCAATGCTCTGAGCGAAGCCACAGTGAGGAACGCGATCGAGAATGATCCTCAGCTCAGCCCGGAAGAGCGTCAAAGGGCTTTGAGAAACACGCAGACGATTGTTCTTGCAAGCGATCGCCGCGTAGATATCACGTTGAACACGACTGGGCAATCGTCGGTCCGCCAATTCCCATTGAATGCGGCGGATGCTTTAACTCTAATCGGCGACCAAGAAGGCGAGACAAAGAAGAAGACAGTCAAGCCTGTGCACAAGAAGAGGACGAACAAGCGCCGCCCATGACAATCTTCTTACAGAGGGTGTAAACATGGAGGCTGCCACAAGCTTTGCTGGGTAACTTGCGAAAAAATCGCGGTTACAGTGCGCCGGGCTAAACCGGCATGAAGTCGGAGCGCGACGCGGGACCGTGGCCGAGCAGTTGCACTGATTGTTAGCCTTACCCATTGCTGTGCGGCGCAGGCCCAAGAGGTGAATCCAGAGGACATCATGGATGCCGCTTTTGACATGAAGAATGCGGCTGAACGTGCAGACGAACTCCAGGCTGATGGCGCGAAGTATATAACGAACATCCTCTAGAAATGGCCAGAGGCCCCCGAGAGCCTGGGCGCAAGGGAAGAGCTGGTCTCAGGGCAGTTTCGTCGTTATTGAAGACTTCGAGAGCCAAGAGCACAGCACCCCGGCGAGACTATCTTTGACGCGTGTTCAGTTTGTCGAGTGCGCGCTTCAACTCTTCAAGCTTCTGTCCAGCCTCGCCGAGCTTGCCTTCCGCCGTCAGGCGTTGGTAGTCGGCAAGGTCTTTGGCGGCTTCCGCGATGAGCGCGCTGAGATCCGCTGGGGGCTGGGGCGACGCGGCGGAAGCCCGTGTGCTTCGCTGCGATTCCGCGGGGACTGTCGTTGTGCTCATCGACGAGACCGCTCCACCAAAAAGCGACGTCATTGCCGACTCGAAGGTTGGTCCATACGCAAGCCGATCTTGCAGAGCGAGCACGACCAGGCGCAACTCCGGCATCGGACTCCGCTCGGCCTGCAAGTAAATTGGCTCCGCATACAACAGCGCGCGTCCGGACGGAATCACCAGTAGCGCCCCGCGCCGCACGTGCGAGCCTTGCTGATTCCACAGCGTCAGTTGCCCGGAAAGCTGCGCGTTCTGATCGATTCGCGCCTCGATTTGCAACGGTCCGTCGACCAGCTTCGTTTTGGGAAAGTTGTAGACCACTGAAGTACCGTATTGTGCGCCGTCGCTGCGCCCCGCAATCCAGCCAATCAGATTATTTCGGTTGGCCGGCGTGAAGGGCAGAATTTCCACGAACTCTTCCCCAGTTTCCTCCGGCAATTTCATTAGCACGAAATTCGGCTGCATCGCCTGTGTCGTTTGCTGACCGTCTTCGCCCATGCCGACTTCCGTGGCGACCGTCCACAAATCTTCACGGTTATAGAACGCTTCCGGATCCGTCATGTGATACAGGCCGTACACTTCCGCCTGCAGTTTGAGCAACAACTCGGGGTAGCGCACGTGCTTGCGCAGCCCCGACGGCATCATGGCCGCATCCTTGAACAGACTCGGAAAGATGCGGCGGTAGGCTGCGATGATGGGATCCTCCGTATCGAACACGTAAAACGTTGTCGTGCCGTCGTAGGCGTCGATGACCACCTTCACACTGTTCCGCATGTAGTTAATGAGATTGTTGTCGAGACGGTAGTGGGTCGAGTACGGATAGCTGTCTGAAACCGTGAACGCATCCATGATCCAAGACAGCCGCCCGTCGTCACCGAGCACGATGTACGCATCCGGATCGTAGGTGAGGAACGGCGCTAACGCCGATACGCGATCACGTATGTTGCGCCGCATCAACAGCCGGCTATTCCTGTTCACGTCATCGCTGAACGGTAGCTTCGCGAGGTCGTTTTGGTCCAGCGCGATGATCATGCGGCGCAGGAAACCACCGAGAAGGATGCCGCCGTTGCCTTCGTAGGAAGTTAAGTTGTTGCTCTGGCCTTGCGGGTAGTTGAACTCCTTCTGCTCGGTCTTCACATAGACGTCGGTATTGGTCATCTCGCCGAAATAAATCTCTGGGCGCGTCACGGTTAGACCACGCACCGTGCTCTGGACCGGCATGTTGCTCAGAATCAGAGTAGGCAGCCCTTCCGGCGTGAACCCATTGACTGGGTTCATCGTGATGCCGTAGCCATGAGTGTAGATCAGCTTCTCGTTAATCCAGTTGCGGCTGCTCTCCGGGAGCTTATCGACATTCAGCTCGCGCGCGGCGAGCATCACCTCGCGGGTCGTGCCGTCGATTGCATAGCGATCAATGTCTATGTCGGGGAAGTCGTAGTAGGTGCGGATTTCCTGAATCTGACGCAACGTGTCCTGGAGTGCGCGCCAGTCCCACAGCCGGATGTTCTGAAGTGTAGCCTGATTGTTCGCTGGGTCAGCCGCGTCGACCGTTGTCTCAGCGGGAAACTCGCGCTGCGAGACCTGGTTCAATCCGTAGGCCTGCCGCGTCAAGTCGGTGTTGTAGACGATGTAGGGCTTCTCACGCACCAGTTCGTTCGGCTTGACGATAAAACTGCTGACGTACCAGGCGACTGCTTGAACCGCGACATAACAGACCGCCGCCGGAAGGATCGCCGCGACCAGCCAGCGGCCGCGTGGCATCCGCAGGGTGTTGACGAGGGCGATCAGCGCACCGAGAACGAGCGCCGCGCAGACGACGAGCATCCCTGTGAGCGTGACGTGTGCGTCCGTGTAGGTCACACCCCCGAAAATCGTATGATCATCGAGCAATCGCTCGAACCGACTGATATACACGCGCATCGCGAGGGTCAGCAACAGGAACGCAAACGTGATGGAGAGCCCCCGCCAAGGCAATGTGACGTGGCGGCTAAGACGCCCGGCGAATATACGCGCTCCGCCCGAGATGAGAATGAAGAAAACGGCGAGAGCACAGGTAATCAGCGCTAGCGTAAGCAGCCAGCCGAGGAAGACCTGCCACGCGGGCAGCGTGAATAGAAAGAAGTTCAGCGGCTTGCCAAAAATCGGGTCTACAACGCTCCCAGCAGTGCGAGGTGCGTACCAAAAGAGCGCGAGCGTCGGCCACTCCCCTGTCATAGCGGCGCCGGTTGCAGCGGCAATGGCGAGCGAAATGCCGAGCGCGATGAGCCGCAGAACAGGCTCTACCGGCAGCTTCAAGGGCTGGCCGCCGATGAGAATCGTATGACCGTCCGGCAAATCGGGGAGATGTGCCCGCTTCAGAGCGAGGAACGATCCGTACAGAATGAGAAATGTCGCCGCTGCAAAAGCCGTGAAGACTTCCCACTGAAGACTCAGTGTTTTCAAGAAGACGTTCCCATAACCGAGCGACCTAAACCAGAGCACGTCCACGTAATACGACAACGCGGCCCGACCACCGAAGAAGATGACGGCAAGCACGATGAGAATGAGAAGGAAGCGGCGGCGACGACCAGGCCGCCCCGGATGCGGCGGCGGCCAGTCAATGGACTCGGACATTGCTCCACCCCGTTTTCATTAGTCCGTTAGTTATCCGCATAATACTCCCTCCGCTTCCGCAAGACTCCTTCGACAACGACTATGCTCTCGCCGTGCAACACCTCAGGCGGCCAGATCTCTCCCGGCGACAAACTCGGTCGGTGTGAAACTGTTGCGCCTATTGGTAAAGGCGGCATGGGGGCGCGCGATGCGCCCCCGCGAGCGAGGAAAAGCGACGACTTCGGTTTAGCCGATCCAAACAACAGCAACAGCACGAAGTTGAAAGCTTTCTTTTTCGCCGAGCTCAGGCAAGATCGTAGCGATCAAGGTTCATTACCTTGTTCCACGCAGCCGCGAAGTCCTTCACAAACGCCTCCTTCGAGTCGTCACACGCATAGACTTCTGCGATTGCTCGGAGCTGGGAGTTCGAACCGAAGAGGAGATCGACGCGCGTGCCGGTCCACTTGATTTTGTCCGTCGCCCGATCGCGCCCCTCAAACACGCCATCGGATGTAGAGGAGGCCTGCCACTTCGTATTCATGTCGAGCAGGTTGACGAAGAAATCATTCGTCAGCGTTTCGGGCCGGTTGGTGAAGACGCCGTGTTTGGCCTGCCCGAAGTTTGCATCCAGGGCGCGCATGCCGCCGACGAGAACCGTCATCTCGGGAGCGGTCAGGGTCAGCAACTGCGCCCGATCCACCAGCAACTCTTCAGCCGACAGGGGCTGTCCGCTTCGGAGATAGTTGCGGAACCCGTCTGCGGCCGGTTCCAGTACGGCGAACGCATGCACATCGGTCTGCTCCTGCAACGCGTCCATGCGCCCCGGCGAGAAGGGAACCTTCACGTCGTGGCCGGCCTTCTTGGCAGCTGCCTCGACGGCTGCGCAGCCGCCCAGAACGATCAGGTCAGCCAGCGAGACCTTCTTCCCGCCCGACTGCGAGCTGTTGAAATCCTTTTGGATCGCCTCCAGCGTCCGCAGGACCTTCGCCAGCTCGGCCGGCTGATTGACTTCCCAATCCTTTTGCGGCGCCAGGCGAATGCGCGCCCCGTTGGCCCCGCCGCGCTTGTCACTGCCGCGGAAGGTGGCCGCCGACGCCCAGGCCGTCGTGACCAGTTGGGAGATGGAAAGTCCCGATGCGAGGATCTTGGCCTTCAGAGCAGCAATGTCCTGCTCCCCGATCAATTTATGATCCACGGCGGGAACAGGGTCTTGCCACAGCAGGGGCTCCTTCGGAACGAGCGGGCCAAGGTAGCGCGAGATCGGCCCCATGTCGCGGTGGGTCAGCTTGAACCACGCCTTGGCGAACGCGTCTGCGAGCTCCTGCGGATTCTCGTAAAAGTGCCGTGAAATCTTTTCGTAAGCAGGGTCGAACCGCAAAGAGAGGTCGGTGGTCAGCATGGTCGGCGCGTGACGCTTTGACGGATCGTGCGCATCCGGCACCGTACCGGCGCCTGCGCCATTCTTCGCTGTCCACTGATGCGCACCGGCCGGGCTCTTGGTCAGTTCCCATTCGTAGCCGAACAGGTTCTGGAAGAAGTTGTTGCTCCACTTGGTAGGCGTCGTGCTCCAAGTGACTTCCAGGCCGCTGCCGATGGTGTCATCCCCTTTGCCGCTGCCATAGGTGTTGTTCCAGCCCAGGCCTTGCTGCTCGATGGGGGCGGCCTCGGGTACGGGGCCGACATACTTGTTCGGATCAGCAGCGCCGTGGGTTTTGCCGAAGGTGTGGCCGCCGGCAATCAACGCAACGGTCTCCTCGTCATTCATCGCCATGCGAGCGAACGTTTCGCGGATGTCCCTTGCCGCGGCAAGGGGATCCGGGTTTCCATTGGGGCCTTCCGGGTTCACGTAAATCAGGCCCATCTGAACCGCCGCAAGGGGATTCGCGAGATCGCGGTCGCCGCTATAGCGCTCGTCCGCCAGCCACTTGCCCTCGGGGCCCCAATAAATGTCGTCTCCCGGCTCCCAGACGTCCGCGCGCCCGCCACCGAAACCGAAGGTCTTGAACCCCATCGACTCCAACGCGACGTTACCGGCGAGAACCATGAGGTCAGCCCAGGAGATCTTCCGCCCATACTTCTGCTTGATCGGCCAGAGCAGTCGGCGCGCCTTGTCGAGGTTCACGTTGTCCGGCCAGCTATTGAGCGGCGCAAAACGTTGAGTGCCAGAGCCTGCCCCACCGCGGCCGTCGCCGATACGGTACGTGCCTGCGCCATGCCACGCCATACGGATGAAGAGCGGCCCATAGTGGCCGAAGTCGGCCGGCCACCAATCCTGCGACGCTGTCATCAAGACATGCAGGTCCTTGATCACGGCGTCCAGGTCGAGGCTCTTGAACTCTTCCGCGTAATTGAACTCCTTGTTCATCGGATCGGACAGGGGAGAGTGCTGGTGCAGGATGTTCAGGTTAAGCTGATTCGGCCACCAGTCGGCATTCGTCTGGGCCCCAGCTGCGGTGTGTGTGAACGGGCACTTTGCTTCGGTTGACATGGTTGCTCCTTCCTTCAATAAAACTGTTTAAGAAAAACTGTGACGAACTACGAGCCAATTCTGACTCTTCCACTCGCGCAATCGCCGAGCTTATCAAGACTTTTGCTATCGGAAATGTGGGATAAGAAATCCATTGGGTACAGAATGTTTTGCTTAGGTTTTTGCACGGCAGCGGCGACAGAGGCCAAAGACCTCGATCAACGGCTGCGTCAGATCAAAGCCGCCCGGCAGTTGCCGGGACAGCCGTTTGAAATCGATGAACTCTCCTTCGATGTCCTGCACCGATTTGCAGCGCGAGCAGACCAGGTGGTGATGAGGTTTGAGATTGCCGTCCACGCGCAACGTGGACGCATGAGGAGTGACCTCTCGCAGCAACCCACGCTCGATGAAAAGCCGCAGATTGTTGTAGACCGTGGCGAGAGAAATGGATGGAATGCGACTTCGGACCGCGGCGTAAATGCTTTCTGGGGAATGGTGTCCGTGGGAAGCGATGACGGCCTCATAGACCACCTGACGCTGGTGCGTGACCGCCAAACCGTGCTTCGCGGCCAGCTCACGGAACTGTTCATGGGTGAGGCGCATGATTATCGGATGAGAATGATTATAAAACGACCCCGAGCAGTGTCAACCGAAATCTTTCCTGTGACCTCGAAGTGCTGCGCGCCGCTGCATATCGCACGCGGTCGGCACGAACTCGAATCTCTCCCGCATTCACGCACGGGCCGTGTCGATGCGTCTATCATAATAATTAGAAGGAACCATACTTATGTCACATCGAACTGGAATTGCCTCGGGTTGGGCCGCGCTCTTGCTTCTGAGTCTTTGCTCGCTGCTGCTATTTGGGCAGGACGACGCGCAGCACGGTCAGATGAACCAGCAGAGGACTGTCACCACACCTCTCCAGGTGAATGTCACTGGATGCCTGAAGAAGAGCAGCCAGACGGGTAGTTATTATGTCGCCGACCAGAATGGACGGACGTGGGAACTCACCAGCAACAAGGTCGATCTCGCAAAGCACATGAACCATGTAGTAAGCGTTTCCGGGCACCCGTCAACCGGATCGAAGCCGCAGGAAGGAAAGAGCGAACAGGGTCGGAAGCCGGAGGGCAATCAGTACTTTGGCCTGGACGTGACCGAACTAGACATGTTGAGCCCCAGTTGCACGCGGTAGCTCCGCAAGAAATCTTCATTTATCCGCCCCAGGGGAGGGTTGCGAATGGTTGATTTCCTCCGGTGGACAGGCATGAAATATCGCATCACAGCTGAGGGAGTTCTGGAGACCGGGCTCTCCGGCTTCGACCTAATGAACTTTCCCATGCTGAACAAAGGAACTGCGTTCACTGAAAGCGAGCGCACTGACTTCGCCCTGCACGGACTGCTCCCCCCACATGTTGGCAATCTTGAAGATCAGGCGGCACGCCGTCTTAAGGCGCTGCGCGACTTTGAAACTAATTTCGAGCGCTATGCCTACCTACGGGACCTGCAGGACACGAACGAAACCCTGTTTTATGCCGTGCTGGTGCGCAACATCGAAGAGATGATGCCGCTGGTGTACACGCCGACGGTCGGCGAAGGATGCCAACGTTTCAGCGAGATCTGGCGCAAGCCGCGCGGACTATTTCTCAGTTACCCCAACCAGCATAAGATCCGCGAGATCCTCGAGCATCACCGCTATGACGCAATCCGTGTGATCGTGGTCAGCGATGGCGAGCGCATTCTCGGGCTCGGCGACCAGGGTGCGGGAGGCATGGGAATTTCCATCGGCAAGCTCGCGCTCTATACCGCCTGCGCTGGCATTCACCCACAGGTGTGTTTGCCTGTGTTGCTCGATGTCGGTACCGACAATGTGGAGCGCCTCGAAGATCCTCTCTATGTCGGGTGGCGTCACCAGCGGGTACGCGGTGCCGAATACGACGATTTCGTCGAAGCCTTCGTCAGCGCCGTGATCGCGCGCTGTCCACATGTGCTGTTGCAATGGGAGGATTTTGCCGGCATCAACGCAGGACGATTGCTTGAACGCTACCGCGACCGGCTCTGCACCTTCAACGACGATATCCAAGGGACAGCGGCCGTGGCCGTGGGGACCCTGCTCGCCGCGATTAACATTACCGGCACCCCCTTGACTGAGCAGCGCATCGCGATTTTCGGAGCAGGTTCAGCCGGCATGGGCATCGCCACGCTTCTGCTGACCGCGATGAAGAACGCCGGTCTGAGCGAAGCGGAAGCGTGCCGGCGCTTTTATGCAGTCGATAAAGACGGATTGCTAGTGGAGGGCATGGCAGAAATACGTCCGACACAGCAGCCATTTGTGCAACCTCGTTCCGCGATCACCGAATGGAACTTGGACCACAAAGACCACATTAGCCTGCTCGATGTGGTAAGGAATGCCAAGCCAACGACGCTCATCGGGGTCTCGGGACAAGCTGGTGCCTTCACGCAGGAGGTGATCCGCGCGATGGCTGCCGCAGTCGACAGGCCGGTTATTTTCCCGCTGTCAAACCCTACGTCGCGTTCGGAGGCTACCCCGGC
>CABECU010000712.1_pt1 | contig 13486 bp, 10 predicted proteins | sample 3422571 | NCBI WGS metagenome assembly CABECU01 (sample SAMEA5534328, study PRJEB31848) | metagenome | biome: tundra; feature: field; material: soil | place: USA | collected 2013-05 | depth 0.15 m | reverse complement strand
GTCTTTCACGGCGGCACGTACAACACGAACCCGGTTTCCATGGCCGCCGGCTTGGCGACCTTCCGCGAAGTTCTCACTCGCGAGAACTACGCCAAAGTCGACAAACTCGGCAAGAAACTGGCTGACGGCTATCGCAGCACCATCGCGAAGGTTGGTCTGCAAGCCTACATTGCGCAAGCCGGCGCCAACGGCGCTCTGATGTTTTACCCGAAAGAAATTCGCAACTATCGCGACTGGGAAGCGATCGACGTCGATCTGTGGCGTCACTACTGGTTCGGCATGGTCAACCGCGGCGTGATGGCTCAGCCCTACTGGTGGGATGAGCAGTGGACGATCTCTGTCCAGCACACTGAGGCTGACATCGACAAGCACCTTGCGGCCTTCAACGACATCGCCGCCTCGCTGGCAAAAGCGCAGCAGGAGCGAACCGCACCGGTCGCGGTCGCACATTAAAGAAGTTGTCCGTGTGGGGCGGGCGCCCTCGCCCGCCCTGCATGCACCACCACGACTCACGTAGGGACGGCCGCTTCGGCTGTCCGCCAAAGCGAAGCGAGGCGTTCCCGAGGAATATTGTCCACGAGCACTCAATCCGCCACCCAGCCCCATCTGATCCGCGCCCTCGGACGCCGCGATCTCGTGCTGCTCTTCGTCGTTGCCGTCTTTAACCTCAACGTCGTCCCCTCGATCGCCGCGAACGGCGGCGTCACCATCTGGCTCTGGATCATCTCCCTTCTCCTCTTCTTCTGGCCCCAAGGCATCGCCGTCATCGAACTCGCCCACCGCTATCCCGGCGAGGGCGGTGTCTATCTCTGGGCCAAAGAAGTCTTCGGCGACTTCCACGGATTCCTTTCCGGCTGGTGCTACTGGACCAACAACATGCTCTACGTGCCGACGGTCATGCTCTATTTCGTCGGCGTGTCGGTCTACGTGCTCGGCCCCAGCCATCTCGGCCTTCCCGACAACAAGATCTTCGCCGCTTGTGTCTCCCTCGCGTTGCTCGCACTGCTTACCCTGCTCAACATCCTCGGCCTCGGTGTGGGAAAGTGGATCAATAACGTCGGCGCCATCGGAACCTTCATCGCCGCCGCCGTGCTCGTCGGCCTCGGCGTTGTCATCTGGTCGCGCTTTGGCACCGGCATCACTGCAGCCGATTTCAAGGTTCCCGCCAATCCACGCTTCGTTCTCAACTCTTTCGGTGTCATCTGCTTTGGCTTGGTCGGCCTCGAACTCGCTTCCGTCATGGGCGATGAAATTCAGGATCCCCGCCGCACTCTCCCCGGCGCCGTCGCGTGGGGAGGGTTGCTGTCCGGCACTCTCTACATCGCCGCCACCCTGACCTTACTCATCGCGGTTGGCAAAAACGTGAACGTGCTGCAAGGGGTCGTGCAGGCGGTGACCGGAATGGCCGCCCGCGTCGGCGTTAGCTGGATTAGCGTCCCCTTTGCCCTCATGCTCAGCCTGGCGATCGCCGGCATAGGTTCGGCTTGGATCGGCGGCTGCTCCCGCATTCCCTTCGTCGCCGGACTCGATTCCTACATGCCGTCATGGCTTGGCAAAGTCCATCCGCGCTACGCCACCCCGTATGCCGCCCTGATCGTACAGGGCATCGTCTCCGCGGTTTTGGTGATTCTGAATTTTACCGGCGCGGGAGTGCAGGAAACGTTTCAGAAGCTTCTGTCGCTCGCCGTCGTGCTTCAACTCGTGCCGTTCGTTTACATGTTCGGAGCGCTCGTGAAATTCGCCGTGACCGAGTCGGTTCCCAAAGGCCAGTACGGAAGGACCACGCTGTTCCTCGCGGGGCTGAGCGGACTCCTGACGACAATACTCGGCATCGCCCTGGTATTTTTTCCGGCCCAGCAAATCACCTCGCTGTGGTCCTACGAATTGTGGATGTTCGGCGGCACTCTGTTTTTCATCGGCTTGGCCGCATTCTTCTTTTTCGTCTACGGCCGCCGCAAGGCCTCACAGGCCGTTCCGTCGACGATGGACCGTGTGGAGACCGGCGACTCGCCCGTCCCCGCCAGCGAAGTAAGACGTTGAATCTGATTGTTGAATCTGCTTTATGTGGGGACAGCCGCCCTCGGCTGTCCAGCGAGCATAGCTCGCAACTGATCGGGAAGGGCACGACTTAGTCGTGCCGCTAAGGGGTAGCCAGAGACTGGGCCTTTAGGCCCTGAGATAGCCAGGAGGATCTAACCAATGCCCGGCGGAGTCCAAACTGAAGTCCGCACGTACCAGATGTTCATCAACGGAGAATGGGTCGCGAGCAAGTCCGCGAAGACCTTCCCTGTCTACGATCCTTCCACCGAAGAAGTCATTGCCCAAGTCCCCGACGCCTCAGCCGACGATGTCAACCGCGCCGTCGCCGCCGCCAAGGCCGCGTTCGAGGAAGGCCCTTGGTCAACCTCAACCGCGCAGGAGCGAGGCCGCGTCCTCTTTCGTCTTGCCGACAAGGTACGTCAAAATCTTCCCGCGCTCGCCGAACTCGAATGCCGCAATACCGGCAAGCCCATTGTCGAAGCCGAGTACGACATCAACGATGTCGCCACTTGCTTCGAATACTACGGTGGACTTGCCACCAAAGTTGTCGGCTACGTGAACCCCGTCCCTGACAATGCCATGAGCCTAACGCTCAAAGAACCCGTCGGCGTTGCCGGACAAATCATTCCATGGAACTATCCTCTGTTGATGGCTGCGTGGAAACTAGCCCCCGCGCTGGCAGCCGGATGCACGTGCGTCCTCAAGCCCGCCGAGCAGACCCCGCTGACCGCCCTGGAACTCGCGAGACATTTCGCCGACTGCGGATTGCCTCAGGGCGTCGTCAATGTCGTCACCGGTTTCGGCGAGTCCTGCGGCGCTCCGTTAGTCCAGCACCCCGACGTCAACAAAATCGCTTTTACCGGCAGCGCCGCGGTCGGCAAGATCATCGTCAAACAGGCCGCCGATACCGTGAAGCGCGTTACTCTCGAACTTGGAGGCAAGTCTCCGAACATCTTTTTCGCCGACGCCGATTTTGAAGCCGCTATCGACGGCGCTCTCTTTGGAGTCTTCATCAATCAAGGCGAAGTATGCTCAGCCGGCAGCCGTATCCTGGTGCAGAAATCGATCTACAAGAAGTTTGTCGAAGCCATGACCGAGAAAGCCAAGAAAATCAAGCTCGGTCCCCCGCTCGAACGCGACACCAAGATGGGCCCGCTGGTCAGCAAAGAACAATACGACCGCGTGAACTCGTATCTCGAAATCGGCAAGAAAGAAGCCAAGCTCGCTTCCGGCGGCGGACGCCCCGAAAAGTTCGCCAAGGGCTACTACGTCCAGCCCACGATCTTCTACGACGTGAACAACAGCGCCCGCATCGCCCGTGAAGAGATTTTCGGCCCAGTCGCTGCGGTGATTCCGTTCGAAGACGAAAAAGACGCCCTGAAGATCGCCAACGATTCTCCCTACGGCCTAGCCGCCGCCGTCTGGACACGCGACATCTTCAAGGCGATGCGCTCCGTTAAGGCTCTGCGCGCCGGAATCGTCTGGGTCAACCACATGCAGCCTACCTACGTCGAAGCGCCGTGGGGCGGCTACAAGCAATCCGGCTTCGGCCGCGAACTCGGCCCGTGGGGCATCGAAGAATATCTCGAAACCAAGCAGGTATACATCAACCTGAACGAGGCCCCGATTGGCTGGTACTGAGTAAACAAATACCGAGTCGCGAGTACCGAGTACCGCGAGAGCCGCGTAGCGGCGCAAGAATGCAGCCCACGGCGTAAGCCGTGGGTGGCAAGCTGAAGATGAACAAGCCCCGAAGGGGCGAAAGAAAAGCCGAGACGACCAACGACGAGACCTACGATGTCCACCATTCAACTTCGCACTCCCATCCCCGGCCCGAAATCCAAGGCCCTGTCTGAGCGCCGCGCCAAAGCCGTGCCCCGTGGCCTTTCTCATGGCACACCCATCTATGTTGCCAAGGCCGAAGATGCCTGGCTCGAAGACGTCGACGGCAACCGTTACCTCGACTTCGCCGGTGGTATCGGCTGCCTCAACGTCGGCCATCGCCAGGAAGCTGTAGTCGAAGCCGTGAAAGCCCAACTCGATCGCTTCCTGCACACCTGCGTGCAAGTCACGCCCTACGAGAGTTACGTCCGCCTCGCCGAACGTATGAACGAAGTCACTCCGGGCAAGTTCCCCAAGAAAACAATCTTCGTAAACAGCGGAGCCGAGGCGGTAGAGAACGCGGTCAAGATTGCCCGCGCCTTCACCAAACGTCCCGGCATCATTGCCTTCGAAGACGCTTTCCACGGCCGCACCATGATGACGCTGGCCCTCACCAGCAAGACTCACCCTTATAAGGCCGGATTCGCTCCTTTTCCGAGTGAAGTCTATCGCGTCCCGTTCGCCTACTGCTATCGCTGCTCGTATAACTTGAAATACCCATCGTGCGATCTTTACTGCGCGCGCCATCTCGAAGACACTTTCAAGCGCGTCGTTGCAAACGAAGAAGTCGCGGCCGTGATCGCCGAGCCCGTCCTCGGGGAAGGCGGATTTGTCGCGCCTCCACCCGATTACTTCCAAGTTCTGATCGATCTCTGCCACAAGCATGGCATCCTGTTTATCGCCGACGAAGTTCAATCCGGCTTCGGCCGCACGGGTGCGCTGTTCGCCAGCGAGCGCTACGGCATCGAGCCGGATCTTCTCGTCACGGCAAAATCTCTCGGCGGCGGCTTGCCGCTCGCCGGCGTCACAGGCCGCGCTGAAATCATGGACGCTCCCGGCCCTGGCGGCCTCGGCGGAACGTTCGCCGGAAACCCGCTCTCCTGTGCCGCAGCCTTGGCTGTGCTCGACTTGTTCGAAAGTGAGAACTTGCTCGATCGCGCCAATGAACTCGGAGACCGCTTCCAGACCCGCGCCCGCGAGTGGCAATGCCGATGGCCCATCATCGGCGATGTTCGCGGCCTGGGTGGCATGCAAGCCATCGAACTCGTGCAGTCACAGGAAACCAAGACTCCGGCAACCAACGAAACCAAGAGGATCACGCAGTATTGCTACGAGCACGGCCTGATCACGATCACAGCGGGCTCCTACTCCAACGTGATCCGCATCCTGGTGCCGCTGGTTGCGACCGATGCGCAAATAGACGAAGGCTTAGGTGTGCTGGAATCCGCGCTGGCCGCGGTATGCGACAAGAAGGGCGCAGTCGCGCAGCTGGTTTAGCGAGTAACTAAAGAGTTGTCATCCTGAGCGAGGATTGGGTTTTGCGCGCTGAGCGCGACGGCCAACCGCAGTCGAAGGATCCCTATATCACATGTATCATTGTGGTTGTCTGAGGGAGTTCTCACGGTCCGTTCAGATGTGACTTCTCCATGCACGACATTCTTCGCGATAGCAGAGGCATCACCATCATGACTGTAGCTGCACCTCCCGCCACCAAGCTGACGAACTTCATCAACGGCCAATGGGCTGACTCGCACGCTTCCGAATGGCGCGACGTCGTCAATCCCGCCACCGGCGAAGTCCTTGCCATCGTCCCGCTGGCCGACGCCGCTGAAGTCAATACCGCGGTCGAAGCCGCGGCAGCGGCCTTCCCCGAGTGGCGTCGCACTCCGCCGGAAGATCGCATCCAGCCTCTCTTTAAGCTCAAGATGCTGCTCGAAGAGCACATCGACGACATTGCCCGCATCATCACGAGGGAAAACGGTAAGACCTTTGCCGAAGGCAAAGCCGAGATGCGCCGCGCCATCGAAAACGTCGAAGTTGCCTGTGGCATCCCGATGATGATGCAGGGCTACAACCTCGAAGACGTCGCCCGCGGCATTGACGAGATGATGATTCGCCAGCCCCTCGGCGTCACTGCGGCCATCGTGCCTTTCAATTTTCCGGGCATGATTGCGTTCTGGTATCTGCCTTACGCCATCGCCACGGGAAACACATTCATCCTGAAACCGAGCGAGCGTGTTCCGCTTACCATGCGCTACGTGTATGAGCTTCTGGAAAAAACCGGCCTGCCCAAAGGCGTCGTCAGCTTGGTCAATGGAGGCAAGGGTGTAGTCGACGCGCTCATCGACCATCCCAAAGTTCGTGCTATCAGCTTTGTGGGATCGACGCCGGTTGCGCGATACATCTACGCGCGCTCCGGTGAGCAAGGGAAGCGCTGCCAGTGCCAGGGTGGTGCCAAGAACCACGTCATCGTTCTTCCCGACGCCGACATGCCCATGGCGACGCAGATCATCAGCGACAGCGCCTTTGGCTGCGCCGGACAGCGTTGTCTCGCGGTCTCGGTCGCAGTCACGATCGGCGAAGCGCAGAAGACATTTCGCGACTCCATCGCGGATGCCGCCTCGAAACTGAAGGTCGGCAACGGGCTCGACAAAGATGTGCAAATGGGGCCCGTGATTACGCCGCAGAGCAAGGAACGCGTCGAGTCGCTGATTGGCCTCGGCGAGAAACAAGGCGCGAAAGTCCTGCTTGATGGGCGCAACTCGAAGATCCCGAAATACGAGTCTGGCAATTTCGTGAAGCCCACGATTCTCGATGACGTTCCCGCGACCAGCGATCTCGCCGATACGGAGATCTTCGGGCCGGTGCTCAGCTTGGTCCACGCCGATAACCTGGACGAAGCTCTGGCCTTCCTCGAACGCAGCGCCTACGGAAATCAAGCCTCTCTGTTCACCTCGAGCGGCTCGGCCGCGCGACGCTTCCGCTACGAAGCGCCTGCGGGGAACATCGGCATCAACATCGGAGTAGCCGCGCCCATGGCCTACTTCCCCTTCAGCGGATGGAAGAACAGTTTCTTCGGCGATCTCCACGGACAGGGCCGTGACGCCATCGAGTTCTACACCGACAAAAAAGTCGTCGTCGAACGCTGGGCCAAGGAGCACAGCCGCAAGTTTTAGAAAAGTAGTAATTGCGAAATTGAGAAATTGGGTAATTGAAAATCAAGGTGCGGTGCGCAATCACGTTGTCAGTTCTAAAATTACTCAATTACAAAATTACCCAATTGCTCAATGGTTCACGAAAGAGGAATCTATGACTACTGCTACTGCTACACCCACGATGACGGGTCAGGAAATCGTTGATCTCACCAAGAAGCACACACTCTTCGAGTGGTCCGCGCAAGCGAAGGTCGATCCGATCCCGGTCGCACGAGCCAAGGGCATTTACTTTTGGACGCCCGAAGGCAAACGCTTCATCGACTTCAACAGCCAGTTGATGTCGGTTAACATCGGCCACGGGGACGAGCGCGTCATCCGGGCGATCAGCGAGCAGGCCGCGATACTCTGCTACGCGAATCCCTTTATGGCGACCGAGCCCCGCGCGCGGCTGGGAGCGAAGCTCGCGGAGATTACTCCCGGCGACATCGACACGTTCTTCTTCACCAACGGCGGCGCCGAAGCAAACGAGAACGCAATCAAGATCTCGCGCTTCTTCACTGGGCGGCACAAGATCATGGCGCGTTACCGCTCGTATCATGGCGCGACCGCGGGCAGCATTACGTTGACCGGCGATCCGCGGCGCTGGGCGGCTGAGCCGGGAATTCCCGGCGTCGTGCGCGTACTCGATCCTTATCACGGCATCGAGCGAGGCTGGGAGTCCGCTGAAACTTCGCTGGCCATGATCGAAGAAACCATGCAGCTCGAAGGCCCGCACACGATTGCCGCTTTCATTCTGGAAACCGTAGTGGGCACCAACGGCATTCTCATTCCGCCTGACGGATATCTTGAGGGCGTGCGCAAACTCTGTGACAAGTACGGCATCTTGATGATCGCCGACGAAGTCATGGCGGGCTTCGGGCGCACGGGCGAGTGGTTCGCCGTCGATCACTGGAAGGTGGTTCCTGACTTGATCTGCATGGCTAAGGGACTGACTTCCAGCTATCTGCCGCTGGGGGCTGTGGGAATGCGACATCACATCGCGCAGTATTTTCAGGACAAAGTGTTTTACGGTGGGCTGACTTACAACTCTCATCCCATGGGATGCGCCGCGGCGCTGGCCACGATTCGCGTTTACGAAGAGGACAACCTCATCGACAACGCGAAGAAGATGGGCGCGATCATGAAAGACCTTGGGCGCGAGTTGCAGGCCAAGCATGCTTCCGTCGGTGCAGTGCGGTCCATCGGACTGTTTGGCATCGTGGAACTTGTGCGTAGCCGCAAGACACGGCAGCCGATGGCTCCGTTTAACGGCACGTCTGACGAAATGGCCGCGCTGGGGCGTTTCTTCCGAGAGCAGGGGCTCTACACGCTGGTGCGCTGGAACACGTTCTACACGAACCCTCCATTGTGCATCAACGAGCAGCAACTGCGGGAGGCGTTTGCCATCATCGACAAGGGACTCGAGATCACCGACAAAGCGGTAAAAGATTAGGCTCTCATTCGAACAAGGCCTCTCGACAGTTTCACTTCTGCCATACGCGGAAGACTGGAGCAACTGTGTTGTAGAATCACTGCAGAATCGCAATTCGCCCGAGATCTTATGAAAAGACTTGTTGCCTTTATCATTCTGGGCGCGTTGAGTGTTGGCTGCTCGATTTCGGCTTCTGCTCAGACGCGCGCCAGCGCTATGTCCGAATCGCGCGCTTCCCAAAAAGCGAACAAGAAACAGCAGAAGGCAATGAAGAAGTACGCGAAGGCGCAACGGAAAGCCGAGCGCAAAATGCTGAAGACGGAACGAAAGAACACGAGATATCCGTCGCGGCAGTTCTGATTCAGCGACGCAGATCGCCGTACTGCTTACAAGTATTACAAGGAGTTTTCCGCTTCCGCTGAGAGTCCGGAGTCCAGCCTTTATTAATGCGAACCACGTTCTTCGGAACAGGAGACTGTGCCTTCCCGCAGAGCGTACTCGCAGCGCCAGCGAAATCCGTTGGCATCATGTTGACCGTATCCCCAAACGGTCAGATAGAGCTTGTCTTGCTTGACGCGCGAACCTTCGACGAAGACATGATCATTTTCTCGTAACGACGGGCGAAGTTCTGCGGGAACCAGGCGAGTCAGCGTGATCTTGTCGAGCATGACAGGATCTTCCACGACCGTTGCGGAAAAAACCAAAGCTCGTGAAGTGCGCTTGCCCACATATTGCGTAACGACGAGCCAATCATTGCTGGACCATGCGGCAGAGGCGACACCAAGATAGTCGCAGAGTTTGCGCGAACCTCCACTAGCCAACTCGAAGAGCCAGAGCGAGTGAAACGTTCCGACGAAATCGGACGCGGATCTCTTGCTGTCGACACTGCGCACCGCGAATCGGCCGTCGGGCGATATCAGTTCACTCGCCTTGGGAAAAACTACGAACTGAGACGCTAAGGTCTCGACACTCATAGCGATTAATAGTGCGACCAGCCCAGCTACGCGGAGCAGTATCCGCCAGGAGCGCATTGCTCGAACCTCCAGTGCTATTTCAGCGGAGCGTCGTTGTCGCAGATGTGATTTAACTCACATCGAACATTACGTTGGTTTGGAAATGGCAGGTTCTCGATCAACATATTCGTCGTTGTGGAAATTTGATGAAAAAATAGTCTGTTGACCGGCCTCGGAAGCGGAGTTTCAGTGTGTTTCGTTCTGGGAAAATCTTGGTTCGATGGGGTATCCCCCTCCCCCACCCTCTGAAAGCCTTGACTGGCGCGGGTTCTGCAAAAATGGTCCGCAAAATCTTGAGGGCAAAGAGCTTAGAGGTCAAAATCTTGACAACAAAGGACTTACGTCATTTTTCGCGGTAGGTGGGTGTACCGCCTCCGCCTTGACCATGTTCTGCTTCCTTGTCTGTGGAAGGCAAGGTCAGATGTCACACGAGGAGTGCGGTCTCTGTGGATTTCGAGACCCCCTCTAGCAAAGGGCGTGAAAGGATGGGGGCGCCCGGCAATGAAGCACAGGGGGAGTCTTGTCACGTCCAGACTTATTTCAAGCCAAGCTCGCCATCGTACTGTTGGATAACCTGGTAGCACTCGCAAGCGGAGGCTTCAAGTTTCTTGCGGTTCACGATCTTCACTGAGCCACGGGTGTACTCGATGATCTCTTTTCCTTGCAAAACACCAGCTGCCAAGCTCACGGTAGACCGATCTGTCCCTAGCATCGTTGCGAGAAAATCATGAGTGATGAGCAGCGAAGCTGAATCCACTCTGTCCTCAGTCATTAGCAACCATCGCGCAAGGCGTTGCTCAATATCGTGCAGCCGATTACACGCGGCGGTTTGTGCAACCTGCATACCGCGAACTACTCCATAGCGGCTCAACATCAATTGAAGGCGTGGGGCGGTTTCCAAAGTGTTTTGCAAAGCTCCGACCTCTACCCGAAACCCATCCCCCGTGATTTGTACCACCGCCCGCAGCGGGCTCCTGTTCAGGCCAACAGTTGCCGGTATTCCTGTAAAGCCCTCATTGCCAACTATGCCAGCTTCGGCGGTTTTTCCGTCGTTCATTACGACTACAAGAGAAATCAAACCTCGGTTCGGGAAATACGCAAATTCCAGCTTTCCACTCGCCTCGTGCAGAACTAGATGGTTTGGCAAGCTGACGTATTCGAGATGAGGACGAAGTGAGCTGTAGTCGCTATCGGAGATCGATAGAAGTATTTTGTTGCTGACTGGTTTTCCTGCGGCATTCGTGCGCTCGCCAGACTGCACGACTTGGAGGTCTTTGAGTGCCACAAAGAAGAACCGGAAACCATCCCAGATGCGCGAATGAATTAACCTTCGTCGTCTGCGAAACAGGAGCTCTGTTTATTCGCGCTGGAGTTGGAAAATTATACAGTGTTTACTGTTTCCTCCAAACCATGAAGCGTTGGTAGTGTACCCTACATTGACTTTAGCGCTGGTACGCACGAACAAGAATCTGCGTATGTGTGATGCCCAACAGACCATCACAATTGGCATGTGATATTACTGCAACGGGGAAAACTTTTATGGGTCCCCGTGCGGCGACCAAGAAACGTAGCAAATTCGAAACCAAGACATTCCTTTCGACCATCGACGGCGGTCGGAAAATCGTAGCCTTTCCCAAAAAGAAGACGATCTTTGTTCAGGGCGACTCGTCCGATGCTGTTTTTTATATACAGACAGGAAAGGTAACACTCACCGTTGTGTCGGAGAGTGGGAAGGAAGCCACAATCGGCATTCTGAACGAGGGCGATTTCTTCGGCGAAAGTTGCCTTACAGGGCAGCCTGTGCGCCTGTGCTCCGCAACCGCAATGACCGATTGCTCTGTGATGCGAATCGACAAAAAGTCCATGATGGAAGTGCTTCACCGAGAACACGCGTTTTCCGATATGTTCGTGGCCTATTTGCTGACCCGGAACATCCGACACGAAGAGGATTTGGTTGACCAGCTTTTCAATTCCAGTGAGAAACGACTTGCTCGCGTTCTTCTCCTGCTTGCTCATTTTGGCAAGGAAGGAAAGGCCGAGACTCTTATTCCTAAGATCAGTCAGGAGATGCTGGCGGAAATGATCGGCACAACGCGCTCACGGGTCAGTTTTTTTATGAACCGATTTAGGAAATTGGGGTTCGTTGATTATCACGCCGGCGATGCCTTGCAGGTTCACAGTTCACTTCTCAACATCGTTCTCCACGACTAGAACTTCATTGTCGAAAACGTGGCTATGCGCTTGTGCAACGAGAAATGTGAACTAGTCGATGACCGCTCGAGAAGCGTCCCACAAGCCGAGAATGCCTGTTAGGCGCTGTCCCTATTGCATCGAGGGCGGCAATTTCAAGGTGATGATCGGGCAGGGTAGAGGAGACTGGTACTTGTGCGCTCGATGCGGACATCTGACCTTGCCAACGGATCCGTTGTTTGAGTGTACTTGCGTCAAGTGCGTCGAGCTAAAGAATCGTGACCCCGAACGTCGCGGCTAAATGTCCCACGGGTCATCGGCGGAAAATCTCTCCCACCTTCGACTCCTTCGGGCGAACTCAGCTATTTCAGCGAGACTAACTTGTCCACTAACTCCGAATAATCTTTCTTCTCGATGCCGTGGACTTGCTTGTTGTATTCGTCGACTTTGGACGAATAGTTCATGGAGCAGAACTTGGGGCCGCACATGGAGCAGAAGGCGGCTTCTTTGTAGAAGTCGTCGGGGAGAGTTTCGTCGTGCATGGCGCGGGCGGTTTCGGGGTCGAGGGAGAGGGCGAACTGCTTTTCCCAATCGAATTTGTAGCGGGCGTAGCTGAGGGCGTCGTCGCGGTCGCGGGCGCCGGGGCGTCCTCGGGCGATGTCGGCGGCGTGGGCGGAAATCTTGTAGGCGATGATGCCGTCTTTCACGTCTTTCTCGTTCGGTAACCCTAGATGCTCCTTTGGCGTGACGTAGCAGAGCATGGCGGCGCCGTACCATCCGATCATGGCTGCGCCGATGGCGCTGGTGATGTGGTCGTAGCCGGGAGCGATGTCGGTAACGAGCGGGCCGAGCGTGTAGAAAGGAGCCTCGTAGCAGAGTTCGACTTCTTTTTCGACCTGCTCCTTGATCTTGTCCATGGAGACATGGCCGGGGCCTTCGATCATGACCTGCACGTCGTGCTCCCAGGCTTTCTTGGTGAGTTCGCCTAGAGTCTTGAGTTCGGCGAACTGGGCTTCGTCGCTGGCGTCGGCGACGCAGCCGGGGCGAAGGCCGTCGCCGAGCGAGAAGCTGACGTCGTACTTCTTGAAAATCTTGACGATGTCGTCGAAGCGCTCGTAGAGGAAATTCTGTTTGTGGTTGTGGACCATCCACTGGGCGAGGATGGCGCCGCCGCGGCTCACAATGCCGGTAATGCGCTTGGAAATCAGCGGGAGATACTGGATGAGGACGCCGGCGTGGATCGTCATGTAGTCGACGCCCTGGGCGGCTTGCTCTTCGATGACTTCGAGCATGACTTCGGCGTTGAGGTCTTCGACGCGCTTGACGCGGGCGATGGCTTCGTAGATTGGCACGGTGCCAATGGGGACCGGCGAGTGGCGCAGGATGGCTTCGCGAATTTCGTGGATGTTGCCGCCGGTGGAGAGGTCCATGACCGTGTCGGCACCGTAGTGAACGGCGGTGTGGAGCTTCTTCAGTTCTTCATTCACTTCCGAGGTGACGGCCGAGTTGCCGATGTTGGCGTTGATCTTGCAGAGGCTCGCCACACCGATCGCCATGGGCTCGAGTTCTGGGTGGTTGATATTGGCGGGAATGATCATGCGTCCACGGGCGACTTCGTCGCGGACCAGTTCGGGCGTCAGCTTCTCTTTGTGGGCGATGAACGCCATTTCCTCGGTGATGACTCCCTGGCGCGCGTAGTGCATCTGGGAGAAGTTGCCGTTGTTGTTTTCTTTCTTGCGGCGGGCCAGCCACTCTGCGCGAGGTTGGGGGACGCTGTAACCGTTGCTGCCATTGCCATTGGAAGTCATGAGAACCCCAGATTCAGAAATTCGCTAAGGTTCGATTATAACCGCGTCCGGGCTCGATGGAGCGGGATGGGAAGGCTTTCACCACAGAGGACACGGAGGGCACAGGGGACACAGAGGCAAATCTAAGGCGAATGAGGAACATTTGAG
>CABECU010000610.1_pt1 | contig 15034 bp, 10 predicted proteins | sample 3422571 | NCBI WGS metagenome assembly CABECU01 (sample SAMEA5534328, study PRJEB31848) | metagenome | biome: tundra; feature: field; material: soil | place: USA | collected 2013-05 | depth 0.15 m | reverse complement strand
GTCAATGCATTATGAAAAAGCGCCCCGCTTCAGAAGGTCGCGGCTGTGATGGGCGCCGCCTCCGTTGCGCAGCGCTGTGCAGGGGCTTCGCTCCGCTACGGCGGCGCTAGGGAGTAACGGCAGTAGTGTGTCCGGTGCGAAAGGACTACAGGAAAGTATAGGCAAATCAGCTGGAGAATGGCATTTTGACCTTGAGGGGAAAGATAAGCGTTAGCACGAATACTCTCCCCCCAAGGAGGCAACTCAAATGAGTTACGACGTCAAATATATCGGAATGGACGTGCACAAGGAAGCCATAGTGATCGCCGTCCTGAATGAGGGCGGGAAGGTGGTGATGGAGTCCGTCATCGAAACCAAAGCCAGCAGCATTCTACAGTTCCTCCACGGTCTACGGGGCGAACTGCATGTGACGTGGGAAGAAGGCACCTGGGCCGCCTGGCTGTATGATCTGCTGCAGCCGCAGGTGCAGCACATTGTGGTGTGCAATCCGCGCCGCAATGCCCTGCTAAAGGAGGGCAGCAAGAGCGACAAGGTGGATGCGCGCAAGCTGGCCGAGTTGCTGCGCAGCGGAATGCTGCGAGCGGTCTACCACGGGGAAAACGGACTACGGACGCTGCGCGAGTTGGGGCGGAGTTATCAGACCATCGGCAAGGATTTAACCCGGGTCATGAATCGGCTTAAGGCCGTGTATCGAGGCTGGGGCATTCCCTGTGCCGGCACCCGCGTTTATGCCCCGCGCTATCGGGAAGAATGGTTGAGCAAGCTTCCACAAGCCGGGGTGCGCCGCCGCGCGGAGCTGCTCTATCAACAGCTAGATGGATTGCAGGCCTTGCGGCGAGAGGTGCGACCCGAGTTTTTGGCCGAGAGCCGGAAACATAAGGCTGCGAAACTGCTGCGCCAGATTCCCTGTATCGGTCCGATTCGAGCCGCCCGCTTGATCGGGCTGATGCAAACCCCGCACCGGTTCCGCAGCAAGCGGCAACTATGGACCTATAGTGGGCTGGGCATTGAGACTCACGACAGTGCGCAATACCGATATGTTGGCGGACAAGTGCAGCGTTCCAAAAAACCGCAGCAGATCCGTGGTCTCAATCGAAATCACAACCATGAGATGAAAGAGATCTTCAAGAGTACGGCCACCAGGGCCAGCTGTGGCACGGGACCGTTCCACGATTTTTACGCGGCTTTGCTGGCCAAGGGCATGGAGCCGGAGATGGCTCGTCTGACTTTGGCGCGCAAGATCGCGGCCATTACTTTGACACTTTGGAAGAAGGGAGAACGCTTCGACGCAGAAAAACTGAAAACGCAAGCAGCTTGAGCATTGAACAGAACCCAGGTGATCTCCCAGGTTTTCATGCCTCGGTGGTAGCCAATCGGTTCTTGCGATGCTCGGGTTCGAGGGAGAGTATCCAAACGCTCATTCAGGCACTCTGTGTGCTGTAGTCCAGCACCGAGTCTCGGGCTCAATCCTATGCACCCTCGGATAACCCAAAAAAGCTATAGGCCTCGAGCCTCACATAGGATCTTGGTTGGCACTTAAGCCAACGCATAGCTTGCGTAGCTTCGGAACCGGACGGCGTCGAGCGCCACTGACTTCATGAAACTGTCGAGTTGGGACAAACAACTGGTGTTGGCTTTGCCGCGGGAATGTGCGGCGAGCCAAAGCGACCAAACCATTAACCCCTCTAAGAATGAGGTGAGGAATGGAGGTGGGGCTGGATGTAAGTCACCACTCCCGCATCTCACGGAGGGGCGGGGAGATGCTTTTTTACTTGACATCCTTTTTCATAGGATGAGCGTAACGGAGATGTTACGCGAATGGTAATCGCGTGCGCTCACTGGGTCCCGACGGCCAAGCAACTCCGGAGACGAGCACTTCGTCGATCCGCGCCCCTTGCCTCTCGTGCGTGAGTTTCACGTTGGTGAAGCCGGGCCTGCCGCACACACCGCAAGCCCAGCTTGACCCCCGCCAAAGCCGACCCTAACATCGGATAGGGCCCATGCCAGTTCAGATTCCGTCTCCCTTTGCGATCGATAGAATTTGCAGCGCGCTGACCCGCGGCTGTTTTCTGCTTCTAGCGTCGACACTGAGCGCGCAACAAGCCAAGCCGGCCACGCCTCCATCCGCTCTCATAGCGACCTTCACCGATATCGCCGAGAAAGCCGGCCTGACCGCGCAGAACATCTTTGGTGGCCTGGACACCAAGAAATACATCATCGAAACCACCGGAACCGGCGTCGCGATCTTCGACTACGACAACGACGGATGGCCCGACATCTTTCTGGTGAATGGCACCAGGCTCGAAGGCTTTCCTGCCGGACAAGGCCCCAGCAACCGCCTGTATCGCAACAATCATGACGGCACCTTCACCGACGTCACCGCCAAATCAGGCCTTACCGCGACCGGCTGGGGCCAGGGCGTTTGCGTCGGCGACTATGACAACGACGGATGGGAAGACCTCTACATCACCTACTACGGCAAGAACCGCCTCTACCACAATCAGAACGGAGTCTTCACCGAAGTCGCCGAGAAAGCCGGCGTCGCCGGATCGGGCAAGGCGTGGGGCACCGGCTGCGCGTTCGTCGACTACGACCGCGACGGCCGTCTCGATCTGGTCGTGGCGAATTACGTGGACTTCGATCTGGCGACAGCGGCGGCGCCCGGCGAACGTCCCACCTGCATCTGGAAGGGAGTTCCCGTGATGTGCGGCCCGCGCGGACTGGCCGGAGCAAAGAACATCCTCTACCACAACCGTGGCGACGGCACGTTTGAAGATGTCACCACCAAAGCCCACATCGACCGCACCGACGGCCACTACGCCTTCAGCGTCTCCACGCTCGATTTCGATGAAGACGGATGGCCCGACATTTTCATTGCCTGCGACAGCACGCCCAGCATTCTCTATCGCAACAACCACGACGGAACGTTCACCGACGTAGCCGTCACATCCGGTGCCGCCTTCAACGAAGACGGGCGCGAGCAGGCCGGCATGGGCTCGACCGTCGCCGACTATAACGGCGACGGCCACCTCGACATCTTCAAAACGAATTTTTCCGACGACACTTCCACGCTTTACAAAAATGGCGGCGACGGCACCTTCACGGACGCGACCCCTGCCGCCGGTCTAGGCCTCTACACGCAATACCTGGGCTGGGGAACTATGTTTTTCGACATGGACAACGACGGTTGGCCCGACTTGATTCTGGTGAATGGCCACGTTTATCCCGAAGTTGACAGCCAGCATCTGGGCAGCAGCTACAAGGAACCCAGAATTCTTTATCACAACAATGCAGACGGCACATTCAGCGATATCTCCGCCTCTGCCGGCCCGGGCATCACGGCCACGGCGTCTTCGCGCGGGCTCGCGGTTGGCGACCTTTGGAACGATGGCAAGATTTCGATTGTGGTGAGCAACATGAATGCCCAGCCAAGTCTATTGGTGAATCAGATTCGGAACGCGAATCATTGGATCGCCATTCGCACCATCGGCACGAAATCGAATCGCGATGGCATCGGCGCGCGCATTCGCGTGAAAACAGCGACGCGCATCCTCGTGGATGAAGTCCGCAGCGGTTCCAGTTATATCTCAAACAGCGATATCCGGGTTCACTTCGGCCTGGGCTCGGCAGCGAAGATCGAATGGGTTGAAATTCGTTGGCTGAGCGGCCTGACCGAGCGCTTTGCGAATCTACCGGTGGATCAGATTCACACTCTCAAAGAGGGCTCGGGCGCTGCCGTGGAAGCGGATACAAAGAAGTCGCAAGTAACCTATTTGCCAGGCTTCGGATTTTTCGGGAACTGCATCGTGCGGGTAATCCCTGCGCCTTCCTTGACGAAGATCACCTGATTCGCCTTGATGTCTCTCAGCGTATCGACCTGCCCGCTGGGCCAGTGAATCTCGAGCACATCGACCTTCTCCGCCTTCCCCAGGCCGAAGTGAACCCGCAGATCATTCTGCGAAAAGTAACCGCCGCCGCTCCGCACTTCGTCGATCTGCTGATGCGCCTTCGTCTCCCCAGGCGGATGAGTCACACACATCAGTCGCGCGCCAATTCCGCTCCGGTTCGATTTCGTTCCGATCGTGCGAACCTTGATCCAGTTGTGTTCGAGTTTTAAATCACAACGAAGCAGCTGCGGATAGTCGTTGACGGTGTTGACCACCACGTCGATATCGCCGTCGTTGTCGAAATCGCCAAAGGCAGCGCCCCGCGACGGGCTTGGCTCGGAGATGCCCGGCCCCGCTTGTAGTGAAATATCCGCGAAATGCCCATTATGCAGGTTCTGATAGAGCAACTTGCGCTGGGCATAACCAGCTTCCGTCTTCAGTTGCTCGACTTCCGGGTAGACATGCCCGTTGCAGATCAGAATGTCCGCCCAGCCATCGTTGTCCATGTCGAAGAACCCACAGCCCCAACCCAGATATTGCGTGTGTGCACCCAGTCCGGCGGTGAAAGTGGCATCTTCGAAGTTCGCGCCGCCGAGATTGTGGTAGAGAGATGGTGTATCGCCCGCGAAGTTGGTTTTCACAAGATCGAGGTTGCCGTCCAGATCATAATCCGCCGCCGAGACGCCCATGCCTGCCTGCGGCTTGCCATCGGGGCTGAGCGCACATCCGGCTTCAATGGCGATGTCCTGGAATTTACCGTTCTTCTTGTTCTGATAGAGGGCGCTGGCGGTGGAATCGTTGGCGACATAAATATCAGGCCATCCGTCGTTGTCGAAATCCGCAGTGAGCACGCCCAGACCATACGTGCCGTTCGCACTCAGAATCCCCGACGCCTCGGAAACATCGGTGAATGTCCCATCGCCGTTGTTGTGGTAGAGGATGTTCTTGCCGCCCTGCAACCCTGGGGGTCCGCACGCGACCATCACACTCTTGTAGAGGCACGGACCGGATTCAGGCACCGGCGCCGTTGCCAGGTCGAGATCAATGTAGTTGGCAACGAATAGATCAAGGCGCCCGTCCCGATCATAGTCGACGAAAGCGCAGCCCGTGTTCCATCGTGTGCCTTTGCCCGCCACGCCGGCCTTCTGGCTGACGTCGGTGAAAGTGCCGTCGCCGTTGTTGTGATACAGAACGTTCTTGCCGAAGTAGGTGACGAACAGATCGTCCCAGCCGTCGTTGTCATAATCGCCGACGCAAACGCCCTGTCCCCATCCCGAATGCGCAACTCCGGCCTTCGCGGTGACGTCGGTGAAGGTGCCATCACGATTATTGCGAAAAAGATGCGAAGTCGGTTCACTCCCCGCCGGAAAACCTTCCAGCTGCGTCCCATTCACCAGAAAAATGTCGAGCCATCCATCGTTGTCGTAATCGTAGAAAGCTACACCGCACCCTGTCGTTTCGAGCAGATACTTGTTTTTGTGCTCGCCGCCAAAAATCGTCTTGGCGTTCAGCCCGGACTCGCGCCCAATGTTGACGAAGCTGACGCCCAGATCGCCGCTCTGCGCTGGCGGCCCGTCTTTTGGAAGAGTCGCTTTCTGCCGCAGTCCGGGGCTCGCTCGCAGCCAGCGCGGACGAGCCACTGCCAGCACGCTTTCCAGCGAAAGCACAAGTGCCGAACGGCTGAGAGATTTCAGAAAAGCGCGGCGTGAAGGGAACAAGAGGTCGCTACCTGGCCCACTCGGCTCGTGCTAAAATTCGCCCCTACTTCTTATATTCAGGGTACCGCGACTTTGCAAGTTCCGGCCAGGCCAAGTTCCGCCTAAAAAGAGGACCGCAATGAATCCATACTTCGTTTGTGTCCGGTGTTTCGGCTTGGCATCCGGCATTGCACGCGGCGTTTGCCTGTTGGGAATCTGGCTGGTGTGCGGCGGTGTTTCTATTGCCCAGCAACCCGCTCAAGCGCCGGAGTTGTCGCGGGAGTTATCACGGACGATTCGGACCTGGGAGTTCCTTCCCGTCGTCGGTACTCGGGCGGGATTGTTTGGCAACGAAGCGGGACGATTCGAAGCCTGGGTCTATCCCCTCAAGATCTTTCGTGACTTCCACCTGACTTTCCACGTCGGCGATCGGGCGCTGCCCGCAGACAGCCTTGCACGCACGCTGACGGTTCGGCCCGAGTCAGCATCTATTTTGTACGCCGGCGATTCCTTTCGCGTGCGCGAAACCCTGTGCGTCCCGGTAAACGAAGCGGGCGCGGTCATTCTGCTCGACATCGAGACGGAGCAACCGTTGGAAGTGGAGGCCGCATTCGCCGGCGACTTCCAACTGGAATGGCCCGCGGCGCTGGGCGGGACGTTTGTGGAATGGGACGTGAAGCAACGAGCCTTCGTGTTTGGCGAAGAAGCGCGCAAGTATGCTGCCTTGGTTGGGTCGCCAACCGGCGCGGACGCCCGACTTTCCTACCAGACGAACTATTCGGCGTCGGATCAGAACTCTCTACGGTTGGGGGTAACGCAGAAGGGAAAAGAGACCAAGGTGTTGGTGATCGCCGCCTCGGTGACAGGCCGCGCTGACGCCGGGAAAACCTACCAGCGCTTGCTGACTTCTTACGCAGACTCCGTGCTCGAGTCGTCGGATTACTACCGCGCTTATCTCGACAAAACCGTGAGCCTCGAACTGCCGGACCTCGCCCTGCAGCAGGCCTACGACTGGGCTCGTATCAGCACCATTCAAGGGAAGGTGAATAATCCCTATCTGGGTACCGGGCTGGTTGCGGGATATCGGACTTCGGGAGTGGGACAGCGTCCGGGCTTCGCCTGGTTTTTCGGGCGGGATTCTTTGTGGACTTCATTTGCCCTCAACGCCGAGGGAGACTATTCCACGACCCGCACGGCGCTCGATTTCATCAGCAAATATCAGCGAGAAGACGGAAAGGTCCCGCACGAAATTTCGCAGAGCGCAAGTCTGGTGCCGTGGTTCAAGGATTATCCCTACGCCTATGTTTCCGCCGATGCGACACCGCTGTTCATCATCGCCATGAATGATTATGCAATCCAGAGTGGAGACGTGGCGTTCGCGCGCGACAAATGGGATAACATCTGGCGCGCCTATCAATTTCTACACTCAACCTATGATGCGCAAGGCTTCGCACAGAACGCGGGCGTCGGTCATGGCTGGATTGAAGGCGGACCGCTGCTGCCAGTCAAGAACGAGTACTACCAGGCTGGACTTGCGGTCGAGGCACTGCGAGCGCTTTCCAATCTAGGTCGTCTCGTCGGCAAGAACGATGTCAGCAAGCAGCTGGCGGCCGAGTTCGAGCATAGCGAACCCGCGCTCGATCGTGCCTTCTGGTCTCCTGAGATGAGGAGTTATGCCTTTGCCTTGAAACCAGACAACCAGCGCGCGGATGAGGCGAGTGTGCTGACGACTGTTCCCATGTGGTTTGGTTTGTCCGACCCAAACCACGCGGACCAGACCATCACGCAACTTTCGGCGGAAGATCACCAGACTGACTGGGGAATGCGGATCATCTCCCAGCACTCAAAAGTCTATGACGGGTCTGGCTATCACTTTGGCTCGGTCTGGCCGCTATTCACTGGATGGGCTTCCGTGGCCGAATACCGCTACCATCGCGCCTTTCCCGCCTATTCCAATCTGCGGGCCAATGCCCTGCTCGGCGCCGACGGAGCGCTCGGCCATTTCACGGAAGTTCTCTCAGGCGACTACTACCAGTCGTTCGCAACCAGTTCGCCTCATCAGATCTGGTCTGCGGCTATGGTTATCAGCCCGATCCTGCGCGGCATGTTTGGTCTTCAGACCGATGCGGAAAAACATCAAATCACGCTTGCTCCGCACGTCCCATCGGACTGGATGTCGTTCGCGATTCGCAATGTCCGCACCGCGGGAGTCGGTGTGGACTTTCAATATCGCAAGACCGCAGACAGTCTGGAGCTCGAGACCAAACGAACCGGGACGGGCGATTGCTGGGTCGAATTTTCTCCCGCTTTCAGCCTGCGCACACAGGTGGTCAGCGTCCAGATGAACGGACGGCCTTTGCCGTTCAAGCTGCAGCCGAACAACAATGATCAGCATTTGTCCCTGCGATTTCCGGTTACTGGCGGACCGAATAATCTGGTGATTCGCGTAAAAAACGATTTTGGTTTGGCGGTCTCGAACGATCTTCCGGCTCTGGGAAGTGCAAGTCGGGGACTCCGCGTCCTCTCCGAATCCTGGGACGCGTCGAAGACCCAGTTGACTGTGGAAGTCTCAGGACGCGCAGAAAGCCGCTACGAGTTGGGCGTCTGGAATCCCAGCCAGATCTCCTCCGTGGAAGGCGCGGGCCTTACCAAGTTCGGAAAGCTGGAAATCCAGATGCCCCAAGGTGCAACCGACTCCTACTTGCAGCAGAAACTCGTGATTCACTTCGCGCGGCCCTGATCGAATTCGCGCTCCTGATTGGACAGGCCGAGCCAGAAAAGGTTTACACTCAGGAAAATCGCAACTCTCGTTCGGGTTCTTCCGGGTGAGCGACGGAACGAATCAATTGCATTCCCTGTGGTTGCGACATTTCGAATTAGCCTTCGAGGAGTCATCCTTATGCAACGTAAGTCCTCTTGGATTCTGGTATGCGCCTTCCTATATCTGTCGCTACTTGCCGCGTCTGCACAGACCGCGAACAAGCCCGTAGACGCGGAAGGCCATCAATGGTGGCAGCATGCAGTGTTTTATGAGATTTATCCCCGCAGCTTTGCCGACGGCAACAATGACGGAGTCGGCGACCTCAAGGGCATTACGTCGAAGCTCGGTTACTTGAAGGATCTGGGCGTCGACGCGATCTGGATCTCGCCTTGCTTTCCGTCACCACAAGTGGACTTCGGCTACGACGTCTCCGACTACGAAAATATCGATCCCATGTACGGAACGCTGGCGGACTTCGACACGATGGCGAGCGAGGCGAAGAAGCACGGCATTCGCATCATTCTCGACTTCGTCGTGAACCATAGCTCGGATCAGCACAAATGGTTCCTGGATTCGAAGTCGTCTCGAACCTCGGAACATCGCGATTGGTACATCTGGCGCGACGGGAAAGGCCCAGGACAACCGCCGAACAATTGGACGTCCACCTTTGGCGGATCGGCGTGGAAGTTTGATCCCACGACGAACCAGTATTACTACCACTTCTTTTACGCCGAGCAGCCCGACTTGAACTGGCGCAACCCGGCGGTGAAGGATGCGATGTTTGATGTGACGCGCTGGTGGTACAAGCATGGGGTCTCCGGGTTCCGTCTGGATGCAGTAGACACGTTGTTCGAAGATCCCAACCTGCACGACAACCCCGTTCGGCCCGGCAAGAATGCCTTCGGCGATCCATTCGAAGAGAATAAATACAACACCAAGCTGCCCGAAGTACATGAGGCGCTGCGCGGATTGCGCAAAGTGACTGACGAAAACAACGGAGTGCTCATCGGAGAGACCTGGACCGCTGACATCGCGGAGCTGAATCTCTACTACGGCAAGGGCAACGACGAGTTGCAGATGCCCATGGATTTTCTTTTCACCACGGTCAACAAGCTCTCACCCGCAGACTTCCGGAAGCAGATTGCCGCGGTCGATTCCGCCTCTGGATGGCCAACGTTCGTCATCAGCAACCACGACATCATCCGCTCCTATGACCGCTATGGCGATGGCCAGCACAACGATCAGATTGCGAAGTTAATGGCCGGGCTGTATCTGACTCTCCGCGGTACGCCAATCATGTACTACGGCGAGGAGATTGGGATGAAGACAACGCCGCCGACTCGCAAGGAGGATGTCAAGGATCCCATCGGGCGAACCGGTTGGCCTAAGGAAAAGGGACGGGACGGCGAACGTACACCGATGCAATGGGATGAGAGCGACAATGCGGGTTTTTCTACAGTTGCGCCTTGGCTTCCTGTTCCTCCGACTGCGAAGACCCATAATGTCGCCGACGAGTCTAAAGATCCGGAGTCGGTGCTCGCGTTCTACAAGAGAGTGCTCAAGCTGCGCCACACGAATAGGGCCCTTTTGGACGGGAGCTATGTTCCGCTCAATGAGAACGATCAGAACGTACTCTCCTACTTGCGCGCATACAAAGATCAGGCAGTTCTGGTGGCGCTGAACATGTCAGGCACGGAGCAGAAGGTGAACTTTGAAATGAGCAAGAATGGGTTCTCCTCGGCGAAGCCTCTGGCAGTGACCGGAAAGTCTTCGGCGAAGGGAGACGTGGTGACGCTCGAACCTTACGGAGTGTTTATCGGCCAGCTTGCGAAGTAAAGCAAATGCGCCGCTGGTCGCGGATTGTGCAGGCTTCCGGAACCGCGAGCAACTCACCAGGCTCTCGCAAGCGGGTATAGAATACGCGAGAGGATGCACGAACTGTCGATTGCGATGGGCATTGTGGACGCTGCGTTGGACGAATCGCGGCGTCGCGGCGTGCAGGTCAGCGCGGTGCATCTCAGGCTGGGCGCGCTTTCCGGCGTGGTCAAAGATGCGCTGATGTTCTCCTACGAAATCGCATGCCAGGACACGCCTCTGCAGGGATCGCAACTGATCGTGGAGGATGTTCCTGCGATTGTGTTTTGCCCGCAGTGCCAGCAGGAGCGGGAGTTGCAGTCGGTGCAGTTGTTTGCTTGTCCGGAGTGCGGCGCGCCGACGATGGACGTGCGTCGAGGCAAGGAACTCGAAGTATTTGCGCTCGAAGTGCAAGAAGAAGAGGTTCAGGAATGAGCGAGCCACGTCTGGTTGAAGTGCGCAGGAATGTGTTGAAGCAGAACGACGTGAACGCGCACGCTTTGCGCGAGCAATTCCGCGCCGCGGGAGTGTTCGTCGTGAGCCTGGTTTCGAGTCCGGGCTCAGGCAAAACGACTTTTCTGGAGAAGACGCTGACGCAGCTGCAGCCTCGCTATCGAGTCGCCGCGCTGGTCGGAGACTTGGCGACCGAGAACGATGCGGTACGACTGGCGCGCAGCAAAGCTCCGGTGAAGCAGATCACGACCGGGACGCTTTGCCATCTGGAAGCGGCGATGGTGCAGAATGCGCTGCAGGAGTGGGATCTGCATCAACTGGATTTCCTGTTTATCGAGAACGTGGGGAACCTGGTTTGTCCATCCTCTTATGATCTGGGCGAGAATCTTCGTCTGGTGTTGATGTCAGTGACCGAGGGAGAAGACAAGCCGCTGAAGTATCCGACAATCTTTAACAGCGCAGACGTCGCTGTCGTTACTAAGAACGAGCTCGCGGATGTGGTGGAGTTTGACTGGGAGGCTGCGCGCAAGAGCATCCAGTCCGTACGTCCGGGAATGCAGATTTTTCGTCTCTCGGCGAAAACCGGCGCGGGCATGGAAGAGTACTTGGATTTTCTTGCGCAGCAGTTGGCGGAGCAGAGAGCCGTCGCGCACATCTAATTAGAATCGCAAGCAGTCCTTGACCTGTGGAAATCAGCTGAAAAAATAGGGTTGCGCGAGGCCAAGTTCACGCCTTTCAGGCCAGTTCCGGTTCGGGAAAAATTTGAATTAGCGAGGTACCCCCCCTTCCTCACCCCTCTGAACACCTTGCTGGGCGCGGCTTTTGCAAAAATGCGTTGCAAAATCTTGAACCGCTAGGACTTAGAGGTCAAAATCTTGAGAACAAAGGGGTTAGAGCCTTCTTCGCGGTTTCTTCCTACACTGCCTCCGCCTTGACGATGATCTACTCTTTGAATTTCGGGGTCAAGGTCAGATGTCACATAAAGTTGGATCTGGCGCGCTCAATAGGCGCGGTCCAGGATCATTTTTCGATGCCTTTCAGCTGTGCCTACGGAGTCTGTGTCATAGCTTTTCTGTCGCCCCTCCGGGGCTTGCTGATTTCCCACCCGCCGATTACCCACGGCTTGCGCCGTGGGCTGCATTCTTTCGCCGCTTCGCGGCTGGTACTGTGTCGTGTCTTCCACTTTTCCAGACGCGATGGAGCTACGACACAGCCTCCTTTCGGGACGATGTCAGAGATTCATGCCAGCGGTAACGTCCAGAAGCGAACAGTGATTTACAAAAGTGGACAGCCGACCGTTTGAGGGATGCATGGCCTGCGGCTATTTCAACGCTGGGGGCATGGTTGAGAGATTCGCAGCAGCCAGACTTTGGCAGGTGATTTGCGTATTGTTTTAGCCCGAGAACAATTCACGGAGGCTTGTCATGGCGCATTTTGAACGGATTCGCGATGTGATTTCCGGGCCGTTTAGTCCCGAGGTTATCCGGCAACGCACGACGGCGGGATGGCAATTGGTGTCGCTCGAATGGCGGCGCGAACTCCCGGAGTCGGAAACCCCGACCAAAGGCGCATTTGACGAGGATATCCCCTATGGACTGCGCATCTCGGACGATTGCCAGCGCCTGGAGGTCGACCCCGCCGAGAACAGGGTGCTCATGCTGATGATGGAGTTGCTGGTGCAGGACTTCCCTTATTCAAGCATTGTGAGCGACCTGAATGAAAAGGGCTTTCGGATGCGTGACGGCAGGCCATGGAACCGCGTGGCGCTCTTCAATATGACGCCGCGCCTCATCGAAGTGGGCCCGCGCCTGTTCTCAACCGAGGAGTGGAGGAGGCTGCGACAGAGGTTTTCGCGGCCAAAAGAGCAAGAGGTTTCCTAAGTAGCGTCCGTCCTTTACGTTGAGCGCCAGTGCGGTGCAATATGCACTCTAGCGGCATGTGCAGCCGGTAAGAGTTGTGCGGTATGCGGTCGGCGACGAGGTTGCTTTCGATTGGGCGGATGAGTCCGCATAAGGGGACGCCAATGCAGATCCTGTTGCGTGACTTTCGATACGCCTTGCGGCAGTTGCGAAGGTCGCCTGCCTTTACGCTAACGGTTGTCCTGACGCTCGCGCTCGGAATGGGCGTGAATACCTCGATCTTTACGGTGTTCAACCAGGTCCTACTGCGGACCATGCCGGTGCGGGCGCCGAGCGAACTGGTGCTGCTGCAAGAACAATCTCGTTTCGAGACTGGAACGCTGAACACCAATGGCGGCGATCCGGAGATGTATTTTGCCTACCCCGCGTTTCAAACCTTGCGAGACGGCAACAGCGTGCTGGAGGGCCTCTCGGCATCAGCCGTTATGGCTGCCAATCTCGTCACCGCCAAAGATGCCGATAAAGTGAAGATGCAATTGGTAAGCGGCAACTATTTCGCTCTGCTCGGAGTGCGGCCTGTGCTCGGGCGCTTGCTGATCCCTGCGGATGACGTTTATCACGAGGGCAGACCGGTTGCCGTGTTGAGCGAGAATTATTGGCGCGCGCATTTTGGCGGCGATCCTTCGATTCTCAATCAGGCAATCCAGATCAATGGTGCGGGTTTCACGATTGTGGGCATTGTTCGCCATGATGGGTTGATGGACGACTCGCCTTCGGCGATCTTTCTTCCGGTTGCGATGGAAGGGGCGGTAACTCCAGGGAAGGGGGATGTTCTCAGCGACGGTCTCAATCGCTGGCTCAATTTGATTGGCCGCGTGTCGCCGGGCGTAACTCGAGCCCAGGCGGAAGCACAGCTGAATACGCTGTGGTGGAATTGGCGGCGCGATGTCCTGAAGATTCGAGAGCACAATATCCCCGACCGGAAAAGCTGGATGGAGACCCATCTCTCGGTGAGCGAAGGTGGACGCGGCATGCCGCTGCTCGAAGGCTCGCTGGGTCAGCCGATTAAAGTCCTGGAAACAATGGCTCTCGTCGTTCTTCTTATTGCCTGCGGCAATGTGACGAACCTGCTCCTTGCCAAAGCCGTCCGCAAACATTCCGAACTTGCCGTGCGTGGAGCGCTCGGCGCAAGCCGACGGCAAATCTTTCAGCAAGTGCTCGCGGAAGGTCTGCTCCTGGGCTTAATGGGAGCCGCTTCTGGGCTTCTTCTGGGATGGGTCAGTCTTAGGCTCTTGCTGAGGATGGTGCCGGGTACGAACACTCTACGCGAAGTTCTGGCGGCACCAATGAATTGGCCGGTCATCGCCATGTGCACGGCACTAGGCGTGCTTACCAGTCTGATCTTCAGCGTCGCTCCGGCTGTCCTGAGTACTCGTACGGATCTACTCGACGGGCTACGCAGCGAGAGCCGCACCATCATTGGCGGAAGTGGAAGACTGCGGAACGTCCTGGTTGCGGGCGAGATTGCTCTCAGTCTCGTGCTTCTCACAAGTGCCACGGTTTTCAGTTGGAGCTTGTACCAGCTACGGAACACGAAGCTCGGCTACGCCACGGACCAGATGCTCACGTTTCGCGTGGACGCGTCACCGGGCAAGTCAGGGGCACAAGTAAGGAACGAGTACGCGAGCATCGTGGAAAGCATTCGGCGGCAGCCCGCAGTTTACAGTGTGGCGTATGCAGCCGAAGGTCTAATCGATGGCGATGAGATGGGAGACAGCATCACCCTGGCGGGTTACGGCGGCAGAGAAGACGATCCGAATCCAGACCAGAACTGGGTAACGTCCGGCTTCTTCTCCACGATAAAAGTCCCACTGCTGGCGGGACGGGAATTTTCAGAACAAGATTCAGCGACGTCGCAAAAGGTCGCCATCGTCGACGAAGCTTTTGTTCAACACTACTACGGTGGGGACGTCGAAAAGGCGCTGCATGGGGTGTTTGTTTTCGGTGGGCGCAGTCGAGGAAAGCCGGAGATCCAGATTGTGGGCGTCATTCCCACCATTCGCGCAACCAGTGTCACCAGCGCGCCGGGGGTGCCGTTCCTTTATCTGCCCTACGAACAGAGCTACAGCCCGGACGATTCCGACCGGCGTAACCATCCAGCGAGCTTCTACATCAGCACGAACAACGATCCTGTGCAGTTGGTGAGTGCAATTCGCTCCCTGGTCCGTGGCATCGATCGCAATCTTCCGATCACCGGACTAGGAACCATGGAGGAGAACATCCATGGGACGATTTTCGAAAAGCAAATGGTCAGTACGCTGTCGATTGTGATGGGGGGATTGGCGCTGGTTCTGGCGGCCATTGGTCTTTGATAGCCTGCTCGCGTTTGTGGTGACGCAGCGCACGCATGAGATCGGAATCCGAATGGCGCTGGGAGCGCACCGTTACCATGTTTTTGGGCTGGTCGCGAAACGAGTGGGCTGGCTTCTCCTCGCGGGATTGGGTGCGGGTTCGCTAGCGGGG
>CABECU010000587.1_pt1 | contig 15386 bp, 9 predicted proteins | sample 3422571 | NCBI WGS metagenome assembly CABECU01 (sample SAMEA5534328, study PRJEB31848) | metagenome | biome: tundra; feature: field; material: soil | place: USA | collected 2013-05 | depth 0.15 m | reverse complement strand
CCAGAACCGCATCCTGGTGGTAAAGGGAGCGAACGATGCGCTCAAGCCTGCCGACGTTGACGCAGCCGCTGAGACCTTGAAGTCCGCCGACTGCATCGTGCTGCAGTTCGAGATTCCGCTGGAGACGGTTTATTACACAATACAATTTGCGCACAAGCACGGCATCCGCTGCATCCTCAATCCCGCGCCCGCGCAACCGGTCGCCCTGGCAGCGCTGAAGGATCTCGACTATTTCGTTCCGAACGAGAGTGAAGCGGAGACCATCACCGGATGCTCGGTGAAAAACGTTGAAGACGCGAAGAAGTGTGCCGAGAAACTGGTGGCCAGCGGTATTCGGCGCGTGATCATCACGTTGGGAGCGAATGGATCTCTGCTCGCCAGCCGTGACGGAAGCGAACACGTGCCGCCCTTCTCAGTCGACAGCATTGACAGCACCGGTGCGGGCGACGCCTTCATCGGAAGCTTTGCCGTATTTCTAGCCGAGGGAGTGCCCGAAATAGAAGCCGTTCGCCGCGCAAATCTCTACGCAGGCTTGTCCACAACCGGCGTAGGAACGCAGAAATCGTTTTATGACCGCGCGCGCTTTGATACCGAATGGGCCGCGAGGTCCTGAATCCCTTGTCGCCGTCTGCTTCTGACTGAATAAATTTTCTGCATCCGACGATGCCAGAGAATGACCGCGACTAATCCCTTTTCCACTGCGAAAATTCTTGACTTCGCGGCAAGCGCCAATTTATAAGCGCTGTCTGCAGTCCCGGCGCCTCCCACCTTCACTGGAAGCGGGAGGATCTTTTTCCTTGCACGGTGCCACCACCGAAAGGGGTTCAAGAAATGTTGAGCCAGAAGACGCGTCTCGCGCTGTATCTCTGTTCGTTGGTCTGTCTGTGCAACCCGCTCCTGCAAGGTCAGGCGACCGGAAGTTTTTCGGGCACGGTTTCCGACAACTCCGGCGCAGTCGTGGCCGGCGCCAAAGTGACCGTCACCGCCCAAGCTACGAACCTCTCCCGCAATGCGGTGAGCGACGATACCGGACACTTCCTCGTTCCTTCGCTCGGCGTTGGTGATTACGCGATCAAGGTAGAAGCCCCGGGTTTTAAGGCCGCCGAAGCGAAGAATGTCCGCCTGCAGATCGACGAACGCCGCGAGCTCGACTTCAAGCTTGCGCCTGCCGCAGTGAGCACAAATGTGGAGGTGAGTGCCACCGAAGTAGCCGTAGAGACATCGACGCCAACTCTCGGTCAGGTCATCACCTCCGAGCAAGTTGCCGAACTCCCCTTGAACGGACGGAATTTCGTGCAACTGGCGACCCTAACGCCGGGTACGACCGCGTCAACGAGTCCGGTCAGTTTCTTCACTAGCGCCGCAAGCAGTGAAGCGGCGACGCGCGGAGCATTCTCGCTTTCGGTGGGCGGTTCTCGCGAACAGAGCACGGACTGGCTGCTCGACGGCAACGATAACAACCAGCTGGATGAGGGCGGGATTGCGATTTTTTCTTCGATCGACGACATCCAGGAATTCAAAGTCCTGACCTACAACTACTCCGCCGAGTACGGAGAACGCGCGGGTCCCACCGTATTGGTGACGACCAAGTCTGGATCAAACCAGTACCACGGTTCGTTGTTTGAGTTCTTCCGCAATACGAAATTGGATGCCCGCAGCTATTTCGCAACGTCGGTGGAAAAATTCAATCTGAATCAGTTTGGCGGCTCGCTCGGCGGCCCCATCAAGAAGGACAAAACCTTTTTCTTTATCGATTACCAAGCCAAGATGCAGCGTCACGGTATTCCCTTTACCGGTTTTGTTCCGACCACCTCCATGACGACGCCCGACGCCAATGGCAATTACGATTACAGCAACGATCCGACTGGCGTGCAACTCAGGAACCCGTTCGCGACCGGGACAGAGCCCACAAACTTCCAGTGCTTGCCTGGCACCTCGACCCCTGAGGCCGTGCGTTCGGATGGCAGCCAGGCGCCCGGCTCCAATTGCAACATCATTCCGGCGGCGGTGGTGAATCCGCTCGGTGCTAAAGTGATTCAACTTTATCCTACCCCCAATGCGAATCCTACCCTGGGCTACAACTACCTCAACGAGCCCGTCAGGAAGCTCAACGAAGGAACATTTGACATTCGCCTCGATCACAATTTTTCCAGCAAGGATTCCGTGTTTGGGCGTTTCAGCTACGATCAGGCAACAAACTTCGTACCAGGCGGCTCCCCGACATGGTCGGAAGTCAACGCCTTTGGCAGCAACCAGTACATTGACAATCACGGGCGCAATGCCGTGGTAAGCGAAACCCACGTCTTTTCTCCGAACACGATCAATCAGGCCACGGCTGGATTCAGCCGAATTTTCAACCACATTCTCTCGTATGGCACCGGCTCCTGCGAAGCTTCGGTTATCGGCATTCCCGGCGCCAACCTCGGGAGTAAGTGCGATAGCTTGACTGGCTATCCTCCGAGTCTGAATCAGTCCCACAAGGACTGCATCAGTTGCGGCCTGACTTCGTTCCAGATGTCCACTTACATGTCGGTGGGCGATCGCGGATTCGCGCCCTACCAGGGCGGAACCAACGTCTATTCGCTTTCCGACACACTCGACCTGATCCGCGGCAAGCACAACATCCGGTTCGGAGCCGTATTTCGCGCGAACCAAATGAATGTGAGAAATAACGCGTTTCAGGACGGATATATCGTCGACAATGGCACTGCGACGGGCGACAACATCGGCGATGTTCTCGTCGGCGCCATGGGAGTTTTTGCCGCTCACGATCAGACGTTCCTGGGCGGTACGGTCGGCCGCCGCTGGAAACTGGTTCGGCCGTTTGTCCAGGATGATTGGCGCCTGACCGGCAATCTGACGGTGAATATCGGACTTGCCTGGGCGCTGGTCACGCCGGAAACCGAGGTCCAAAATCGTCAATCGGACTTCGATATTCAAACCCTCAAGTGGTATGTCCCCAAAGGCAGCCCTACGTTAAGCAGTTGCACAGTCTGCGTCGCGACCGACGGCCGCGCAGGCATCCAGTTTGATAGCACGGCCCTCGAGCCGCGCATTGGATTTGCATGGAAACCCATGGGGCGTGATAAGACCGCAGTTCGAGGCGGCTATGCCATCTACCACGATTCCGCGTGGAATCAGGGCGGACAAGGGCTGTGGCAGAATCCCCCGTACTATGCGGAAGTCGATCCGTGCACGTTCTGTCTTACTTATGGGGTCGCCGCCGGTTCGCTCTCGGGTGGCTTCCTTCTGCCAGGTGGGGCCATCTATAACGCGCCCGTGAACCCCGGCGCTTACACCGGAACGATTCAGTCGGAGAACCGCAACTTCAAACTGGGCATGATCCAGCAATACAACCTCAACGTTGAGCAGCAACTACCTGGAAATGTGGTGTTGACGGCCGGTTATGCTGGTTCGCGCAGCACGCATATCCTGGTCAGCCAGTCGAACCTCAACCTCAACGAGCCGAGCGCGTGCCCCGGTGGCGCCAATGCCACGCCTGGCTATACGCTGGGCTGCGGCTTTGGAACCTTCCCTTACGCAGGATTCTTTCAGATCGTCGCTCCCAGCGACAGCGTAGGCTCAGCTCGGTATGACTCTCTTCAAATAAAGGCCGAGACCAAGAGCTCGCGGCATGGCATCTACGCTCTCTTGGGCTACACCTGGTCTCGCACCTTCGATTCTGGAATGCCGGACGGCTTGGGCACGAATCCCGGCGCGATCTATTGGCCTCTGCCCGGGACCAAGAAGCTGGATTGGGGCTTGTCCCAACTGAATCTCAATAACAGCTTTACCGCCAGCATCCTTTACGACCTGCCATTCGGCAAAGGCAAACACTTCGGCAGCAATTGGAGCGGCGCCAGCAACGCCATATTTGGAAATTGGCAGGTGGATCTGATCGAAAGGGTCACGTCTGGATTTCCGCTATTCGTGGTTGATAGCGCCGATGAATCGGGGACGTTCTTCTCCTACAATGGGTTCACTCTCCAGCGTCCAAACCAGGTCGGCGACCCCAACAAGCCGGGCCCCGAACCTGGAGGCACAAACTGTCCCACCCAGATCCACACACTGCAGCACTGGTTTAATCCTTGTGCCTTCGCGCCTGCTCCGCTCGGAGAACTCGGCACCGCCGCGCGCGCTCCAGTCTACGGTCCTCGTTTTGTAAATTCGGACTTTTCGGTGATCAAGGACTTTCCGCTGTCATTCCGTGAGGGCATGGGTCTGCAATTCCGGGCTGAGTTCTTCAACCTCTTCAACCATCCGCAGTTCTTCCTGCCCGGTATCGGAAACAGCGGACAGCAGGACATCAATTCGCCCTTGAGTTTCGGTGTGATCAGCAACACGGTAAACAACCCACGGCTGATTCAGTTTGCTCTTAAGCTGAACTTCTAGGGCGCGCTGGCCCGGGTCTTAACTAAGGGCAGGCTGGGTTCGCGCTCAGTCTGCCCTTAAGTTCTTTGAGAAAATCTGCAGGTAACCGTGCTCTGAACAAGTGGAATCTGGGTCAAAGTAACACAGCCGGTTATTTGGCAGCGAAGTTGCGAACAGCATACAATAATCCCTTGCGAGCTCTCCCCATATGTCTCCCATTCCAGACGATCTCACCACCGTAAAAGACGACATGGTTGCTTTCATCGAGGGCCACGGCATGCGCCGCTTCCACGGCTACGTGGATTATGACGAGGTGCAATGCGTGATGTGGGAGATGGGCGGCAATCCTGACGGCTGGAAGGATTTCGTGGAACTGGCCAAAGCGTCGGGCGCTCCTTTCCTGACCATGCACTCCTGGACGCTCGAACGCACCGAACTGGATGACATGGTGCAGCGCCTGACTAACTCGGAGTTTACCGACGGTGAGGATGTGGAAGACGCCCGCTGGCTCCGTGCCCACCTCGGCCGTGTAGGATTTCTGCAGTTGGGCTGGGCCTACCAGGGATCAATGTTCCTCTGCGAGGTTAGCACCGAGTGGTACGAGCGGTACCAGCATCTGCTCGAAGTTTCCGACGAGTTCGGCGGCCTCACCATGGATGAGCCGGATCAGGACGAAGAAAACTAGTCCTCGATGCATCACCCTCCAGTAGTAAACTGCTCCATCACCCATGCAGTGGATTCAAAAAGCGACTGACGACGACCTCGTCGTCCCCCTGATCGCAGGACTGCGCACCGATCCTGCGCTTCGCGGCCTCGCCAACGCAGCCCATATCCTCGCTCCGCTGCTCGTGCGCCGCGGCATCACCGATCTCGATTCAGCCGGCAATTTTCTTTCCCCGGCACTTTCTCATCTGCACAACCCGGAGCGCATGATGGGCCTCCGCGCAGCGGTCGATCGCATCGATGCCGCCATTGAACGCAAAAAGCCGATTCTCATCTACGGCGATTACGACGTAGACGGCACGATGGCGGTCATCATCTTGAAGACCGCGATTGAACTCTGCGGAGGATCGGCCGACTTCCACGTGCCGCACCGCATTCGCGAAGGCTACGACATGCGCGACGATGTGATCGAGCGCGCAGCCGCGTCGGGCATTCGCCTGATTGTCAGCGTGGACATGGGCATCCGCGCCTTCGCGCCCGCGGAAACGGCGCAACGCCTTGGCGTCGACCTGATCGTCACCGACCACCACCTGCCCGGTCCCGATGGCGTGCCCAACGCGCTCGCGGTCGTCAATCCCAATCAGAAGGGCTGCGAATATCCCTACAAGCAGCTCTGTGGGGCGGGCGTGGCCTTCAAACTGGCGCAGGGATTGATTCAGCGGCGCCTGGATGCGAGCGTTCAGAACAAACTGCTGATGTCGTTCATGAAGGTCGTGGCGATTGCCACCATCGCCGACGCTGTGCCGTTGACCGGCGAGAACCGCGTCTTCGCTTCGTTGGGACTCGACGCGCTGCGCAAGGCGGTGAATCCCGGACTGAAGGCCCTGCTGGAAGTTGCCCAGATTTCCGCCAAGCGTCCGCCCACATCCGGGGAAGTTGGTTTCCGTATCGCCCCCCGCATCAATGCGGCTGGGCGCATGGACGTGGCTCGCGATGTGATCGAGCTTTTCAGCGTGAAGGATGCGGCGCGCGCCCGGGAACTGGCCGCCAAACTCGACCATCTCAACTCCGACCGTCAGGAGGAAGAGCGGAAAATCTTGCGCGCGGTGGAAGAGCGGTTCACGGGTGACCCCGCGCTGTGCGATGCCTACTGCATTGTCGTGGACGGAGAAGGCTGGCATCGCGGCGTCATCGGCATCACGGCGACGCGCATCGTGGAACGCTATAACCGTCCGGCGGTTGTGATTTCGCGCGACGGCGCGGAAGCATTCGGCTCGGGACGCTCGATTCGTGCCTTCCACCTGCTGGAGGCGATCGAGTCGTGCGGCGGTCTCTTTTCGCGCTACGGCGGTCATTCCCATGCCTGCGGATTCGCCATGCCCTCCGCCAATGTCGCTGATCTGCGCGCGCAGCTGGATGCGTTTGCGCGAACGCGTCTCACCTCGGCGGATTTCGATCCGATTCTCGATCTCGATGCAGACCTCGATCTGGCCGAAATCACGCCCGAACTCTTTCAAGCGCTCCAATTGCTGGAACCCTACGGCATGCGAAATCCCGAGCCCGTATTTGCCGCACGTGGCGTACAGCTAGCCGCACCTCCACGGATTCTGAAAGACAAACACGTCAAGCTGAAGATCAGGGCGGCCGCACTCCGAAACAGCGTGGTCCCCGTTGAATCGCGGGAACTCTCCGCAGCCGCCATCCTGGCAACTCCACGCTGCCATCCGGACGGCGCCGCCATCCGGCGCGATGAAAAAACCGCGGCCGCAACCCTGGACTACGCGAGCGGTGTCCCACTGAGAACCGAGAACCGAGAACTGAGAACTAGAATCACTTTCGATGCCTTGGGGTGGCACATGGCCGAGCGCCTGCAGCAGACGCCACTCCTGGCGGGCGACACGCTCGATGTCGCCTTCACCATCGGCCACAACGATCATCCCGAATACGGCGGCCTGGAACTCTCACTGCGCGATTTCCAGATATCCCGCCGCTAAGCGACAGCACAGGGCATGGTGCCATGTCGATGTTTCAACAACTATCCGAGGTCATTGGTGATTGGTGAAGCGGCGAGCCGCGTCAGGGTACTATGAGGATCGTTTATGGTTCGCATGGCAAGACTTTCCGCCGCAGAAATGCGCCTCGCCCGCCTAACTGAAATTGCGCTCTCGCTCCCGGAGACCAAACGCCAGATTTACGGATCGCACGCGCAGTTTCTGGTCCGGAAAAGGACGTTTGCTTACTTCCTCGATAACCATCACGGTGATGGCATCGTCGCGGTCACCTGCAAGGTATTGCCCGGCGACAACAAGGCGCTGGCTGAAGCTCAGCCCGCCAGATTTTATCTTCCTGATTACCTCGCATCGAAAAGCTGGGTCGCGTTGCGGTTGGACCGGGGAAAAGTCGATTGGGCCGAAGTGCGGGAACTTCTGTCGGGCAGCTACGCACTGATCGCGCCGAAACGATTAGCGGATCGGTTGAAAGCCGAGGCCTGAGCTCTATCGATTTCGGCCAATGCGCGCTTAAGGGATTTTTCGCCGGCAATCGCTGCTTGCAGGGTGGGGAGGCAAGGGCGTGGGGATGCCGACAATGGACTCGGAATGGCGGCGAGAGTATACTCCGCCTCAATCAATCGTCCCGGGGACAAGTACCCGCCCATGAAAGACTGAGTTCCGTTCTTCGTTGGCAAGCCGTAGCGCATTCTCTGAGAGGTGGTCGATGCCCAAGCGAACGCTCGCAATGGTTCTCGCCGTTCTGCTTTCTGTCGGTCCTGCCTGCTATTCACGAAAAGTGCAGAAGGTGGCGACCGTAGATGTGCCGCAGCCCAAGAACGAAAGGATCGTTGGGGTCACAACCATAAAGGGCGAGGACGTCTCGTTCGACTTGCCGGGAGCGTCCATCAAGAACGGGACGCTGTCCGCCTCCGTAAAAGAGACTCACTACGAAGTTCCGCTGGACCAAGTACAACGGTTTTGGGTGGAGACGGCCACACTTCAAAAGGGGCGAACCATCGGCTTGGCCGCGGCCGTGACCGTTGGCACGCTGGCGCTAATCGTGGGCATCGCGGTAGCCCTGAAGCAATCCTGCCCATTCGTTTACTCCTGGGACGGTGCGCACTATGTGTTTGACGCCGAACCATACGGCGGAGCCATCTCCCGTGGCCTGGAAAAGGACGACTATTCGCAACTGGAACATCTCCGCCAGCAGGATGGTCTCTACCGGCTGAAGGTTACCAACGAAGTCGACGAGACACAGTTCACGAATCTAACCGAGCTTTGGGTTGTGGACCACGCTGCGGGAACCCGCGTGGCTGCAGATGTGCGGGGCAAACTGCACACTCTGGCGGCACCGCAAGCCCCACTCTCCGCGCAGGATGCTGCCGGACATGATCTGCTTCCTTGGCTCCGTGCCACGGACCGTCTGATTTGGGAACCGCCCGCGGTTCCCGACGCCAACGGTAGTTTGCAGAGTGACATCGTAATGACTTTCCCCAAGCCGGCAGGGGCGACCCAGGTAAAGTTGGTGGCCAACGCAGCGACCGGTCTTTGGGGATCGTACATGATCAAGAAGATGGTCGAACTGCGGGGGCGCGACGTGGGTTTGTGGTATGCATCGATGGACCAGAGCCAGGCTGCGCGCGACGCGCTGTTCGCATGGGAAGTGCGCGAGCAACTCTTCGCATTGAAAATTGATGTTGAGGAACCCACAGGCTGGGAGGTGCGCGGGATTCTGCCGGGGACCGGTCCGTTTATCTCCAAGGACCGAATCGTCCTGCTGGATGTGAGCCACGTGCAAGGGAATCAATTGCGCATTCGCATTCAACCTCCGGCTGGTTTTTGGGCTCTCAACTCGTTTGCCGTGGATTACACCTCAGACCTCCCCGTCAGTGTTGAAAAGATCGAGCCAGCCACGGCGAAGGACCTGCAGGGAAGAAATGTGCTGCCAGAGTTAGCCGCGAACGACGATCGCTACCTGGCGATGCCTAATATAGGCGACACCGCTGACCTCACCTTCCGCGTGCCGCCCCAACATGCAGGCACAGACCGAACCGTAATCCTCCACACTCGCGGATACTACCGACTGCATATAGCTGCGACAGGCGAGCCCGATACGAAGACTCTGCAAGAGATCGAGAACGTGCCGGGAGCCGCAGCTCGCTTTGCGGCAAACCAGTTCGCACTGTGGCAGGTCGCGGGCCTGCAGAAACCATGAGCCGCCGAGTCTGGCAGTGAACGCTTCCCTCGACTGTGCCACGCCTGGTGGTCAACCATGAGCGCTCGGCGAGTGGCAGTGACCGGCCTGGGCGTGATCTGTGCTCTGGGCAACAACACTTCTGAAACCTGGAATGCGGTCTGCGAAGGCAGATCTGGAATCGCTCCGATTCATTCCATTGACGCTTCGAAGCTACGGTTTCGGAACGGCGCCCAGGTCTGCGGGTACGATCCCAGCCAACACTTTGAAGCCAACCATGCGCGCTTGCTCGACCCGTTTTCTCAATTCGCGATCATTGCAGCCCGGGAAGCCGTGAAAGATTCTGGAATCTCACTTACCCCGGCGCTGTGCGAGAAAGCCGCGATTGTGACGGGCTCGGGCATGGGTGGCCAGGTCACGCAAGACGCAGGATTTGCGAAACTTTACCAATGCGATCAAGCTCGAGTCAATCCTCTGATCATTCCTCGCGCCATGGCGAATGCGGGCGCCAGCCATATCTCAATGGAGTTTGGCATAACGGGTCCTACCTACACGATCTCTACGGCTTGTTGTTCCTCCAACCATGCCATCGGTCAAGCTTTCTGGATGGTTCGCAATGGGATTGCAGAACTGGCCATTGCCGGTGGTAGTGACGCTCCTTTTAGCTTTGGCTTTTTAAAAGCCTGGGAGGCGATGCGAGTCATGTCCCCGGATACGTGCCGACCCTTTTCCAAAGATCGGCGCGGCTTGATTTTGGGGGAAGGCGGCGCCATGCTGATATTGGAGCCTTTCGCTGCGGCGAGGGCACGAAGCGCGAGGATTCATGCCGAAGTGGTGGGTTTTGGAATGTCATCGGACGCCCATCACCTTACCCATCTCACCATCGATGGCCCGGTCCGCGCCATGCGAGCGGCATTACGGGATGCTCGGCTTCTGCCCGAGCAAGTCGGCTACATCAACGCCCATGGCTCGGGCACGCAGATCAATGATCCCATGGAAACGCGTGCCATTCGTGAAACCTTCGGAGCGCATGCCGACCGCCTGGCCGTGAGTTCCACCAAGTCACTTCACGGCCATACTCTAGGTGCTACCGGTGCAATGGAAGCACTGTGTACTGTCCTGGCGTTAAAAAATGGCTTGCTTCCGCCCACGGCCAACTTTACGGTGCCTGATCCGGATTGCAATCTGGACGTGGTGCCGAATCGCGCTCGCCCGGCCCAAGTGGAATTTGCTCTTTCCAACTCTTTCGCCTTCGGCGGTCTCAATGCTGTTCTTGCGTTCCGAAAGGCCTAAAAGCTAACTTGCAATCCGGAACGAATCTGGCAGGATTTCCTGCGAGCCGGGTTGATCGCTGGTTTCTCCCACCGCTCCGGCTGATTAGGCAGATGGATTTGCCACGCGCTGGGTGAGGACTACCTTAATGCCGTGCCTGGGTCGGAGTGTAATCGTGGGTAATGGCTCGACCGCGCATTCTGGTGCAATCCGGATTTGATACCTCTGTGCGATTGCTGCCAGCACTAAAGCAGCTTCCATCGCTGCAAAGGACGCGCCTATACAAGTGCGCGGTCCTCCTCCAAAAGGGAAATAAATGAACTTGGGAGACCCTTTGGCCCGCCCATCCAACCAGCGGTCTGGATTGAATTGCTCGGGTTGGTCATAATATCGCGGGTCGCGGTGCATTACCCACTGGCTCATCATGACAGTCGCTCCGGCCGGCACTCGATAGCCGCCGATATCGCAATCTTTCAAAGAGTTTCGGACGATCGCCCAAGCTGGGGGATAGAGACGCATGGACTCCTTCACTACTCGCTCCGTGTAAGGCAGTCTGCAAAGATCTTGCACTCTTGGGCTTCTGCCATTCAGTACCGCTCGAAGTTCTGACCAGAGCTTTTTCTCCACCTCTGGATACTGTGCCAACAAATACCAAGTCCACGATAACGAAACCGCAGTGGTCTCATGGCCCGCCAAAAGGAGGGTCATCACTTCATCGCGCAACTGCTCGTCCGACATCGCAGCCCCGCCTGTATCTTGAGCGTGCAGCAAACCAGAGAGCAAGTCGTCGGTAATCTCGCCATTCGAGCGCCGCCGTTGAATCAGGCCGTATACGATGTCATCCAACTGACGGGCGGCCCGCCGGTAACGCAGGTTGTCGGCGGTTGGCAAGAGGCGAAGAATTGGAGGTAACAGCATGCGCCCGCGCGAGCCCAGTTCCATAAACGTGTTCAGGACTCCGGCAATTCTGTCTCTCTCGGCAGAGAGTTCGACGTTAAAAAGCGCTTTAGCTACAATTTCCAGCGCCAGGCGCATCATGTCCAGATGAATGTCCCGCACTTCACCATCGCGCCACGCCGCCATCATCCGCTCCGTATAGGCCACCATGGTGTCGCCGTAGTGTTCGATTCTGTCCCGGTGAAACGCCGGTTGGATGACGTGCCGCTGCTGCCGCCACGAATCTCCTTCGTTGGTCAACAAACCGTTTCCAAAGATCCGGCGGTTGAATTGGAGGGCCTCACCCTTGATGAAACAGTGGTAGTTGGTTACCAGAACGGACTCGATAAGGTCAGGGTTGTTGAGGAAATAGATGTGACGGGAAAAAGCGCGGTAGTAAAACATGTCACCATATTGACGAGCCCACCGCGTATACAGTCCGAGCGGGTCCTCGCTCCCCAACGGGAAGTTCCCGATTATCCCGCGATTCCTCGGACCGGGCGGACGAACCAAACGCATCATAAGCTGGTTGCCAATACCTCTCTTATCGATTGTGAATATAAGCCACAGCTGCCGAGGCTCGCGACTTAGACCTGACTCCTTGAGTGGCTTAGTAAGGATCGATTGAGTCGTTTCACTAGCTCAGCATCAGCGGCGCGAGTGTTGAGCGCCTGCCCGCCCTAGTGCTCGCCTCCACTCTACTACCCGAGTCCGCCTGGCGGGAACGGGGGAACAACTGCAGTAGGAAAAAAAGTCCTGCTCTTCGCGCGCTGTTTGCTGATAGCTGTCGGTAACATGCCACAACGCTGATTGACCACGGCGGCTGTCACCTCAGTGCCTCACCACAAATGGTAGTGCCCATCGCGCCGCGCCATCTCCACGTTGACGCCGAACAGGGCTGCCAGCCGTTCGACCTGCAGGATCTCTTCTTTGGGCCCATCGGCGACCACTCGTCCGCCACTCATCAGCACAACGCGTCCAATCTCGGGGACGATGTCTGCCAGTTCATGCGTCACCAGGATGATTGCGGTGCCCGAGTTGGCCAGCGCCCGCATGGTTTGCCGCAAGCTCTGCTGCGCCGAGAGATCAAGCGAGTTGCAGGGCTCATCGAACAGCAACGCCCCAGGCTTGTGCACCAGGGCACGCGCGATCAGCACGCGCCGAGCCTCTCCCGACGACATCTCACAAACCGGACGCTCCGCCAGATGCGATATCTTCAACTCGGCAAGCGCTGCGTCGGCCAACTCGCGGTGTCTGGGATCGACGGTGTGATTCGAATAAACGCTGATGCTGCTGAAGAAGCCCGACAGCACCACGTCCCGGCCGCATGCGTCCCCTGTGCACGAGAGCATCAGGTCATTCGACACGATGCCCAGGCGGGCGCGCAGCGCGAACACATCCCAGCTCTCCTCTCCCAGGATCGACATCGACGACTCCGGTCGCGCCACCGGATAACACTCGCGCGTAATGGTCTTGATCAACGTCGACTTCCCGCAGCCGTTGGGGCCGAGGATGGCAACGTGCTCCTCGGCTCCAATGCGAAGGCTGAAGTCGTCGAGCGCGATCTTCTGCCCCCGCATCACCCGTATGTTGCGCAGGTCGAGCAGGGGCGGCTTTTCGGTCATCATCGTCATCTAAGTCTGTTCCAAGTGTAGATGAGGTTCGCGGGTGGAGGCAGGAGCAGTGGCGCCGTTGATTTGCCGGCGCGAGTTCCTTGGCGCACTCCGCGGCTCCTTGGCGTTCTTTGCGGTTAAGATCTGCCGACCGCAAAGTTCGTAACGAAAAAGCCGCTAAGAGCGCACTGCGAACCGGCCTGGACTTTGACAAAGCGCCAAGACCGGCACCAGACATCCGCCCCGACTCCGCTTCGATTACACTGAACCCAGATGCCGCTTCAAGTCTACCGTCTGCGCCGCCTGCTGGCCGCGACCGCCGTGCTGCTCACGCTGGTCGTGGCCGGAATGTATTTCTACGCGCGTTCGCGGGCGACCAACGTGTTGAAACAAATCCCGGGCAAAATCGGATTGGACATCAAGCAAACGGCCAGCGGCTTTCAGTTTTCCAAATCCGACGGCAAGCGCACGCTCTTTACCGTCCAGGCCAGCGACGTCAAAGAATTCAAGCTTAATGGCAACGCCGAGTTGCACAACGTCAGCATCTTGCTCTATGGCCGCGATTCCTCGCGCTTCGATCAGATCTATGGCGACGATTTTGCCTTCAACCAGAGGACGGGCGACGTCACCGCCAAAGGCGACGTGCAGATCGATCTTGTGGCCAACCCGGCGGGCCTCGCCAGTCCGGATCAAACCACACCGAAAGAAATGAAGAATCCGATCCACCTGAAGACCCACGATCTGGTTTTTAACAAGGACAGCGGAAACGCCATGACCGCTGCCCGGGTCGAATTTCGAACGTCGCAAGCCACGGGTTGGGCCGTGGGCGTGAAGTACGCGGGCAAGAGCAACACGCTGACCTTGTCGTCGCAAATTCACGTGGTGCTCAGTGGCCCGAATGCAGCGGTCATCGAGGCGGAGCATGGCGTCATCACCAACGATCCGCGTGAGATCACGCTCGACCATCCTCATCTCAACCGCGCTGATGGAACGGTGCAGGCCGATCAAGCGGTGTTTTACCTTGGCCGGGAAAATCAGGTCGAGAGAGTTCTGGCCACTGGGAACGTCGTCACGGAGACACGCCCGCAGCCCGCGAAACGATCGGTCATAGCCGCGAAGCGGACTTCCACGGCCGGCAATCCAGCAGTTCAAGAGCAATCGTCCGAAATGCGCAGCCGCGCTGACCAGGCGGAGTTCGTTCTAGAAGGAAAGCAGGACCTGCTCCGCACCGGAACCATGACCGGCAACGTTCACCTCGAGCAAACCGGACCTCAGCCCATGCAGGGCGAAGCCGGCCGCCTGATCCTGGATTTCGCCGGCCAGAACCAGCTTCAGAAAGTACACGCCCTCGATGGAGTGCGCCTGACGCAGAAAGCAGTCGCTGGAAACAAGCCAACGGCTAAAGGCATAGCAACCGGCCCGCAGGATTTCGAGCTCACCGCGCCCATCGTCGACTTCACCGTGGCGCGCGGGCACGTTCTGCAGACTGCCGTTACGTCCGGCGCCGCCCGCATTACAATCTCGCAAGCGCAGGAAGCCAGTCCAGCATCAGCGCCAGCTCTTCCAGCGCACGCTCCCACAGCGCAGCGTACAGTTGTGACGGCGGGTAAGTTCCAGGCGCAATTCGCCTCCTCCGAAGGTCGAAACCACCTGACGAATGTCCACGGCGCGCCCGACGCCCGCATCGTCAACTCGACCCCCGGCGAGCCCGACCGCGTCAGCACCAGCGAATCCGTGGACGCCACTTTTCTTCCGCAAGGCGGCATCGACTCCATCACCCAACAAGGCAACGTCGCCTACACCGATGGGCAGCAGCCCGACAAGCGCATGCAAGCCTGGGCAAACTCCGCGCACTACACCCCCTCCGACCAGATGCTTGTCCTCACTGGCGGTCCACGCATAGCTAACGGCGGCATGGCGACGACCGCAAACACCATCCGCATCAATCGCGCCACCGGCGACGCTCTGGCCCAGGGCGACGTCAAGAGCACCTACAGCGAACTGAAGGAGCAACCGGACGGCGCTCTGCTGGCGTCTTCTTCGCCGATTCATGTCACCGCTCACAGCATGATTGCCCACAACAATCCCGGCGTAGCCCTCTACACGGGAAACGCGCGCCTCTGGCAGGACGCCAACATCATCGAGGCGCCCACCATCCAGTTCGACCGCGACCGCCGATTCGTCACGGCCCAGGGAACGCCTGTCCAGCCCGTGCAAACGATTCTGGTCCAAACCGAAAAAGCCCAAACCGAAAAAGCCCAGACCGAAAAGGCCGCAGCAGAAAAAGGTCCTAAAGCCGAAAAAATAGTCGGTAAAACGGCAAGGAAAGCAACCCCCTTGGCC
>CABECU010000479.1_pt1 | contig 17573 bp, 14 predicted proteins | sample 3422571 | NCBI WGS metagenome assembly CABECU01 (sample SAMEA5534328, study PRJEB31848) | metagenome | biome: tundra; feature: field; material: soil | place: USA | collected 2013-05 | depth 0.15 m | reverse complement strand
AGTGGGATCGGTCCGGCGCAGATGCAGCAGACGATGCCTCGTTGCGACGCGTATTGGGGGGAGCCTGTCATAACATGGTCCTCCTTGCGGACTACGGGTGTAACAGGCAAGAACGCGAATACCTAGGTTGCAATTCGGCAACCAAATCAACCTTGCCCACGCAAATCCGACTCTGACAGAGAGTTACGGAAATTGGGGGACTCGGCGGAACCCCTGCTTTGGAAGCGACCCGAGGCAAGAAATTCATGAGTCTGGAACATTCATCCGAACCACTCGCATCAGGCAACCACGTTCGAGCCTAATGCGATTGTTGACGCAATCAGGCGTGGCTGTTGAAAAACTCCTTCTCCTGAAATTCGCAAAATAAAATCGCGTCAGGATGCCCTACAAACGACTTTCTCGGTTCGGGTAGACATTTTCTATCCCGCAAATTCTTGCTGTTTTGAGGAAAATCGACTTTTTCAATACCCACAGGCGATTACACTCAGAACCCGGTCAATGCGTGAAATTGGCGATATAACAACAACTATCCGAGTTCCTGTGCAAGATTGACCATTTTTCTTCTGGGGATTGCCGCATCATCGACAACCATGAAAGGCCAAGAAGCATACTCTCAAACAGTTACAGGCTGTCCGTTGCCCGACTTGTGGCGCGGGTCCGGGCGAAAAGTGCGGACTCAGCACGGGACAGCCCCGTTCAGACCCACATCGTGACCGACGCTTGATTGAAGCGGATTGAATGTCGCGCCTACGGAAACATCAGCAAGGCGAATGATTTCAAAAGCCGTCCGATAGGCGGAGACTATTGAGCACAAAAAGCAAGAAGTGTCCGATAGACTCGCAACACCTTGCTTTTATGCTCGTAATAAATGAAGCCCGATTCCTTGAACCTCCTCATGAAAAAGCAAACCCGCGACCGCGTAGTCCCTACCATTTCTGCCAGCGTTGCATGACTTATCTTCGCAGTCGTGGTCTCGGGTGCTCCTTGCTCTTCCAAGTGGGCGCGCATCAAGAGAATGCGCGCCAGTCTCTTCTCGCTACTACTGCAATGTAGGTCCACCAAATCCTGTTGGTATTGAATGTTTCTTGCCAACACATAAATCCAAAACATATTTACCAACTTCATTTGCTGTGTCAGTGCGAGCATCATGTTCTTCTTCTCAATTCGCAGAAGGTTGCAGTCTGTGATCGCGCTGGCAGACATCGTTCGGAAAGGCTGACCGGCTATGGAATCCTCGCCAACAAAATCCTCATCGCTCAGTATGCCGAGAGTTGCTTCCTTCCCGTGGGAGTGAGCGCTGACTTTTACCGTTCCTGTTTGTATGACAAACAACGCATCAGCCACATCACCCTGAGCGTAAACTGTTTGTCCTCTTCCGAAGGACACCATCTTCCGGCCTTCGCCGACGGTTGAGAGAAAGGTTTTCGGGTTGAAAGCACGTCTTTGCCTGGCCACGGGGTGCCGCTCCTCCTGTATTCAAGCACACGAACGATGACAAAGATGATCTCTATTGCTCGCAATTGTCTCGGGCAGCTCTGAGACTTGCTTGGCCACCAGTGACCGGATCTGGGCCGCAGGGAAAACCTTTCAGGGACGTTAGGCCATTTCGCTCATTGAGAATTGGCCGACCAGGCCCACCGGTCAAAGAGTGTAACGGCGATTTTACGACAACTAGCATCGCGCTCGACAACCGCCGAAACCTGTCAGGATTTATTTCACCAGTGAGCAGTCTTGAACAGACACCAAATACGTGACGTTCGTAATTTAAGTCTGGAAGAGACGTGAAAGAACGGATGCCCTCCCTCCATCTTCCGTCTCTACTTGCGCAGCCAAGGGAATCGATTTGCAACTCTTTTCCTGGAGCGCAACGGTGGCCAAAGTGTTATCACCTTGTTGGTAGAAGACCTAGAAGGGTAGGAAAAGATATGAAATCGCGCGGCCTTCGTCTGTTAGCTCTCTCGTTCTCACTGCTCCCGTTGTTGGTACTGAGTGCTCTTGCCAAATCTGACAACTCGGTCAATTTGGGCACCGCCGGCAGCTACGCAGTACTGGCTGGCTCAACCGGGGCCAATACCGACTCAAGCGTCCTCACTGGCAACTTGGGCGTTTGGCCCGGTACCGTGGTCTCCGGGTTTCCCCCCGGCCTCGTCACCGGAGGAACGATCCACGCAGGAGACGCGGCCGCGCAGACGGCTCAGGCTGATCTGACCACGGCGTACAACGCGGCCATGGGCCTGTCGCCCACTGCCACGCTCACGGGTACGGACTTGGGTGGACTGGTTCTCACGCCCGGCGTATATTTTTTTGCCAACTCCGCTCAGCTGACAGGGAAACTGACCCTCAACACCCTGGGTAATCCCAACGCGCTGTTCGTTTTTCAGATAGGTAGTACGCTGACGACCGCGAGCAACTCGTCCGTTATTTTTAGCAATAGTTTGACGGACTCGAACGTGTACTGGCAGGTTGGCAGCTCCGCGACTCTCGGCACAACGACGGCGTTTCAAGGAAATATTCTCGCGCTCACCAGCATCACCCTGAATACCGGCGCAACCATCGGTTGCGGGAGCGCCTTGGCGAGAAATGGTGCCGTGACCTTGGATAGTAATGTCATCGGAGGCGGTTGCCGCAGCACTTCGACTGTCCCAGAACCTGGCACTCTGGGCTTGCTGGGGACGGGACTGGCAATTCTGGCCGGCGCAGCACGTCGAAAACTGCGCATCTAGCGCATTCGGTTCATTGCACGCTTGATGGGCGCGCCGTTCGTCGGACTCATTATCGGCAACGAACAAGACGACTGGGGCGCGGGAGCAACAGGCTTGCCACGATTGCCGGGTTGGGGCAGCACGTTGGAAACCCGTAGAAAGGTATGAGGTATATGTTTCCGCCATGAAACTAAGCCCCAAAGAGGTACTCTCTGTCCGTTGTCCGACTTGTGGCGCTGCTCCTGGCGAAAAGTGTGAGTTGAGTACTGGCCTGCCTCGCTTCGAGCCGCATCAAGACCGGCGATTTAAGGCAGCAGACGAAGCAGCGCGGCCCTAGAGGGTGTGAAGGCTGTAGAGGAAGCGTGGGCGAATCGGAAGATCGCGGCAAAGGCGGTGACGGCTGGCTCGGAGTAGGCTCAATTTCGATTTTGGCGACAGCTTTGAGAGCTCACCCTCGATTCAACTTCTTCACGACTAAGCGGGTTCTTCGCGTTGGTCAATACGATGGAATAGACGACTTTGTTGCCTTCGACCTGGGCGGTGAGAAACGCCTTCTCGTCCAGTTCTTGGTTGGTGAATTTCACTCTTCTGCGATCTGCAAGCGTTTTAATCCACTCGTCGCTCATTCAGCACCCCCAAGTGGCGATTCTGTCGAGATAATACGCGCTTTAAGACTCAAGATGTATGAATCTTCTCGTATGGCCCTTGGCACATTGTTGTCGAAATCGCATTATAAAAGGGCGCCCCTCTTGGAGTAGGTTGTGATTGTTCGCATCACCACCTACGAAAAGAAGCACCCTTATGGACAGTGAAAAGTATATTGGGCTCGACGTTCATCAAGCAACCATCGTGGTCGCGGTGATGGATTCTACCGGGAAGTTAGTGATGGAATCCATCCTCAAGACCGAAGCGGCGACGATTCTTCAGTTTCTTGCAGGCTTACGCGGAACTTTATCGGTGACCTTCGAGGAAGGAACCTGGTCCGCCTGGCTGTACGATTTGCTCAACCCCCACGTTGAAAAACTGGTGGTGTGCAATCCGCGGAAGAATGCGCTGCTCAAGGACGGGAACAAGAGTGATCGGATCGATGCCCGCAAGCTCGCAGAGTTGTTACGCGGCAATCAACTCCAACCGGTCTACCATGGCGAGACAGGCGTGCGGATGTTGCGGGAACTATCCCGGAGTTATCTGACCATCGTCAAAGACCTGACTCGGGTCATGAATCGGCTGAAAGCGGTGTACCGCAGCTGGGCGATTCCCTGTGCAGGAAGAGACGTCTATTACACCCGGAACAGAGAGCAGGGGCTGGCAAAAATCCGGGAAGCCGGCGTGCGGCGTCGAGCCGAACGACTCTACGAGCAGCTAGACATGCTGCAACATTTGCGTCAGCAAGCGCGGCGGGAACTGTTAGCGGAGAGTCGCAAGCATGCCATCACCGCGAAGCTGCGACAGATTCCCTATCTAGGGCCGATTCGATCGGCGCTGGCGGTGGCACTAATCCAGACTCCGCATCGTTTCCGCACCAAGCGACAACTATGGGCCTATAGTGGACTGGCGTTAGAGACCCGCATCAATGCGGAATATCGGACGCTCGCGGGCCCCCTCCTCGGCTTCCGTGCCGACTCCCGCCAACTTCAACACCTCTCCTTCCCTCCATTCAATTTGCATAAGGCCCGCGTCCGCCGCACCAGCGGCTTCCTTCTGACGGCTTTTTCGAACGCGCGCCCCAGTCCTCTGTTCTGCTCCACTCAGCTCACCACGGGGCGCGCCTCCGAAAAAGCACTAGCGTGATCCGGAAGCAATCCGAAGACGATTGACGTTTACACTATAAGGAGGATTGTGGGTGCAATGTTTCGCCCCCAATGCTCAACCTGCTATCGATTGCGCAACTCCTGAATCAATTTCCGCTCCTCTGCACTCTCTGTAGAAGCTATCTGCAATCGTCGCTCGACAGGTCTTGCAATACTACCCGCCGTGCTGAGGGGCCCGCCAAATCCTCATGGGCCGCGCCCAAGTACCCTACGGTTAACTCGCAAAAGGCAAAACCCATGCGGCCCAAGACTAGAACTACCAACTTCCTTTACGCTGGTTCGTCGTATGGGTGCAAGGTTCGATGGCACGCTTCAGATTTGCGGATCCGACGGGACATCGATGCGGTTTCGAACGTCCGAGTACGACCTGAGTCCACTGCAGGAGAGCATACTCGACAACCGACGGGAAGGGAGTGCGGAACAAGTGTGTATTGAGCCTTACATAGCGCGCCCGGTGGCCGAAAACCACCACTCATGGCTGAGGCAGGCCAGTCCATCCTCTGGGAACACAACATCGGCATAGTGCGGTTTGTGCAAGCAAAGGACTTGCGCGGCCTTCAGGGCTGCATGTCTGGCAGGGAACCTGCAATGCTGTTCATTCAAGACTCCCTCGATAACGCTGCTTTCCCGGTTAGGTGGGCATGAAACGCAACTTTCTGGTGCCGGTCTTCTCACTAGGATTCTTGTCTGTTCTTTCCAGCGCGCAGGTGGACATTTCGCCTGGAGTGGCGCGCATAAGCCTGATCCAGGGCGAGGTTTCGACGCAGCGCGGCGACACGGGGGACTGGGCAGCAGCGGCGCTGAATCAGCCCTTGGTCGGCGGCGACAGGATCTCGACCGGAGACAATTCCAAAGCCGAGTTGCAACTCGACCACGCGAACATCCTTCGTCTCGGTAACAATTCGCAGGCAAAGATCGCAACCGTGGAGCGGGTGCAGAACCAGCGGGCTCAGATTCAGGTTCAGATCTGGCAGGGGCTTGCCTACTACTCGGTCTTCAAGGATTCCGAGGCCGAAGTCGAGATCGACACGCCGAATGCGGCCATCCGGCCGACGTCTAAAGACGGCGTTTACCGCATCGAGGTGACCGGTTTTGAGACGCAAGTGATCGTGCGCGCGGGAGCGGTTGACATGGCTACGCCTCAAGGGAGCGCCCGCGTGGAGATGGGACAGGGCGCGACTGCACGTGGCACAACTCACGAAGCGGGAAACGTGCTCGGTGGCGCGCCTGCGATGGACAGCTGGGATTCCTGGAACATTGACCGCGACGGAGTGATAAACAACGCTCAATCGTGGAACTACACGAATCGCTACTACGTGGGGAGCGAAGATCTCGATGTCTACGGACACTGGGTCAACGTGCCGGACTACGGGCGGGTGTGGTCGCCGACGGTGGGCGGGGGCTGGTCTCCTTATCGCGCCGGTCGCTGGGTCTGGGAGCCGTACTGGGGCTGGACGTGGGTTTCGCATGAACCCTGGGGCTGGACGCCCTATCACTACGGCCGCTGGTTCCTCTATGGAAAATCCTGGATGTGGTGGCCGGGGCCGGTTGACGGCGAGGGAAACTACCGCCCGGAGTGGGCTCCGGCCTATGTGTCGTTCTTCGGATTCGGCGGCCACCGGGGAGTTTCCGTCGGGTTCGGATCGGTGGGCTGGCTGCCACTTGGCCCGGGGGATTCGTTCTATCCGTGGTACGGACGGAACGGATCGCAATTGAAAGGGATCAGTGCCACCGACGCGACCAACATCACAAGACTCACTCGCGTCGTCGCCCCACTGCGCGACGACAACGAGTTCTCTAATGTGAGTCTGGCCGCAGTCGATGGGCGGATTCGCGAGGCGATCTCGGCTCTTCCGGCGGATCGCTTCGGCACCGGACTTTCTGCGCCGAAAACTGTGAGCCGGCGGGCTTTTCGTGACGCGCGCATCATCACCGGCAATCTGCCCATCGTTCCAACCAGAGAAATGCTTACGCCGACGAATCGTTCGGCGAACGCATCGTCGATGTTGAGCGGCGGACGGCAGGAGCGGTACTTCACGAAGAGGCAGCCGGCAGCGGCGCCGCAGTCGTTCGATATGGAGGCGGCGCAGGTACAGGAGAGCATCGAGGGGACTGGCCAGTTGGTTCCGGTCCGGGAGGTCACGCAGCTGGATTCGGCCGACACGGCGCGACCCATGGCCCTGGAGAACGGAATTGAAAGAACGGTCGAGCCGACGAAGGATGCGCAGAGTGAGCACAGATCCAGGGCTCAGCCGGAGGTAGGCTTGCGCGCCCCATCATCTCCGGCGATGTCGAGATCGACACGCGGAATGATGACACCGGCGCCTGCGTACCGTGGTGCTAAGACTCGTACGGCGTCGAGGCCGGGCGGGAACTCGCATACTGCGGTGTCGCTGAGGGTTCCGGCGGCGACATCGACACGCCGCATGACGACACTCGCAGCGGGATCTCGTGGAGCTGCGGCACATGCCACACAGAGTTACATCGATTCGGCGAACCGACAGATGGACAAGGGCAATTACGCGGCGGCGATTGCCAACTACAAACGGGCGTTGCAAGTCGACGGAAACAGCAGCGCTGCGAAAGTTTGCCTGGGGCGCGCCCGCCGAGCGATGCAAGCGGAAAACGAGATCATAGCTAGTCGGAGATAAACAATGTCCGTTACGAAGCTGCTAGTCGCCAGCATATTGCTGTTCATGGTGGGCAGTACCGAGGGCCGGACGACACGGACACAACACGCTCCCCGGCCCCTTTCGGCCGCCGACGTCGAACACGGTCTCAAATCCGCAGTACCGAACGCACGCATGGCTGCGCTGGTAAAGAAGTATGGAGTTGATTTCGAGTTGACCCATACGGTCGAGGACGAGCTTCGAAGTGCGGGAGCGAGCAACAATCTTATTCTCCAGATCGGCCGTTCGCGATCCCGCGTAGCGGGCAAATCCGTAAGGCCGGTTGGACATACCGTCGTTGATCGCGCACAGGGGCCGGCAAACACGACCCGCGCGCACGCTGAAACGTCCGCGAAGGAATTCCTCTCCCAGGCTGAGAAGTACCGAGCCGGTTCCGGTGTGGTCCGGAACGAAGGCAAAGCTGCCGAGTTGTATCACAAGGCAGCCGACATGGGTAACGCGGAGGCGCAGACCAGATTTGCCGAGGCTCTGTTCGATGGACGCGGCGTCGCGCGCTATCCCGCTGGGTCACGGGCGTGGCTGGCGAAGGCAGCGCGCCAGGGCAACGCTCGGGCCGAGTGCGACCTTGGCGTAATGCTGACTAGTGGTTTGGATATCGCGCAAGATCGCGCGAACGGGTTGCGATACCTTCAGGCTGCCGCGCGTCTGGGCGATGGGTATGCTGAGGACTATCTGGGTCAATTGGCAGAGAGTGGTGTTACCGGTGATCCGAGCTCGAGCGAAGCATATATGCATTACCTGAAGGCTTCGGAAATGGGCTCGGCGTGGGGAGCATACAACGTTGCGAGAATGCACGAACGTGGCATCGGTGTGTACAAGAATCCCAGTGAAGCATTGCGCTGGTACATGAAGGTCGCATCCATGCTGGGTCCGGCTTTGTTGGATCAGTGGAGCGATCTTCGGTCGGAGGCCGGGGCCATAACAGGCGCAAATTTTCGAATTGGTGACATGTATGCCGACGGCAACGGCGTTCCCAAGGACACTAGCGAAGCGGAGAGGTGGTATCAGCGCGGTGTGGATATGGCGTCCGCCGGTGCACGGGCAGGATGGTTGACGGCGGACGTTTATCTGGCGAATGCATCCCTGCAATCAAAGGGCGTGCCGCTGGACTACGGTGAGGCGATGCACTGGATGAAAGACGCGGCTGAATCTGGAAACCGGCAAGCTCAAGTTAATCTGGGTTCGATGTATCGCGACGGGCAAGGCACGCCTCAAAATTACGGCGAAGCGATGTATTGGTACCGTAAAGCGGCTGACCGGGGATCGGCAGTGGCAGAATGGATGATCGGTCGACTCTATTTTGACGGTAAAGGAGTGATACGCGATTTCACGGAAGCAGCGACGTGGTTTCGAAAAGCGGCTGGCGAGGGTCTACCGGTTGCACAATGGGATCTTGGCATGATCTATTACCGCGGCTACGGTGTTTCGAAAGATCTTGCGACTGCTCGAGCGTGGCTACAGAAGGCAGCCGCTCGAGGCTACGACCCCGCAACAGAGATGCTGGCCAGACTTGATGCGGCAGCTGATGCGGACGTCTCCGCGCGCCCCGCGCGGCTGCACTAAACACCTGTACTTCCGGGTCGTGCTTGAACGACTCTTGTCGCGTCTGACCCTCTTCGCGACCTGCCGCACTTCCTCTTCTTAACTTGAAAGGGCACACCCGAGCGTCGCCGTCGAAGCTGTCACCACAGGGTGACCGTTCGAAATTTCGTTTTGAGCCACCATGCGATCACTCCTGGATTGTCGGCAAGCCCCCGCTGGCTCGACGGCCTGGCCACCAACGGCAAAATCCACGCCAACTGAACTTGGTTGGAGGCTGCAACTTCCAAGGTTTCACCGGTGAACTCCACGTTCCCGTACGGACCGAAGATGGGCCGCAGTCTAGCGCCAGAGCCAGCGGCACTTGGCTTTTTTCACGATTGCGCCCTCAATAAAGCCCCGCTTCACCTCAGACGAGCCCTCGCAGCAGGCTTTCGGCTAGGCATTCTCTTCCTCAACAAAATTGTTTTTTGATTTTCCTAAACGTGAACGTTGGGCATCCTCTTGAACGCCCGGCCCGCGCGAAAAGAGCCGGAAAGCCCCGTCTGGAGCAGCAACTCAGGAAACAGACGCGGCATCCTAGTGTCGAATCAGGACTGTCATGAACCACATAAAATTGCTTATTGCCCCGGCTTTATCCTTGTGCCTTTTCTTAACTGCTTGTGGTGGTGGCGACTCCGGAAATACCACACCGCCCTCGAAGACCATCTCGGTGTCCGTCACTCCTAATACGGTTACCGTGGCCGTCAACCAGATGCAGCAATTCACGGCTTCTGTCACGAATACCTCTAACACTTCCGTTACCTGGATGGTGAATGGCGTAACGGGTGGCACCAGCACCGTCGGGACAATCTCGTCCAGCGGCGCCTATACAGCGCCGGGCACGGTCCCTTCTGGCACCATAACCGTTAGCGCGACCAGCGTTGCTGATCCAACAAAATCTGGTACCGCGACCGTTACGGTGACCGCATCCGGGCCTAAATATCAAGGCGTGCTGAGGTACCATAATGATGCTGCCATTACCGGTCAAAACTTGAACGAAACCGTGCTGACTCTGGCAAACGTAACGCAGAGTTCGTTTGGCAAACTCTTCTCTCACTCGCTCGACGGACAAAGCTACGCGCAGCCGTTATACGTTTCCAAGGTCCCGATCGCGGGTCAAGGTACTCACAACGTCGCCTATGTTGCTACCGAACACGATACCGTCTATGCATTTGATGCGGATGGCGATACACCCGGACCCTTCTGGTCGGTAAACTTCACGAATCCGGCGGCAGGCGTCACAACAATCCCAGCCGCCGACGTGGGTGGAGGCGGCCCGATTTCGCCGGAGGTTGGTATCACCAGCACGCCGGTGATCGACGGCAATACCGGAACTCTCTATGTTGTTGCCGCAACCAAGGAAAACGGCGCCTACGTGCACCGGTTGCACGCGTTGGACATCACCAACGGACATGAAACGTTTGGAGGACCGGTTGCGATCCACGCTAGGGTCAGCGGAACCGGAGCGGACAGCAACAACGGCCAGATCTCCTTCGACACCCAGTACGAACTGCAACGTTCGGCCCTTCTTTTATCGAACGGGGTCGTGTACATCGCATGGGCGTCCTACAACGATATGGGACCCTATCACGGCTGGATTATCGGGTACGACGCTTCCACTCTGGCCCAGGTGCGGGCATGGAACGCAACTCCAAACGGGCAACAAGGTGGAATCTGGATGGCGGGCGCTCCGTTGTCAGCCGATTCGGCGAGCAACCTCTTCGTCATTGTCGCTAACGGTACATTCGACGCCGACCAGGGCGGAACCGATTACGGAGATACCTTCCTTAAATTAGTCCCCAGCGGAACGACTTTCACGGTCAGCGATTATTTCACTCCCTTCAACCAGCAAACCTTGGCGGCGAACGATATCGATGTGGGTTCCTGTGGGCTGACTCTCTTGCCCGACCAATCCGGGGCGGTAAAGCACTTGGCGGTAAGCGCGGGAAAAGAAGGCAGGATATACCTGCTCGACCGGGATAACATGGGGAAATTCCATGCGGGAAGCGACAGCCAGATCGTGCAATCTATTCCCGGCGCCCTCGGGCATGACGTCAACGACAATGATTACAGTACGGCCACATATTGGGAGGGGAACGTTTATTTCGTGGGCAACGGCGATGTGATCAAGCAGTTCCAACTCACGAATGGCCTACTCTCCACTTCGCCTGTAGCGCAAGGCACCACCAACTATGGTTACCCCGGTGCTAATACGAGCGTGTCGTCGAACGGCGCGAACAATGGGATTCTCTGGTCGATCGAGGCCTCGGGCGTAAACATACTGCATGCTTATGACGCCACCAATGTTGCCAGCGAGATTTACAACAGCACCCAGGCCGGAAGCCGCGATAGCTTCGGTACGGCCGTCAGGTTCACAGTGCCGACGGTGATCAATGGAAAGGTCTACGTCGCGGGCAAAACTCAGTTCGCGGCGTTCGGACTGCTTTAGCCTCTAATACGGGACAACTACCTGCGCGGGGCCGTTGGGGAAGTTCCTCTAGAAAGGCTCCGTAAGGGTTCCGACCTCTCGGTGGTGTCAGCATATTTTACGAACCGTGTCTACTCCTCCGAGCAGGAAGTAAATGGGCGTCCGGCAGCGCGGATGATGGTCTATGAGGCAGTGACCGGGCACGCAACATTGCGCTGAATTCAAGAATCTGAGCTGTGCGGGTCACTCGTCGCAATCGAATGTTCCGGAGGTGGAATATGAATAGGCTGTCGGGCGCTTGTTTTAGCCGCACTTTCAGGTCTCCTAAAGCTGGCCTGAGGATGAAAAGAGGACGTTCTGTTTGACTTTGATTTCCACGTCAACCAGATAGCGGCGAGCGGCGTCGGTATTAATGTCAATTCCAAGTCCCGGCGACTCGGGTATAGCGATGTATCCCTGGTTGTCCCGCTCCAAATGATTGGAGGTGAGTTCGCGCGCCAGGGGCTTGGGAGCGAAAGGATATTCACAAATTTCGGCGCGCATGCCAGCGTAGGGCTGGAGCGAGGCGCTGAGCGCCAAGTGCGACGTGAATGTGTGATTCACGAATGTCACGGACTTTGAGGCCGCATAATCGGCCACGCGCTTGGCCGGACGGATGCCGCCGATGCGGCCGCAATCGACTTGAATGAATCCGACGTGGCCATAGTCAATGAGCTGTTGCGCCATGTAGAAATTATGGGCGCCTTCTCCTCCGGCCAGTTTGAGGTTGCTCTTGCGGGAGAGGGATGCGTAGGCATTGAGCGCGCTGGTGTGGAACGGCTCTTCCAGCCACATTGCTCCGATCTGCTCCAGCATTGGAAGGCGAGCAGCTGCGGCCTCCACGTTATTACCGAAGATCTGTCCAAAGTCCACCATGAGAAGTGAATCCTTGCCCAGTCCCTCGCGCGCAGCTGAGAAGTGTTCAACGTCGGTCTCGAGATCACCTCGTCCGATGGGTCCCCATCCAAATTTGACCGCGCGAAACTTCTGCTGACGCGCGGCGACTGCCAGTTCGTAAGTCTGTGCGGGCGTTTCTCCGAACAGTTGCGAGGCATAAGGGAGCTTGCGGAACGATTCGCGGTATCCGAGGAGCCTCCAGACCGGCAGTTGACGGACCTTTCCCAGTAAATCCCACAGTGCGATTTCGACTCCGGACCAGGTGTGCGGCGCCTGCAGCAGATCCATGCTGTCGAGTTCGATCTGAGAAGCGATGCGGTCAATGTCTTCGGGACTTTCTAAACGCTGTCCAAGGACCGAGGCGCCCACGGGACGGCAAGCGCCGTGCGACATGGGGCAGACAAAAGCAGCGATCGAAACTAGGGGAGAAGCCTCGCATTCGCCCCAGCCTACGAGTTCTCCGGCGGCGACCCGAACTAGCAGCGCATCCTGGCTGCCGTCTCCTTCGGTCGTGACTTCCGGCATGGAAAGGTAAAAGAAATCGACCGCTTCAATCTTTCTCACAAAGAACTCCGGCTTGCACTACGTAAATGAGTCGAGGTGACATTTTCATCTTAATTCTTATACCGGTTCGCACTACTGGAATGCCCCGTAACCCGGTTAAAAAGATCACTAAAGCGATGTTTGAGAGGATGAAGTCTGCCTTATACTTCGTGAGCGAAGTGAATTTTGTGACGAGTATCCGCAAGGAACATCGGGTAGTGATGTCATTTGCCTATACTCCGGTTGATTTTCGGCGGTCCTTGGATCTTCTGATCGGGGCAGAAATCGATTTAACGGCGTGGACGGTGAGAATGCCGCTGGCTCGTGGCCAAGAGGCGCTTGAGCGCATGAGTCGCGATCCCGGAGTTTCGCTCAAGATGATGCTGGAAGTGGCGGTGCTGTAATGGGGCTTTAGTTCTCAGTTCTCAGGTTCTTGTTCCTATGTCCGAATCAACCATCGCATCCCGTGCCGCGATGCCGCGAATTCTGGGTATGCCCCGATGGCTGGCTTTTTCTCTACTCACAATCTTGGTGTGGGGTGCGTGGGGAGTCATTTCGAAGGTGGCCTCGGAAGGCGTGGACGCCAACACAAATCAAATTTTTTTTACCTTCGGACTATTGCCCCTCATCGCGATTGTCTGGCGATCTCCACGAAACGCTGGGGGCGGAGCGGGAAGACGCACCGGGCTTGCTTGGGCATTTCTCACCGGCATTTTAGGCGGGACCGGCAACATCGCGTTTTTTCACGCGTTGGTGATGGGAGGCAAGGCGTCGATTGTTTCGCCGGTAACCGCGTTGTTCCCTCTAGTGACAGTGATCCTTGCCGTGACATTTCTTCACGAACGGTTGGGAACGGCACAGAAGATTGGGCTGGCGCTGGCGTTGGTCGCGATTTACTTGTTGAGCATGTAGCAAAAAACACATTATGTCCAGTTTGCCTGCATGGCTTTGGTTTGCCGCGATCGCTCTGCTGTTCTGGGGAATCACCGGCGTAACCCAAAAGCTCGCTACGAATCGCATCTCCAGCGAACTATCTTTCATCTGGTTCGCGTACGCGATGATTGCCATCTCGGCGACGCTAGTGGTGTTCGTCCCGATTCACTGGCACCTGCGTCCTTCGATCTATTGGGCAGCCGTGGTGGGAGGAACCCTGAACGGACTGGGAGCGCTAACTAGCTTCACGGCGCTGGAGTCAGGCGGGAAAGCATCAGTCGTGATTTCCTTGATATCGCTTTATCCGCTGGTCACAGTCGCCTTCGCTGTGACAATCCTGCACGAGCGGTTGACTCTGGCCCAGGCGTTCGGAGTGGCGTTCGCAATTGCGGCGGCAATTCTTCTTTCGCTCGAGCCGAAAGCACCGAGTACGAAGACTTAGCTTTTGAACCAAGTCATTGTGCTTCGCTCATTTTGCCCGAGGGATCTACCGACGCAACGCACCGTAATCCTTCCTGAACGAGGAATCGAACGTCGGTTTGCAGAGTCTCGCCCGGAGCAAGGCTACGGTACCGTCCTGCCGCTTTCATCGCTTCAAAGTTGAGTGGGTATCCGGTGCAGGGTTCCAGCACGGCGACGTTGTAGCTGCGCCAACCGCCATAAGTGGCGAACAGCCAGCAGCAAGGAAACACTTCGGACTCGAATTGCAGCCCGCACGACAAGCCCGTCGCAACATTGGTGAGCGCACACCAATTCCCTTGCATTTGCGTGCCGTAGAAAAAGTACAACTGGCGCGCGTCCTCGGGAGTGACCCGCCGCAAATCGACATCGCCGGCGGGTGTCTTGATCATTGGCCAATCCGAGGGTTCGGAAGCGCCCGCCAAAGTGCCCGGGAAGGCTGGTTCCAGAAGAACCTTCATCGCAGGGAAATCGATTCTATGTTGTGCCGACACGGCCATTGCCGGATGCAGCTTCCAGAGAAACGGGAATGCAGTTCTGCCGCGGTTGGTGAAGCGATGATGGAACTCGATGCGAGCTTGACCACGACGCAGGCGAATCGTTTTCTCTACCTCAATCGAGCTGATCGGAGTGAGGTACCGCAGCCGGACTCCCGCCTCGTCCCCATGCGAAAAAGGTTCGACGCTCCAGTCCCCGGTCCAGAGTTCTCCGTGATCGGGATAGCTTTCACCCTCGATCAACGCGATCTCATCGTTGGGAAATAACTCATCCCATCCTCCGCTCCAGACATCGTCGTAACCCGAGTTCGCGGGCAAGCGAGCGGGAGCGATCCGCGGATTGTTCCAGAGCAGATCCGTGTCGGACGGTTTGTAGGTGATTTGCCAAATCTTGGCGCCTGCTTCGGGAAGGATGATTAAGCGGAGCGAGCGGTTCTCCAGCACCACGGTGCGCAAACCTCGGTAGGACCAGTCCGTATTCACGCCAAGCTTCATAGATCAGATTTCCTTCCCTAAATCCTCGACCGGGAGTACGGGGTCCGTCTTGACGGTTGCGGGGTCCGATCGGCGAATGTATTTGGGCGGTGTTACAGGATCGCGAATCACCAGGGTTGAATTCCCGGTGGCCACCACGCCGCAATCGAAGGTGACGTGATCAAAACTGCCATGGCTGTGGCCATTTACGCGCACCTGGCTGGTTGCCAAGTCTGGACGCTGTGCCACCAGCCGCTGAGCACCTACAGTAGAGCGATCCACTTCCAATTGGGATTCGCCGTCCAAAGAAAGCCAGTCGGCATAAACGTCGGAATCACGAACCGTGATTTTAGCGTGGCCGTTTGCCGTCAGTTCGTCGATGACGCTGTTCGTGAAGGTGAGGTTCGCTTCCCCTTCGGCATAGACGTCCCATGTATCCGCGTTCACTTCGCTCAGTCGCAAGCGGAAGAAGCAGTTTGAGGCACCGGGTTCTGGAACGATCACGGGTGTTTCCCCCGAGCCAACAAACCCGTAAGGTAACTTCAACGTTCCTTGGCATGCAGGTGCAATCGCCAACTGGGCCCGTCCAATGCGGCTGAGACTTACATCGCTGCTGCCGTGTACATATAAGAGGAAGAACTGCGCCTTTGTGTCTGTCAGATCAGCGCTGGCGCGCGACCCCATGTTCAGTTTTCGGGAGAATGGCTGGTCAGTAGGAATATCAGAAAATTCGAGTTTGTCGTCGTTGCCGGTGTGCGTTGAGAGGAATACCAAGTGCAAGTGCCGCCCGACGACCTGACTCGCGTGAGAAATCTCGAGTTCAAAGATCGTGAAGTTCTCAAGTGTTGCGCGAACATGATCCAAGTGGAATTCTGAGTTCGTGGTCTGAAAGTCATCGACTGCAACATTACCCTGCAACCACCAGATGGGATGCGCGCGCCCTACGGAAGTCATGGTTGATCGATGGATCTTGATTTTGGCCGGGCCTTCGCAGCGGAGCCCGCCCGCACCGTTGGTCGATGCGGGTGGATCAGACACCTTGATTTTCACATCGTCGAGTTCGAGGTCGGCTCCGGAGGCCACGGTGATGGCTTCTATAAGATCGAGGGAAATGCCTTTCAGTCTTACCCGCCCTGTGATAAGCAGCGGACCGTCGTGTCGAAACTCTGTCTTTTCGTCGATGACAGTCCCGTCCTTCAAGGCAGGAAGATTCTTCTGTCCGAATACTGGAACGGCGAGAGTCAGAAATAGGCAGAGAAAAGCGGATTTCATCGGTCCATCAGCCTCGAAACACCAAGGCTTGTCGGGAAGCATACCCGATAGGTTTGCTTGCGGCTGAATGTTTATCGAACATTCCCTCGCAAATTCAGCCCCTGCAAACTCAGGGGTTGGTTTGCCGAGTATCCTGTCTGCATCGTATTCTGACCGCTCGGAATAGCTTCATCAGTTCTTCGGACCTGAAATGGGATCTTGGTTTCGAATTCTCGCGTGCATTGCGGTCCTTGGTTCCTGCTGTAGCGCCGCGCTGGAAGAGGATCTCAAGTCTCTGGTCCAGCGCGCCTTCGAACTCCATCAAAAAGGCCAGTTCGCCGAGGCTCTACCTCTTCTGCGTCGCGCCTATGCACTGGAGCCCGGCGATTATTTCGTCAACCTGCTTTTGGGGATCGACTCTCTACGAACAGGACAACCGAAAGCCGCAGTGCCGTTTCTAAAAAAAGCATCGCGCCTGCGTCCCAGGGAAGAATTTCCTCTCGATTATCTGGGCGAAGCCTACGCCCGACAGGACATCTACGGAGAAGCGGCGGAGGCCTACATCAAGGCTATGCGTGTGGCGCCGGGTTCCGCGGAATCATCGATAGCTTTCGTGGACTTCTCGCTGACGCGTTTTGCCAGTATGTCCGAGCTCATGCGCAGTTCGCGACCAGGGCTGGCAGCCGAATACCGCTTGCACGCGCTAGCCCTGGGCGAGAACGATGCGTCGCGTGTGTCGCAGCTGCAACGAGCCGCGGATCTCGATCCATCGGCGCCTGGCATCTGGTCGGACCTCGCCGTCGCCACGCTGGCGGAGGGCGACCTCAAGGGCGCAGAGCAGTACGTGCGCGAGGCGCTGGATGCGGATCCCAACGATCAGGCAGCGTGGATTGTCGACGCTGAACTAGCTGCGCAAGAGTCCGAATGGGAGCGAGCCATCGCCCGTCTCAACGCAGTAGCGCATCGCTCGCCATCGCTTCTCTCCCAGGCTGTGGGGCACTGGCCTCCACAACTGCAGCCCACCGCATCTTCGGTAGTCACCGGTCCGGCAGCGAAATTTCTTTCCTGCGTGCGCGACGCTAAGAATCCTTGTGCTCTTGCTCCAGATTCCAAGGCTGCTTCGAACGGTTCCGCAGTTCTCTATCGCGAACAAGGGTGGGAGCAGCTGACGAAACTGCCGGCACCGCCGATTGGCCAAACCGAGGCTTGGTTTCATCGCGGAGTCGCATTTGCGAAGATTGACGATTGCCAGCAGGCACTCCCATCTC
>CABECU010000144.1_pt1 | contig 21771 bp, 21 predicted proteins | sample 3422571 | NCBI WGS metagenome assembly CABECU01 (sample SAMEA5534328, study PRJEB31848) | metagenome | biome: tundra; feature: field; material: soil | place: USA | collected 2013-05 | depth 0.15 m | reverse complement strand
CACAAACTGAAGATAGTTGACACGCGACAGATTGGCCCTCCTGCTGCCTGTCATCAGTAGCTAATCACTCCCATCTGATAGAAATCGCATCGCCAACCCTCTCCGCGACCTGCGCCAGAAATACGGCATGGCGAAAGTCTGGGTATCGTGCGAAGCAACTTTCGAGCGTGATGAATGGCGCGGCAAGTGTGGAATTGGCGGCAAGCATTACGACTATCGCATCTAGAGTCAGGCCAGCTAACAGGCGCGAGGCGACTGTCCAAGACTCGCTAGTCAGTTGCTGTTCCGTTTGGCCAAGAGCGCCTTGCTTGGGGATTTGCACCCCGGTTGGAGTGTGCAGGACGCTCGTCTGGGGTAGAATGCCGGGGCCGCGTCGCAGGAGGTTCGAAATGAAGAGACCCAAGAAGTGGAAGCAAGTGGAGAACACCGCGAAGGGACTCAAGCAATACCAATATCAGTGCCGGGAGTGTACCGAACAAAAGGTTGAAACGACCATCAAAGCGGTCATCAGGGAGCCTGAGTTGCGCAAGGGCAAGCGAAAAGGCCCACGCAAGGACCGAATCACGGTTGTCTGTAGCATGGATCACCGCCATCGTGCAGGCTGGCTGACTCATAAGTGAAAAGCCTGCGGCTGGGCGGCGGGCCGGGAGGACGAGCAAGGTCCAGGGCCGGGCATGACCTTCTTCACAGCGAGCGGCGAACCGCAACCGAACCGACGAGGAAAATTCCGCCCAGAAACAATTCTGCTTCAGCAATTGAGACCCAGCTAGGCTGAACCTACGGAATATGGCGCCAGTCCTCGACCCTACTGCTGCAGCCGCAGGTGGAGCAAGTTCTGGTCTGCAATCCGCGCCGGAATGCGTTGTTAAAAGAGGGGAGCAAGAGCGACAAGGTGGATGCGCGCAAGCTGGCCGAGTTGCTGCGCACGGGAATGCTGCGACCGGTCTACCACGGAGAAAATGGACTCCGGACGCTGCGCGAGTTGGGGCGCAGTTATCAGACCATCAGCAAAGATTTGACCCGAGTGATGAATCGGCTTAAGGCACTGTATCGAGGCTGGGGCATTCCCTGTGCCGGCACTCAGGTCTATGCCCCGCGCTATCGGGAAGAATGGTTGAGCAAGATTCCACAAGCCGGTTGCGCCGCCGAGCCCAGCTGCTCTATCAACAACTGAACGGATTGCAGGCCTTGCGGCGAAACCTGCGAAGTAAGAAAGTGCGTTGTTATCACCTAGCGACAGTGTTTGTGCTTTCCGCGTTCGTCGCTACGATCAGTTCCACCTCAATACAGTCTTATGACACTACCGCCGTCTTAGTACGCCGCAAGACTTTCGTGATTGACGATGGACATCCGGTCCTTCTACGATAGCAAGCCGCGGGCCGACGCTTCCCTTATGACAAACAATTTTGCTTTGCGCATTTCTGCCCCAATCCTCTCAATTGTGGCTCTGATTGCGGTCTTCTTGCCTGTTTCGAATCTGGCTCAAGATGCGACCGCCAGGATCACGGGAACCATCTCGGACTCGACCGGCGCAGTCATTCCGGGAGTGCAGGTTACCGTTACGAACACGGCAACGCAGGTGAGCCGCGAAGTGACGTCGGACCATGACGGGTTGTATCAGGCTCTGGCGCTGCCGATCGGGAGTTACAGGGTCACGGCGGTGCGGCAGGGGTTTCGCACCGTGGTGAGCAGCGAATACAAGCTCCTGATCAATCAGGCGCTGCGGGTCGACATCAAGATGGAAGTGGGAAGCGCCACCGAAAAGGTGGACGTGGGAGCCGAGGCGGCACCGGTCGACACGGTCAGCGCGACGCTGGGCCAGTCCGTAACGGGGCGAACCCTTACGAACATGCCGCTGAATGGGCGCGACGCGCTCGATCTCGCCCTGCTTCAGCCCGGAGTGACCGAGAGCAACGATGACAACAGTGGCGCTGGCAACTACAGCATTGCGGGTGGCCGCACTGATTCAGTCACATTTCTTCTGGACGGCGGGCTGAACAACGATCTGCTGGACAACAGCAATCTGCTGAACCCGAATCCGGACGCGATTGCGGAGTTCCGCCTGCTGACCAGCAACTACACGGCGGAATATGGACGCAACGGCGGGGGAATCATCAGCGAAGTCATCAAGTCGGGGACCAACCAGATCCACGGCAGCCTGTTCGAATTTTTCCGCAACCGCGTGCTCGACGCGAACGATTATTTCAATATTCCGCAGGGAATTCCGCGGCTGGATTTGAAGCGCAACCAGTACGGCGCCACGCTGGGCGGGCCCATCGTGAAGGATAAGATCTTTTTCTTTCTTGCCTATCAGGGACAGAGACAACTTGAGGCGGTGCCCGATATCAACGCACCGGTTTATACGCCACAGGAATTGCAGGGAAATTTCTCGCAGGCTATACCGTACGACGGAGTGACCTGTACGATCGCAGGTGGATGCCCGGATCCGCTCGTCGCGTCGTTCCTGGGGGCGAACCCGGACTTTGCCGCTCCGAATGGGAATGCGGCGCTCGCGATTATCGATCCCACGAAGATCGATCTGGTCACGCAGAACTACATCAAGGCCGGACTGATCCCGACCTCGGCGACGAACCAGACGGTGTGCGACACGGCTGGAGTGTGCTCCGGTCTGCTCTCGACTACCCTCGAGCAAACCAACAACGCGGATGAACTGACCAGCAAGTTCGATTTCAATCTGAGCACCAAGGACAAAATCTCGGCCACGATCGGTGTGAATCGGGTTCCGTCGCTGAACCCGTTTCCCTATGCCACGGTGCCCGGCTATCCCAGCCGCACGGTTGCCAATTACTACTACACGAACATCGGCTACACGCGGGTCTTTTCACCCACGTTGTTGAACGATTTTCACTTTGTGACTCATCGCAGCAATTACCTGTCGGATATCCCAGCCAATCATTTGCCCACCGGGCCGAGCCTTGGGATCGGAATTACTCCTGACGTGGCGACCGGACCGACGAACATTTATTTCGACAATGGTTTCCAGATTGGTCCGAGCGAGAACGGGCCTACGCGTTACGTGGAGAACACTTTTTCCTGGACCGACTCGGTCTCGTGGACGCAAGGGAAACACAACTGGAAGTTTGGAGCGGGATTCTCTCCGTACCAGGAAAATCTGGTTTACGACTACTACACGAATGGAGAATTCGACTTCTATACGGGGAGTGGAGCTTCGGGGAATCCGTACGCCGACTTTTTGCTGGGAGCGGCGGGCGGATATTTTCAGGGGGCATTGGCGCCATCGAACATTCGCAGCAAGAGCACGTACGTGTTTGGCCAGGATGAGTGGCACGTCAGCAAGAATGTAGTGCTGACCCTCGGTCTGCGTTACGAGTACAACACGCCGAAATCCGACACGCAGGGGCGCAGTTTTTCGGTGATTCCGGGGCTGCAGTCGCAGCGCTTCGTCAACGCGCCTTTGGGTATGGTGTTCCCGGGTGACCCGGGGGCTCCGAGAGGCACGAATTTTCCCGACAAGAAGAACTTCGCTCCGCGGTTGGGATTTGCCTGGGATCCAACGGGAAGAGGCAGGACCAGCGTGCGTGGGGGCATCGGCCTTTTCTACGACATTCTCAAAGGCGAGGATAATTTGCAGTTCAACGGGCAACCACCGTTCGTCAGCAACGCGGGCTTCTTCTTTAACAATGTGGGGCCGGGCCAGACCTCTCCGTTGAATTACCTGAGTCAGCCATTCCTGGCTGCAGGGCAGACGAATACATTTCCGTCGCAGCCGCCGCCGAGCAACTTCGATTTTGGTCCGGTGCTGCCGATCAACAGCACGGGCTTCATCTATCTGGATGATCCGCACCTGCGTACTCCTTATGTTTACCAGTACAACCTGAGCCTGCAGCAGACTCTGTTTGCCGACATGGTGCTGGAGACGAACTATGTCGGCACTTCGGCCCACGGATTGACCTCGCTGAAAGACATTAATCCGATGGTATTGGGAACTACGAATCGCGCGCTCGACAGCAGTTGTGCAGGTTGCTTCGGGCAGCTTCCCGAGTTTCAGAACGTGTCGCACGCCAACTACAACGCGCTGGAGGCCAGCCTCACGCGGCAGGCCAAGGGATCGAAACTCGGCACGGCTTATTTCACGCTGGCCTACACGTATGCTCACAATCTGGACAACGCGTCTGGATTCCGGCAGCGAAACTCGACCGTGCCGGCTTATGCGCCCGATTTTTTCTACTCGTCGGGAGATGGTGATGTGCGGCACCGCATCAGCTTCAGCGGAGGGTGGGACCTACCCTTCGATGAGATGTGGGCCCGAGGGCCGAAGCGGCTGACGAAGGGATGGAGCTTGTATCCCATCGTCACGTGGCGCACGGGATTCCCCTTTGACATTCCAGCGGGTTTGGGAAGCAACGTGGATCCTACGAACCCGGGAACCTCAGGCGCGGGCGATCCTTATCTTTCGAATGCGGCGTTGGTGGCGCCGATTCGGATGCTGGACCCCAGACATCTGACCACGATTACTCCGACGATTTATGGAAGCGATGCGAGCGGGAATTGTCAGATTACGAGCGGAGCTCCCATCACTGGGCATTTCATTTTCGATCCGAACGATTTCTCCAACATTCCGTTGGCGAACGACGCTTACTACGGAGGCGCGAACCCGTGTTTCCCGCAGCTGGATCCGGTGAATAATCCGGCGGACCGCACTTATGGTCTGCATCGCAACACCTTGCGCGGACCGCACCTGATGAACGTAGACATCGCGCTGGCCAAGACCACGGCCATCACAGAGCGCGTCAGTTTGGAGTTCCGGGTGGAGTATTTCAATGCTTTGAACCATCCGGAGTTCGCGCAGCCCACGGTCGTTGACGGAACGGCGAACATCAACAGTCCGAACTTCGGGCAGATTACGACCACGGGGACTTTTCACGGGGCGGCTCCGCGGATCGGACAGCTGGCCGCGCGACTGACGTTCTAGGGATGCGAGATATCGCAGCAGAGACGACAAGGAAGGAAACCAGAAAGAGTTTTCCTTCCCGCCTACCAAGGCGCCTTGATCCCGGGCACCGGCCCTTGTCGCGTCAAGCGCAAGCCGACTCGGCGAAAGATTTTTTAGGGGAGGTTTTTGGCGTTTTTTAGGGGATCGATCCCGCTCGGAAGGCCCGTAAACACTGCTTATCTCATATCTTTTGCTTTTGCTTTTGCTTTCTCTTTTGCTATTTGCTGCGGGTGGTCGATTTTCCGTGCTTGACGCTGTTCTTTACATCAGGCTTCAATCGCGAGTTGCTTCGCGAATCCCATGCCTGCCAAGGATGCCTCGCATATAAGCGAAGCTGGCGATCACGCCCGGCATCGGATCGTCGGGATGAATCTCATACTCCAGATCGACGAAGCCTTGGTACCTCGTTGCGATGAGCGCTTCAAACATCTTCCGCACTGGCATGATGCCGTCTCCCACCGCGACCTGACTCTCCTTGCTCTGGAAATTCGTAAGATCCTTCATGTGTACGTTGAATAGCCTCGGACCTGCTTCGCGGATCGCCTGAACGAGATCCGTGCCGGCGCGAATCGTATGCCCGACATCGATGCAGCATCCGATTCGCGGATCCATACCCTTCACGGCCCTCAATACATCCAGTGGCGAATGCCACAATTTATCCTCGGGGCCGTGATTGTGGATCGCGATGCGGATGTCGAACTCCTTTACGAACTTATCAATTCGCGGCAAAGTTTCCGGTGCGGGGTCGCCCGCGACAATCACGCCAATACCGGCTCGCTTGCAGTATTCGAATTTGCTCCGGATGTCAGTGTCTTCATCTTTCGCGAAATAGATGGTCCCGGCAGCGTGAAGCTTGATGCCCGCCGCGGCATAGTCCGCCATCGCGGCCTCCTCAGCCTGTGGATCCATCGGAAGATGATCTTTGACGTCCTTCGCGTTCAGCGCGAACACATCGAGCTGCTTCATGAAGCCGATCATCTGCGCGCGGCTGAAGTTACGAAACGTGTAACTGGCCAGGCCCAATCGAATCGGCAATGCTTCCTCGCCCGCTGGCGGCTCGTGTGCCAGTGAGAGGAGACCACTCGGAGCGGCACACCCTGCCGCAACCAGTGCCCCTGAGCGAACGAAATCTCGACGAGAAAAAGTGCCTTTCTTAAACATGCGGCGCCCAGCCTTTCTCGTACTCGCGGCCCCACATCTTCATCGCTTCCGGGTCGCCCTGGATCCGTCCATCTTTCGTGTCGAGATGCAATTCACGGTTCACTTCCCACGCGACGTTGGAAAGCTGCAGCATCGTAACCGCTACATTGCCGACAGAGATAGGAGCGTTGAGTTTCTCGCCCTTACGAATTCCCGCAATGAAGTTCGCGAAGTGAGCGTCGGTCATGGAATCGCTGCCGATCAGGTCGGTCGATGAACTGGTATTTCCGGCCTTGAACTCACTCGTCTTGTTCCCTTTGAGATCATATATCTCGTATCCACCGCGATCCACCAGTACCGTCCCAGTGGTTCCCATAATTGTCGAACCACGATCGCGCCCGTAGAACTTCATTCCCTGGCAGCTCTTACCCTCCCACGAAATCATCTTGTCTTCGTACTCGAAACTTGTTACCAGCGTGTCATAAAACTGCCAGTCGTCTTTGAACTGGTATCTGCCACCTGATGACGTGACTCGCTGGGGATAGTCGACGCCAAGCGCCCAACGGCAGACATCGACCTCGTGGGTGCCATTATTGAGCGTCTCGCCGGTGCCATAAATCTTGAACCAATGCCAGTTATAAGGATGCACGTTGTCCTTATACGGACGGCGTGGCGCTGGGCCCTGCCACAGGTCCCAATCGAGCTGTGGCGGCACGGGGACTTCTTTGCCTGTGCCAATTGACTTCCTCGTATTTACGTACCAGGCTTTCGCAAAGTAAGGCCTGCCAATAATTCCTTCATGAATTTTTGCGATGATTTCGACGGTGTGGGGTGAAGAGCGCTGCTGCGTTCCGATCTGCACCAGCTTGCGATACTTCTGCTGTGCTTGCACCAGCATCTCGCCCTCAGCAGGATCGTGGCTGCACGGCTTCTCCACATAGACATGCTTGCCCGCCTGCAATCCGGCGATGGCCATCGGTGCATGCCAATGGTCGGGTGTGGCAATAGTGATGGCGTCAACGTTTTTCTCTTCGAGTATCTTGCGAAAGTCTTTCTCTGCCGCCGGAGGCGCGCCAATCTCCTCTTGAGCGCGGTGGACGAACTTTTTGAGAATATTGCTGTCTACGTCGCAGACATGCGAGATGCGGGCAGCGCTCCGGTTCGCCTTGAGCGACGCGAGATGAGCGTAGGCGCGGCCATTAAGACCAATCACAGCAAAGTTGAGCCGGTCATTCGAACCAAGAATCTGGCCGTAGCTTTTTGCCGTGGTTCCTACGGCAAGGCCGGCCGCTCCTACGGCGAGGGCGTCGAGAAATTCACGTCGCGTAACCATAAATTCTCCTATAGCAAGATTCGTGTCGTAGGCATCCGTTCCCGAAGTCGCGAGCTGTTGTTCGTCGATGGTCGTTAGTCGTTTAGCCACTTTTCGCCAACGACCAGCGACAAAAGACTAACGACGATTAAGAGATAGCTTCCGATCAGCATGAAATCCCAGCCTTCGTGAGCGTCTTCTTCAGTCCTTCCATGCCGATGCGTGTGGACGCTTCTGGCGTGCCTGCGCCGCGCCAGTGGGTTTCGAGACTTAGCCAGTAGCGGAAGCCATCACGCTGCAAAGCCTGAAGTTGCCCAACCCAATCCACGATACCTCCGCCTACCGGAGCCCAATCGTATTGTGATCCGCCTTGCGCTCACACCCATCAAGACGACGATCATGGGTTGCGCCCCAGCAACTTACCGCAATACGCCCACAGTCCTAACCCGGGATTTGGAATAAAGAAGACCTCTTCGCCAACACGGTTGTTGCCATAGCGAAGGGTCTGTGGGTTATAGCGCGTGAGCATGGTTTTCAAATCGCCAAACTCAAAGCCCACGCCTTCAATCTCTTCTTTGTTCAGTTGACCGGGGCACCACCTGATTGTGAAGCGGCCTTCAGAAGAGCCGTGGATGAGGTGAGCAGCCGCGCCTAGGTCGTTGGCGAGATCCGCGTTGGTGCCCACCGCTTTGAGCGTGGCAGGCGTTCCGCGATAGCCGTACTTGCGGATCAGCGCGTCGATGGCCCGGTCTTCGCCAAATTCCTTTACGCCCGGCGCTAGGATGACCAGCTCTGCATCGTCGGCCAATGCCATGCGTGTACGGTAGATCGCCTTGTTGCCCAGCCATGTGCTGTGAAATTCATGCGGATCAAGATAAACGACAGCCTTCCGGATGGGCGCGTCCAGCTTCTCGAAGTTCACTTTCAGGCTGAGCGCGGCGGCGCGGTGAAAGCACTCGGCATCGTCGCCGATGAAAAGCCCGCGCACTGCCAGGCAGTCGTCCGCAGTGCGCCCGATGACGGTAAGCACGTAGACAATGGGCAGATGTCGCAGGAAACGATCCGCCGCGTAATTGAGAAGGTTGCGCACGGGATTCTCAGCGCGGCCCATGATGCGCTCCATCCCATAAACCGCGCCCAGGTAATGGCTGCGGTTTATTGAGTCGCGGCCTCCGGTGCCCACCAGAATGTTCTTGTTGTAATTCGCCATGCCTATAACTTCGTGCGGGACGACTTGGCCGATCGAGAGAATGAGATCGAAGCCGCCATGTGAAATGAGCCGGTTCACCTGCGCCGGCCACGAATAGTTCAGCTTGCCTTCCGATTGCTCGTGGATGAACTCGGCCGGGACCTCCCCGAGAGTCTCGACGTCGGTTCGCCAGTTGTGGATGCGAAAGAGCGATTGCGGCATGGCACCAAACATTCGTGCGATCTGATCGGGCTGCATGGCCGCATGCGTGCCAAGAGCAGGTAGAACCGCTTGCAACCGGTCGCCGTAATACTCCCACGCGTAGCGCGTCAGGTCGCCAGAGCGGGAATGCACGCGGCTTTGATCAGGAGGTACAACGAGCACGCGATTTCGTTGCCCCAGCTTGGCAAGACTCTCTGCAAACAGATCTTGCAACTGTGGAAGCAGATCACTTTCGACGCCGCCTGTGGCGCAGTAGAGGCTCATACGGCGAATTCCACCTTCTTTAATCCGGGAGCGAGCACGTACAGAACGATCAGAGCCAACAGATAAGCGCTGGAGGCGACCGTCCACGCCCAGCCTCGGAGTTCCCCCATTGAGACGCCGGCGTACTTCAACCACGTTTGATTGAGGAAATCGAGATAATCGTCGGGCAGACCGGTGTGAATCAGCGCCGGAGTCACGTCGATGGCGCGCCGAAGGTAGTCTTCTCCTTGTCGGAAGACATCTTCCGCGTTCGCTCGGTCCGAGGCTTGCGCCGGCTGGTTGGAACCGTCCCCACTTGATCCCATGGCGCGAATTATATCGTTTACCAAGACGCTCTTTCCTGACATCGCGGGTAGGTACTGGTAAACCCGCAAACAGGAAGTTGGCCGCTAGGGAAACGGATCAATAGTGACAAACACCCATGGAGCCGCTCACTTTCCCATCCATCTGATCCTGGAATCGTGGCGCTATGCCGACTTGAACGAAGCCGCATAGCGGCGGACGCTCGCGCGTGTGGCTGAGCGAGGGGCGGCTTCGGGTAAGTTTGGAGCATCCTCGCCCCTCTGGTGGCAAGGTGCCGATGAAGGCAAGCCATCGTCTGCCGCAGCTTCTTTCTCTCGCCGTCGATTTTAGGGAATGATAGCGTCCTTTATCATTCACTACTTGGGTTGGGAACCACGCAGCAGGCTTCTGGGTCGGTTTTGCGGCCTAGTGAAGCGAGCGCATTCGTAAACACTTGCCGACATCCCGGTACCGATCCGCTGGCATCATTCACCAACCATAAACCAACACACCCGGAATGTACCCGGAATCTGGCGTCCGTAGTGTCGAGAAGAGGCAGTTGGCGACTACAACGCACGAAGCAGCAACCTATGCGACTTCCCATCGCCGAGCCACTCTCCGGGCGATTGCAAAGAACACGATGGCAATCGCTATAAGCACCAGGACCTGTGGCCAGAGATGAGAGATCGGCTCGTCCCGCCAGAAGATTTTGGTAAAGCCGTCAATTGCCCAAGCGTTGATGGTCAGCAAGCCCGCCTTCTGCATCGCTTCCGGCATCAGGAAACGCGGGAACATGCTGCCGCCAATGGACGACATAATCAAAATGACCAGCGTTGAGAGTGCGCCCAGTTGAGCGCGCGTGCGGCAGATGCTCGCCAGCAACATGCCGAAAGCGGCCACGGCCACCGCTGTGCAGACGCCCATCACAATGAATCCCGGAATGTGCGACCAAAGGTCTAGCTTGAACACAGCCCACCCCCAAAGAAACATCACTACGAGTTGCGAGAAGGCCAGCACCGAGTTGTATGTGAGCTTGCCCAACAGCAGGGAGGTCATGGTGACGCGCGAACTGAGCACGCGGTCTAGCGTGCCGCTCTCGGCCTCGTCAAGCAATGCTCCCGCCGCGCCGCTTGCAGTAAAGAGCAGGAACATGACCCCAATTGCAGCAGCATAGAACGAGACCATGGGATTGTTCTTGTTTTCGCCGACAACGGCGCGGGCGTTGACCGCAATAATTCCGCCGGCCTCGCTGTTGGAGGTGGAAGTGGTCGCGCCGCTCTCTTGCCGCTCACGCAAGCTACGGATGCCTTCGTTCAGGCGGTCGCGCTGTTCGCGCGTGAGGCCGCCGGCAAATTGATCGAAGTATTTAGATCCCTGCTCGGCCATGAGGTCGGGCATTGAGGTCATGGCAACTTTCTGGAGCAGCCCGGTGACCATCTGCGGCGCAACCATGTCGCTGCTGTCCTCAAGCAGTTGGATAGTCGGGTGATTAGTTTCTGCGGGGCCAAACGAAATCGGGCTCTCGCCGAAACCGTGGGGAATGATTATGGCAATTGGCGCAGCTCCCTCTTTGACTGCTGTCTCAGCCGTCGCCGCCGTGTATTCAGGTTGTTCGGCGCCCTTGACGGGCTCAGGGCGAGTCTTCACCACCAGTGAGCCTTCTTGCTGCAAACCCTGAACCAGCCGCCCGGAAGCGCGACTGTGGTCTTCATCCACAACGAGCACATGGATCTTGGGAGTTGAGTCGCGGCGTCCGCCGAAGATAACAGCGAAAATGCTGAAGAAGACGACTGGCAAAATGAAACTTAGGGAGAGCGCACCCCTGTCGCGGCGCAGGGAAACCATGGCGGTGCGAATAATGGCGAACATCAGTCTCGTAACTCCCTTCCTGTCAAATGAAGAAAGACCGATTCAAGATTCGGCTTGCGCAGCGACACGTCAACCAATTCGAGTCCGGCTTTTGCGGAATCCTCAAGCAGGCTTGCAATCTCGGCCGCATGCGCGATCGTGAACTGCGCAATGCCATCGGTAGTCTGGCCGCCGTGCGCGGCAACCCATGGGGCGACGTGGTCGGGCGAGCCGCCAAAATGCGCCAGCACTTGGCTGCGCGTGCCGAATGCGTTGCGGATGAGGTTGTCGCTCGTGCCGAGCGCGATGACCTTGCCATGATCGACGATGGCGATACGGTCACATAGGCGCTCGGCTTCTTCCATGTAGTGCGTCGTGTATATGAGCGACATGCCCTCGCCGCGTAGTTTTCCGATCATTTCGAAAATATTGTGGCGCGATTGCGGGTCTACGCCCACGGTTGGTTCATCCATCAGAACCAGCTTGGGCTGATGGATGAGGCCGGCTGCCATGTTAAGGCGGCGCTTCATGCCTCCCGAAAGATTCCTGACCAGCTCATGCGCACGGTCGGTCAGGGTGGACCAATCAAGGCATCTGGCTACGGCCTGCTCAAGCACAGTGCCGCCTAGCCCGTGATAGCGACCGAACGCCCGGAGGTTTTCGCAGCAGGTGAGCCTGGGATAGAGCGCCAGTTCCTGCGGAATCCATCCCAGCGTTGAGCGTGCGGCTGTCGAATCGGCCTTCGCACCAAAAATTAAGATCGTGCCGGCGTCGGGAATCACGCGACCCACGATGCTGCGGATGAGAGTGCTTTTCCCTGCGCCGTTTGGGCCAAGCAGTCCAAGACATTCTCCGCTGCGCAGTTCGAGCGTGATACCGTCAACGGCCTTCACGTGACCGAAGCACTTGACCAAGGCGTCGATACGCAACGGTAGGGATGAATTGCAGTTCGTACTGGTTGGGAAGGACAACGGATCGATTTCCTCTGCGCACCATCTTAGCAGTCGCGCCTGTAGACTCGATGTTTGGAGTCTTGCTCTCAGTACATAAAAAATATTTTTCTGGCGCCTGTGATTTTCCAGGGCCCTCGTGCGAATAACAGGTTGAGCGGTGAAAAGCATATGGCGACAACAACCAAGGAATACAAACCAAGCCGATGACCACCCCAGCACTACAGGAAAAGTTTCAAACCCTGGTGGATGAGCACAAGAAGATCCTCTACAAGGTCTGCAACTCCTATTGCAGAACCCGGGACGACCGCGAGGACCTTGCGCAGGAGATCATCATCCGGTTATGGCGGTCGTTTGGGTCCTTCGACGCGCGCTGCCAGTTCTCCACTTGGATGTATCGGATCGCGCTTAACGTCGCCATTTCCTTCTACCGTCGGGAGGACACGAGAACGCGGCATGTGCTGTCAGACGAAGAGCATCTTTTGAACGCAGTTGACGAGACCGCAAACCAGTCCGAAGAGATACAGGTTCTTTATCAATTCATTGGCGAACTGGACCCCCTGCACAAGGCACTTGTCCTGCTTTATCTGGAAGGCAACAGCTACCTGGAGATTGCAGAGGTGCTGGGCATCACTGAAACCAATGTTGCAACTAAGATCAACCGTTTGAAGCAGTCCATGAGGCAGGAATTTCGAGGAGCAGCACGAGCTTGAGGAAGGAGTGTGACATGTTGGACCTGGATGAAATGAAGCAACGGTGGGCGGAACACGATCGGAAACTCGACCAAAGCATCCGTTTGAACCGGCAACTGCTGAGTGCGGTGAAACTGAACAAGGCGCGGTCTGCATTGCAGCGCTTGGCCGCGTTTCAGGGTTTGGAGGCTGCCATTCAGCTTGTGGTTGTCGTCGCGCTTGGCTCGTTTATCTACGACAACATTGCCATGACGCGGTTTGCGCTGCCTGCTGCCGCCCTGGATGTGTTCGCGATTGCGATCCTGATCGGCATGATACGGCAGATTGCGGGTGCACTGCGAATTGACTATGACAAGCCGATTGCCACTATCCAGAAGCAACTTGAGGGCCTGCGGGTGCTCCGTATCCGGTACATCCAAGGGATTTTTCTAGTAGCGCCGCTGGCGTGGACGCCCCTCCAGATTGTTGCGCTCAAGGGATTTTGGGGAGTGGACGCCTATAGATTATTCGGTATTCCTTACCTGGTAGCCAATCTGTTGCTGGGAGTGGCTATCATCCCGCTGGGGATCTGGTTGTCGAAGAAATTCAGCGACCGTATGGGCCGGTCTCCTTTTTTTCAGCGGCTTATGAAGGACCTCGCAGGGTACAACCTGAACGCCGCCACCGGCTTTCTCGCCAGACTCTCCGAATTTGAGGATGAAAACCTGGCTAAATGATCGTCTGGGCCGGTAAGCCCGGCCTGGTTTTGCTAAGCCCATAATCCAAGACCCTAACAAATTCAACTCCGAGGTTCGGACATCCTGTGACAGGAGTGACAGTAAACAGCGCACAGGTTATCAAACAGCGCACAGGTTATCGCGGTCGGAGCACAGCCGCATGATGACCACGATCTCGACAATCTCAATTTTGTGACGATCAGCCGCAGGGTGAGAGCAACCAAGGCCAAATGGCGCATCTTCCCGAAAGACACGGAAGAGAAGATGCGCTTTGGCAAATCAGTCTGAGTTACGCGCCATATTTAATAAATGACTGTTAGGGGACAAAATATGCGACCTCACCTCGGCATTATCGGTCCTGAGAAACGCCCTACTGGTTAGAAGATCGGGGACAGGATCATGCTTTTCGCCGCGGCAGCGGAGGCCGCTTCCAATGGCGAAGAGCAAACGCAAACGAGTCCCGAAAACGGTCCTCAAATTACCCGATCTAGAACAATCGAAATCTGCGGTCTTGAACAGTCTCACGTCTTCGAGTTCAAAGCGCTCGTACGACCATGCCATTCGTGAATTCATCGAATGGTACTGCTCGGAGCCCAGGATAGCCTTCAACAGGACCGTGGTCACACGGTACCGAATCGCACTCGAACAGCGCCCGTACGCCCCGTCGACGATTAACCTGAGATTGGCAGCGATACGCCGGCTGGCGTATGAAGCATCCGATTGCGGACTTCTTAGCCCGGATCTTGCGGCAGGCATTCGGCGTGTGAAGGGGGTCAGGCGGCTGGGAGTGCGTGTCGGGAATTGGCTCACGGCGGAGGAGGGCAAGAAGTTACTCTGCACTGAGACAACCTCCACCCTTCGCGGCCGACGAAATCGCGCTTTGCTCTCGCTTCTCATCGGCTGCGGCCTCCGGAGAGCTGAGGTTACAGCCTTACGGTTAGAGGATCTTCAGCTTCGGGAAGGCCATTGGGTCATCGCTGACCTGAGAGGAAAAGGTGGCCACATCCGAACGATCCCCGTTCCGCAGTGGGTGAAGGAGGCGGTTGACAGCTGGACTGTGGGTGCCGGCATTACCTCAGGTCCATTGCTACGGTCTATCAACAAAGCAGGCAGAATTTGGGGACTCGGCTTCACACCCAAGGTCATATGGGCAATCGTGAAAGCAAACGCGAAAAGCTGTGGTCTGCCATCGGTAGCACCGCACGATTTGAGAAGGACCTGTGCGCGATTGTGTCATCAGGCAGGAGGCGAACTAGATCAGATCCAGTTCCTGCTCGGCCACGTTTCAATTCAGACGACGGAGCGATACCTCGGGTGCAAGCAGCGTTTTAACGATGCGGTCAATGATCACATCGGCCTGGAGCCGGATGCGCCGTCGTGAGGAACAGGCGTAGAAATTGATATCCGCTGCTCGACTTCCGGAGACTAATCACTGCAGCAAGACCCTCGACGCATGTTCCGGTGCCTCCGACACGCAATCTACATCCGGGGCTGGAGCTTGCTAGGGCCGCGCTGATCAAGCTGCAGTCGAAGATTCTCGAAGAGCAGCGGACGGGCATCGTCGAAGCCAGCGCGAAAATCACGGTCGGCAGTTTGCTCGAACTCATCGAGCAGGACTACTTCAGGACTGGGAAGAAAACGTGGGATGACGTTCTATGCCGCTGGAACCTGCATCTCAAGGATCACTTCGCCGACATCCGCGCGAGCGAACTCGGCAGCGACCACATTAACGACTATATCTTTCTCCGGCAGCGGGAGAAGGCATCGGGAGGCAGCATCAATCGAGAGTTGGCGGTCATCGCACGAATGATGCACTTGGGCGAGCGCACCACGCCGCCACGAGTGCGCGGAGTGCCACACTTCCCGAAGGTCAAGGAGAGCGAGCCGCGCACCGGCTTTCTCGAACAGCCCGAATACGACAAGCTGCGGCTGCACGCCCACGAGCTATGGCTGCGCGCGCTATTGGCGACCTACTATACCTTCGGATTTCGCAGGAGCGAACTCCTGCGCCTGCGCGTCCGCCAGATCAACCTGATCGACCGGACAATCAACCTACCAGCGGGCGCGACGAAGAACGGGAAGGCCAGAACGGTGGTGATGACGGCGGAAGTTTTGGCGCTCGTGACGGCGTTGATTCACGGCAAGCAGCCGGACGACTTTGTCTTCACGCACGACGACGGCACCCCAGTGAAGGACTTTCGGGGCGCGTGGGCGAAAATGTTCGCGGATGCTGGGGTCGAAATGCGCAAGCTCCACGACATGCGCAGGAGCGCGGTTCGGAATGCCATCCGGCGCGGCGTGGATCGCGACACCGTGAAGAAGATGTCCGGCCATCTGACGGACGACGTTTTTTCGAGATACAATATTCAGGCGGTCGACGATCTGGAAGATGCCGCGCGAAGGATCGAAGAGGGTGCGGCCCGAACGCGAGCAACCGACACGAAAACCGACATCTCCGAAAACGCACCTTCGGAATCGGGGCAGATGTTGCAGTAGAAAGTGGTGTTATTTCTTTCAGGCAGAAAGGCTTGAAAGTTTCACGCCGGGATGGCGGAACTGGCAGACGCAGCGGACTCAAAATCCGCCGGGCTTCGGCTCTTGGGGGTTCGACTCCCCCTCCCGGCACCAATCGTAAATACCTGCGATTCATCCGATTACTCGACAGGAAGTTTTGGGTTGTCTTCTGTCTGGTCTGTCCTCTTCTGCTCATGCATCAGCCTTCTTACGTGCATGCACTTCTTTTGGCTAGTGTGATTTTGTCCGCGTTGTTTGTCTGTTCGCTTGTGTTGCGTCTCACCCGACCTACTATGCAAGGATCCCGTTGTCCAGTCAGCCGCTTGGTATACTCGGAGGCTTCCGCGAGCTGAGCCAAGTCGTGCGTCAGAAATAGTCAATCAATAAAGGAGATCTGTCATGCAGAGCCGCATCACTGGTACGACCATGCCTGTCCTTGAATTCGCCCTCGAACCGAATGAAACCATCATCTCCGAAGCTGGCGAACTCTCATGGATGAGCAGTTCGATCCAGATGACGACGCACACCCAGTTTGGTGGAGGCGGAGGTCTCTTCGGCGTGCTCAAGCGTGTCGCTGGCGGAGGATCCATTTTTATGACCGAATACCGGTCCATCGGTACCACGGGGGAACTCGCGTTTGCTACCAAGCTCCCGGGTCACATCGTGCCCGTAGAAATCTCGCCGGGACACGAGTACATGATTCACCGGCACGGCTTCCTCTGCGCCACTCCGCAGGTTCAGATCGGCGTCGGCTTCCAGCAGTCGCTGGGTGCGGGAATTTTTGGTGGCGACGGCTTCCTGTTGCAAAAGGCCAGCGGACAGGGCACAGCGTGGCTCGAACTTTCCGGAGAACTCGTGGTTCGCGATCTTCAGCCCGGCGAAACTTTGCGGGTCCATCCCGGCCACGTAGGCGCATTCCAGGCCAGCATCTCGTTCCAGATCACGACCGTGCCCGGCATTAAGAACATGATCTTCGGCGGCGACGGAATTTTTCTGGCCTCACTGACCGGCCCGGGCAGAATCTGGCTGCAGACTCTTCCCATTGCCAGATTGGCTCATGCGTTGGAGAGGTACATGCCTCATGAAACCCGCAAGGAGACCGTTCAAGGCGGCGTGGTCGGCGGAATCGTTGGCTCCATCCTCGACAATATGAAGTAAGTGGGAACGCAGAAGTCCTGAGGCCGGGTCTTGGGTCTGAAGTGCCGGATCTTAGATCTGAGATCGCGCGCGGTCTTCGCTGACGATAATCGCTAAAGACGCCGAACTGGCGTTCCGCCAAAGTCTCAAATTTAGAATGATGAAGGTAATCAGACGTCGAAAATCTCCCGTCTCTCCCCAACCAAGCAGATGATGGTCCGCACCCAGAATCGTGTAATTTGTGCCGAGGGTTGCCGTCGGGCGGGAAGTTTCGTCTAAGGTGTTTACCTGAGTACGCGTCGCGAGAATCACTCTCCCTCCAATATTCGCAGATCGTTTCGATTTTTTCTGTTGATATGGGGCGGTCGCTTTGAGAAGCGAAACAAGCCAATCTCCCATTCTCACCCGCCGCCTGTGCCTGTTTCGGAACGCTGATGGCGGTTAAAACCCCGCGAATAGAGAAGTACCCACCGTTTTTAATACGTTGTCCTACCTGCCCCGAAAGCGGGCGTGTTGTCTGCAAGTGCCTGTGGAAAATAGTGTTCGAGCGTCACAGACAATCTCCATCGCAAAATGGCAATGTGGATGCTATGGGATTTGGTAAGGTTCAGCCGCGCACGGATTTGCGAGGGCAATACAGGAAAAAGGGGAAATCGATGAAGGAACAAACGGTTCGGCTGGGCCCACGCGAACAGCAAATCGTCGAGCTGCTTTTGCAAGGTTGTGACAACGCGGAGATTGCCAGTCAGCTCAAGATGGCGCGGCGAACTGTAAAAGCTCATTTCAACCGGTTATTTCTCCGTTTCGGAATCGCCGGCGGAATCAAGCGAGTGAAACTCGCGACCCTGTTATATCGGAGGCAAGCATGTCTGCAAATGGACGGTATGGCACCCGTGTCCCCAATGAACGCGAACACCGAGTCATCCAACTCGTTGCCGAAGGCTTAAAGAACAAAGAGGTAGCTGACGCCATCGGGACGACGGAGCATGTCGTGAAGAATTACCTGCGGGTGATTTACGACAAACTTGGACTTTGGAACCGCGTCGAACTCGCACTGTGGTATGAGTCGCGACGCAGTCCGTCGATGCTGGTAACTCAGTGATTCTCTCCGGATCCGGCTGCCAAGAACGTCGCTTCGCGAAATGCGACTGCGGCGTCCAAGGCCGGGTCTGAGAAGTAACCTTTTCCACACCCCAAGATTACTGGCATCCAAACGCCTGAAGATGTCGCAGACGTTGTCCCGCATCTTTCACTCCCTTGAGTGCTGCGGCGTCGAGCAACACACGTGCCTGATCGCAATTCTTCGAAACTCCGTCACCTTTGAGATACAGGTCCGATAGGAGCAGGGGCGCATCGCCGTTGTGTTTGGCCATGGCTTTCCACAGCCATTTCGCCGCTTCAGCGCTGTTGCGGCCCTGGCCATTTGTACCGTTCAGATAACGTTGGGCGACGGCGAGCTCTTCGGCTCCGGTTCCTGCCAACGCTTCGGCCTGAGGAGTTTTCTCGGGCCTCGGAGTCCTGCGCGGCGCAGAGGCTTTGTTCGCTCTGGTGGTTGCTGCATTGCGAACTGGTTTTGCGCGAGGTGGTTCTGCCGCGTCGCGGGAAGGGCCGGCCGCTTGATTCTCTGCCGACGCGGCCCGGTCCGGTGTATCAGTTTTCGCTGGACTTGGAGGAGCCGGGGCTGAAGTCGCGGGCTCGGTCGTAGCCGCAGGGGGAGCAGGCGTCTCCAGGTGAGACGTTTGCGATGTCGCTTGTGCGCCACGCCACGCCATGTACGCAAGAGCGCCAATAATAATCGCCAGGACAATCCCCACATAGAGGCGATATGACCCAGAGGTATGTGGAGGGGACAGAATTTCGTCCGGGTACTCGTCGTTGTAGCCGACGTCACGCATACTTTGGAACAGCGACAATTCGTTGGTGTTTAATCTCGGTTTATAGACCTCATGATCACGCGGAACGAAATGCGATTCCTGGTTCTGCACGAAGGGAGCCGGTTCAGCCTGAAACGGATTCTCCATACCCTGATCCTCAGTGTGAAGATCGGCAACGTGAAGATCGGCGACGTGAAGATCGTCGCCATGCGGATCGTCTCGATGCAGGTCGGTGGCTGCTCCTCCCTCTCCAAGACGAGTGCCGCACATGCCGCAGAACCTCTGAGAGGAAGAGTTCTTCCGGCCGCATGCGTGACAGCGAACGAGCGTCGGATGAACCTCCGACGCAAGGGGAGCAGGCGAGCCCACCGGTTCTGATCCTTGCTCCGCGACCGAAGATGGGGTGACCAAAGATGAAGCGGCGGCCTGTGCGCGCGTCGAGCTTTCCGCTTCCAGTTCACGCACTAGTTCCTGCACCGCATGCTCGCGTTTTTCAGGTGGAGCGGTGAAATAAACCTGGGCCCACCGGCCCATGTTTTCCGCCAACAAGGGGTTCAGTAGAGGGTTCAACTCGGGCGGCGGCAAAATGCTAGGCCCCTCGGAATGCTCGGTTTGACTCGACAAACAGGGTTCTCCTTGTTTACGAACACTCGCCCAGAATTGGGCGGCGGAACCTATAAGTATGATTGCACTCCCGGGGCCAGGGGTTGTCAAATTAAACCAACTGGAACCGGAGGAACCGAGCTCGAGAAGGCTCTTTCAGTCGCAGGCTTTGCGATAGGCGGGCTCAAACTGGTCCAACCGCGCATCCCGCTGCGAGCTGAATTTCCCTTTCGGGGTCTTGCCGTAAAGATCGGCGCCCGGGCAATAGTACAGTGCGGTGTGAAGATCGACCCAAACCTGCGTACCTGGATTTCCTTTGTACTCCAGTGGTTCGGGCGCTTCCGCCAAGCCCAGCTTAACCAGGATTCGGTCGAAAAGCGAAAGATCGGCGTCCGGAGCGGCTCTGCGGTGCGCCGTAGACACCGTTGGGCTGCCGGTCGCGCTCACTGAATGGCTGGACAAGATTCCCCACCGAATGACGCCCAGCACAAGGACCACGGCGACTGCCAAGTAGATGTCCCCTCGCCGGGTATTCCAGAACTGGGCCCAGGCACTCGGATCTTTGGCTGCGGCCAGTTGCTCTAAGAAGTCACGGGCGGTTGCGGCGGAACTCCAAGCTGCGGTGCGTTCCGGTTTTGCTAGAGCTGTCGGTTCTGGTGCTTCGACCTCATCTTCCTGGGTTTCGACATCATCATCTTCCGGAATAGCGTGGAGCGGAATTTCGAGATCCGCACGTGCGGAGTTCTCAAAATCTACTCTTTCCGGTGCTTCACGCAGTTCCGTGGACTTAGTCGTCTCGTCCGGCAGATACTCGGCGGTCGCAAAAGGCTCGGTGGTCGCAAGAGCTTCGGGGACTTGCTCTGCGATGGAATCGGCGAGAGACTCCGCGGCGGGGACTTGATCAAGATTCGCCTGCGACTCCTCGTGAACCACTGCGCCATTCGCAGGATGGGCGTACGGAATCTTATTCATCGCCTCCTGCATGTGCCACAGCGTCGCTATCGTGCTCTGCAGATTGGGCGCTTCGTAATCCGAACTGCGCGGCAATCCGCAGTTCCCGCAGAACTGCTCTTGTCCCACCAGTTCGTGCCCGCACTTTCGGCAGACGAAAGTTGACGCGGACCGCGCCGATGACGGAGGGCTGGATATGGCCGCAGACCCTTTGGCCGCGGGCGTGTCGGCTAGCGCCGCAAGATTCGGCTTCAGTTTTTCCAGTGCCTCCAGCATAACGGCGCGTTCGGTCGCGAGCGATTTTTTCCAGGAGACTTCTTCGTTCCTCGCCAGCGCTTCGGTCACAAGGCCGGCCATGAGTTGGCAGGTGTGAACTTCTTCCTCCGTAAAAGCCTGCGGGTTGGGGAAGTAGAGTTCAAGACTCCCGGCGACGCCGCCATCGTGAAAAACTGGAACTGCGATCATAGACTGGATGCCGCGTCGGCGACACTCGTCCCTATCGAGAGGCAGTTCAGAATTAACGTCAGCACAGCGGAAAACGTGGCCGGTCCGAAGGCAGTCGACGGAGAGCGCCTTTTCCACGGGAACCTCGGTTCCCGCGGGCAGCGCCATAACACCCGCCGCGGCCTGGTAACGCACTTTCTTGCCGTCGAGGATCCCAATCGCAGCACTCCTTGCCCCGGCAATCTGGGTCAGGCGCTCGGCGACTAGCGACATCACGTTCTCTAATTCCAAATGACGAACCTGAACCTGGTGCTGGATCTCGACGATTTGGGCAAGAGTGAGAGTGGAATCGGCTTTGGGGGGCGGCGGTGATTCTTGTGGGTGCGGCACGCCAGGGGACGAGATAGGCCTCTCTTCTGCGGCGAGCAGATCTTTCGTCAGCTTCGGGCCCGGCTCTGCCTTCCGCAGTTGGCGGTTGCGCTCCTGCATCACATAGGCCGCTTCCAGCACCTTTGCGAGGGTCTGCTCGTCCCGAAACGGTTTGTTTTTTGCCTCAGACACGATTTCTTTTTCCACAGCTTGCACCGGTTCACCCGCGCAGCCCAGCAGAGGACGGGAATGCGCTTATTCTAGTGCAAGTTCCGCGCCAATACAGAGC
>CABECU010000108.1_pt1 | contig 22092 bp, 18 predicted proteins | sample 3422571 | NCBI WGS metagenome assembly CABECU01 (sample SAMEA5534328, study PRJEB31848) | metagenome | biome: tundra; feature: field; material: soil | place: USA | collected 2013-05 | depth 0.15 m | reverse complement strand
TCGTCAAGACACCCTTGATCCCCGGCCACGAAATCGCCGGGGTGGTGGTCGAAAAAGGCGGGGCGGTACAAGATCTGAAAATCGGCGATCGGGTCGGGGTCCCTTGGATTTACTGGACCTGCGGCGAATGCGAGTTCTGCCGCGAAGGAAATGAAAACCTCTGCCGGCGGCAAAAGATCACCGGCGTCACCGTCGATGGTGGCTATGCCGAATTCGTGAAGGCGCCGGCGAGCCACGCGCTCAGGATTCCCGACAGTCTTTCTTCAGTCCAAGCTGCTCCTCTTTTCTGTGCCGGCGTTACCGTCTACCGTGCCCTCAAACACGCCAGCATTTTGCCCGGGCAGCGCCTCGCGATCTTCGGTATCGGCGGCCTGGGACACCTGGGTGTGCAGTTCGGGCAGGCGCTCGGAGCGGAGGTCGCAGCGGTCGACATCTCCGAAGAAAAGCTGGCTCTTGCCAGATCGTTAGGCGCTTCTGCCACGATCAATGCCGCTACCACCAATGTGATCAAGGAACTGCGCGATCGAGGCGGGGTTCACGTAGCGCTGGTGACCTCGGCAGCGCGAGCATCCTATGAAACGGCGTTCTATTGCGTGCGGCCCACGGGCACTCTCCTGGTGGTGGGCCTGCCGGCTGATTCGATCTGCTTTCCCCCTATCCTGATGGCCGCGGGGGAAATCCGTATCCAAGCCTCCACTGTCGGCACCCGACAGGATTTGCGGGAGGTTCTGGCAATGGCTGCCGCCGGCAAGGTGCTCTGCCAGGTGGCGGCGCGTCCGCTTGCGGAAGCGAATGAGGCATTGGACCAACTCCGCCGTGGCCAGGTTTCTGGCCGTCTTGTTCTCGCTCCCGGCTAAGGAGGGGCTGGGCCAGCCGAAGTCCAGCCAACCGGGCCCATGACAGTCTTACTTCCCCGGCCGACATGCCGCCCGATCCTGCCTCACCCGGCCAGTCGGCCAGGAGCACGGCTGACTTTACATCTTGACGTTAGTAACTATTATGTGATACTCACTCTCACAATCTGGGATGCGCCCGCGCTGCTAAGGGCTCATCCTTAAGAAACACCTGTCCATTCACAATTCTGTAACGAAAAACACGGCTTGTTGGATTGGAGTTCCGCGGAACTTCCAATGCCTCCTTGACGAAAGAAGCGGGTGCTCGATCATTCGGCGACGACCCAAGGTCATGATGGGCGGTGTGCCCGAGGAACGGAAGGGCTTATGGAGTTACAGAGAATCTCTTCGGTGATGTCCTCAAGTATCCAGAAGGAGAATCCTATGAAGTCACTGGCATGTGTGGTGGTGTGCATAGTGTTGGCGAGCAGCGTGGCTTACGCGCAGGGCGTCGGCTCCTCTGGGGAGATCACTGGGACTGTGACGGACTCTTCGGGCGCTGTTTTGCCCAAGGCTACTGTCAATGTGGTCGATACACAAACCGGTCTGAAGCGCACGGCAGTGACGAATGGCACAGGTCAGTTCCGAGCAGCAGGGGTGGCGCCGGCCACTTACGACGTCAGTGCGGAACTGCCCGGCTTTGCGACGGAGATTCGAAGAGGCGTAACTGTCGCCATCGGGCAGACGGTCATCTCCGATTTCAAGCTGAAACCGTCGCAGGTGGCGACGGTTGTCGAGGTAACGGACCAGCCGCCCGTGGTGGAAACTGAACGAGGGAGCCAAGCGGACAGAATCTCGCAACAGTACATAACCGACCTGCCGATTGACCGACGCGATTACCTCACGTTCACATTGCTCGCGCCTGGTGTTTCTGATGCCACCAGGCTGGCGGGAGATCAGGATTTTAGAGTCAAGCAAACGCCGACAAGCGGCCTATCGTTCTACGGCAGTAACGGCAGAGGAAACAGCGTCACGGTGGACGGTGGCGAGACCTCAGGCGATAGCGGGGGCGAGCGCCTGACGTTAAGCCAAGACGCCGTGCAGGAATTCCAAATCAATCGCAGCAACTACTCCGCGGACCTGGGGTCCGCCACCGGCGCCTCCATCAATATTGTGACCAAGTCCGGCACCAACAATGTGCATGGCAGCCTCTATGGTTTTTTCCGCGACGACGCGCTGGACGCCCAAAATCCGTTTTCGTTCAGTCAGGCATTGCAGCCCGGCGAGACCTTCAATCCTGCCAGCCCAGACTCTCTAGGTTCGCCAATTAAGGATACTTTGAGTCGCCAGCAATTCGGCGGAACACTGGGTTTCCCGATTAAGAAAGATAAGACGTTTCTGTTTGTTGCTTTCGAAGGCTTGCGACAGGATGCGCAGAACGCAGTTCCTCTGTTGACGAACACCAATGTTTTTCGCCCGACGGCCGCGCAGAATGCCATTATTGCCCCGCTGGAGGCGAACCCTTCACCGGCGCCGGTGGCTTGCTTGCCGAATTTGCCCCTGCCGCCAAGTGTCTGCGGCTTTGCTCTCCAGAGTATTTTGACGGTAAACCCGAATCCCGGTGGGTTCGTGACGCCGGGCCAGGCCGCGTTGAATGCCTTTCTCGTAAACCAGTTTGAAACCGAGGGTGGAGTCTTCCCTTACGACACGCGCGAATACCTGGCGTCGGGGCGCCTGGATCACCGCTTTGATGTGAACAACGAACTCTCTGTGACGTACAGGTATGGACACGATTTGGAACAGTCGCCGGATGTGCAATCCCTGACAGCCTTTTCGGCGGGAAGTTCGATCCACACCTATGATAATAATCTGCAAGCCACCTGGTACCGCCAGATCAATCCGTCAACGCAGAACGAGGCCCGGATACAGTGGGATTACAACAGCTTTAACGTGATTCCCAACGTGCCGGGGCAGGTGGGGCTTCAGATTCCCAGTTTCATCAATAATCTGGGAACGAACATTTTCCTACCCAACATCTCCATCCTGCGCCGCTACGAATTCGCGGACAATTTCACCATCATCCGCGGCAATCACGCCTTTAAGTTCGGCGGTTCCGAGCTGCTCCGCGGCAATCACACTGAATCACACACATTTTTCCCCGGTCGCTTTGTGTTCGGGTCGCTCCCCGGGTTCTTAATCAGCCCGCAGCTTGCAGGCACCACCGTCAACCCGTTGCAATCGGCATCGTTCGGGCTGCCGCAGGTTTACCAACAGGGTTTTGGAAATCCGACATACCCGTATTACACCCGGCCGCTGACTGCGCTATACGCGCAGGACTCCTGGAAGATAAAACCAAACTTCACTTTGAACTATGGCCTCCGCTACGAACTGGACACGCAGTTCGCCCCTTTGACCACCTATAAGAAAGATGTTTCCCCCCGGGTTTCCTTCGCGTGGGACCCCTTCAAGGATCACAAGACGGTGGTCCGGGGCGGATACGGAATCTTCTACGGACCGGTTGACGTCCAGATCCCCGATGTCGACTTGAGTCTCGGTGTGGTGAACGGCAATAAGTCCGCGGTCGAGAACAGCTCAGGAGCCGGCCAGGTCGCAAACCTGACCGCGATCTGCGGGGTTTCCCAGTTTGGCATAGCGATAATCCCCGGCAACGGCTCCAGTCCTTGCAACCGAGAAATTTCTATTTATGTAGATCCGCTCGGTGGGGTTCCGGCTTTAGGGTTAGCAGGCGCGAACACGGTTTTCCAGACACTGTTTGGGCAGGGATTGATTCAGTGCACAACGCCGGCGCCAGGGAATGCTGCCTGCATCACGCCGGCTGCTGTGGCGCCGTTGGGCATCAATGTTACGAATAGGGGGCCCATCGGTCCGCTGCAGGTCGTTTTTGCGAACCAACCGGGCTATCGTCCCCCGATCGCGCAACAGGCTTCGTTTGGAATCGAACGTGAGATCCGACCTGGGTTCTCGATTTCCCTCAGCGGCATCTATTCGCACACGCAACGACTCCCGGTCGCAATCGATACTAATCTGCTGCCGGCGCCATTCAGCACGGTAACTCTGGCCAATGGCCAGACGGCTTCCTACCGCAACTGGAATACGACGGCCGCGGGGGCCGACCCACTGGGGGGCACTGAGCCTGGCGGCCTGCCCTGCGATAACCCAAGCACGCAATGCTTTGTGAATCCGCTGGTTGTACAGAACAACCAATATAGCTCTGAGGCATCCTCTCTTTACGAGGGGGGCATCGTGGAAATCAAGAAGCGCTTCAGTGATCACTTCACATTGTTCGGGAATTACACCTTTAGTAAAGGCTTTGACACGTCGACGGATTTTAACTCTGACTACGGGCCGCAAGATCCGACGAACCTCAACTTAGATCGCGGTCTTTCCGAGTTTGATGAGCGGCACAAAGTGGTGATCGCGGGAGTGTTCGACAGCCCCTGGAAACAAAGTGTCCTGTCGGGTTTTGGGCTGGCTCCGATTTTCTCGTATCACAGCGGACATCCTTTCAACTTGCTCGCGGGTGGGGAGGTGAACGGCGACAATCACACCACTAATGAACGGCCCATCGGGGCTCCGCGTGACACGGGCATGGGCCCCAATTACGTCAACTTCGACATGCGTTTGAGCTGGCGGCACAAACTGGGCGAGAAGGCTAACCTGCAGTTCACGGCGGAAGGATTTAACATCGCAAACCGGACAAATTTTGCCAGTGTAAACAACGAGGTAGGCCCTCTTTTCGGCTTGACCCCGGGGTTCACGACGTTCAACGTGAGAGGGATTCGACCGGGCACTGCCCTTGCGGGTGGCGGGACGGCAACGCCCAGCACGCCGCTGGCTTTCACGTCGGCGTTCCCCAAGCGTCAGATCCAACTCGGCGTGCGTTTGGCGTTCTAAGAGGGAGTACTAAATGGCGTTTGTTGAGAATCAGGGAGCCAAAATTTATTGGGATGAGCAAGGCCAAGGTGAGCCGGTTTTGCTCATCATGGGGCTGGGGTATCCATCCGCAATGTGGCACCGAATCCGGCCCGCATTGGCAGCACGCTATCGCACGATTGCCCTGGATAACCGCGGCGCCGGACAAAGCGACGTACCTCCGGGCCCTTATTCGATCCGGCTGATGGCATCCGATGCAGCGGCGGTCCTGGATGCCGCCGGCATCGAATGCGCGCATGTATTCGGCATTTCGATGGGCGGAATGATCGCGCAGGAGTTTGTGCTGCAATACTCGCAGCGAGTCCTGTCGCTGATTCTGGGTTGCACTGCGGCGGGCGGGCGCACCGCGGTACGCGCCGAACCGGAGGCTACCCAGATGCTGATGAAGCGTGAAAAGATGAGCCCGGAACAAGCTGCGGAAGCCGCTGTGCCGTTCATCTACGATCGGACGACTCCGCGTGAACGGGTCGATGAAGACCTGGCGATTCGCAGGCCATGGTTTCCCAGCCCAGAAGGATACGCAGCGCAGCTGCAGGGAATCCTCGCCTGGGAGGCGTACAGCCGCCTCGGCCAGATCATCGCTCCCACACTAGTGATCCATGGCGAGTCCGACCGGCTGGTGCCACCGGGAAACGCCAACTTGATTGCAGAGCGAATCCCAGGTGCAAAGCTGGTCCTGATTCCGCGTGCCAGCCATCTCTTCCTCACTGATCAGCCAGAAGTTGCCCATCGCGCGATTTTGGATTTTCTGGCGGTTCAGAGTGAAGGGACGGCGGCCGGTAGGGATCGAGAGCGCGGCGGTGGAGAGTCCCTTGGCGATTCCCTGTGCGAGAACCTCTGCGACCAGGAGAAACCTTTATGTTGAAGGAGGTCGCCGATACTACGCAGGAGTCCTCCAGGAATGTGAGGGATCTTTTCAATCTCTCGGGACGCGTCGCCATTGTCACCGGGGGTTCCATCGGGCTGGGACGTCAAATCGCGGAAGGGCTGGCGGAAATGGGCGCTAACCTGGTGCTCTGCGCCCGCAAGAGAGAGCGTTGCCTGCAAGCGGCGGAAGAATTAAAGCAACTGGGGGTAAGAACCCTCGCGCTAGGCTGTGATGTGAAGAATCCGGCCGACGTCCAGGCAGTTGTCGACGCCGCCTTTTCACAATTCGGACGGATCGATGTTCTGGTGAATAATGCGGGGATTTCCTGGGGCGCTCCCGTGGAAGAGATGAACCTCGACGATTGGAACAAAGTAATCGAGACCAACCTGACCGGGACCTTTCTGTGCGCACAAGCCGTGGGGAAGGTCATGATTAAGCAAAGGCGCGGAAAGATCATCAATATTGCCTCGGTGGCTGGACTGGGTGGTGCCCCGCCCTTACTCCCAGCCATTGCATATCATGCCAGCAAGGGCGGAGTCATCAGTTTCACCAAAGACCTGGCCTGCAAATGGGCGATGCACAACATACAGGTCAATGCGATTGCTCCGGGCTGGTTTCCAACGCACATGTCGAGCAGGGTGCTGGAGCACAACCGGGAGTTTTTCCTTTCCCAGATTCCTCTGCACCGTTTTGGCAATGAACATGACCTGAAAGGAGCTGCTGTCTTTCTCGCTTCCGACGCTTCCGATTACGTCACCGGCCACGTTTTGGTGGTGGATGGAGGTCAGTCGGCCTGGTAGTACTCGGCTTCGTCATGAATATCCCTCTCACTCCAGTTCGCTTTTTGCGTTACGCTGAGCAGCAGTTCCCAGGCAAGACCGCCATTGTCTGTGGAGAGCAGCGGTTCACTTACGCGCAATTTGCGGAACGGGCGCGCTGTCTGGCTGGTGTTTTACGGGACGCAGAAGTGCTACTCGGCGACCGGGTCGCGTTTCTCAGCCTCAACTGCCATCGACTTCTGGAAGCATATTACGGGGTTTTGGAGGCGGGCGCGGTGTTGCTGCCTCTGAATTTTCGGCTCGCACCCCATGAACTGGCCTACATTCTGAACGATTCCGGAGCAAAAGTACTTTTCCTGGAGAAGGAGTTCCTGGAGGTCGTGAATTCTTTTCGGGAGAGCGTTCCCAACATCCAGACTTTTTTCTTGCTCGATGCGCCACCCGAGGCGCCCTGGCTTTCGCCGAAGAATTACGAAGATAGCTTGGCGAGCGCCGCGCCCCACCGCTCCGACGTCATGGAATTCGACGAAAATTCCCTGGCCGAACTCTTCTACACCAGCGGCACCAGCGCCAACCCCAAAGGAGTAATGCTGACCCACCGGAACGTTTATCTCCACGCCTTGTCGGTGTCTCTCCGGTTTAACACGAACGCCGATAGCGCGGAGTTGCACACCATTCCGTTGTTCCACGCCAATGGCTGGGGCGCAGCCCATTCCATTACCTTTGCGGGCGGCCGCCATGTCATGATTTCGCGCTTCATTCCCGCCGAGGTTTTTCGTTTGATTGAGCGGGAGAGAGTGCACTCCTTGAGCCTTGTGCCCATCATGGCGCTTGCTTTGGTCAACTCACCCGAGCGGCCAAGATACGACCTGAGTAGCCTGCAATGGATTTCCATTGGCGGGGCCGCGTCCTCTCCAACCCTGGTGCGCGAGGTCGAGGAGAAACTCGGCTGCACCTGCTTCTCGGGCTATGGCCTGACGGAAACTGCGCCGGTGCTCTCCACTTCCCAGATCAAGCCAGGATTGCAACGGGAGGGGGACCAGCGCTTTGTGGCGCAGGCCATGACCGGATACGCCATTCCCGGCGTCGAGCTTCGTGTCGTGGATTTCGAAGACAAGGATGTACCTCGCGATGGCAAAACCATGGGTGAGATCATCGCTCGCAGTGATGGTGTCATGGCCGGCTACTGGCAACAGCCCGCGGCCAGCGCCCAGGCCCTGCGCGGTGGATGGTTTCACACCGGAGACATGGCTGTCCTTAACGAGGACGGCTACATCCTCATTGTTGATCGCCGCAAAGACATCATCGTGAGTGGCGGCGAAAACATTTCCTCGCTCGAGGTGGAGAAAGCTCTGGCGGCACATCCCAACGTCTATGAGGCTGCCGTCATCCCCGTCCCTGATGACAAATGGGGCGAGGTCCCTAAAGGGTTGGTGGTCATGAAACCGGGATCCCAACTGAGCGAATTGGAATTGCTTGAGTTCTGCCGCTCTCGTCTGGCCCATTTCAAGTGCCCGCGTTCCATCGAGTTCGTGGACGCTCTACCAAAGACGGCAACCGGAAAGATCCTGAAGAAAAATCTGCGCAAGAAGTACTGGGCTGGACAAACGAATGTTTCGCCCGAATTTACACCGCGCAAGTGAAGCTCTGAAGGGAGCGTCCGGTTCATCCGGCGTCAGGTGTAGCACTGCATACCTCAGAAAAGAGTGTCCCTGCCATGAGCGATCTGGTCCAACTCAGGAAAGATAAAGACGTCGCGATCATCACCATCAATAACCCTCCGGTGAACGCCTTGGGCCCTGGCGTGTCGGAAGCTATTTCCCAAGCTATCAAGGAAATCACCCAAGACGAGAGTGTCAAAGCTACCGTACTCATCGGCGGTGGGCGCACGTTCGTCGCCGGAGCGGACATCAAGGAGTTTGGCAAGATAACCTCGGGGAAGACCGCGCGCGGAGCCGGCCTCCTGCCCCTGCTACGGCAGATCGAAGATTGTCCCAAACCCGTGGTAATGGCTATTCACGGTACGGCGTTCGGCGGTGGCCTGGAGCTGGCCATGTCTGGCCACTACCGCGTTGGAGCGCCGGGTGCGCAGGTCGGCCAACCCGAAGTGAAGCTCGGCATCATTCCGGGCGCAGGCGGGACGCAACGATTGCCTCGCTTGGCTGGCGTTGCCAAGGCGATCGAGATGTGCGCCCAGGGCAATCCAGTTTCCGCACGGGAAGCGCTGGACCTCGGTATCCTCGATCGGCTGATCGAAGGCGATCTGCTGACCGGTGCTGTCGCTTTCGCGCGCGCGATTCTGGAAGAGCCAGCGCCCAAAACTCGCGAGCGCAACGAGAAGCTCACTAACCCGGAACAGAATGCGCCGGCCTTCGCTGCCGCACGCGCGATAGCGCGCCAGAAGCAGCGCGGCATGATGGCCCCACTGGCCGCCATCGACGCGGTTGAAGCTGCCACCCGGCTGCCCTTCGACGAAGGTTGTGAGGTCGAGAAAACGCTGTTTGCCGACTGCCTCTTTTCAGACCAGTCCAAGGCGCTCATGCATGTCTTTTTTGGAGAGCGCGAAGTAGCCAAAGTACCTGACATACCGAAAGAGACTTCCATTATCCCGGTGAACTCGGTGGCGGTGGTGGGCGCCGGAACGATGGGCGGCGGGATCGCCATGGTGTTCGCCAACGCCGGCATCCCCGTCTTGCTCAAGGACGCCGACCAGCCAGCGCTGGATCGTGGGATGGAGGTTATTCGCAAGAACTACGCAGGTTCAGTGAAACGCGGCCGCTTCACCCAACAATTCGTGGCTGAGCGCCTGCAAACGATTAAGCCGGTGCTCAACTACGACGATTTCGATCGCGTGGACATGGTCGTGGAGGCCGTGTTTGAGGGCATGGAGCTCAAGAAAGAAGTATTCGGACATTTGGATCGCGTGTGTCGACCCGGCGCGATTCTGGCGAGTAATACATCAACCCTTAGCATTGACGAAATAGCCTCGGCCACCAAGCGGCCCGAAGCGGTAATCGGTACACATTTCTTCAGCCCGGCGAACGTGATGCGCCTGCTCGAAATTGTGCGTGGCCAGGCCAGCAGCAAAGAGGTCATCGCAACCTGCATGCAACTCTCCAAGAAGCTCGGCAAGGTCGGCGTTCTGGTGGGCAACTGCCGCGGGTTTGTGGGAAACCGCATGTTCGGGCCCTACCGCCGCGAGGCGCAGTTTCTGGTAGAAGAGGGCGCAAGCATCGAAGCGGTTGACCGGGCGCTTTACGACTTCGGCATGGCGATGGGCCCGCTGGCGACGGGCGATCTGGCCGGACTGGACGTAGGGTGGCGCATCCGCAAAGAATATCGGCATCTGGAAACGCCCGGCGCACGGCAGCCGTTCGCCGAAGACCGTCTGTGCGAAATCGGACGTTATGGCCAGAAGACCGGCGCCGGCTGGTACAAGTACGACGAGAACCGTCGTGCGATTCCCGATCCCGAAGTCGCGGACTTGCTGGGCAAGTGGGCTGCCGAAGCCGGCATCCCGCAGCGCAAGATCTCGCCGGAAGAGATCGTTGACCGCTGTATTCTAGCCCTCGTGAATGAGGGCGCACGCATCCTCGAGGAGGGCATCGCTCTGCGTGCCGTCGACATCGACATCATTTACCTGAACGGGTACGGATTTCCGGCGTATCGCGGAGGACCGATGTGGTATGCCGACACTGTGGGCTTGAACAGGGTCCGCGACCGCATTTCGGAATTCCACCGACAGCAGGGCCAACTCTGGGAACCTGCTCCTCTGCTGAAGCGACTAGCTCAAGAGGGCAAGACCTTCGCCGAATTCCACCAGAGCCAGGGTGTGACGACCGCGTGAACACGAATGCCATGTACACATATCGAAAAACCGCTCGGTGACGCATGGGTCGTCTTCTTCTGATTCGGCATGCGCAAGCGTCCTTTCTCGAGCAGAATTACGACAAGCTTTCCGCGATCGGGGAAACGCAGGCTCTTTGCTTGGGGGAATATTGGGTGCGACAAAAAATGGTGTTTGACCGGGTCTGCTCGGGGCCACGTGTCCGGCAAAAGGACACTGCCAGGATTGTGGCCGCCGTCTATCGCGATGCCGGCCTCCCCTTCCCCGAGCCGGTGGTTATCCAGGAGTTCGACGAATACCCAGCCGACGCGGTGCTGGACCAAGGGCTCCCTGGCCTGGTCGAAAGCAACGGCGAGGTTCGCAACCTGCACCGGGCGTTTCAGAACTCGAGCAGTCCTGACCGACGACGGGCGAATTTCGAGAAGATGTTCGAGATGCTGATTGCCAAGTGGGTCGACGGAGAGGTTGTGCTCCCCGCGGTGGAGTCGTGGCCGGAATTCTGCGCCCGGGCCGACCGAGGTCTATCACAATGTATGTCAGCGAATGGTCGGGGCCAGCAACTGGCGATTTTCTGTTCGGCTGGACTCATAGGGGTAGCCATGGGGCGCGCCTTCCACCTCTCATCGCAGGACACGCTCCGAGCAGTCTGGATGGTGAGGAACTGTTCCTACAGCGAGTTCCTGTTCTCCAATGATCGCTTTACTCTGAGTACGTTTAATGCCTCTCCGCATCTGGAAGACGTCTCGCTGCTGACTTACAGATAGCATTCGTGGCACACGCAAGTGAGGGCGCAGTTCGGGGAACTTGACGAGCCTGATATGGCCGATCTTCGAGATCATCCAACCTCTGTACGAGCCGGGGAAGAACTCGAGCTGGCCAGGCTCGAACCGTTCTTGCGTAGCCATTTCTCCGATGCCACCGGCGCTGTTAGCGTCGCACAATTCCCCAGTGGCCATTCCAACTTGACTTATCTGGTGTGCTTGGGCGACCGCCAGATGGTGCTGCGCCGTCCTCCGTTCGGCAGTAAGGTCAAAACCGCGCATGATATGAGTCGGGAGTACCGCGTGCTCTCAAAACTGTACGCCGTTTACCCGCAAGCACCGCAGGCGCTCCTGTACAGTGAAGACCTGTCGGTGCTCGGTGCTCCCTTCTACCTGATGGAACGGGTTCAAGGAATCATCCTGCGCAGAGATCCTCCGGAAGCGCTGGGGACTAGCGCCGAGACGACCCGCCGGTTGAGCGAAGCGTTTGTCGACAATCTTGCCCGACTCCATGGCCTGGACTACACGGCAATAGGCTTGGCGGATCTGGGGAAGCCACGAGGCTACTTGGATCGTCAAGTCGAGGGCTGGATCGAGCGCTACCACGGTTCCCGGACTCACGATTTGCCGGAAGTGAAGAACATTTCTGTCTGGCTGAAGGAACGCAGACCTGGAGAGGCCTCCTACGCGTTGATTCACAATGATTACAAGTACGACAATGTCGTGCTTGATCCCACCGATATCACCAGGATTGTGGGCGTGCTCGATTGGGAGATGTGCACCATTGGTGATCCACTCACCGACCTCGGCACAGCCTTGGCTTACTGGGTCGACCCACAAGACCCCGAAGAACTGCAGCACATGCGCTGGGGGCCTACAATACTGCCTGGCACTTTGACGCGGGCAGAACTTGTCCGCCGCTACGCTCAGACCACTGGGCGGGACGTTAGCAACATGGTTTTCTACCGCGTTCTCGCTCTGTTCAAGGTGGCGGTTATTATCCAGCAGATTTATTACCGCTATCATCAGGGTCTGACCAAAGACGTCCGCTTCGCCACTCTGCCGGAGGTTATCCAGGTTGTCTTGCGTGCGGCCTTGCGGTCAGCCGAGAACGGTTCCCTTTGATCGATGGATGGATCGAAGGTCACCAGGGCTACCGGACTAAACGTAATAGCGGATCAACCACTCTGCGACGCAGCAGGGCTTTTCCGAATTCTCGCCCTCGATGACGACCGAAAACGTGGCTTCCACACCGTCGGCAATGTCCTTGAGCGCCTGCAAGGTGAAATGGGCCCGGATCCTGGAGTCTGCATGAACGGGAGACGGGAAGCGGACTCGATTCAGGCCATAGTTGACACTCATCCGCACGCCACTCCCGATCTGAATTGCCTGCTGCAAGAAGTGACTCAGCAGGGAAAGGGTCAAAAAGCCGTGCGCAATCGCGGTGCCATAGGGTGAATCCCGCAGTGCACGTTCGTGATCGACGTGAATCCACTGCCGGTCCTCCGTGGTTTCCGCAAACTGCCGAATTCGGTCCTGGGTGACAGAGAACCATTCCGTAGTTGCGATTTCGCGACCCACGAAGCGTATCAGGGAATGCGGTGATTCCACGACCAGTGGTGGCATGGGATTCTCCTCGAGGCCAGGCGGATCAGTGTGGTGGCGATGGCGCACGCAGCTTATTCCGCTTTCCGAGTTCCAGCTTGGCAATCGCTTCCGTGTGCACTTCATCCGGGCCGTCGGCCAATCGCAGTGTGCGAACATTGGCCCACGCGCTGGGGAGAAAAGTATCTTGCGAAACGCCGGCGCCCCCATGCGCTTGAATACTCCTGTCCAGAACTCGTAACGCCATATTGGGCGCAACGACTTTGATCATGGCGATCTCGGCCCGCGCTGCTTTGTTGCCGGCCGTGTCCATCATGTAAGCAGCCTGCAGAGTCAAAAGACGAGCCTGCTCGATCTCCATGCGCGAGGTAGCAATGTGGGCGCGCAGGGTTCCCTGTTCGGCCAGCGGTTTGCCGAAAGCCACGCGCGATTGCACGCGTTCGCACATGATTTCGAGAGCGCGCTCGGCCACCCCGATGCACCGCATGCAGTGATGAATGCGGCCAGGTCCCAGCCGTCCCTGCGCGATCTCGAAGCCCCGCCCTTCCCCCAACAGCATGTTCGAGACCGGCACCCGGACATTCTCAAAAACGACTTCGCCATGTCCGTGAGGCGCATGATCGTAGCCAAACACCGTCAGCAGCCGTTCGATCTTCACTCCCGGTGCGGACATGGGCGCCAATACCATCGACTGCTGTTGATAACGCGGGGCGGAAGGGTCCGTCTTGCCCATGAAGATCGCGAGCTGGCAGCGCGGGTCGCCCGCTCCCGAAGCCCACCACTTACGGCCGTTAAGGACATACTCGTTGCCCTCCCGAACAATTCTAGCCTCGATGTTGGTTGCATCCGACGAAGCCACCGCAGGTTCGGTCATGGCAAAACACGAGCGGATCTCACCGGCGAGCAGGGGTTTCAACCAGCGCTCCTTCTGCTCCGGCGTGCCATAACGCGCGAGCACCTCCATGTTCCCAGTGTCGGGCGCCGAGCAGTTGAATACTTCAGCAGCCATCATGCTGCGGCCCATGATCTCGCATAAGGGCGCGTATTCGAGATTGGTGAGTCCGGCGCCGTGCTCGTCATCGGGCAGAAACAGGTTCCACAGACCGGTCGCGCGAGCTTTCGCCTTGAGCTCTTCCATCACAACAGTCGGCAACCACCGGTTGCGCTCAATCTCATCCTGGAAGCGCTGCTCGTTGGGATAGATATGTTCGTCCATGAAGGCCCGCAGACGGCGTTGCAGGTCTTCGACTTTTTTACTGAATGCGAAATCCATGTGCGTTGCCTAGGTTCCGGTTGTTGGTCGTCAGAACGTCCGAGACGGGCTAGCGCCTTCCGCTAAGCCTGCAGCCCTGTGCCCTCAGGTCTATATACCACGTCCATGCGGCCTAGTTTGTCGACGACGGAAAAAATCTAAAAGTGTGCGGTAAGCGTGCAATCTTCGCCGAGCGCAGTTTGAATTGGCTCCCCTAAAGTGGATGGAAGCACTTGAGATAAATGGTGGCCCCGGGCAGAGTCGAACTGCCGACCTTCGGTTTAGGAAACCGCTGCTCTATCCATCTGAGCTACGGGGCCCCGTTCTCTAACCTGCTCTTTCACTTCAGTTTACATCAGTCACGTTCGACGGCTCGAATGCGCACATTGCACGTGCATTGCACACCGACTGCAAGCGGCCCTAGAAACCTAGTCCGACAACGGTTGTCCATACGAGCGTTTTGAGTGCCAACGCAGGATCGACCTAGGTTAAGAAATCTCACGATCTAGCGAGTTCACCCGATTTCACGGTGCTTGAACCTGCACGACACTCACTGAGCGATCCCCTGCTCAGGATTGACTTCATTTCTGCAGGTGCAAGTATATGCATCACTGTCGTCGTGTGTCCTCCATCGGACTTCCCCTCTTAATTCTGCTTCTTTTGATGGCGCTTCCCCAACCCAGCGCTTTTGCTGCCGCAGGTCCAACGATCAAGGTCGTCTCTCCTGTAGCAGGAAGCACCGGGGGCTATCCAACCTATTACGAGGCGTACTCTTACAGCACCACCTGTACGGCGGGGATTTCCGCGATGCGCGTTTATTCTTCTGTGGGAGTTCCCGCGCTCACGGTCGAAAGCAGCCATATCTCAGCCTTTGTCGGACTTCCCGCCGGCAGTGATGACACGACGATCGTCGCCTGGGACAACTGTGGCGGCTCGTCAGCTGTCAGCGTCCCGATAACGATCAATCCCAACCCAGGAATCGTCCTGTACTTGCCTTCCGGGTCGAGCGCTGGCGGTCCACTTCATATCGTGGCGGGGGCGCATACAACGGTATGCGCAAACGACATTAACTCCATGCGCATTTACACCGCGCCGGGCGTGGCCCCTTACTCGGTTTTTGGCAACCAACTGGACGCCTTCCTCACGCTGGCGCCAGGAACCTACAACATCGTCGTACAAGCCTGGGACAATTGCGGGAACGTCCTGAAATACAGTTTCCCGGAGACGGTGACCGAGCAGCCCGATAAGTTTCTATACAGCACCGGCGGCTCGACGACGGGCTACAACACCAACCTGATCGTGTTTCCTCTCGCCAATGGCAAGATCGGGAAGGCTTCCGGCTTATTAACCAACACCGGAACGACTTCCCCTTTGCAGCAGATTCTGGTGGATCCTTCCGGATATTTTCTCTATGCGACCGACGGGCATAAGATCTTCGCCTATGACATCGACCGGTACTCCGGCACGCTGCAACCGGCGCCCGGATCGCCGTATGCCATCGAGTCCTCGGCGACCCTGGACATTAGCCTGGCGCTCGATCCCAACGGCCATTTTCTTTACGTATCCGATCCGGTGAAGAAAACATTGAGCCGCTACACGATCTATCGCTCCGACGGATCGCTTACTACGTACACCGGTGATGCGGTGCCCGCTCCGGGCGGATACGTGGTCATGAATTACACCGGGTCGTACGTTTTCGAGACCTCGTACTACAGCGGCGCAACCAGCCAGGAGGCCACCGTCTTTTCGGTGGATCAGACGACCGGGCTCCTGACGCAGACCGAGTCCTACAACGTTCCCGACTCTGCGACCGCCTTGTTTCCTCCCACTATCGCCTGGAAGTACCTCTACCTCCCGCAGAGGACGGGCTGTTGCGGCGAACAGACGTTCGCGTACGAGATGGAGTCCAATGGAGGACTGACGGCAGTTCCCGGTTCGCCGTTCGCCGGCGCCAACGATTATGCGGTCATCGGCAACGCAGTCGCCGACTGGCTCACTCGCTATTACTGGTATCCGGGAACAAACCTGTCGAATGATCCGGTCATTCAGACCAGTGACATCGTCGGCGGCACGGGTGCCTTAGGCGAGAACATTCCGACTGCCACCGGCAACTCGGTCTACGAGTACCTAGCCGAGGATCACTCCGGCCAATACCTTTACTCGGCGGGCTTGGCCAATCAAGCCAGTTCATGTAACGGGACCACCTGTTCGGACGTGTTTGCCTCCTGGAGCTTAGGCTCCAATGGCGAACCGGTGGCGCTGTCCGGTCCGGTGGCCAGCGGGTTTGACAGCACCTCGGGCGCGATCACGATTGCTACCAGCCGTTGAATTCGTATGCGAGTTGTCCCACGTCTCGCAAAGTCGGCGAGACGTGGGACATCCGAGGTTGTGAGCTGTCAGTTTGCTACTGCGCGAATCCGTCGGCTTGGGTGACGGCTCCAATCGCCACTGTGTGGTCGATGTAGAGGCGGCCAGCGTCGAGCGCCTCGCGGTCGAGTTCCAGCAAGGCCGGGTTCTTCACCTTGGCTTCGAGGACCTTCATCGCGGTCGCGTCACCTGCATTTCATCGACCGCGAAGTTCTCCCAGCGCAATCCCCGTAGTTCTCCCTTGCGAAGGCCGGTAAACGCTGCCGTGGCGAGGCCCGCGGCTGCAGTCCACCTACAGCGTTGAGCGTAGAAATCAAAGCTTGATACCTGACGCGGCAACCTTGCCATTTCCGGGACCCTCCAACAGTTCCACCCACTCAGGTGAGTACTGTATTTCAGGAGTATCCCCGATGCCGTCCTCCAATCCTTCAGCTAAGCTGATGGCTGCTGCCTCAATTCTTTTCTTCTTGGCGTTCAGCTCACATGGCCAATGTCAATCGTCTGCCAAGCAGGCCGAGGCACTCGAGGCGCGGTTGCCCTTGCTCTTCGAGCAAAACGTCGGACAGACCAATGCTCAGGTGCGATATCTGGCTCACTCAGGACGATATCAAATCTATTTGACCCACAACGCAGCGGTGCTGAAGGTTGCTGGCGAGGCGCGCGACGCTGTGCTCAAGGCTACCCTGCGAAAGGCTAACGAGAATGCGACCGTCGTGGGAGTGGAGCAGCAAGCCGCAAAGACGAACTACTTACTGGGCGCTCGCAGCGCCTGGAAGACCGGCGTGCCGACCTTCGCCGCCGTGGAATATGAGGCAGTCTACCCGGGAATCGATCTGAAGTATTACAGCAAGCAGCGGCAACTCGAATATGACTTCGACGTCGCACCGCATGCCGATCCCTCGATGATCTCCTTCAATATGGAGGGCGCGAAGAAAATCAGAACGGATAAAGACGGGTCGCTCGTGCTGAAAACGGCAGCGGGAAAGGTGCGTTGGCTCAAGCCAGTAGCGTATCAGCAATCGGAAACCGGGCGTCAGGTAGTCAGCGCCGCATACCGCGTGCAGGGGAAGCGGATCAGCTTCGAGCTGGGCGCTTACGACAGCAGCAGATCTCTGGTCATCGACCCATCGCTGGTCTACGGCACTTTTCTCGATGGAAGCGGCTTTGAAAGATACAACAGTTTCGTGGTGGACTCCGCAGGGTACTCTTATATTGTGGGAGAGACGGGATCCTCCGACTTTCCTACCACTCCTGGCGCCTACCAGCAGTATCACACTCAGAATTACGCTGGCGAAGTCTTCGTCTCCAAGTTAAGCCAGGACGGCTCCTACCTTGTATGGTCGACCATTCTTGGTGGCACCGGCCCCAACAATGCATCCTTCCCGAACGGCCTCACGTTAGACGCCGACGACAATGTGTACATTGTCGGCTCAACCGGCGACTTTATAAACAATAGCGATGGAAGTCTAACTTTCTACGCTTCCACATTTCCTACAAGTTCAAACGCTTACAATCATGCAGAACTCGCCGCCTGGCGATTCTTTCTTGTGAAACTGAATAGCTCAGGCAGCGCTCTGGACTACTCGACTTTCCTGAGTAATCAACCCAACATCATCGCCTATGCGGTTGCCGTGGATTCCGCGAACAATGCGTATGTGACGGGAGAATACAACCACGCCAGCGGTTTTACAGCGCCATTCCCGGCTACACCCGGTGCGTACCAGTCGACCTATGGGGGAGACAATGACGCGTTCATTATGAAGTTCAATTCGACGGCGACAGCGCTGGATTACGCCACGCTAGTCGGCGGGGTGCATGACGATGTCGCCGATCAGATTCTGGTGAGTTCCGATGGCGACGCAACCATCGACGGTTACACCTATTCTCCGAATTATCCGATTACCGCGAACGGTAAACAGCAAACCGACGAAGGCGGTTTTATCACCACCCTGAATTCCGCCGGTACCGGCCTGGTCTACTCGACGGTGCTGAATCACGTTCTGAGCCCCAATGTAAAGCGCGATAACGCAGGTTATTACTACGTGGGAGGCACAGCAGGGACCAACCTGCCGACGACCGCAAACGCCTTCCAGAAGACTTTCCCAGCAACGGGCTCAGGCATTCACCTTGGCTTTCTCACTGAGATCGACCCTTCGGGCAACCTGGTTTATTCGTCATATTTGGCTGGTAATCCTCCGTTTCAAAATGAAGACACTCAGGTTCAGCTCGTCTCACCGAACAGCGTAGTGATCGCCGGCAATCGCAACACTGATCCCTACTTTCCGGTTACGGATCGGACGTATGAACAGGACAGTTGTTCCTTTCTGGCCAAATTCAACACGCAAGCTTCAGGCCGGGCTTCCCTGGTGTACTCAGGATGTACGCCCATTAATCAAACAGATAATCAGACGGTGGAACAGTTCCGAGGAATTGCATACTTCAATGCGTCGCAGCTATATCTCGATGGCAATAACAAGTTGTACGGCTTGAACACCTTCGGCCAAACCTCGCCGAACGCGTTCCAGAAGGCTCCGCCGCAACAGAGTTCGGGAGACGGCTACTATGTGTGGACGGGAAAGTACGACCTCACCCAGCCCGGTCCTGGCGGCGTGAACTTGAGCGCTCCTGTTCAGGAGAACCTGCCGTACTCTACGCCAGTGACGTTCCGGGCCACTGGGCGAAGTCCGCAATGCTCCTCTGGCGTGGCCGCGATGCGCGTCTATACCTCGCCAGGCGTGATCGCTTATACCACCATGGGCGCAACCCTCGACGCGAACATTTCGTTTGCGGCGCCGAATTCGAACACCCATGTCTTTAACCCTGTAATCGTCGTTTACGATAACTGCGGCAAGGGGTTCAGCATGACGGTCCCGATCATCGTTCAAGGGCCGCCTCAGCCCGGCGATCCGAACGTCGTATCTCCGACCAATGCCGGCGTTGTCACCTCACCGGTCCACTTCGTGGCGAGCGCCAGCGCACCGAACTGCAGTAAGGGCATCTCGGCGATACGCATTTACACTGCGCCGGGCGTCGGAGCTTATACCGTAAATGGTGCTTCGCTGGACAAATACTTGAACATGGCGACTGGAACTTACAATGTCGTCGTACAAGCATGGGATAATTGCGGCGGCGTCTACAAAACGCCCTTAACGATAACGGTAGAGTAGTTGTGATTTGCAAACATCAGAGCAGGGCTGGCTCGCGCGAGCCAGTCCGTGGGCTGCAGGGTTATAGAAGACGCCGACAGGCGATTCGTTTACCAGCCCCTCCCAGGCTGCTTTTCTGTATGTGTACAACATAGTTCCGGCAAATCCTACGTCTTGTGGCCTGCGTTGGGGAATCGGCTTGGGGGATGAAGACACCGACTACGGCGTGTTGCAGAGGTCTTGCATGTGCTCTGACAGCGACTCTCGAACGCTGAGGCTAGTTGCACACACGCTGTATTCGAATCAGGTTTTCGTCGATTCGGAAGGTGTTTTTAGAGTTCACGACTGGGCGATGTCGGGTGAAATTATCCGCAAACCACTACTCTCACAGGGGTCTACAGAGGCAGGTATCGCGCGAGAAGCGGGCAGACTGGAACTGGCTGATGGCTGGACGATCTGAACTCAAAAAAAACCGCAAGCCTCTGATCTGTTTCTTGAATCTATTCCTGCAAAGGCTCAGTTAGAGAAGACAAGGAGCACACATGAACATCGGCATAATTGGAGCAGGACATATCGGTGGAACCCTGACACGGCGGCTTACCGCATTGGGACACACGGTCTTCGTGGCTAATTCTCGAGGCCCGGAAACCCTCAGCGATTTGGCCGCACATACTGGCGCAAAGGCAGTCTCCGTCACCGAAGCGGCTGTCAGCGGAGCGGTGGTTATTGTCACGATTCCCATGAAAAATCTTTCCAACCTGCCCCGCGATCTATTTAAGCGAGCGGCCGATCGGGTATTCGTCGTCGATACCTGCAATTACTATCCGCAACAACGCGACGGCCGCATCGAGGCAATTGAAAGAGGGATGACAGAGAGCCGATGGGTTGAACAGCAACTGAACCATCCCGTTATCAAAGCATTCAACAACATCTACGCTCAACACCTGATGGACCTCGGTCGGCCCGCCGGTACACCGCAGCGCATCGCCTTGCCGTTTGCAGGGGATGACGAAGCCGCGAAAGCCGTCGTGCTGCGACTTGTGGACGAGTTGGGATTCGATGGCATCGATGCCGGTGGTCTGGATGAATCGTGGAGACAACAACCCGGCACTCCGGTCTACGCGACTGACTTTGACGCCGAGGGTGTCCGACGCGCGTTGTCCCAAGCTAGTAGAGAACGAAAACCTGAGTGGCGTGCCAAGGCGAGCACTCCTGGGGAGGTGGCGAAGCCCGCTTGATGCACTTGCTTGTTTCCTCCTGGAGCAGGTCGAGCAGAATAGTTGGCCGCGTCCTTTGCGGATAATTCCGAAACGGTGCGCAATGTGGAAACTTGGCCTCGGTCACCGGCTAGGACGGCCTCCTGATCTGTGAAACGTCCACGGGGCGGAACTTTCCGTTGCTAATCACGCCTCGGATAGGCGACGCCCCGGCAGGCGGAGTCCCTGTGGGGGCTGCATCGTGAATGAGCGGGGTACGCCCCTTGAGCTCTTTCGCGTACCAGGCTTTTGTTTCCGCCGGTCCGTGCAGAACTTTGGGATCTCTTTCCTCGGGGAAGAAAACGAAAATGTTTTCATCCAGGTCTTTACTGTGATCGAGGTATTCATCCTCGGCTCCATGCTGGACCATGGGTTTTCCGATGGCATGATTCACAAATCGTTGGACCTCATAAAATTTCGGCCCGCGGCGCGCGTCTTGCCCAAGCGATTCGGTCACTAACGACAAGATGCGAAACTCCTGCCCCGGCAGTACGATCGCCTTCAGGTCGTAGTCGCCGTGGATGCACTTCCCGGCCAGTTTTACGCAACCGTGGAACTGGGCATCTGCCTTCTCGACCGTATACCTACCCGGCAATGAACCAATCCATTCCTCCGCCTTCGCTAGCCTTTTCTCCGAGAATGCTTCAGCGTTTACGCGGGGATCAACCACCAAGCCCGCCAGAGCTCCCTTGTCAGCGGTTTTGGCTTTGCAATCGATTGGTTTGGGAAGAAAAAGCGGATCGGGGATGTACTTCAGCGACGCTTCGTTGGTTCCGCGCACCAGGATGTAAACGCCTATCTGTAAAGCCGCAGCCGCGAAGACCGCCTGGTCTTGAACGCGAATATCATTGCCCACTGGATTCTCCTTCGACTGAGAAGTGCCATCCTTGTGACCGTCAGTCTAATGTAATTGTCGTTCGCGCGGGCTGATTTATCAGCTCCGAAAGACTTCCAAACGACCGCGGCTGTCGCCGCAGCCACCGAGCATTCATTTCCGTCCTCCGCAACCCCGCGGTTCCTGAGCGAAGACGGCTGCGAATCTATCCCAGACCGTCCCGAAACAATCCCGACGTAGCCCTTGTCACTCGGAGACCGGAACGTCTTCAAAGGGCGCGAATTTCGGTACATTGAGACTGATGCGCTTCGACGTCAGCGGTGGGGCGGGATACTTCACCCACATCGTGTGCTGCTCGCCGGGCTGCAGCGTGCCCCACCACAAGTCCAGGATTCTCTTACCGTCGATGGTGAGATTGTTGTATTTCTTGTTCGTTGCGGGGTCGATGTAGTAAATATCGTCCCAGCTAAAATCATAACTACTAGCCTTCGTGCCTGTATTAACGAGACGCCATCTGGCTAACAGTGCGCCTCCGCTTACCCGCTTCAGCTCCAGCACGTCGCATCGCAGATTGGGGTCGTTTGCATAC